>Ga0114931_10000828_pt1 | contig 38622 bp, 35 predicted proteins | sample 2SBtaG_FD_89579 | JGI IMG/M metagenome (GOLD analysis project Ga0114931, IMG submission 89579) | Deep subsurface microbial communities from Kolumbo volcano to uncover new lineages of life (NeLLi) - 2SBTROV14_V59a metaG | ecosystem: Environmental > Aquatic > Marine > Volcanic | place: Kolumbo... | reverse complement strand
TCGGTGGGATTTTTGCCGCTGGTGGACTGGCTGGCCGACTGGATGGGCGTTCAGCCGAATCAGGTACTCACCGCCAACGGCTCGCTCAGCCTGATTGAGTTTTTCGGTTACCATTTTGTGCAACCCGGCGATACCGTTTTTGTGGAAGTGCCGACCTACGACCGCACCATCACCCTGCTGCGCCGCCACCACGCCAATATTGTCGGCATTCCGCTGGAAGCGGATGGGCCGGATATTGCCGCGCTGGAAGTAGCATTGCAGCAGCAGGTTCCCAAATTTTTCTACCTGATTCCCGATTTTCAAAATCCTGCCGGAGCAACCTGTTCGCTTGAAAAGCGGCAAAAGCTGGTCGAATTGGCAGAGCAATACGGTTTTTGGCTGCTGGAAGACGCGCCATATCGCCCGCTGCGCTATCGTGGCGAGGCACAACCGTCGCTGTTTGAACTGAACCCGGAACGGGTGCTGCACATGCTTTCGTTCAGCAAGCTGATTGGCCCCGGCCCGCGCGTGGGTTTTGTGGTGGGCAATGCCGATGTGATTTCGGCGGTGGCGAAAATCGCCGAGGACACCTACATTGCGCCGTCGCTGCTGGCGCAGGGGATTGTGTATGAATACCTGAGCGAAGGCAACCTGCCCGCGCAAATCGAAAAGCTGAAAGCGCTGTATGCCCCGCGCCTTGATGCGACGCTCGCCGCGCTGGACAAACACCTGCCCGACGCGCAATCGACGCGCCCCGATGGCGGATTTTTCCTGTCCGTCACCCTACCGGAAGGCGTCACCACCGAAGCCCTGCGCCCCGTGGCCCGCGAGCAATTCGCGCTGAATCTCGCCAGCGGGCAGGCCTTCTTCCCCAACGGCGGTGGCGAGCGATTCTTGCGCCTGCCATATTGCGCGATGACTCCCGAACAATTGGATGACGGCGTGCATCGGCTGGCAAAAGCGGTTGAGCAGTTACGGAATGAATAGTGAATAATGAACAGTGAAGAGTGTGGTTAATTTTCCACGATTCCCATTATTCGTTATTCATTTTTCATTATTCACTATTTGGAGGACGTATGACGACAACCATTTCCATCATCGGTGGGGCGGGGTATGTGGGCGGCGAGTTACTGCGCCTGCTCCTGTTCCACCCGAATGTGACCGTTCGGCAGGTGACATCTGCCAGCCAGACCGGGCGATTTGTACACGTGGTGCATCCTAACCTGCGTGGGCAAACGATGCTGAAATTCAGCCATCCCGATATGCTGGAAGCGTGCGATGTGCTGTTCATTGCTCAGCCGCACGGCGTGACCGGCGCCGCCATCGAAAAATATGCCGCGCTGGCGGACAAAATTATCGACACTTCCGCCGATTTCCGCCTGCGCGACGCGGCGGCATACGAACAGTGGTACGGTGCGCCGCATCCCAATCCCCAATGGCTGGAAAAGTTTGTCTACGGTCTGCCGGAACGCCACCGTGCGGAACTGCAATCGGCAAAATATGTTTCCGGTGTGGGATGCAATGCCACCGTGACCAATCTGGGCATTGCTCCGCTCGCCGACGCGGGCCTGCTGGAATCGGTGGTCACGGAAGTGAAAGTCGGCTCATCGGAAGGCGGCGGTCGCCCGAATGAAAGTTCGCACCACCCGGAGCGGAGTGGCGCGGTGCGCTCGTTCAGCCCGACAGGACACCGCCATCAGGCGGAAATTCGGCAGGAATTGGGCACGGATTTCGGCCTGCATTTTTCCATCACCGCCATCGAGATGGTGCGCGGCGCGCTGGCAACCAGCCATTGCTTTTTGAAGGAATCGCTTCCCGCAAAAGAGTTGTGGAAGTTGTACCGTGCGGCGTACAAAAATGAGCCATTCGTCCGGCTGGTGAATAGCCGGGTGGGTATTCACCGCTATCCCGAACCAAAATTACTGGTGGGTACCAATTTTTGCGACATCGGTTTTGCGGTGGATGAAGGCACGAATCGGGTGGTGGTTATTTCCGCCATCGACAATCTGATGAAAGGCGCGGCGGGGTCGGCAGTGCAGGCGATGAACCTGATGTGCGGCTTCGATGAGCGCGCCGGGCTTGGTTTTCCGGGCTTGCATCCGGTGTGAAACGTGAAACGTGAAACGTGATGCGTGAATATCACGCTTCACGTTTCACGCATCATTCGAACACAATCTTTAAATGGAGAACCTATGTTTATCTTAAAAATCGGTGGCAGCACCGGCATAAATTACGATTTAATTGCGGACGACATTGCCGCGCTGGTACAAACCGGCGAAAAAATGGTGGTCGTGCACGGCGGATCCGCACTGACAAACGAAGTGGCGGAAAAGTTGGGACATCCTCCGCAGTTTGTGACCAGCGTCAGCGGCTTTACCTCCCGCCGCACAGATCGCCGCACGCTGGAAATTTTCGAGATGGTATATTGCGGGCAGATGAACAAAGGGCTGGTGGAAAAATTGCAATCGCGCGGCGTGAATGCTGTCGGCCTGAGCGGGCTGGATGGGCGGTTGTGGGAAGGCAAGCGCAAAGATGCCATCAAAATCATCGAAAATGGGCGGCGGCGCGTCTTGCGCGATGACTTCACCGGCAAAGTGGAACGGGTGAACACTGATTTGCTCAATCTGCTGCTCTCGGCGGGGTATGTGCCGGTCATCACCCCGCCCGCCATCAGCTACGAAGGTGAGGCCATCAACGTGGACGGCGACCGTGCTTCGGCGGCGACGGCGATTGCGCTCGGCGCGGACACGCTGGTCATTTTGTCGAATGTGCCGGGCTTGCTGGAAAACTTTCCCAATGAAAGCACGCTCATTCGCCACATTCCGGCACAATCGCTGGATAAATTTATGGCGGTGGCGCAGGATCGGATGAAAAAGAAAGTGATGGGGGCGCAGGAGGCACTGGCAGGCGGATTGACGCGCATTATTTTCGCCGATGGACGGGTGGAAAATCCCGTGCGGCGCGCTTTAAATGGTGAAGGGACTGTGATAGAATAACAGTATCCCGTAAACGAGGTGGCGATATGACTGTATCGGAAAAGTTGAATTTATTGCAACAGATGATAACGGAAGATGATACCCTGAACCAAACACTCGACAAGTTACTGGACATCACTTTGGCGCAGTATCGGGAGAAATTGGCGAAATATGATGCCGCACTGCGCACATTTGAATCTCAGTACAATATGCGGTCTGACGAATTTTATGCAAAGTTTGAAGCCGGAGCGTTGGGCGATGCGATGGACTTTTTCGAGTGGGCGGGTATCATCGAATTGAGTCGCGATGCCCGGCAGAAAATTGAACAGATGGTGTCTATCGAATGACCGATGCCGCAGCTTATATTGTCGCCGTTCGCTCACGGCTGATTGCCCATCCCAACATTGTAAAAATAGATATACGCCGCGAAGAAGTTCAGGGATATTTGGGGTTGTTTCGCTATCGCTTGCTGTTAAAAAACGGCGATATGCTTGAAGCATTTGAACGGTTTGAAATTGAAAACAAGATGGTGCATGTGGGGAAATACAGTTTTCAATGGCAAAATGCCACCGGTGAATTGAAATACCGTTGGGATAATGCTCCACACCATCCCGAAATTGAAACGCATCCGCATCATCTGCACACCGGAGCCGGAGAGATTCAGCCGCACGCTCCGGTCACCATTCTCGATATTTTGGAAAAACTGCATGATGATATATTCTGACTCTACTGTGAATTTCCCCGAAATGGAATCCGCTCACTATTCCGGCGCTGTGCCCCGCCGACCCTTCACGCTGGTGCGGGCGCAGGGGGCGCGGATGTGGACGGACGACGGGCGCGAATTCATCGACTGCGCGGCGGCACACGGCTGGGCGAATGTCGGGCACAGCCATCCCGCCGTCACCGCCGCCATCCAGCAGCAGGCGGCAACCTTTGTCGCAACGCACGAAGGCGCATTCAACGACCAGCGCGCGCAGTGGATGGCAGAACTCGCGGCGGCTCTGCCCGGCGATTTGTCGCGAATTCAGCCCGCCAACTCCGGCGCAGAAGCGGTGGAGGCCGCCCTCAAAGCGGCACGCTTTTTCACGGGGCGAACAGAAATCATCGCCGCCAAACGCGGTTTCCACGGGCGAACCTTCGGCGCGTTGAGCGCAACCTGGCAGAAAAAATATCGCGCCCCGTTTGAGCCGCTCGTGCCCGATTTTCGGCACGTGGCTTTCAACGATTTAGACGCGATGGATGCGGCAATTTCGGACAAAACTGCCGCCGTGATTTTGGAAGTGGTGCAGGGCGAAGGGGGCGTGTACCCCGGTGATGCTGATTATTTCGCGGGTGTGCGCCGTCTGTGCGATCAGCGCGGCGCGCTGTTGATTTTTGACGAAATTCAAACCGGCATGGGGCGCACGGGCAAGCTTTTCGCTGCCGAACACCTGCCCATCCTGCCCGATATGATGACGCTGGGCAAAGGCTTGGGCGGCGGTATTCCGATGGGCGCGGCAGTGTGGCGCGATTCGCTGGGGAAATTGGACGCGGGCATTCACGGCAGCACCTTCGCCGGAAATCCGCTGGCGTGTGCCGCCAGCCGCGCGGTTTTGCGGGTTATGCGGGATGAGCAACTGCCGGAACGCGCGGCTCGGTTGGGGGACTGGCTGATGGCGGAACTGCGGGCGATTGATGCGCCGCAAATCCGCGAAGTGCGCGGGCTGGGGTTGATGGTCGGTGTGCAATTGCGCGGGCGGGTCACGCCGGTGCTCAAAGCGTTGGCGGAAGAAGGTATCTGGGCGCTCCCCGCCGGTCCCACCGTGCTGCGGTTGCTCCCGCCGCTGGTTATTTCAGAGGAAGATTTACAGACGGTGGTGGCAAAGGTGGCGTATTGCGTAAAACGTATTGCGTGAAACGTGAAGACGTGAAACGTGAATTTGACAATTGGCAGATGGCAATTAGATTTTTCACGCATCACGCATCACGCATCACGCATCACGCATCACGCATCACGCCAAAACTTCTTTCACCGCGGCGATAGCGGCATCATAATCGGGGTGCTGGGCAATTTCGGGCACATATTCCACATAACGGACAATGCCGTCGCGGTCAATCACGAACACACTGCGTTGTTCCAACCGCAATTCTTTCACGTATGTGCCATACGCCGTGCCGAAATTCATATCCATATGGTCTGACAGCACTTGAATGCGGTCGATACCGGCGGCAGCGCACCAGTTTTTCTGGTTCCACGGGTGTTCGGAACTGACCGCCAGCGCAACCACTTCATCGCCGAGTTTGGCGGCTTCTTCGTTGAACCGGCGGGTTTGGGCATCGCAAATGCCAGTGCTCAGGTTGGGCATCACGCTGATGAGCCGCACTTTGCCGGCGCTGTCATCCAGCGTGACGGTTGACAAATCATTCGCCACTAGTTTGAAATTCGGTGCTTTGTCGCCAACTTTCAGCCGCTCGCCGATAACGGTTAGCGGGTTGCCTTTTAGGGTGACACCACCCAATGTTTCTTTCGTCATTTTTGTCTCCTTTTGGAAATAATGTTTGTTTGGGAATTGCACAGAGAAACACAGAGAGCATAAAGGCGCACGGAGAAAATTAAACTAACCTCAGTCCGGAGTTTTTGTCATTCCGGAAATTTCCGAAGGAAACCATCCGAAATCCATAAAAAATCTGTGGATTTCTGCTTTTGTGGAAATGACATCCGATGATGCTTTGGAAAAACTGTCATTTTCGTTATTGAGGAAAATAACACCGAATTCAGGTTAAACTAAAAAACAGTAGTGATCTCTGTGTCGACTCTATGGGTCTCTGTGTTACCGTAAAAATCCTATCGCTACTTTTTATCGTCGAAATTATAATATGTGAATCGTCAGGTGCAAAATATGAAAGTAAAATTTATTGAATTGCTGGAAAAACTGGTATCAATTCCCAGCCCTTCCGGTGCAGAGCGAACTGCATCGGAATTTTTAGCCGGTTGGATGGCAGAAAATGGCTTCCGCGCGGAAGTGGATGCCGCCGGAAACGCCGTCGGCACGCGGGGTGACGGCGAACACGAAATCATTCTGCTGGGACACATCGACACCTTTCCCGGCAATCCGCCCGTGCGCCGCGAGGGGGAGATGCTGTTTGGGCGCGGCAGTGTGGACGCCAAAGGCCCGCTGGCGACGTTTGCCGCCGCGGTGTCGCAAGTTGAGCCGCCGGATGGCTGGCGGCTGACGGTGGTCGGTGCGGTGGAAGAGGAAGCAGCCACCAGCAAAGGCGCGCGGCATATGCTGAAAATGCGCGAAAATCGCCCGCCGAAATTCTGCATCATCGGCGAACCGAGCCGCTGGAATCGAGTGACGCTGGGTTACAAAGGCCGTCTGCTGGCGCACGTCCGACTGCGCGCACCGTTTTCACATTCGGCGGGACAGGGCGCACTCCCCGCCGAGCAAGGCGTGGAATTTTGGCAAGCCATTGCCGCCCACTGCGCCGCCGTAAACGAGGGGCGCACAGGGGCGTTCAACCGGCTTGACCCGTCGCTGCGTGCCATCAACAGCACAGATGAAGGCGCATTCGGCACGGTGAAAATGACCATTGGCTTCCGCCTTCCGGTGGATATTGACCCGCACGTGCTGGAAGCCGATTTGCGCGCGCTGGCGGCATCATCCCCCGCTGAAATTGACCTACAATTTGAGGGGCACGAATTTGCCCACCGCGCCGAAAAATCGACGCCGCTGGTGCGCGCCTTTCTGCGGGCTATCCGCGTGGCGGGGGAAAAACCGCGGTTCGTGGTTAAAACCGGCACCTCCGATATGAACGTCGTCGCGCCGGTGTGGCAATGTCCCGTTCTGGCATACGGACCGGGCGATTCCAGCCTCGACCACACGCCGGATGAGCATATCGACCTGAATGAATACCTGCGGGCAATTGACGTACTGAAAATGGCATTGGAGAATTTAATGGAGGCAAAAAAATGACGGAGAGTATCCCAATTATTGAACAGCGGCGCATTGAGGCGAATCTCATCAAAGCACTGTTGCCCGCGCTGGAAGCCGAACTCGGTGCGGAAAAAGCGCGTGAATTGCTCGCGGAGGTTATCAAGCAGATGGCACGTGAAAAGGGCGCAGAATTGCGTGTAGCCAACAACGACGATACACTCATCACTTTTGCCGAAACGTGGGAGCCGTGGCTGCGCGGCGGCACGCTCGATATGGATGTCATCACGCTGACGGAAGACGAATACCGGTTCAACGTAACGCGCTGTGCTTATGCGGAAATGTACCGCGACATGGGATTGGCAGAATTGGGGTTCACGCTGAGCTGCAATCGTGACGCCGCGCTGGTGGAAGGTTTTTCAGACCGTATCGAATTTCGGCGCACGCAGACTATCATGGAAGGCGCGCCGCACTGCGATTTCCACTATCGCCGGAACAGGTAGAGAGACTGCTCCGCGGAATTCATCTTGGGGTGGGTTGCCGATTGCACACGGCGGGGCGACCGGCGAGCCGCCCCAATTGACTGTTTGCCGCTAATGTTGCTGGCTGAGCGCCAAAAGCACGCCGGCACGTCCCACCAGCCCGACCAGCCGCCCGTCGGCATCAACCACCGGCAGGCGTTTTATTTGGTGTTCCAACAGCAATTTTAATGCCTCGGTGAGGGGGGTATATTTGTGCACGGTGATGGGATTGGGGGTCATCACCTCTTTGGCGGTGCGTTGTTCCAGTTGCACTTTGTTGTGGGCACTCGGTTTTAACCGGCTGGAAAGCGCTTGCAGCACGCTGCCCCGTTCGGCTTCGGTGGCGCGGGTCAGTAAATCGCCATCGGTAATAATGCCGACCACGTGCCGCTCGTCGTCGACCACGACCACCCGCCGTTGAGATGTGCCCAGCAGCAAATCGACCACTTTTGCCAGCGGTGCATCCTGTTTTACCGACGGTACAGAGATGAGCATCACTTCGCCCACAGTGGTATCTGTGCCCACGGCGATGGATTGCCGCGGCAATGCGGCAACGGGCGGCTGCGCCAGCGCGCGGAGGATGTCCACCCGGCTGAAAACGCCCTGCAATTTCCCGTCGGCATCGACCACCGGCAAACGTTTGATGTCGTTTTCAAGCATCGTTTCCATTGCCTCGGTGATGGGTGTGTCGTCGGTAACAGTGATGGCGGGGGCAGTCATCGCTTCGGCAACGGTGTGATTTTCCTCTTGCAGGCGATGCAGCTGGGCTTGCAATTCGGCATCGGTCAAAAAGAGTTGCACGCTGGCATTGGGCAGATTGCTGTGTCGCAGCAAATCACCTTCGGTTAAAATGCCGACCACCTTCCGGTTGACATCCACTACCGGCAGAGCGCGGTAAATCTTGTTCAGCAGCAAATTCATCGCGTGCACCAGCGGCGTGCCGGGCGAAACGGTACTCACTTCACGGTGCATAATGTCGCGCACAGGCATATCGGCGGGCAAAGACCGCAGTGAGCGGTGGCTGTACGCCACAACTTCCACATCTTCCGCAGTTATCAACCCTTCGATGACCATTTTTCGCAGTTTGGGCATAACCCGATTGACGCGCACCGGGCTGTCAATCCACTCAATTTTCAGAGGCAAATCGGTAGAAAGGGCGACCACACTGGCGGTGTGAATGCGGCTGTGTGCGCCGAACCCGGATAGCGCACGGGTGACGGTTGCCCCGGCGCAGTCCTCCGTTTTCAACAATTCCAAAATTGCCTGATAAAGCGGTTTGCGCTCCCATTTATCGCTTTCGCCGATGTAGATGGATACTTTTTTGGCTGAACCGAGAATTTGCATCAGTTTCCTCCTGCTTGAATTACGCGTGCCAGATAGATACCGACAATCACACCAACCAAACCGAGGGTGGTGTTTCCCACAAAGTTGACGGCTGCGGCTTGCCAGCCGTTTTGCTCAAAAAGTTTGAAAGTTTCAAAACTGAACGATGAAAAGGTTGTGAAGCCACCCAAAAAACCGACGGCTATCAGCAAGCGCATTTCCGGCGAAATGGGCAGCCGTCCGCTTGCCAATGTCAGAAAAAAGGCAATGATAAAACTGCCGGTTACATTGGCTATCATCGTGCCATAGGGAAAACCGCTGCCCCAGATATTCGCCGCCCATTGCTGGGTGATAAAACGAGCATTTGCGCCGAAAAAGCCGCCCAGCCCAATCCACAAATATTGTAACATACTTTTTCTCCGATGTCGCCTAAAAAGACAAAAATCCCCGAAAATCAGGGTCATTCATTATAGCGATGCGATTATTTTGTGTCAATTGCGTTTTTCTAAAACTCAAAACTTATGGCATAATACCCGCAAAACAGCACACATGGAGGTTATGATGCCAAAAGTATATGAAGCCGTTTCGGTGGATGGGGTGGAACTTGTTCACACATTCCGCGGCTACAATGACGAAGTTGAAGTGTATACCTTTCAAGCCGAAAACGTAACTTATAATCTGTACAAAAAACAGGGCGAATCGGAATGGCGCGCCGATTGGGTCACATCATACCATATCGAACCGATTGAACTTGATGCCGACCCGCGAGACACGCAAGCGATGCTCAAAGCATTTGCGGCGATGCTCAAAGCGAAAGGTGTGGCATAACGCTACCGCACCCCGCACAAACGGCTGACCAGCATATCCAGCGCCAATATCGGTTCAATCTCACCGGTTTTGATGGCAAGGTCTGTATCGCGCAGGATGGAAAAGATTTGCACCAGCCGTTCGGTGGAAAAGTTTCGCGCTTCTTGCAAGCGTTTTTTCGCGGCGAAATCGCTGCGCCAGCCTTTTTCGCGGGCAATCTGCATCGGGGTTAAACCGGATGCCGCCATATCTTTCACTTCCAGCAAACCCCGAAATTGGGTGGTGATACCGGCTAAAATTGCCAGTGGATTTTGACCCTCTTCCAGCCGTTTGTGCAACTGGTCAAATGCTGACCGCACATCGCGCCGCCCGATGGCATTTGCCATCGCGAAAGTCTCCGAATCGGCAGTATACGGGCACAGCAGTTCCACATCTGCCAGCGAAATGGGGCGGGCACTGCCGACATACAGCGCCAGTTTTTCAATTTCATTTTCCAGCGCCCGCAAATCATCTCCCACCACATTTGCCAGCGCCTGCATCGCCCGATGCTCGAAGCGCGCGTTTTTTTGTTTTGCGCGGGCTTCAATCCAGCGCGTCAAGTTTTGTTTTTGCGGCGCACCAAAATAATGAACACAATTTTTGTGCATCATCCCGAATTTCAACAGGGGATGATTTTTCTTCAGAGTGACAGTATCCCAAAAAACCAATTCCGTGCTGTCCGGTACGGTTTTCAGTGCCGAAACCAACTTCTCCATTAACTCGGCATCGCTTTTGCTGCGTCCAAACCGGCTCAGAAAGTTTGTCACCACGACCAGCCGTTTTGGCGAGAGAAACGGCAGCGCCCCGGCGGCATTCACAATTTCGCTGATGGTGACGGTTTTGCCGTCAAGCTCGGTCGCGTTCAAATCGACCATTGCCGGGTCATCGCCCAGCGACGCCCGCAATTGTGCCAGTTTTTCTTTTGCCGAAAAATCGTCTTCGCCGTGAAAAATATAAAACATCGCTATTGCCGTGTCTGCACGCGGTGAACGGTTATCTGCCCGGTTTGATTGCGTTTGATGCTCACAATTTCCAGCGAACCCGGCACGCCGCTGACAGTGAACTTTTCTTGCAGCAGCAAACCGAGCGGCTGAGCTGCTACAGCGGCAAATGTTGCTGCCATAATCGCTTGTGGCAGGGTTCCCCACCGAAAACGGTTGCGGGCATTACTGCCCAAACTGATGGCGGCAAATGATGCCACGCCACTCAACACACCAGTGGTTGCCAAAATTGTCCCACAGCGGGGATGCACTGCCAGTTCGACAAGACCGTTGCGCAGACGGCGCAGTGCCTCGTGTGCAGCCTCGGTCACGGCTTCGGTGGAAATATTGCCGTACAGTGTGAAACCGCCCATATCGCTGCGTCCCACCACCGACAGATTCGGCACGCGCTCTGACAGCACGTGGATGGTGGCGTGTTCCAGCCCGTGATTGCGGCGAATGTTGATGATTGGATAGAAATCGAAAAGTCCCATAAGTATGGCGCCTACTTTCATTGTTTGTGTAGCTATTTTACCGACAAATGCGCGAATGAGCGAATTTTGCGCCACCGCTTTTTAGCGATGCCGGTCATTTTTTCGCTCACTTTTTGCCATAAAGTGCCATCATCGGTAAAATTCGATTGATTAACTGACGTTACGCGGTTTTTTGCCGGCATCCGCTTATGCGAGAGGTCTATTTTTCACTGCGTAACACCGGTGATTAACATAGAATTGTGGGAATGAATCGTCCCCGGTGGGGCGCCTGGTCTTCAAAATCAGTGGGCGGCGGCGAGCAGCCGGCGTCGGTGGGTTCGACTCCCATTCATTCCCGCTAAATTTTTTAGGGTTGGAGATTGGCGCGGCAAGTGCCAATCTCTGTTTTTGTATAATTTAATGGTCGTGATGGGCAGTGCAATCCGGCAACCCTGCAACTTTGGAAAGACAGGAAAATCTTATGGCAGACAAAGAATTGGTACTATTAAAACTTGGTGGTTCCATCATCACCGATAAAACACAGCCGAACACCCCGAATATGCCTGTGCTGAAACGCTTGGCGGCAGAAATTAAAGCGGCACTCGATACGCGCGGCGACTCGCTGGGGTTGATTATCGGACACGGATCCGGCAGTTTCGGGCACGTGGCGGCATCAAAATACAAAACTGCGCAAGGCGATTTGGGCGCAGAAAGCTGGCTCGGGTTGGTGGAAGTGGTTGCTGCTGCCAGCCGCCTGAATCGGATAGTTATGGATGTTTTGCTTGAGGCGGGCATCCCTGCCGTGCAGTTTCAACCGTTTGCCAGTGTGCGCACCCGCAAAAGCCAATTGATGTATATGGAAACATATTCGCTTAAAACCGTGCTGGAGCACGGATTGGTGCCGGTGGTGTATGGCGATGCGGCAATTGATGCGGTGCAGGGCGTGAACATCGTTTCCACTGAAAAGATTTTCGATAATTTGGCACGTGAGTTGAATCCGGAACGTATTTTGCTGGCAAGTGATGTCGATGGGGTGTATATCGGCGACCCGAAAACAAACCCGGATGCCGAGTTGATTGAGGATATTGATTCATCGAACTGGGATGAAATTGCCGAATCGCTGGGTGGGTCGCAGGCGGCGGATGTGACCGGCGGAATGTTCACCAAAGTACGCGATATGTACCATTTGACGCTGGCAATGCCGCCAATGCAGGCAATGATTTTCAGCGGGTTGGCACAGGGGAATGTGGAAAACGCGCTGCTGGGGCAAGTGTCTGATTTCGGCACGGTGATAAATTGAGGGGAACCTGAACCCGGAGTTAATCGGCGGTCAGGGGATGGCGTCCGGTTGAATTTGCCCGCCGGTGAGTTCCGATAGCGCGGCAGCAAAATCTGCCACTGCCGAAACGGGAAACACGAGCGTCAGGTGTACATCGGCGGCAAATTTTTCGGCGAGAATTTCGCCTTCAAATTGAGAGACCAACCGCCGCACCGGTTCGAAAAAATGGTATGGCACCGTCAGTGAGATTTCGCGTTTTTCCACTTTTTCCGTGCGTGGAATTTCTGCCAGCACCAGTTGGGCGGCTTCGGTGTATGCTTTCACCAGCCCCCCGGTACCGAGTTTCGTGCCGCCGAAATATCGCGTAGTCACCACCGTCACATCACCCAAGCCACTGCCGCGCACCACTGCCAGCGTTGGCTTGCCTGCCGTGCCGGACGGTTCGCCGTCATCACTCATACCGTGCGTAACAGTTGCGCCATATCCCACCGCAAAGGCATACACGTGATGCGTCGCGTCGGGGTAGCGGCGACGAATGTCGGCGATGAAGGCGCGGGCGGCTTCAACCGTTGGCGTGTATGCCGCACTGCTGATAAACCGCGAGCGGCGGATGATAATTTCAATTTCGTGTTCCCCGGCGGGAATAGTATATCGTGTATCGTTCACTAATCGCTCTCCGCTGACTGCTGACTGCTACCATATATTGAGCGCCGTGTTTTGTCAATCTTGGCGGGGCTTGCTATACTGCCCGCGAGGTTTTTTATGATAAAAGTGTTGTTTATCTGTTTGGGGAATATCTGTCGTTCGCCGATGGCTGAGGCGGTGTTTGCTGATTTGGTCGCCCGCGCCAATTTGAGCGATGTTATCGCTGTCGATTCGGTGGGTACAGCAGGGTATCACATTGGCGAAAAACCGTGTCCGGGCACTCAAAACATCTTCAAAACTCACAACCTGCCATATTCGGGGCGCGCCCGACAACTAACTTCCTCTGATTTGCACACTTTTGATTATTTGATAGCGTTGGATAGCAGCAACCAATCTGATGTGCGGACGATGCTTGCCCGCGAAGGCATCCAAAAGCCGGTATACCGTCTGCTCGATTTTGCCGAAAATGTTGACACAGACGATGTTCCCGACCCGTATTATGTCGGTAATTTCGAGCGGGTGTATGAACTGGTGCTGGCCGGCTGCACCGGTTTGCTGGCTCACATCAAAACCGCCCACGCCGACTTGTGCAAAAAATGATCCCCACCGAGTTGAGAACTGACATAACCGCATATTTTCGCACAGATATCCGCGAGATAACGCCGGTTTATGGCGGTGACATTAATCGCGCCGCGCAAATCTCGCTGGCCGATGGGCAGACTGTTTTTGCCAAATGGCATACATCGCCGCCCGTGGGAATGTTCCCCGCCGAAGCGCACGGATTAAAACTGTTGGCACAAGCCAATGCCCTGCGCATTCCGGCGGTTTTCTTTTTCAGCGAAAAATATTTGGTGATGGAATGGTTGGGATACGGGTCAAACCACAATACAGATATTGCTCGGCGTTTGGGCGAAGGGCTGGCGCAGCAGCACCGTTTTGTGGGTGAAACATACGGTTTGGACACAGACAACTATTGCGGATTAACGCCGCAGCGGAATACCCCCGCCGGCAACTGGGTTACATTCTTCGGCGAAAATCGGTTGGGCACGCAGATGGCTCTCGCTGCCCGAAACGGGCTTTTGCCATCACCGCGCGCCCGCCGGCTCGAAAAACTCATCGCTCGGTTGGGTGATTTTTTGCCTGCGCATCCGCCCGCATCGCTATTACACGGCGATTTGTGGGGCGGCAACTGGCTGGTTACCGCATCGGGCGACCCGGCATTGATTGACCCCGCCGTCTATTTTGGACACCGCGAAGCCGATTTGGCGTTCACCGAATTGTTCGGCGGATTTCCCTCCGCATTTTATAAAGCCTATCGCGCATCGTGGGCACTCGATGCGGGTTATAATGAGCGGAAAGACCTTTACAACCTTTATCATTTGCTGAACCATTTGAATCTGTTCGGCGAAAGTTATGGCAGCCGGGTTGATGCCGTGCTGCAAAAATATTCGTAAATTTTCACCCCGATTGAGGAAATTATGTATCAAAAAGAACTTGAAATTGCTATGAATGCCGTAACAAAAGCTGCCGATTTGTGTGTGCGCATCCGCGCCGATATGGTGACCCCCGACGCGCTTGAAAAAGGTGACCGCAGCCCGGTAACCATCGCCGATTTCGGCGCGCAAGCCATCGTGTGCAAATTGCTGTCGGAGGTGTTCCCCGAAGACCCCATTGTAGGCGAAGAAGACACCACCGATTTGGAAAAACCGGGCAACGCAGCCACGCTGGTAAAAATTATCGACTACGTGCAGGGCTTTTATCCAAACGCCACCGAAGAAGATATCTGCGCGTGGATTGACAAAGGGAACGGCGACGTTTCCAAACAGCGCTATTGGACTGTTGACCCCATTGACGGGACAAAAGGTTTTTTGCGCAATGACCAATATGCCATTGCATTGGCACTGGTAGAAAACGGAGAAGTGAAGGTGGGCGTGTTGGGATGCCCGGCATTGCCACTGAACTTGGATGTTCCCGACAGCCCGAAGGGTGTGATTTTTGCTGCCGTCCGCGGCGAAGGAAGCAAAATGGGCTTGCTCCACAGCGACGATCTTTCGCCGATCCATGTGGTCAGCGAAACCAACCCCGATAAACTTCGTTTTCTGGAAAGTGTCGAAGCGGGACACGCCAACCACGCACTGAATCAGGCGATTGCGCAAGCAGTGGGCATTGTCCAACCCTCACTGCGAATGGACAGTCAGGCAAAATATGGCGCACTCGCTCGCGGCGATGCCACCCTGTACCTGCGACTGCCTTCGGAAAAAACACCCAATTACGCCGAAAATATTTGGGACCATGCCGCCGGCGCAATCATCGCCGAGGAAGCAGGGGGCAGGGTGAGCGATATGTACGGCAAACCGCTCGACTTTTCATCAGACCGGAAAATGTACAACAATCGCGGCGTGATTGTCAGCAACGGCAGTTTACATCAAGCCGTACTCAATGCCATCGCCAAAGTTGCCGTATGAGCGGGCGGCTGGTACTGAACCATTCCACCCACATCAAAGGGCTGATTCCGGTATTGGAGCGGCTGGCGCTGCACCCCGACATAAAATCGGTGACACCGGGCAGGCTGGCGCGGGTAAAAGGCCGTCCCATCCCTTTGCGATTGCGCGTTACCGTGCCAATTCGGGGCGGTTTCAAAGTGCAGGCGCGCTCAGAGGGAAACGTGCAAGAAGTTTTCGTTTTGACAACCCTGTCCGCCGCACAATTGCAAACTGCCATCGATGCCGCTCTTGGCAAATAACCAATGCAAATTGTATCTGTTTTTGATTTAACCAAACATTATGGAGAGAAAACGCTGTTCAACAGCGTTTCTTTCAGTTTGCGCTCCGAAAATCGTGTCGGCATTGTGGGTATCAATGGCAGTGGAAAATCTACACTGCTGAAAATGCTGGTGGGCAAAGAACCCCCCGACAGCGGCAAAATTGAGCGCAACCCCAAGGCGCGAATTGCTTTTTTGCCCCAAAACCCACAAATGGATGACAACCAATCGGTGCTGGATTATGTATTTGCCGGTGAATCTCCGACGATGCAATTGCTGCGCGATTACCGTCAGGCGGTGCGGGCAATTTCGTTTGCCCCTACCGATGCCACTGCCCAGCAAAATCTGGCTGCGGTTTCGCAACGGATGGATACCGAGCAGGGATGGGCAGCAGAAGCCGCCGCAAAATCAATGCTCACCCGCTTGGGTGTCTCCGCCTTCGATGCACCGCTGGGACGCCTTTCCGGCGGACAGCGGCGGCGTGTGGCACTGGCACGGGTACTGCTAGACCCGGCAGATTTGCTGATTTTGGATGAGCCAACCAACCATCTCGATCCCGATACCATTATCTGGCTGGAAGATTTTCTGGCTGAAAGCAAAAACGGATTGCTGATGGTCACTCACGACCGTTATTTTTTGGATAGAGTGGCGAACCATATTTTTGAAATTGAAGGCGGCAAAATTCACCCGCACCGGGGCAATTACACCCAATATCTCGAAAACCGAGCCGCCCGCGAATCGCAACGCCAAAAACAGGCGCTGGAACGGCGCAGTTTTTTGCAAAAAGAACTCGATTGGGTCAAACGCACGCCGATGGCACGCGGCGGGAAACAAAAAGCACGCATCAAACGCGCTCGCGCGCTGTTAGAAACAGAAACGCCCTCCACCGTCACCGATATGGCAATCAGTGTGGCAGGCCGCCGCACCGGCAAAAAAATCATCGAACTGCACAATATCAGCAAATCATTCGGCGAAAACACAGTCATTCGCAATTTAAGCTATAACATCAAAAAACGTGACCGGCTGGGGATTGTCGGCAAAAATGGCAGTGGAAAATCCACGCTGCTGAATCTCATTTCCGGCCGATTGCAACCGGATAGCGGCGAGGTTGTCATCGGGGCAACCATCCATTTGGGATATTACGACCAAGAAAGTACCGCACTCAACGAAAATCAGCGCGTTTTTGACAACATCACCGATGTGGCAGAAATCATCCACACCGCAGATGGCCGCCCCATTACAGCGGCACAAATGCTCGAGCGGTTTCGCTTTCCCCGCCCGATGCAGCAGGCGTACATCAGCACACTTTCCGGCGGCGAGCGGCGACGGTTATATTTACTGCGCACGTTGATGATGGCTCCAAACGTGTTGCTTCTCGATGAGCCGACAAATGATTTGGATATCGAGACATTGAGTATTTTAGAGGATTATCTGGACGATTATGATGGTGTGCTGGTGGTTGTATCGCACGACCGTTATTTTCTTGACCGCACGGTCGAATACATTTTTGCATTTGAAGGGGATGGGAAAATTGTTCAATATCCCGGTAATTACAGTGATTACCGGCAGAAAAAAGCGGAAAAAGCGACTGAAAACACGCGAAAAACCCCGAAAATCGCACCGAAAAAAAATATCCGTTCCCGAACGAAAACACTGAGCTATCGCGAGGCGCAGGAATTGGCCCAATTGGAAGCCCGAATGGTCGACCTGGAGGCTGAAAAAACCGCGCTCTCCGAGAAAATCAATCGCGCGGGTGGCGATTACCGAAAAATGCAGGAATTATCGACAGCGTTGGCAGCCATAGAATCCGAATTGAACACGGCATTCGAGCGGTGGGCAGAGCTGGAAGAAAAACGCGCCGATGCCTAAAATTTCTCCCGACCGAAAATTTTGATAGGGTTCGCACAAAAAAAATCTTGCCGCGAGAGCAAGATTTTGTCGGTGTAGCGCATTCAGCTATCAAAAAATGAGCCGTCCGGGACTCGAACCCGAAACCCTCTGCTTAAAAGGCAGATGCTCAACCGATTGAGCTAACGGCTCACAAATTTATGGCACTATTGTATTGATTTTTTCTTTTTAGGCAAGTTCATTCTTCAATTGTGTGCATTTGTTGTGGTGCAATTGCGCAAGCCACAACATCACGCTAAAATTACATTAACTGATGTTACGCAGTTTGAAACTTGACAAGATTTGATAGGTTACTATGGTGATTTCCCCCCTCCCCCTACCCCCCAAAAATTGGGGGAGGGGGAACAAAAAGGGGTGAGCGAGGGGGACTTTGTCCCCCTCGCTCTCTCTCACTCCCCCCTTCCCATTGGGAAGGAGGGATACAGGGGGGATGGGGAAACCCGTAAAATCCGAAATTTACCCAACATTTTCATTTAGTTCGTTATATGGATGACCCATTTATGCGAAAAATTGTGGCTGTTGCCATCATCATACTTACTTTGAGCGCTTGCCGTCCCCAATCGGCATCTCCCGTCCCCACCCCCACCCCAACTGTATTGCCGCCATTGGCGAGTGTGGTGAAAATCGACCCCGCCGCCATCACCATTCCAATTCCAATTGACCCGCCAAGTTTTAATGCCTACATCAACGATACCGGTTACGAAGAACTCATCGGCGAATTGGTTTTCGGCGGGCTGGCAGAAATTGCCCCCGATGGTACATTTTATGCAGAGCTGGCGACAGACATCCCCACCCCGGAAAACGGCGGCGTCAGCGATGACGGTTTAACCGTGACGTGGCATCTGCGTCCCGGCGTTCGGTGGAGCGATGGTGAACCGTTCACGGCGGAGGATGTGGTTTTTACGTGGCAATCGTTGCAGCAAAGCGGTATCTATGCGCCCGGCTTCGATTTGATTACGGCTATCGACACGCCGGACGATTTGACGGCAATTGTGCATTACAGCGAGTTTTACCCCAATTACCGCTTGCAATTCGGCGGCGAAGGCACCGGCATCTTTCCGGCACACCAGTGCGGCAATCCTGCCCAAATGCTGACGTGGGATTGCAACGAAAATCCGGTGAGTGTTGGTCCGTTTGTGCCGGTTGAATGGGTGCACGGTGAGCGGCTGGTTTTCAATCGCAATCCGAATTACTGGGTTCCGGGCAGACCTCTTGCGCCACAACTGGTTTTTCTCATTGAAGCCGACCCGGAACGGCGTGAACGGCTGCTCAAAAGCGATGAAGCGCATCTCGATTTGTGGGTTGAAGAACCGGAATTGTCGCGTTACGAAGATGACGAAGGGATTACGGTCGCAGAAACAAATCCCGCGCGTTTTGTATTGCAACTTGTTCCAAATTTAAGCCGCTTTGGCACGGCAGATGCAACCCAACCCAACCCCTTTTTGGCTGATGCCCGCGTGCGGCAAGCCATTCGGTACGCTATCAATGTTCCTCAATTGAATAGCGAAATCTTCAACAACCGAGCTATCCCCGTGGCGAGCGAATTGGAGCGGTTGGGATGCCGCGTAACCCCCTATCGCTTTGATTTGCAAAAGGCGAAAGACCTGCTGACAGCCGCCGGGTGGACGGATGAAGACGGTGATGGCACGCGCGAATGCCACGGCTGCCAGTTTGCGGATGAAGGGACACCACTGGAATTTGACAGTTTCTACTATGCCGAATTTGGCCCCGATTTGGCGAAAGCGCATCGGCTCATTGAAAAAATGGTTTACGAAGCGGGTATCAATATTCATCCCAAACCGAAAGAAGGTGTAGAGTTGTGGGGCACGTGGAATGATGGCGGCATCGAAGTGCGGGGAAATTTTAACCTCGATTTATGGGATGACGGGTATTTTGGCAATAACCCAACCGACTATCTGTATGATTTGTATGACCCGCGCGCCATTCCCACTCAAAACGACCCACTGGCCGGGCTGAATGTAATGCGATACCGCAACCCTGCACTGGGCGATATTTTCGACGAGCTGTACACGCCCATCCCGGATGAACGGCGGCACACGTTATTTTGTAAACTTGCCGAAACGTTGAACACCGATTTGCCCACCATTCCACTGCTGGCCATTCCGGAATATTATGCTCGCAGTGCCCGCTTGCAGGGTGTTGCACCGCACATTTTCGACACAGTCACGTGGAACGCCGCCGACTGGTTTTTAACGCCAGCCTCACCGTGAATATTTGATGGTTCGATATTCTGCTGTAAAATATAGAAAAGCTGCCCAAATAAAACTTCGCATAACGAACGATGATTGAAAATTTCGACAACCTAAAACGCCGCCTCATCTGGGTAATCGCCTATTTAACGTTCGCCTTTCTATTCGGCACGATTGGCTATATGGTTTTGGAAGGATACACCTTTTTAGAAGGGGCCTATATGACAGCCATCACGATGTCGACCGTAGGGTATGGCGAAGTGAAACCATTGACCCATACCGGTTGGATTTTTTCGATAGTGTTGATTTTAATGGGATTTGTTGGTGTGGCGTTTACCGGTCAAGTGCTGGTTGTCGGCGCATTTGAAGGCATATGGAGCGGCAGGATGGAGGCCAAAAGATTGCAGAAACAACTTGCTCAACTGAAGGAACATTTTATTGTGTGTGGTTTTGGACGGGTGGGCACCGGTGCAGTCCAAAGTTTGTTAGAGGCAAATGCGCCGTTTGTCATCATCGATAACACCCCTCAAATGCAAGAGCAGATGCGCGAAAAAGGCTATCCGTGGATAAACGGTGATGCTACCAGCGAAGAAGTTTTGCTGCAAGCAGGCATCAAACGCGCCAAAGGCTTGCTGGCTCTGCTCAATTCTGACCCCGATAATCTGTTTTTGGTACTGACTGCCCGCGAATTGAACCCCACGCTGTATATTGTTTCCCGCGCGAATGAACTTTCATCCGAAAAGAAAATTTTGCGTGCCGGTGCAGATGAAGTTATTACGCCGTTCATTTCTGCCGGACAAAATATCGCTCATGCGGTTATGGTGGGTTCCGGCGCAGATGTTGAACTGCCCACCGCCGACCCGTTCTTCGCTACACCCAAATGGGTGCCGGTGGAAGAAGGCTCTGAATTTGTGGGACGAACCACGGGCGATATCACTGCCGAATGGCAACATAACGTGCTCGGTTTGCGCCGGAAGGGGAAAGATACCATCTTACCCGCTCCCGATACAGAAGTACGCACCGGTGATATGCTTTTTATGGTGCAGAGTGCCGCTAAATCAGAAGAAACAGACAAAGAAGCAGAAAAACGGCTGGTTATCGTTGATGATAATCCCACCATTCTCGGCTTGTATGCCCGGCTTTTCAAACGGCGTGGATTTTTGCCTGTCACCGCCGTCAATGGGCGTGAAGGGTTAGAAACCATCGAGCGCGAAAAACCGACCGCGGCGGTGATTGATTTTATGCTGCCCATTCTGTCGGGGATTGAATTGTGTCAACAACTGCGAGCCAACCCCGAAAACGACGATATTCGGCTGATTTTGTTCACCGCAGATGAGCAGGAAGAAACGCGCCGCCGAGCGCTGGAAGCCGGTGCGGACGCGGTTGTGGTAAAAAGCCCCGATGCATCGAGGATTATTGATACCGTTGTTAAAATGCTGGAAGCGTATGAACGCCAACCCAAGCGAACTACATCTGCAGCTTCTTCTGCGGCACAAAAGCCGGAAACACCCCCCGCCGAACCACAACCTCCGGCGTCACCGCCACCGCCGCTGGTGTCGTCGCCACCGGTTATGACCCCGCCATCTGCACCCACGCCCAAACCGGCATCTGTGCCCGATGAGACGGCTGCTACCGTCCAGCCGGCAGCGGAAACCTCCATCAAAATCCCGGTTGATTTACAGGGGGTGATTGATGAAGACGAGATGATGGACATGATTGGCGATGACCGCGAGTTGATGGTTGAACTTTTCCGCAGTTATGTTGAAGAGGCGCCGGGAATGATGGCGGATATCGAAGCCGCTTTTGCCGCCGGTGATGGCGAAGCTTTGCGGCAAGCGGCACATAAAATAAAGGGCACACTCATTTATATTGCCGCCAAACGCGCCGCAGACCTCGCATTTCAAATGGAAAATCTCGGTCGGGAAGGGAATGTTGATGCCGCTCGCCCAATTTTCGATGAATTTCGAGAAGAATGTTCGCTGGTAGATGCGTATGTGGGGCTTTATCTCAATCCCTGACAATACAGGATGTGTTTACGGTTTTCTCACCCTGAGTAGCCCGTTAGGGCGTATCGAAGGGTGAAACGTGAAACGTTCAGGAGTTACGCAGATGTGTTGGCAATCACACCCTTCGATACGGCTCTCCCTGCGGTCGAGCCTACTCAGGATGTGTTTACGGTTTTCTCACCCTGTTATGCAAGAGGTCTAATGAGGAATTGTAAACAGGGCCCGGCAGAGATGATGCTTCATTCGTAAAAATAAAAAGTCATGATATACTTTCGGTACAAGGAAACTTGTGCCGAATTTTTTTTCAGAGGCACGTAAACGGACACAGACAATGAATTGGTCATTTCAACTGGGAACAATTAAAGGCATCAAAATAAAATTCCACTGGACATTCATTTTTGTCATCGTGTGGGGAGCATTTTCGCTGGGCACGGGGAGCAGTATGCTGGGGCTGTTGTATGGTGCGCTGCTAACGGTGCTGGTTTTTGTGATTGTGCTGCTGCACGAATTGGGGCACAGTTTGGTGGCGATGGCGTTTGGCATTAGCGTGCGAGACATAACGCTGTTGCCCATCGGGGGGATGGCGCGGCTTGAGCGGATGCCCAATAAACCGTGGCAGGAATTTTTGGTGGCAGTCGCCGGCCCGGCAGTTAATTTTGTGCTGGCGGCAGCGATTTTCCCGTTTCTGTTCATCCCGGTTTTAGCCGGTGAGCATCGTCTGTCGCATCTGCTTTTTGCACCCAGCGTCTCACCGACGATATGGAGTTTTTTGCAATTTTTGTTTCTGGTGAATGTATCGTTGCTGCTATTTAACCTGTTGCCCGCATTCCCAATGGATGGTGGGCGGATGTTTCGGGCGTTGGTGGCAATGGCGGTGGGAATGTACCGCGCCACAAAAGTGGCTGTCTGGTTGGGGCAGGGCATCGCATTTGTAATGGCAGGATACGCCATTTGGTCGGGGCAATTGATTTTGCTGTTGATTGCGCTGTTCATTTTTTCGGCAGGCTCAGCCGAAAAACGAGCAATCGAAGTGCGCGAAGCGCTGGCGAATATCCGCACGGGCGATGTGGTCAACGGGTTGATGAATGTTCTGCTGCCAAGTTACACACTTGGCGAAGTTGCCGGATTAGCCCTGCGAAGCCCGGTTGGCAGTTACCCGGTGGTGCTCGGCGGCACGCTGCTGGGGGTGTTGCGCCGCAGCGATGTGAAACGCGCCCTAAACAGAGGACAGCGGCTCTCTACGGTGGCAGAGGTGATGCAGCGCCACTTTCCCAAAGTTGATATCACCACTTCGCTGGCAGATGTGCACGAAGCTTTTGAGCGAGATGGCACGTCTGTTGCAGCCGTGTATAGCGACGGGCAACTGGTCGGATTGATTGACGCGGAAGATATGGACCGCGCATATCAGCTTAACAAACGCGCCCGTTTCCGCTGGGCGTAATACACTACATCACCGAAACCATCACCGTGTTTTGGTCGATTTTATCACCCGGTTTTACCCGCACACTTTTTACCACCCCGTCCTTCGGCGATTTGAACTCGTTTTGCATTTTCATTGATTCTAAGATAGCCACCACCTGATTTTTGGCGACTTCCTGTCCCACTTCAACCGGAATTTCGACAATCACCCCGGGCATGGGGGCTTTGATGAGTGCTTCGCCCACCACCTCTGCCATAGAACGTTTCATCCCCGCCAAACGGCGCGTGCGTTCATCCTCTACTTGAACATCGTGCAATACACCTTTTAGCATTACCGTGTATGTATCGGTATTTTCGGCGATATCCACATCGAATGATTGCCCATCCAAAATGAGCGATGCCAGCCCCGTGTGCGATAGACTGGTGAAATCAATGGCATATGTTTTACCGTTTACTGTTACGTGCCGCTCATCGTTAATATCGATGGTGTATTGTGTTCCGTCAACTGTGGTAATGTATCTCATTGTTCACCTACCGTAACCGTCTGTCTAGCGCTTCGCGGCGGCCGTACAACCGCCACGGGCTGGGTCCACCCTGATGCAGCAAGATGGCTTCTTTATTGCGTCGATGCGCTACCAATGTGGCAGCGATAGCCGCAATCTCTTTAAAATCTTCCGACACAGAAGCGTTGATATCGAAATGGTTGTCTAAAAATTGGGTATCGAGTTGCCCTGCTTGAAAACGGGCGTGGTTCATCATTTTGATATGGAAGGGGATGGTAGTTTTCACACCGCTCAACCGAAACTCATCCAGCGCGCGGCGCATCCGTAAAATAGCTTCTGCCCGCGATTCGCCGTGGGTGATAAGTTTTGCCAGCAGCGAATCATAATATGGCGTGACATCCATATTGAAATACACGCCGCCATCCACTCGAACGCCGATGCCGGTTGGCAGCGAAAGGCCGGTAATTCTGCCGATGGATGGCATAAAGTTGTTGAAGGGGTCTTCTGCCAAAATGCGGCATTCCATCGCCCAGCCATTTATGTGAATATCGTCTTGGGTATATGATAATTTTCGCCCGCCGGCGATGCGCAGCATTTCTTTGGCGATATCCACGCCGGTGACCATCTCGGTAATGGGATGTTCCACCTGCAAGCGGGTGTTCATTTCCAAAAAATAGAAATTGCCGTCTTTATCCACCAAAAATTCGACAGTGCCCGCGCTTTGATAGTTTACCGCTTTGGCGGCAGCAACGGCGACCGCACCCATTGCGGCACGCATTGCCGGGCTGACCGCCGGTGATGGCGATTCTTCTATCAATTTTTGATGGCGGCGCTGAATGGAGCACTCGCGCTCGCCGAGATGGATGGTATTGCCAAAACTGTCTGCCAAAACTTGAACTTCGATGTGCCGCGCGCCGACCAGCATCTTTTCCAGATATACCCGGTCATCGCCAAAAGCAGCTTTGGCTTCGCTGCGGGCGGTGCGCACGGCGGCAACCATTTCCTCGGGCGATTGCACGGCGCGCATTCCTTTTCCGCCGCCGCCTGCTGCGGCTTTCACCAGCAGTGGAAAACCGATTTTCGGGGCGATAGCAACCAGTTCATCATCAGAAAGCCCTTTGGGGCTGCCGGGCACGAGTGGCACGCCTGCTGCCGCCACGGTTTCGCGGGCGATGGTTTTATCGCCCATTTTGCGGATGGCATCGGGTGGGGGGCCAATCCACACCAGCCCGGCATCCATCACCGCTTGGGCAAAATCGGCGTTTTCTGCCAGAAAACCGTATCCGGGATGGATGCTGTCTGCCCCGCATGCCAGTGCCGTTTCGATGAGTTTATCGCCGCGCAGATAACTTTCGTTTACCGGTGCAGGCCCGATATGATAGGCTTCGGTGGCGCGGCGCACGTGCGGTTGCAGCCGGTCAGCATCGGAATACACGGCGACACTGTCTATCCCCAAATCGGAACAGGCACGCTGAATGCGCATCGCAATTTCGCCGCGGTTGGCAATTAAAACTTTTTTCAACATAAATCAATCCTCAAAAGGGGTTGGGTTTCAAGTTTTTGGTTTTCAGCGGTCAGCGTTCAGAAATAACACAAATACGTTTTACGCAATACGCATCACGTTTCCATCTATTTTGCTCATAGCGGAATATTTCCGTGTTTTTTGGGTGGATTTTCATCTCGTTTGTTTTGCAGCATTTCCAGCGCATTGATGAGTCTCGGACGGGTTTGGCTCGGTTCGATGACGTCGTCCAGATAGCCGCGCGATGCCGCCACATACGGATTGGCAAACGTTTCGCGGTATTCCTCTACCAATTGCGCCCGAAGTGCTTCCGGGTCTTCCGCTTCTGCCAATTCTCTGCGGTAGAGAATATTGATAGCGCCTTCGGGGCCCATTACCGCAATTTCGGCGGAGGGCCACGCCAGGTTGATGTCGCCGCGAATGTGCTTGCTGCTCATCACGTCATATGCGCCGCCGTATGCTTTTCGGGTAATAACGGTAATTTTCGGGACAGTGGCTTCGCTGTAGGCGTACAGCAATTTTGCTCCGTGCCGAATGATGCCGCCATGCTCTTGTGCTGTGCCGGGTAAAAAGCCGGGCACATCCTCAAAGGTGACGATGGGGATGTTGAACGCATCGCAGAAGCGGATGAAGCGTGCTGCTTTCACCGAGGCATTGATATCGAGCACGCCTGCCAGCACAGCCGGTTGGTTTGCCACAATACCCACACTGCGACCGTTTAGCCGGGCAAAACCAACTACGATATTTTGTGCATAATGTTCGTGAACTTCCAAAAATTTACCGTCATCCACCACCGACAGGATGATTTCGTGAATATCATACGGTTTGTTGGGGTTTTTGGGGACAATTGAATCGAGCGCGGCATCAGTGCGCAGGGGGTCATCGGTGCATTGCACGTGGGGCGGGTCTTCCATATTGTTGGCGGGCAGGTAACTGAGCAGTTGCCCCAGCAGATATAGCGCGTGTTCTTCATTTTCGGCGGCAAAATGTGCCACCCCGCTGATGCTGTTGTGGGTATCTGCGCCGCCCAGTTCCTCAAAGGTGACCTCTTCGTGTGTAACCGATTTGACCACATCAGGTCCGGTGACAAACATATAACTGGTGTTTTTCACCATAATGATGAAATCGGTCAGCGCGGGCGAATAGACTGCACCGCCCGCCGAGGGCCCCATAATGATGGAAATTTGGGGGACAACCCCCGAAGCGAGGGTGTTCAGCAAAAAGATGTCGGCGTAACCGCCCAAGCTGATAACACCCTCTTGGATGCGTGCCCCGCCGGAGTCGTTCAGCCCGATGACCGGCGCACCGTTTTTCATCGCCATATTCATAATCTTCACGATTTTCGCGGCGTGTGCTTCACCCAAACTGCCGCCGAATACCGTGAAATCCTGCGCAAAAACATATACCAGCCGGTCGTTGATGGTGCCGTAACCGGTAACCACACCATCGCCAAGCGGACGATTTTTGTCCATCCCAAAACGTCGGGTGCGATGGGTGACAAAAATATCCAATTCACGGAAAGAACCTTCATCCAGTAGCAGGTGTAATCGTTCGCGGGCGGTCAGTTTTCCTTTTTTATGCTGGGCATCAATCCGTTTCTGCCCGCCACCCAAACGAGCTTCGGCTTTTAACGCTCTTAATTTTTCGATTTTGGGGTCAAGGGTCATTAATTCCTCCAATGCAGGGTGTTGTCTCACACGAATAAAAAAACACGGTGTGGTTGAGATGGTTACGCTTTAACGCGAAAGAATGATTTTCCCGAACTGCTCGCCGCGTTCCATAATCTCCATTGCTGCCACGCCATCACTCAACGGCATTACGGTGTGGATGACGGGGTTCAATTTGCCGCTGAACACCAATCCCATCACTGTCCGGTAGTCGTAATGATTGCCCAAAGTGCTGCCGATTAAACTGATTTGTTTGCTGAACAGAAATCGAATATCAAGTTCGGTTTTGGGGCCGCTGGTGTTGCCCACAATTACAATGCGCCCGCCGCGTTTGACGGCTCGCAGGCTGTATGGCATTGTTGCCGCGCCGACATTATCCACTACCACATCTGCGCCGGTTTTACCGGTGAGTTTATATACGGCTTTCCACCATTGGGGGTCGGTTTTGTAATTTAAAACCACATCCGCGCCGAGACTTTCCGCTTGCACCATTTTGGGTTCGCTGCTGGTGGTGGCGATGACGGTACAGCCCGCCAGTTTTGCAATTTGGATGGCGGCAGAATTAACACCCCCGCCCGCACCAAGAATCAGCACGGTTTCGCCGGGGCGGATAGCGGCGCGGTGGATGAGCATGCGCCATGCGGTGAGAAATACCAACCCCGCGGCGGCAGCTTTTTCAAATGAAACTTCATCGGGCAGGGGGATGACATTTTCGGCGGGGAGAACGATATATTCGGTGTGGGTGCCGGGTACTTGTTCGCCCAAAATGTGGTAGCCGGGGCTGACGCTGTGTTCGCCCCGTGCGGTAAATTCATCGGCGATGGAATTGATGCCGGGGTCAATGGCAACGCGGTCGCCCACGGCGATGTTATCCACGCCTGCGCCAACTTCGGCGATTATTCCGGCGCCGTCGCTGCCGCTGATGTGCGGTAGCGCCAAATTTAGTCCGGGCCAACCTTCGCGCACCCAAATGTCCAACCGGTTGAATGCGCTTGCTTTTACTTCAACCAGCACTTCGCCCGCGTTGGGTTTAGGGCGGGGCAAATCAAATAACTGCATTTTGCTGATATCGCCGTGTTCGGCAAAACCTAATGCTTGCATAGCTTGCTCCTTTGAAAGTCAACTATTTTGTTGCGGATTTTCATCACTTGTTGGCGTTTCTATTGAATTTGGAGTGTCAGAAACTTCTTGATATTTTGCGATTTTTTCTTTTATCAGGGCGATGTCTTCTTCTGTCCAGCGGCGGGTGGCTTGCAGTGAAACTTCTCCGGTGTCGGCCTCTTCTGCCGGAACGTCGGGTTCGGGAGCGCGCACGGGCAATACCAAATGGAACTGGCTGCCGGGACATTTTTCTTCATCATACCCGGGGCTGTTAACCCACACTTTTCCGCCGTGCGCTTCAACAATGCCGCGCACCAATGGCAGCCCCAGTCCGGGGCCGGCGCCTTTGAATTTCACGTCGCTGGTGCTGTGGTGCGAGACATCATCAACGCGGTAAAACTTGCTGAAAATGCGTTGGTGGTCGGCGGGGTTAATACCGATACCGGTGTCGGTGATGATGACTTCCACCTGCTGGGTTTCAGTTGTCCCATTCAGTGTCCGCCCGGTAACGGTGATTGTGCCGCCATCGGGCGTGTATTTGATGGCGTTATTCAGCAATTGGCTGACAGCCTGCACCAAACGCGACATATCACCTTCGATGAGCGGCAATTGTTCAATGCCGGAGACGATGAGCGAGTGCCCGCGTTGCTCCAACGCCTCCGATTGCTCGTCGATTGCCATTTTGACCACATCGTTCAAATTCAAAAGACTTCGGGCAATATTCAGCACGCCATAATCTGCTTTGCTCACATCAAAAATTAAATCCACCACTTGTTTCAGGCGGGTGCTGCCACGGGCGATACCGTTCAACACGTGTTGCAGATATGCCGGGTCTTGCAGGTCGCCTTCGGTGGCTTCAAGCAACATACTGGCGTAGCCGTGAATGTGGGTCAGAGGGGTTCGCAATTCGTGTGATGCAATCGAAATGAAGTCGGTTTTCCCTTGGTCGAGTGTGTTGAATTCCTGCGATAACTCGCCGAGTTTTTGGTTGACGGTGCCCAATTGCCCGAACAATCGGGCTTTGTCCAAATCGAGTACAATTTGGGTGACCAACGCTTGCAGTCGCCGCAAATCGCGGGGCGAGAAACTTTTGAATTTGGGCTTTGGCCCGAGTATCAACACGCCAGAAAGTTCATCTTGCCGCAAAATCATCGGCACGAATAAATCTGCGTCCAAATCGTCCAGCCACGCCCGGCTTTCGGGGTCCATCGCACGGAATTTCGGTATCATTTCCAAATCATACTGACTAATGGGCGTTTGTTCCAGCTTCAAATGCCGAAACCACGGGTCATCGTGGGCGAAAAACCCGTTGGTGGGCGAATACATCCCTGCCCCGGCAGCCAGCATCGCTGTGACACGGCGGGTTCCGTCACCATGAATGATAAAAATTGCGCCGCGTTCCACCTGTATTTCCTGCAAAACGAAATGGAGTGCTTGCTGGCTGAGTTTGTAAAAATCCCAGTCGGTTTTTACACTGTGGCTATACTCTTTGACAATAGCCAATTCATCGTTGTGGCTGCCATACAGCACATTGTCGATAGTTGTTTCGGTGGCGCGGGTTAATGGCGGCAGCAAAAATCCCAGCGCGAGTGCCATCCCCACCAACGTGACCAGCGCCAACGTCGGCGCAACATTCCACGAAGTGAGCAGATATGCCACGCTGAGGGCAAAAAAGATGAAAATGCCGACCGACAGCGCGACAATAATCGACTGCACCGCTTGCGACAGCATTCGCATCAGTTGTGGCGGGTAATGGTTCAGTGCAGTGTAGGCGATGGTCAGCACACCGGCAATAGTGAGCAAGTTGGTTGCCAACGTGAGTTGCGGCTGCCATATCGAGACGGCTTCTGCGGCAGTGAGGACAAATGTGCCGCCTGCCCAATACCAGTAACGATTGCGGTATTGCCACTGGGGATGCTTGCGGCTGGCGAGAAACAGCATTATCAGTGAAAAGATAGCTGCGCCGCTCCAAATTAGGTTGGTCAGCCCGCGGTTTCCCCAAAAGTAGGTGAGGTAAGTTGAACTGGATACGGTTTCGGCGACGGTAGCAGCGATATTCCCGACGTTAAAATACCATCCCATCCAGATGCCGCCCAGCACGGTGGCGATGCCGGTATACCACCACAAAGTGGTTCTGTGCCCCAAAAACGCCAATGTCAGCCCGCCGAAAATCAGCGGCAGCAAGGTGTAACTGACCGTTATCAGCGCATCTGTGACGGGCTTGGCGGCAAGCATCAATCCCGCGGCGATATGTCCGCCGCTCCACAATAGCGCAGCCAACAAAAAGAAAACAAGCGTGCGAATGCCGTTCTCTTGTGTGTTCCAGCGTGTTCCGGCGGCAAGTAGCAGGGTGATGAACCCGGCTGCGCCCCCCAGTGCCAACAACGTGTTGGGTGATACGGCCATTGGGCCTCCATCGAAAAAGATTGAATGCGTGTTTATTGTAACACGCTTTTTTTCATGGGGAAAAATTATGTTAGGGCGATTGGTAACAAGTTAGACTCTGGCGAATTTTACTTCGGACGCAGATTCGCGCAGATTTTCTCAGATAATCTTTGACAACATTAAAAATCTGCGTGCAAAGCCTGCTGCGGAAATCTGCGTTCGCTTTCTCGTAGAATTGATTTTATCTGTGAAAATCTGTGTCCATCTGTGGACTGATATAAACCTTATCCCAAACTGAGGTTTTCACTGACGGGCAGAAACATTCGCGTAGTCAAATCAGCCCCCGTTCTTTCAAACTCACATACCGTTGGTTGCCGATGACGATATGGTCCAGCACCGCTATATCGAGCATTTTCCCTGCATCAATCAGGCGGCGTGTGACCTGCACATCTTCCGGCGAAGGTGTGGGGTCGCCCGACGGGTGATTGTGTACCAGAATGGTGGCGGTGGCAGCAGCTTTAATTGCGGGGCGAAAAACCTCACCGGCACGAATGATTGCGGCGTTGGCGTTTCCTTTGTACAGCGTGGGTATTCCCAGTACATAATGTTTGGTGTCCAGCAAAATCACCCGAAAATGCTCTTGCGCCAAACCGCCCATTTCCAGCATCAGCAGGTTGGCGGCATCGCTCGGCGAGGTAATCTGCGGGCGTGCATTCGGCGATGCCAGCACCAGTCGCCGCGCCAATTCAAGCGCGGCTTTTACCTGACTGGCTTTGGCGGGGCCTAACCCCCTTTTTGCTGCCAAATCGGTAAATTCTGCGCGAGCCAGTCCCAACAGACCGCCATATTCGGTCAGCAGACGTGCGCTCAAATTGAGCACGTTTTCGCCTTTGATGCCTGTGCGCAGCAAAATGGCAATCAATTCGGCATTGGAAAGTGACGCCGCACCATAATTTTTCAGCCGTTCACGGGGACGTTCATCGGTGGGTAAATCGTGGATGGTCAGGTGGTATTGCCCGTTATCGGATGTCATTGCTTTACTCCGTGCTATTGTCGATGGGTTCTTTCGTCAAAAACACGCCGAATGAGCACTCGGGTGGGTTCGGCAACCCACAGCGAATCCAGTTCGTCCGGCGCAACCCAGCGCGCGTCCAGCGCATCGTCGGCGGGCATCGGTTTGGCAGCTGGTTCGGCGGGGGATGCGGCAAAATCTACAATCACATAATGCAGAGCAGGGCGTCCCGTGCCATCATCGCCGGTGATTGATTCGAAAACGTAAATAATTTCGCCGATGTGCACCGCGATGCCCGTTTCTTCCAGCACTTCGCGGGCGGCGGCATCAGCCAGTGTTTCGCCCCATTCCACTCGCCCGCCGGGGATTGCCCATTGACCGGGCATCGGTGGGTCGCGTCGTTTCACCAGCAAAATGCGGTCATCCGGCGCAATGACCAGCGCGCCCACCGCCGGAATGGGGTGTTTGTGTGCTTTCATAGCCGCTCCTTTTTTGCAAAAATGGTATGCCGAAAATCGATTGCTGTCAAGCCACAGCTACGTCTCGCCATATTTTGCGATTCGCTAAAAATGTACTAAACTGCGCTTTATACATTTTTATGCGTGAAGAATCTTTTGAATTCCTGCTATAAAATCTATCAGAAATGAGGTTTTGAATATGCTCGACCCCAAAAGCCCGATTGCTTGGCGCTTTGCCCAGATGAATGAGCGTTTTGCCAGTGCAAAGGCACAAGGTTTGTATCTGTATCAGCAAGAAGCCGAAAAGATTGACGGGATGCACGTTACCATCAATGGGCGCGATATGCTGCAATTTGCATCATATTCTTACTTGGATTTGCTCGGACACCCGAAAATTGATGCTGCCGCCATCGAAGCCGTCGAACGGTACAGCAGTGGCACACACGGTGTGCGCATTCTGGCGGGAACCATCCCCCTGCATACCGAATTGGAACGCACCATCAGCGAATTTAAACACACCGAAGCCACCATGGTCTATTCCAGCGGATTTGTGACCAATTACTCTACCATCGCCGCGCTGGTGGGACGAAATGACGTGGTGATATCCGATAAACTGAATCACGCCAGTATTGTGGACGGCTGTTTGATGTCGCGGGCAAAATTTGTGCGGGTGGCGCACAACGATATGGCTTCGCTGGAAAAAGCCTTGGCGAGCGTGCCCCCCGGCAAAGGGAAATTGGTTGTCTCCGATGCGGTGTTCAGTATGGATGGCGATATTCTCAATTTGCCGGATGTGGTCGGGCTGTGCAACAAATACGAAGCCCTGCTGATGATTGACGAAGCCCACTCGGTCGGTGTTATCGGCGAAACGGGGCGCGGCATCGAAGAGCATTTCGGGCTGTACGGCGGCATCGATATTAAGATGGGCACGCTCAGCAAAACCATCCCCAGCGTGGGCGGGTATGTTTCCGGCAGCGAAGAACTCATCACCTATTTGAAACACGCCTCACGGGCATTCATTTTCTCGGCGGCACTGCCACCGGCACAAGCCGCCGCCGCCAAAGCCGCTTTCGAGGTGATACTGGAAGAGCCGGAGCGTGTCAAACGATTGCAACGCAATGTTGAACACTTCCTGACCGGGCTGAAAGCGCGCGGGTTCGACACGCTCAACTCCGTCACCCCGATTGTGCCCATTATCGCCGGTGACGATGAACGGGCATGGTTAATGGCGAAATTATCGCAGGAACGCGATATTTTCGTGCTGCCGGTCGTCTCGCCTGCCGTGCCGAGTAATTTGGCTCGCTTGCGTGCCAACGTCACCGCCGGGCACACCATCGAAGAGATTGACCATGCAATGGATGTCTTCGCCGAAGTGGCGAAAGAAGTTGGCGTGCTGTAACCGCCGCCGATAGGCCATTGCAAAATATCAATAATCAGGGACGTGAAACTTGAAACCTCCTTCCGGCGAAACAAACCTTTTTTACAGCGAAAAAATCCTCAATTTGGCGCATCGCGGCGCACGAATGCAAGCGCCCGAAAATACGCTGCCCGCCTTTCGGCTGGCGGCAGAACTCGGCGCAGATGGCATCGAGCTGGATGCCCAACTGTCAAAAGATGGTGTCGCGGTCATCCTTCACGATTTTACACTGGATAAAACGACCAACGGACACGGTTTGGTGCGCGATTTTACGCTACCGGAGTTGAAGGCGCTCGATGCGGGCAGTCATCTTTCGCCGGAATTTGCCGGAACACCCATTCCCACTCTGGAAGAGGTTTTCGCCGCGTTGGGGCCGGTGTTGCTCATTAATGTGGAACTAAAATCGGATGCCCTGCGCGACAACGGACTGGAAGCGGAAGTTATCCGGTTGATTGAGAATTTTAATTTGCAGGATAGAGTCATCCTGTCATCATTCAACCCCTTCGCGTTGAATCGTGCCTATCGTCTCAATCCACGCCTCAAACGGGGGTATCTGTGGGCGCCCGATTTGCCGCCGGTGCTGCGCTGGAAACTTTTCCGCCGGCTGGCACACGAAGACATGTTCCATCCCCAATGGGACACCGTCACCGCTCAAACGGTCAAACGAGCACACAAAAAACACCATCCGGTCAACGTGTGGACAACCAATGCACCGGATGATATGCGGCGAATGATTGCCCTCGGTGTGGATGCAATTATGACCGATTACCCCGACCGGTTGCGGCAGGTGCTTGATGCATCCGGTTAAAATTGTACTGAACCCATACGCCGGGCGCTGGAAAGCCAAAGCGAACATCGTCCCGCTAAAAGAAATGCTTGCAGCGTTAGACATCCCCTTCGATTTAACCGTCACCGAACGCCCGGGACACGGCATCGCCGTGGCGCGCGCCGCCGCCGAGGTCGGTTTTAAAACGATTGTCGCCGCCGGAGGCGACAGCACTATCAACGAAGTGGTCAACGGGATGGCACAAGCAGGCAGTGGCACACCGGTTGGCACGCTCGGCGTTATTCCGTTGGGCACCGCCAACGATTTGGCATTCACCCTGGGCATTCCCACCGAATTGCGCGCCGCTTGCGAACGTCTGCGCGACGGACAGCCGCGCCTCATTGACCTGTGCCGGGTGAATGACCGCTATTTTGTCAACAACTCTGCGGTGGGCTTGGAACCGACGGTCACGCTGGAAGCGGAGAAAATCACCGTTGTGAAAGGCACACTGCGCTATTTGCTCGCGGCTTTCCGGGCGATAATGAAAAATCCGGCGTGGTATGCCCGCATTGTTTGGGATGACGGGCAATACGATGGGTCGGTGGTGCTGATTTCAATGGGGAACGGGGCACGTACCGGCGGCTTCTATCTCACCCCCAATGCCAAAGTGGATGATGGCAAACTCGATTTTATCTTCGCACCGGCGATGGGACGGTTGGCGTTGCTGCGTCTGCTACCGCAAACCCTCAGCGGAAAACACATCCATCGCCCAAATATCACCTATTGCCAAACCACCCGCCTGACCATCGAAACGGATGAAACGCCATTGCACACCGACGGCGAAGTCATCACGCGCCACGCCAAAAAACTGTCGTACAGTATTTTTCCCGGCGCGCTGAAAGTGATTGCAAACAGCAAGTAACGGATCTCCGATAGCCAATTTCCCGTGATAAACCTTCTTTTCTTCCTACTGTACAACCATCTTGCGTTCACTTATGAATGGGTCGCGTGGGTGGTTTCGCTGGGGCAATGGCACCACTGGCGACAAACCGCTCTGCCCCATCTGCGCGAGGGGCGAACGCTGGAACTTGCTTTTGGCACGGGGGTGCTGTTCACGCAAATGATGCAGGAGGGTATTTCAGCGGTGGGGGTGGATATATCCCCGTTCATGGCGCGTATCACCGCCCGCCGATTGCGCCGCGCCGGTTTTCCGCCGGACATTACCCGCGCCCGTGCGGAAAAACTTCCGTTCCCTGCGGAACATTTCGCCAATGCTATTGCCACTTTTCCCACCGAGTACATTTTCCGTCCGGAAACGCTTGCCGAAGTGTGGCGGGTTTTATCGCCCGGCGGACGGCTCATCATCGTTTTGCAGGGCGATTTGCGCCGGTTTGGTTGGGTGAATACCGTCATCGAGTGGTTGTACCGCGTCACCGGACAGCGCGAGACGGTCTTTTCTGCGCTGGAACCCCGTTTCCACCGTGCGGGGTTCGCGGTTGAACAAACCATTACTACTGTGGAAAACGCTACCGCACGGCTGCTCATCGCCGAGAAAATACCCCGGTCGGATTAACCCAAATTTACAGAAATTTTGGCGAGTGTGGTATAATGGAGCAACAATTACGTTTGGCGTTGGGAGACACCATTGCAAAAATTCATCAACCCTTATCGCGTGGGCGAACTGCCTGCATCCGCAACCGAATTTTATAACCGAGAAAACAGTTTCGTTTGGGTGGAACACAATTTTGTCGCTCAACGTCGGCTGCTCATTGTGCACGGCGCGGCACACATCGGCAAAAGCAGTTTCCTCAAATTTTTGCCGGAAAAAATAGGGATCAGCGTTTTTCCGGTTGCGTTGGCGATGCCCGCGCCCACCGGCAATACCGCAGTAGATGTGTTGTCGTATTTCAGCCAGCAGGCAATGTTCCAACTGGCGATGCAGGATGTGACACCGCCCGATATTTCTGCGGATGATGATGCTTTGGCGGCATTGTCGGAGACGCTGGCAAATGTGGCGCAGATTGCACCGGATAGCGCCATTTTATTCACAATCGATGATTTTGACGCACTTTTAGCGACACCAAATGTGGTAGACACCATACTCAATGCGCTGGGGGCGCTGTTGATGCGCCACGAGAATTTTCTGGTGGTGCTGAGCACAGACACCATTTCACTGCCGCAGTTGAATCACGCATTGTTGAGCACTGCTCCGGTGCACCAGTTGCCACCCTTCGATTTGAGTACCGCGCTGAAATTCATCACCGAACCGGTCGAAAAGGCGCTCCGGTTCGATTACAATGTGCCCAAACGCATCGCCGAGCTGACTTCCAACCATCCCCACTATTTGACATTATTCTGCCACACATTATTCAACCGGTGTGCCCGCGAAGGCTGGGTCAATTTGCGATATGTGGATGATACGCTGGATGATGTGTTGGCGCAGCGCATTCCTTCTTTTGAGCAAATGTGGGCGGCATCAACGTGGGTCGAGCGGGCGGTAATGATTGCCATTGCCTCCGCGAAGGGGTCACACGGATTGGCAACCCGGCAGGAAATCATCGCCCTGATAGCCAGAAAAGACAAAAAAGTGGATGAAAATATCATCACAACCGCGCTCGAATCGCTGGCGTTTCGCGGGGTGCTGGTGAAAATGGGCGCGCTCAGCTATCGCTATTTTGTTGAATTGTTCCGCCACTGGCTGGCACGGCGATATACTTTGGATGAAATATTGGCTCAGGTCAATTGGATTGACCCGGCACGGCGAGAAAACCCGCCGGCATTACCGGTTCAACCGGATGAAGATGATAAAACCGACACCGCTCCGAAAACAGAAACGCCGCCGCCCGTTGCATTGCCCAAATGGCTGGCCACGCTGGGGGTAATAACCGTGCTAGCAGTGATTGCCATTGGCGGGATTTTCCTGTTTGGTTTAATTCCGGCGGCATCTCCGACAGCACTTGCCACCGCGACGGATGCCGCTGCACCGGCCGAACCGGTTTCGTTTGCCAAAGAAACCGCCGCCGTTTCGCCAACATTTACCCCCACCCCCGCCCCGACGCTAACCCCCACCCCCACCGCGCCGATTGTGGTCGCCAAATCACTGCCGACAATCGCCTATATGGCGCGGCAGGGTGATGGCTTGTGGCAAATTTTTGTGATGGACACCGACGGCACAGGCGCTCACAGCATTTCAGACGGCACCGGCAACGATACCTCGCCGGTGTGGTCGCCGGACGGGCGGCGAGTGCTGTTCGTCAGTCAGCGCGATGGCAACCGTGAAGTGTATGTGATGGACATCGACGGCGGCAACCTGCAAAATCTCACCAACAACGCCGCAGATGACTGGACGCCGGCGTGGTCGCCCGATGGCTCGCAAATTGCGTTTTCATCGAATCGCAGCGGTGGTTGGGAAATTTTCACCGCGGATGCCACCGGCGAAAACGTGCAACAACTCACGGCGGGTGGCAGCAATATTTCACCGGCGTGGTCGCCCGATGGCACGCAACTGGTTTTCTCTTCCAAACGAGATGGCAATTGGGAAATTTACGCTATGGCGGCAGACGGCACGGACGTGCGCCGGTTAACGGTCAACGATGTGAATGACCTCGCGCCGGTATGGTCGCCGGATGGGAAAATGCTGGCATACGAAACAAATCTCGATGGCAATGTGGAAGTGTATGTGATGACAGCATCCGGCGGCAATCCGCGCAATATCAGCCAAATGCCATACGCCAACGACCACGGTCCGGTGTGGTCGCCCGGCGGGCGGCAACTGCTGTTTTACTCCAATCGTAACGGCGATTGGGACTTATTTTTAACCGATACCACCGGACGCTCGGCCGTGGATTTGACCAATACCCCCGATGTAGACGAGCAAACCCCCGCATGGCGTCCGTAAATTATTATGCATCTTAAAATTTGATAAAGTTTGATATTTCACTTTAACGATTTTTACCCCCTCCCCCTCTCTCACTCCCCCCTTCCCTCAGGGAAGGGGGGAGACAGGGGGGATGGGGAAAACCAAAAATTCGGAATTTTCACCAACAATACCACAATTTTTATTTTGTCAAACCTTTAACTGCGTAAAGTGAGTAAATTAAAATAACGAGGAATCCAAAATGACCAACCAACCCAAAATCAAAGTAGGCGTGTTGGGCGCCACCGGTTCGGTGGGGCAACGCTTTGTGCAACTTTTAGCCGACCATCCGTGGTTTGAATTGACTGCCGTTGCCGCATCGGAGCGGTCGGCGGGAAAAACATATCGCGAAGCGTGCAACTGGTTTTTGTCGGCGGATATTCCCGCCAATGTCGCCGAAATGACCATCCAACCGATTGATACCAATCTCGATTGCCAACTGGTTTTTTCTGCCATGCCCGGCAGTATCGCCAAACCGGTGGAAGAAAAATTCGCCGCAGCGGGTTACGGTGTGATGAGCAATGTCAAAGTGCATCGTTACGATGCTGATGTCCCGCTGGTAACGGCAGAGGTAAACCCCGACCATCTGCAAATGCTTCCCATCCAGCGCAAAAATCGCGGTTGGGATACCGGCTT
>Ga0114931_10000827_pt1 | contig 38630 bp, 35 predicted proteins | sample 2SBtaG_FD_89579 | JGI IMG/M metagenome (GOLD analysis project Ga0114931, IMG submission 89579) | Deep subsurface microbial communities from Kolumbo volcano to uncover new lineages of life (NeLLi) - 2SBTROV14_V59a metaG | ecosystem: Environmental > Aquatic > Marine > Volcanic | place: Kolumbo... | reverse complement strand
TAGCCAGTGGGTAAAGCTCTGGATCGCCCGCTCGCGCGCGGCGCTGAGCTGATCCCGCCCCATCAGGGGCACTTCGTCGCCGGACCACTTCGGCGGCACGAACCTCCGGAACCCGTCGATGGCGTCGAGCAGCTCTATGTCGTCGCCGGAGGGCGGCGGCACCTCCGCCGCCCGCTCCACCTTCTTCCAGCGGGCTTCGATGACACTCTCCGGCTCGTCCGGCATGCGCAACCACGGGTACAGCATCACGCCGAGCACGACGCCGGCCGCCAGGAGCAGAACGCCGATGACGCCCGCGACCCAGGCCAGCGCGTGGAGCAAGGAGTTTCGCTTCATGGACGCCACCCATGGTGCAAGGTCGAGCACCCCCGTAAAGCGCTCTTTTCATTGGTCTGTCGGCCCGGCGCGGAAACGCCGCGAAACGCGCGCGCAGATGAACGCCGACAAGAGGCCGCCAAGGCGCACTCGAACGTCCGACGGGTGATGAAGGACGCCCAGAACAACTCCCTATGGCAGCGGCGATCCCCTCCCCGCTACTTCGACAGGCGCCAGACGCCGCGCTTGTTCGCGTACAACACGTCCTGGTCGTCGGCGGCGATGCCTTGCCGACCTGGGCTGAAGGTGACGGCTCCGCTGCCGTCCTTCGACGCGCGTGCACGGCAGGTTCACGAGCGGGCGGCAGATGAACGCCTCGTCCTCCTTCGATCGGATGTACCGCCTGATCCACTACCGCACGCGGCGTCTTGGCGTCATGAACGGCGTGGTCTGGGTGCGGCAGGAGGGCGGCGTGCTCGGTGTCCAGCACGCGCCGCAGAGCGTACCTGCGTGAGTTGGTGTTGACGCGGCGAGTCGCCAGTCCGGACCGCGTAGTGGCGGCGCGCGATCTGTTGATCGCGGTCATTACGGAAGCGCGACGGGTTGACAATCCCGCGGGGGCCCTTCAGCCTTGAAGTGGCTGGGGAAGCTGGCGCAGCACGTTGGCTACGCCGAACGCGAATCAAGGGTGGCATCGCGGTACGGGGCGATCCGACCTGCCCCACACTGCGCGGAGGAGAGTGACTCATGTCTGTTCCAGCAAAGGTGCTGACCGTTGCGCTGGCGATGTCTGCCTTCTCGCTGGCAAGCCTGTCGCTCCCGGGTGGAGTGAGCACAGCCGAGGCCCGGTGCGACCGGAAGTGCAAGTCGGCGAAAAACAAGCAGGCCGCTGAACAGTATTGTGCAGAGCGGCGGCGAGCCGGCACCAGCTGCAAGGTGATCAAGGCGCGGCTTGCGGGCTGCGGAAAGGGCTGGATCCGCGGCAGGAAGTTCGGCGGCAAGGGGCGGGACTACGTGGCGTGCGTCCAGGGCGCCGGACGCACGGTCCTCGCCAATATCCATCCGATCGTTCAAACATCCGTCAACCAGGAGTGCGAGGCGCGCAAGCGGTGCAACAAGTCCTGCAAGACTCGGGCATGCCGGAACAATTGCCGCCAGTCGTGCAAGCTCGAGGGGTGCGCGCCCGTCGCTGGCGCGATGCTGATGAGCTACTGGCAAGGCAAGGGCTACAACAAGCTGATCATCGACAGCGGCTACAACGGTGCGACGAAGCCGACCGCAACCATTCGTCAGCTGATGAGGAAGATGAACGCCATCAGCTTCGGCGACAAGGGTACCGCAACACCGGCCCAATTCGCCAAGGCCGGCATCAAGCAGTGGGTCAAGGACCGCGGATACAAGGACAAGCTCGAGGTGGAGCGAATGCAGGCGCTCCGCGGCCACGAGAAGATCATCGAGCAGATCATCAAGAACATCGATGCCGGGTATCCGACCATCATGCTGATCAACGATCGCCAGGTCGAGATTGGCGGTCGGTGCACCAAGTGGCACTATGTTCTGGCAGTCGGCTACGACGCGTCCAACAAGGGCCACGAGAAGATCCTGGTGCTCAACGGCTGGGAAGACGGCTCACGCGCCGATACGGCGAACAAGATGGTGGAGGTTCCCTCCTACGGGTGCGGAAGGAAGCTGGACGTGGGTCTGATCTGGCTCGAAGACTGAGAGCCCTCACGCCGCGAACCCACAGACCAGCGGCTGCCGCTCCGGAAGCTGGCTCCACGATCGAGCGGCCTCGCGCGTGCCGGGTCGGAACGCTTGTCGGTGCGAGGGCTTCCGGTGCGCAAGCCGGCGCGCAGTCCCTGCGTTCGAGTATCGAAGCGCACGAAACGCTTTCGCTGCGTCTCGGCGTTCCGGCCAGCGGCGGTTGACCGCTATTTGCGGGCCAGGAGTCCCGTGGCCTCGCGTGTCACGCCGGCCTTGAACACCTCTCCGGCGCGGGCTGCGTCCTCGACGCGACCGATGTCCGACAGGCTCATGATGCCGACCGGGTTGTTCCACGAGTCGACGACCACGATCCGCGACTTCTGGGCCTGTGTGAGCCTGTCCTCGACGTGGCGCAGCGAGTCGTCCTGGCGGCACCTGACGACGTCGCGCGTCATGATCGCGGCGACGGTACTCTCTGCCGCTTGCCCCTGCGCGACGGCACGCACGGCAATGTCGCGATCGGTGACCACCCCCGCGAGCCGGCCGTTGTCCTCGACGACGGGCACGATGCCGACGTTGTGTTCCGCCATGATCTTCGCGCACGCCAGGATCGACGTTTCAGGTCCGCAGGTGAACACCTCGGGCTTCATCACGTCATGACACGCAATTGCTACAGTCATGTGGTCCCTCCTCGTTCCCGCCTCCGGCGGGCACGCCCCACAGTCCCCGAAGCAAGAGCCGGGCCACGCGCCGACGGATGACGCTGCGCGGGGAGGCCGCTCAGTCCTCGGGGCGGGGGCCGGTGCTCCAGTCCTCGATCTGGTCGACCCGCGTCTCGAGGAAGCGCGCCAGCCGGTGGAAGTCGCTGTTCGGCTCGATGAAGCGTACCTCGGTGCCCAGCGTATCCGGGTTCACCAGCTCCTTGAACGGCACGTACATGAGGTCGAGCTGACCGCTGACGCTGACCATGTGGCCGTCCAGCCCTTCCTCGACCAGCGCGCGGTAGGCGCCGATGCCGAGCTGGCTACCGAGCATCACGTCGAACGCGTGCGGCGGCGAGCAGCGTGACTCGTAGCCGAGCTGCACGCCGGTGAGCTTCTTCTTCTTGCCGGTGCGCTCTTCGTAGCGTTGGCTGACGACCGCGGCGATGAACTTGCCGAGATCGACGCGTCCCAGCGAAATGTGGCCATGCTCGTCGTGGGGCACTCCTTCGACGTGCTCGTCCGGCAGCGCCTCGGCCAGGCCTTCTGCGAGCACCACCGTGCCGTAGTGCAATCCGCGGCGTTCGCGGGTGATGATCAGATCCACGATACGATCGGCGAGTGCCTGCAGCGACAGGCGCTGCTCCTTGCGCTTCTCCCCGGTATCCGGGTCCGTCACCTGGACCTCGATGGCGAGTGCTCCCGCCACGTCCTCCGGCGCCAGCACCAGGTTGGCCTCTCCGGCGATGGCGACGCCGTAGGCGAGCCAACCGGCTTTGCGTCCCATCGTCTCGACGATGTAGTAGCTAGCCGTCGCGATGGCGTCGGCGCGCAGGTTCTGTATCTCCTTCGCCATCACGTCGACCGCCGTGAAGAAGCCGAACGTGAAGTCGATGCCGCGGTAGTCGTTGTCGATCGTCTTGGGCAGATGGACGACGTGCACGCGCGGCGCTTCCTCCGGTAGCCGCTTCTGGAATTCGTAGAGGAAGTTGGCGGTCTTCAGCGTGTCGTCGCCGCCGATCGAGATCAGCGCGTCGAGCTCGAGATCGACTAACGCGTTGTACACCTTGCGCAGGCGTGCGGTCTTGTCGTGATCGTCGAGGTCCGCCGGGCATTCGATGCCCTTGCCCGGATTCGCGCGAGCGGTTCCGATCACGATGCCGCGCGCATTGCGCTTGCCTCTCAGGTCGCGCTCCTCGAAGACGCGGAAATGCTCGTCCGGCAGCAGGCGATGACTGGCAGGGTGGTACTCCTGCAGATGCGAGTAGCCGTGGAAGAAACCGATCACCTCGCGGTCGTTCTCGAGAAACGACGTCGCTGCTGCGGTGATCACGGCATTGGCCGCCGGAGCCGGCCCACCGGCGAACACGATACCGACCCGGTGGATGCGCCGGCGCTTTCGGGGAGTGCTGGTCATGATCGGAATTGTTGGCTGAGCCAGCGGGAATGCCACGAATGCGGTCCCGTCGTCGCCCCCCTAAGTTGCCTGCCGGGGCCTGGCTCCCGGGCCGGCCGGCGGTTCGGCTCGCGCTGCTAGGGCGCGGAAGGCGGATCGGGGCCCTGCACGCCCAGCGCTTCCGCGACGCGCTCGGCGGCGTGCCGCGACCGGCTCCGGCCGAGCGGGGGATACGACGCCAGCTTCACCGGCCATCCACGCGGCGGCCGGAGCTCGATGTCGACGCGGGTCGCGTTCCACAGTCCGCGCTGCCGCACCAGCACGCGGCATCCGGCGGCCGGAAAGCGCGCGGCGAGCAGCAACGATCGAACGCTGATGGTGTCGTCGTCGCGACTCACGCGGCGCAGCTCCGTGACCGCGTAGACTCCCAGCACCGCGAGCGCGATCAGCGCGACCGTGCGGTCGGCGGCCTTCCGTGACGAGACCGCCAGTGCGATGGCCAGGACCGCGGCGAGGGTGCCGGCAAGCAGCGGAAGCTGGGTCACACGCCGCCGCGTGGCGTCCACGAGGAGCATTCCGCGCTCAGCTTGCCCGCGACCGTCGCGGCTGTCGACCCGCATGGGCGGCGATGGGTTGCCGTCGCCGCGATGGCGGCGCAGTCTGGGCCGAGGAACGGCCATGATTCACCACGGAACACTGTTCGTCGGTTCGCTGCTCATGAGCGCTGTCCTCGCGTGTGCAGCCTGCACTCCCAAGAAAGACAAGCCGGACCAGGCGGCCAGCGCCAGCTCGGTCGCCCACCCGGCAGCGGGCGACCCAGCGGGGCAGGGGGCGAAGACCATGCAGATCCAGTCCAGTTCGTTCAGTCCGCACGGCTCGATTCCCAGCAAGTACACCTGCGAAGGTGACAACATCTCGCCACAGCTCGGCTGGAGCGGAATGCCGGAGGGCACGAAGAGCCTGGCGCTCATCGTCGACGACCCCGACGCGCCCGATCCCAAGGCTCCGACGCGCACCTGGGTGCACTGGGTGCTGTACGACATTCCCCCAGGAGCACACACATTGTCCGGGAACGTCCACGAGCTGCCGAACGGGACCCACGAGGGCGTCAACGATTTCAAGCACACCGGCTACGGAGGACCCTGTCCGCCGACCGGACGGCACCGCTATTTCTTCAAGATCTTCGCCCTGGACGTCGAGCTGGGGGACCTCGGCCGCCCGGACAAGGCCCGGCTCGAGCAGGCGATGAAAGGGCATGTGCTCGCCAAGGGCGAGCTGGTCGGAACCTACGAGAAGACGAAATAGGGTAAGCTGCCAATCAGGGCTGTATTTTTCCACCTACCGTTTGCGGCCGTCTATCTCTGCTTCTGGGAGGTCCCATGCACTTCCGACGTGTCCTGATTGGTTTGACGTTGACCGGATTCGCCCTGGCGATTGGTTGTGGCGGCTCCGGAGACAGCGGCAACGGGGGATCCAAGGACGGTTCGGCGGGTTCGGCAGCGGATGGCGGGTCCACGGGCGGGAGCAGCTCTGGCGGTAGCGCCGCGGGCGGCAGTGGTGCGACCGGCGCCGGTGGCAGCGGCGCGACCGGAACAGGCGGCAGCGGCGCGACCGGAACAGGCGGCAGCGGCGCGACCGGAACAGGCGTCAGCGGCGCGACCGGAACCGGCGGCAGTGGTGGCAGCGGCGTCTGCCACAAGGCTTTGTGCCAGGGCCACCAGTACAAGTGCGGCGACTGCATCGACAACGACGGCGACGGTAAGGTCGACATGGCCGACCCCGACTGCCTGGGGCCCTGCGACGACAACGAGTCCGGCTACGACGGCTGCATCTCGGGTCAGAACAACGCGCCCTGCAAGGCGGACTGCTACTTCGATCAAGACACGGGCAGCGGCAACGACGACTGCTACTGGAACCACAAGTGCGACAAGCTCGAGGTCAGCCCGGACTACCCGCCCGAGGGCAAGCAGTGCGCGTACAATCCGAACACTACGGTTTCGGGTAGCTCGCAGTCCTGCGCGCAGCTGTACAAAAAGCAGTCGACTGCCTGCGGCAACTACTGCGGCCCGCTGACGCCGAACGGCTGTGACTGCTTTGGCTGCTGCGAGCTGCCGGCGGGCAGCGGCAAGTACGTCTATCTGGGCTCGACGTCGGACGACTCGGGCAAGTGCGCGATGGCTACGTGCGACCTGGCCCACGTCAAGGATCCAACGAAGTGCAAGCCGTGCACCCCGGTGAAGGGCTGCCTCAACACCTGCCTGCACTGCGAGCTGTGTCTCGGCAAGGCCAAGCTGCCGGCGGACTGCCTGCCCAAGCCGCCTCCGGACGGCGGAGCCGGCAGCGGCGGGACCACGGGCACCGGCGGCTCGGGCACGGGAGGCTCCGGAACCGGCGGCAGCGGCGGCGGCTGTGGCGGGCAGATCTGTCCGCCTGGAGTGCAGCCCTGCGGCCTGTCGTGCCAGCCCCCGTGTCCGAGCGGGCAGTACTGCAACACCGGTTGCTGCGTGAACGTCCCCGGCTGATCGCGGGCGAGCGCGCCACGTCCCGGCGACGTGGCGCGCGGCCGCCGACGGTGTCTTGTCGCGACGGGGGCGAGCCGCTACACCTCGCGGCGTGACCGCTGCGCCCACGACCGAATCACCCACTGCACGCTGGGTGATCGGCGCCTTGAGCTTGACCGTGTTCGCGGCCGTCGTGGTCGTGATGTACGCTTTCCCCGGGCGCACCGCCCCCGGCCATCCCGGCATCCTGCCCAGCGTGAACGCCGTGCTGAACGCCGGCTCGGCCGCCTTTCTCGTTGCCGGCTACGTGTTCGTGCGCAGGAAGAACATCCCGGCGCACCGGCGCAGCATGCTGACGGCGTTCGGGCTCTCGACGCTGTTCCTGCTGGGCTACGTGGCCCACCACGCCCAGGTCGGCGACGTGAAGTACCACGGCACGGGCATCCTGCGCAGCGTGTACTTCGCGGTGCTGATCCCGCACATCGTGCTGGCCGCCGTTGTGGTGCCGATGGCGCTTCTGACCCTCTACCGCGGCTGGACCAAGCGCGTCCGACAGCATCGCAAGCTGGCGCGCTGGACGCTGCCCGTATGGCTGTTCGTGTCCGTGAGCGGCGTCGTCGTCTACTGGATGCTCTACCACCTGGGAGCGTAGGCGGGTGCCGTCGCGGCCAGCATCGAGGAGCGGCACTCGAGCACGGCGCCCTCGACCGTCATCGCGACGACGAATCCAGTCTCGGCCAGGATACTGACGAAGGGTGTCTTCCAGCTGTCGTCCTGCCACATGCAGTTCCAGCCGCTCTGGGAGGCGTGGCCGACCCAGATCCGGCCGACGCCGGCGATCCACTCGCGCCCCAGCAGGTCGATCGAAATCGCGGACAGGTCCTGCCCGCCGTCCATCACCGTCGTCGTGGTCTGGCCCTGCCGGACTCGAAGCAGCGCGCCCTCGGGGCCGATCGCCGTTGCCAGTCCCCGTTCGGCTCGGCTGTCGAGCGTGAGCAGCGCACGGCCCGGCGGCGTGCCGATGCGCGTGAGCCCGGCAGCGAGCGGCTGGTAGGCCGCGGCGTACGCGCGTCCGGAAGTGTCACGCCCGACCACCAGATAGTGTTCGTCGTCCACCGCCGTGACAGCGTTGATCGCGGTAGCGTCCGCGACGACCAGGGGCGAAAGCCAACGCCCGCCGGTCGCCGTGCAGAGCCAGGGCGGCGTTCCCGGCTGCTCGGCGACGAGCACCATCGTCTCATCCGGATCGCCGCTGGCAGCCGTGAATCGAATCGAGGGGTCGGGAGCGCGCAGGAGCTCGCGCACACCGTCGCGCGAGTATTCCAGCACCAGGCCCTGGTCTCCAGCGAGCAGCCAGTGCGCAGGATCGAGCCCGTGGACGAAGTGCATCGGTGCCGGCACGCCGGCTGTCGGCGCTTCAAGCCAGGTCGAGCCGTCCCAGTAGAGCAAGCCGCGCGTCGTCGCGGCGAGGCAGTGCCCCGCCGCGTTCCAGCCGACGCTGACGATGAGCTGATCGTCGCGCGGCGGGTGTCGGACCGACCAGGTCGTGTCGGCCTGCGGCTCCGTCGGCCGGATGCGGGAAAGGCTGCGCATGTGGCGTGCGCTGGCGCGGCGCGCTCTCGGCCGATGCGTGAGCCAGGGCAGCAGACTCGACGCGAAACGGCGTGCGTCCGCGGGACGCTCCGCCGCGTCGAACGCGGTGGCGCGGGCTAGCGCCAGGTCGATGGCGTCGCACGCAGCCTGCCGGGCCCGGAGCTCGTCGCACAGCTGCGGCGAGTCGAGCAGGCTCGGTCGCGCCGTTCCGCGCACTTCGGTCAGCGACGGGCGTCTGCTGGCGGCCTCGAAGTAGCGCCGGCCCGTCAGGGCGAAGTAGATGATCGCCGCGAGGCCGAACAGATCCGTCTGCGGACCGAGCGCGCCCGACGCCATCTGCTCGGGCGCCATGTAGCCCGGGGTGCCGACTAGCACGTCACTGCCGAAGGTGGCCGCCAGTCCCATGGGACGCGCAATTCCGAAGTCGGAGATCTTGAACATCTCCGACGCGCCGTTGCCGCAGCAGAGTACGTTGCCGGGCGTCAGGTCGCGGTGCACCACGCCCACCTGGTGGATCTCGTACAGCCCTTCGCAGAGGTTCGTCACCAGGCGCGCGGCCCGGTCGGGATCGAACGCGGAACCGGTTTCGCGTACGGAATACTCGACCCTGTCCTCGAGCGTCGTTCCCTCGATGCCTCCGTCGACGTATTCGAGCGCGAGCCAGGGCAGGCGTAGCTGGCGTCGGGCGTACTCGTACTCGATTCCGCCGGTCTCGAGCATCCTCAGCACGTACGGCGTGGGCGGCACGCGCGCGTTCAGGCGCCCGAGCGCTACGGCCTCTTTCTTGAAAATGGTGTCCGCCTGGCGCCCCGAATCCACGACGATGCGCGGCAGGATCACCTTCATGACGACCGGCATCTCGCCGGCCGGCGACCGGCGCCGGGCGAAGAACGCCACGGCCGTGCCGCCTTCACCGAGCGAGCGCTCGATGAAGTACTCCACTCCGGAGTAGAACTCCGAATGGACCGTCGCCCCCACGAACGAGTAGGGGCCGGTGCCAGCGCCGGGCGCGACCGCCATCTCGGCAGCATAGCTGAACTTTGCTCGTTGTGCGGTTCCGCAAGCGTCAGAGCTGCGATGCCACGTCCCGCACTGCGCGGGCGATCTCCGCTGGCACTTCCTCCTGCAGAAAGTGGCCAGCCTGGGTCAGCGTGACGGGAGCATCCGGAAGCAGCCGTTCGACACGGCGGCGCACCCGCCCGAGCACCGGATCACGATCGCCCCACACGATCGCTGCGGGGCCCTTGAAGGACTCGACCAGCGTCTGGCAGCGCGCGAGCGCTGGCACCGATGGATGCGCAAGCGAATCGGGGACCATGCGCGCCAGCGCCAGAGGCGCCACGCGATCGCGGAGGCGCCGGAGCGGGTAGCGATAGGCGCGCGCCACGTCGCCGCGGATACTCTTCCTGTCGCCCTGCGCGATCCAAAGCGCTACCTCTGGAAAACCGAGACCGCGGAACGCGAGGTCGCTCAAGAACGGCATCTGCGCGAAGCGGTGGAACGCCGTCGGGCGGAAACCCGGTCGCGGCGGGCCTACCACGGTGTTCAGGATCACGAGCCCGGCAAGCCGCTCGCGTCGCTGCTCCAGTGCACACAGGCCGATCGGGCCGCCCCAGTCCTGTCCGACGAACACCACGCCCTCGAGCCCGAGCCCATCGATCAGCTCGCCGAGCCAGTCCGCGTGCTGGTCGAGCTGGTGTTCGGCGGCGTCGCGCGGCTTGTCGGACAGGCCGAGCCCGATCAGGTCCGGCATGATCAACCGGAGCGGTTCGCCGGAGAGCTCCCGAACCACCTTCCGGTACAGAAAGCCCCAGGTGGGATTGCCGTGCAGCATCAGCACCGGTCGCCCCTCGCCGGCCTCCATCACGTGCATCCGGTAGGGCCCGACCCGCGCGCGATAGCGTGACAGGGACGGAGGCAGCTGGCGCTCGAGCCAGCCGGGCAGCGGGGGTGCGGGTAGGCGGTCCATGCGATCGACCCTATAGCGCCCCGGGCCCGGCGTGCTAGTGCGGGCGCATGCGGGCGGTCGTGCAGCGGGTTACCCGGGCCGAGGTGAGCGTCGATGGCGAGCGGGTGGGGGCCGTCGAGCGCGGCCTGTGCGTGCTTGTCGGCGTCGGGCGCGACGACGTGGAGGCCGACGCAGCGGCGCTGGCCGGCAAGGTCGCGGGCGTGCGCATCTTCGAGGACGACGAAGGCCGCATGAACCTCGGGGTGGCCGACGTGAGCGGCGCGGTGCTCGCCGTCTCGCAGTTCACGCTGCTCGGTGACATGCGTAAGGGCAAGCGCCCGAGCTTCGGCGACGCGATGGAGCCGGCACGCGCAGAAGAGCTGTTCGAGCTGTTCTGCGAGCGGGTGCGCGAGCACGGCCTCGGGGTCGAGACCGGACGCTTCCGCACCCACATGCAGGTGGAGCTCGTGAACGACGGCCCGGTCACCATCCTCATCGACACGAAGAAGGCGTTCTAGCTTCCCCAGGGAGAGACCATGCCCGATTGTCTGTTCTGCCGCATCATCGCCCGCGAGGTCCCCGCAACGATCGTATACGAGGACGACCGTGCGCTGGCGTTCCGCGATCTCCATCCCCAGGCGCCGACGCACGTGCTGGTCGTGCCGCGAACGCACGTCGCCATCATCGACGACATCGAGGAGAGCCACGAGGCCGACATCGGACACCTGTTCCGCGTGGCGGCCGAAGTCGCGAAGAAGGAGGGGCTGACCTCGCGCGGCTACCGTACCGTCATGAACTGCGGCGAAGAGGCGGGGCAGTCCGTCTTCCACCTGCACCTGCACGTGCTCGGCGGCAAGGCCATGGGCTGGCCGCCGTTCCCGCGGGGGTAGCGCGCGCTGGCGCTGATCGACGAGAACATCGACGCCTGCCGCGATTCGCTGCGCGGCAGCGAGCCCGCCGCTTGACCCATACCGAGCCACGACGGGATACTCCCGGGCGATGCGCTTGTTCGTCTGGCTCGGTGCACTGTCGCTCCTGCTGTCCTCGTCGGTCGCCCGGGCGCAGGACAGGTACGCGCTCGGGCTTTTCCATTTCAACGTGCAGTACGTGGCGGGAGGCAGTGCGGGCTCGCGTCTGCTCATCGCAGATCCGGCCAAGGCCGTCGACAACGACACGATGGAGGACCAGATCATCGTCGAGAGCTTCAAGCCCGTGCTCGACCTGTACCAGAAGCACCCCGCGTGGGGCGTGGACCTCGAGATGCAGGGCTACATGCTCGACGCGATCGGCGAGCGGCATCCCGGCGTGCTGTCGGAGCTCCGCGCGATGGCCAAGTCCGGCCAGATCGACGTGGTGAGCTTCCACTACTCCGATCAGCTCTTCACCGCCTTCCCGCAGCAGGACTGGGAGCGCTCGCAGGCGCTGACCAGAGCCACGTTCAAGAACTGGGACGTGCCGCTCGCGAAGAGCGTCTTCTGCCAGGAAGGGCAGGCGGGCATGGCGATGGCCCCGCAGATGAAGGCGCACGGCTACCAGAACATGCTCTGGCCCAAGAACCTCTGGAGCTACCAGCACGACAACTTCGACTCCACCGTACAGCCGCTGTACCGCTTCGGCGACGTGTTCCTCGTGCCGGCGGGCCGGGGCGTGCACTACACCGACGCCAACAACGACATCCAGGTGGACTGGACGTACATGGACGACGGCGAGCTGCTCGCGACCGGTGGCAACAACCCCTACTTCCCCGACCAGTTCAAGTACAAGCCCGCGGCGGTGGCGGACTACGAGAAGAAGCTGTCGGATCTCGAAGCGCAGGGCTACGCGATCACCACGGTCGACAAGTACGTCGCCGCGCTCCGCCAGAAGCTCACGCCGCCCGATCCGCCGCCGCTGCTCGACGGGACCTGGCAGCCGAACAGCACCCAGGCGGAGTTCAAGTGGCTGGGCGGCAACGGCGTCTGGTCCGCTTTCGGCGAGGAGCGCGACAACACCGTGCGCACGCTCAACGCGCTGGCACATCGCGAGCTAATGGCCGCCGAGACCGCCGCCAAGGTGGCCGGTCTCGGCGCGCGCGCCGAGCTCGACTCGGCCTGGCGCCTGCTGTTCCTGGGTGAGGTCAGCGACGCCACCGGCATCAATCCGATCCGCGGCGAGATCGAATACGGCATCTCGAACTCCACCGAAGCGCTGCGTATCGCGCGGGACGTGATCCGCCAGGCCAAGGCGAAGCAGAAGGCCGACTCCGTCATCATCGATCCCGGCGCCGGCAGCATGCAGGCCGGCACCGAGGACGAGCCCATGCGTGGGCAGAGCGTGCCCGCGCCGATCAAGCTTTCCATCAAGCCGGGCGACCGCGAGGTGACCGAGGAGTGGGAGAAGGTCGCCGACGCTCACTACCGCGTCGCGATCCACTTCGGACCCGGCGCGTACACGGACGCGAGCGTGGTCTTCCCGGGCGAGAAGACGGACGACTTTGTTACTACGCTGGCGCTGGACGACTCCTCGCCACACACGTTCCATCGCAGCGACTTCACCTTCAAGGATTTCTACATGGCGCTGCCCACCGGGCTCATCAGCCTGGGCAAGAGCCGCTACCTGATCAAGGACCAGGCCGACGTGCACCTCGCGGCGCACCTCCGACTCGACACAGGCGATATCGGCTTCGAGGACAAGACCCTGGCCAAGGCCGACTCGGTAACCTGGGTGTTCCACGTGTTCGACGGCAGCGCGGCGGACGCGGTGAAACTCGCCGACGCCATCAATGTGACGCGGAGGGTGGTGCGATGAAGGCGGGCTTTCGCCTTGCGCTGTTCGCGTTCGCGGCGCTCGCCGCCTGCGGCAAGAATCCGGACACCGTGCAGCAGCCGGTCCTGACCGCCACGCTCGACCTGGAGATCGTCGATTCTGCGGAGGTGCACCTGTCGCTCCACGGCGACGACCTGACGGCGACGCTCACGCCGGACAAGGGCTACGGCGTGATGCCCGCCGGCAAGCCGCTTGAAGGCCAGGGCCACGTCGAGCACTTCCCCGAAGCGAACGCCACGCTGTACACCGCGCGCTTCTCCGCGCCCGCCGACGCCTCGGGCCCCTGCGGAAACAATCCTGTTTCGCTCGCGCTCGCCCTGCACCGCGACGAGAACAACGCGCGCGTCCAGGGCTCGCTCACGCCGTATTGCGGCCAGGGCGTATGGTTCGGCACGCCCGCGCACACGCCGCTCCGCCTTTCGGGCGATCTGCCGCTCGGGAAATAGCCGCCGCGGGCCTTGTCGTCGCTCCCCGGCGTCCCCATGCTCCGCAGCGGGGTGTAGGCGGCCAGAGGAGGATACGATGGGTGCGGCACTGGTGACGGGAGCTTCGGCGGGGATCGGCAAGGAGCTGTCGAAGCTCTTCGCAGCGGATGGGCACGACCTGGTGCTGGTTGCGCGGCGCAGGGAGCGGCTGGACGCGCTCGCCGACGAGCTGCGCGCCGCGCACGGCATCGACCCGCTCGTCATCGACGCCGATCTCGCCGATCCGAGCTCGTCGGGGCGCATCCACGCCGAGCTCGAGCGGGCAGGGGTGGAAGTGGAGTTCCTCGTCAACTGCGCCGGCTTCGGCACGAACGGCGCGTTCGTCGAGCAGGAGCTCGCCCGCCAGATGGCGGAAATCCAGGTCAACGTGGTGTCGCTGGTCGCGCTCACGCGGTTGCTCCTGCCCGGGATGGTCACGCGCGGGCGCGGGCGCATCCTGAACATCGGCTCCACCGCGGGCTTCCAGCCGGGCCCCTACATGGCGGTCTACTACGCGACCAAGGCATTCGTGAATCACTTCACCGAAGGGCTCGGCTACGAGCTCGACGGCACCGGCGTCACGGCCACCGTGAGCTGCCCCGGCGCAACGGACACGGAGTTCGGCGCCGTCGCCGGCAACGACAAGTCGCGCCTGTTCCGCATGGGCGCCCAGGACGCGGCCAGCGTCGCGAAACAGGCCTACCGCGCCATGCTCAAGGGGCGCCCGGTCGTGGTGCACGGGTTGAAGAACAAGCTCGGCGTGCAGGCGCTCCGCTTCGGTCCCCGCTCGGTCATCCGCTCGATGGCGGCAAGCCTGAACCGGAGCTGACCCGGAAGCGGGGCGCTTCGCCACCTCGGACAGGTTGCGTTCCTGCACGATCCGGCAGAACCTCCAGCCTTCTGCAGGGGAGCCGCGGGGTCGGCCCGAGCTGTCGGGCGGCGTGTCCGGGGGCCAGCGTCCGGGCCCGCGCCTGCCCTCGCGCACAAGGAGGTTGATATGCCCCAGTGGGCCAAGGCTCGGTGGATTCAGGATATCTGGCACGCAATATCGCCCAGACTCCCGCAGATCGGCGTCGCCCTCGCGATTCTCGTCCTCGGTTGGCTCGCCGCCGCGATCGTTTCCCGATCGCTGTTCGCTGCGCTGAAGAAGACGACGCTCGACGATCGCATCGCTCGCGGGCTCGGCTTCGAGACGGGCGGCGAGCGCGGAGCGCGTGTGGAGCGCGTCATCTCGAAAACCCTGTACTACCTGCTGCTCTTGTTCGTCGCGATCGCGTTCTTCAGCTACCTCGGCATCTCGGCGGTCACCGCGCCGCTGGTCACGGTGCTCGACGGCGTCGCTGGCGCGATACCGAATCTGCTCAAGGCGACGGTCATCGGCTTCGGCGGATTCCTGCTTGCCACGGGTGTCCGCAAGCTGATCGTCAGCGTTCTGGACAAGCTCGACTTCGATGGACGCATGCAACGGCTCGGCGGTGAGGACATCGCGCCTGAACCCCCGCGCGAGCAGGAGGACAGGAAAAAGAAGAAGCGGAAGAAGGACAAGAGCGGGACCACGCTGTCCCGCACCATCGGCGAGGTCGCCTACTGGTTCGTGCTGGTCGTCGCCGCCATCCCGGTGCTCGAGGCGCTGAAGATCGGCGTACTCGCGGGACCGCTGTCCACCGCGCTTTCGACCGTGACCACGTACCTGCCGAAGATCGCCGCGGCCAGCGTGCTGCTCGTCGTCGGTTACGTTCTGGCGCGCATGGCGCGCGGCGTCGTCAGCGGCGTTCTGGCCCGCGTCGGCGTGGACCGCGCCGTGGCGCGCCTCGGGTTCGGGCGCATCACCCGGGAGCACAGCCTGAGCGGGATCCTGGGGGCGCTGGTGATGGCGTTCATTCTGCTGCATTTCGCCATCAGCGCCGTCGGCCGCCTGGAAATCGCCGAGATCAGTGCGCCTCTGAGCTCGATGCTGGAGCGTATCTACGTCTATCTGCCGAAGCTCCTGGTCGGTGGGCTGCTCATGTCCATCGGCGTCGTGGTGGCGCGCATCGCCGGCAGCGTGGCGGCGCACCTGCTCGCCGCGATGGGCTTCAACACCCTGATGGTCCACATTGGCTTGTTCAAGCAGGTCTCTCCCGAGGCGAAACAGCAGGAGCAGAGCTCCAGGGTGCTGGTGAAGGAGCGGCTGCACGCGTCGGGGAGTGGAACGGCGGACCCGGGAGGTGAAGCGCGCGAGACCGTCGAAACCGACGAGCTTCTGGCGCGCACCGGCGCAGGTGGCCTGGACACGCCGGCGGACATCGCCGGGGTGATCGTGGCTGCCGTCATCGTGCTGCTCTTCCTGCGTCAGGTGCTCGGCACCATGGGTCTGGAAGGACTGGGGCGGCTGCTCGACGGCCTGCTCGCCTATCTGCCGAACGTGCTGGTCGCCGTCGTTCTGATGGGCGCCGGGCTGTGGGCGGGGCGCTGGAGCCAGGCGCGCATCGACGAGCTGACCCGGAACAGCAACGATCGGCTGCTCAAGGCCATGGGCAACGTCGCGCACGTTGCGGTCGTGGCTTTCACCGTGATGATGGCGCTGCAGCAGCTCGGGGTCGGGCGGCAGCTCATCGCGATCGCGTTCGCCCTGATCCTGGGCGCCGTGTGCCTGGCCGGGGCTCTGGCGTTCGGCCTGGGCGGTCGGGAGGTCGCGGGGCGCATCCTCTCGGAGGAGTACACGCGCCGCAAGCGCGGGGCACCGCGGGCCGAGTAGCCCGGCGGCGCCTGCGACACGGGAGGGCCCGATCCGGCGCGCGGATCGGGCCTCCTGCGCGCGACAGCCCGCCGGCGGAGCGTTGGCGCGCCGCGCTGCCCGCGCCGATCAGGCTCGGTGCGCTCCGAGGTTGCCGCCCGGATCGCGCCACTGGTAGAACTGGAACATGGAAATCAGGCGCATGCAGGCCGATGACCTCGAGGCCGTGGCCCGGCTCCACCTCGATGCGTACAAGGTGGAGTGGTCGCTCGAGGGGGCGAAGAAGTACATCGACAAGTTCTTCAGGTTCGAGCCCGAGAGTTGCTACGTCGCGGCCGAGCCCGACGGTCGCGTCACCGGTGCCGTGCTGGGCTATTCCTTCGAGAAGGAAACGGGTCTGACGCTGTTCATCCAGGAGGTCATCGTCCACCCCGAGTTCCGCGAGCGCACCTACGGCAAGCGGCTCATCGAGAAGCTGCGCGAGTCACTCGAGAAGAAGGCGAGCACGGTGAAGATCAAGCCGCTCGTCAAGGCGGACACGGGCACGCTCAATTTCTACAACAGCCTCGGCTTCGAACGGGACAAGGCGGTCAGCTTCTCGTTCGACGAGGACTAGAGCGCTCCGGGCGGGAGAACCGTCGAAGCGCTGCCCGCGCCGCTCCGGCGGCGGGAAATCGTCCAGGCCGGCATAGAAACGGAAGCTGACCGTCACCCGTCAAGGGTGCCATCCGGCGCGGTTGAACGCCCGCCCGCGGCGTGATACCTGACGGCTGCCGAAGGATCCCCTCGCGGGGTGGCGGGAGACCGCCAAGGGAAGCCGGTGAGAATCCGGCACGGAGCCGCCGCTGTAACCCGATAGGTCGAAGGTCATTGAAGCCACTAGCGCAAAGAGCACCGGGAAGGCGACCTTGGACAAGCCGGGAAGTCAGAAGACCTGTTCGTCGGGCCGCCGGAGCGCCTCTTTTCGAGGGACGCGAGACCGGCGGTAGCCCCATGGAGCGCGCGCTTCGCTCGGAGGGACTTTCGGTGGACGGACACAAGTGGACGCGCTGGGTCGCGTTGGGATTTGCAGGCAGCCTCGTCGCCTGCGGTAGCGGGGCAGGGTCGCCGGCGCCGGGCACCGACGCAGGCGCTCACTTCTTCGCCCAGCTCGACGCCGGCGCGCCGGACGCGTCGCAGGACGCTGTCCCGTGGGACGGCGGTTGGGACGGCGCGCTCGACGATGGAGCCGGGCTCGACGCCGCGGCCTGCGCCGGGCCGGGCGCACGCTTCGTGACGGGCGTGGCCGACCACAGTTTCGGCCCCGGCCAGAGCCAGGGCCAGGGCCAGTTCCCATCGATCATTTTCGGCCCGCCCCGCGGCGCCGGCTGCTGCCAGGGATCGCTCGACACCGTCTCGCTCGGTAACGGTGGCAGCGTGACCGTCGAGTTCGCGGGCAACGCGATCGTGGACGGCCCCGGTCCCGACTTCATCGTGTTCGAGAACGCCTTCTTCGCCGACGGCAATCCCGACCAGGTGTTTGCCGAGCTCGGTACCGTCGAGGTGAGCGCCGACGGGCAGAGCTGGACGGCGTTCCCGTGCACCGCGCTGGCTCCTCCCTACGGCAGCTGCGCCGGCTGGCACCCCGTGTACGCGAACCCCGCCACGAACAGCATCGATCCACTCGACCCGGCGCAGGCGGGCGGCGATGCCTTCGATCTGGCGGACATCGGCGTGAGCTACGCGCGCTACGTGCGCATCACCGATCGGCCCGATCAGATCGGCTTCAACGGAGTGTTCGATCTCGACGCGGTCGGCATCGTCAACGCTCTATGTCCCTGAGGTGGGCCGCGGCGCTGTGCGTGCTGTCCGCTGGCGGGGCCGCGCGCGCCGAGCCGCCGACGCAAAAGCCGATTGTGGTGCACGTCAGCGGTCACCGCCACGGCCCGCCCGCGTCGCGGCGCGATCCCACTGCCGCGTCGATGGTTCTGCGCGGAGAGGCTCTGCACGAGCCGGGCTCGACCCCGGCGGACGTGCTGTCCCAGGTGCCGGGCGTCCAGACCGCACAGAGCGGGTCGGCCTCGGATCTGGCCACGGCGTCCATCCGCGGCGCGAGCAGCGCCGAGACGCCCGTGTATCTCGCCGGCATCCGCCTCAACGACGACGTGACCGGCACGGCAGACCTGTCCACCGTGCCGCTGTGGATGCTGGACCGCGTCGAGGTGTTCCGCGGCAGCGCGCCCGAGGCTGCGGATCGGCTGGGGATCGGGGGCGCCATCTTCTTCGAGCCCAGGCTGCCGCACCACCCGGAGCTCGGGGGCGGCTTCGGCTTCGGCAGCTTCGGCGAGCTCGCCACCTGGCTCGGCGCCGCGGTGGCCGCGCCCGGCGCCGCGTCGATGGTCGCCCTCCGCCGCAGCTCCGCCAGGAACGACTACACCTACGTGAACGACAACGGCACGCGCACCACCACCGCCGACGATCGCGTGGTGCGCCGCCCGAACGCCGACGCGACCAGCTACGATAGCTGGGCCATCGGACGCACCACGCTCGGCCCAGGGGGCGCGGAGATCACCACGCTCATCAACGCCTTCGACCGCGAGCAGGGCGTGACCGGTCTCGGATTGATCCCTGCCGAGACGGCGCGCGCCCACACCCGCCGGCTTCTGGGCGGCATCACGGCGCGCGTGCCGTGCCACGCGCGGCGCCCCGGACAGCCCGCGGGAAACTGCCGCATCGAGCTGACGAGCTCCGCCATCAGCGCCGGCAACACGCTCAGCGATCCGCTGCGCGAGCTGGCTCTGGCGGGCACCCAGGTTTCCAGTGTCGGGCAGCGCTTCTCGCAGCAGGTGCGGCTGATCCGCGAGCTGGGTGACCGTGTGCGCGTCTCGCTCGACGGCGACGAGGAGGCCGAGTTGCTCAGCGTCGCCACTCCGGGTGCCCAGGGCCTGCACGCGGGCAGGCAGGTGAGCCGCGGCGCGTTCTCGCTGGCGCTCCAGGCTTTCGATTGGCTGGAGCTCTACGGGCTCGGCGCGCTCGAGTGCCACTCCACCTCGGGGCCCGCCGGCGCCGATCACTGTGGCGTGCTCGAGCCATCCGGCAGACTGGGTGCCCGGATTCTGCTGGCGCGCGGCTTCTCGCTGCTCGCCAACGTAGGGCGCTTCGTGCGGGTGCCCACCCTCGGCGAGCTGTACGGCACCTCGCCGCAGGTGCGCGGCAACTCCACGCTCGAACCCGAGCTCGGGTATGGCGGCGACCTGGGCGTGCGCGCCGAGACGAGGCGGGGCGCGAAGGTCCCGGCGTGGGTCGACGCGTTCGGCTTCGCGCGCTCCGTCTCGCAGCTGGTCGCCTTCCGTCGCTCCGGCCTCGGCTACGTGCGGCCGTTCAACGTCGACCGCGCGCGCGTGCTCGGCGCCGAGCTCGCCGCCGGCGCCGAGCTGTTCCATCACGTCCGTTCGACGCTCGCGCTGACGGCGCTCGACCCGCGCGACACGACGCGGACCGTGGGCAACAACCTGATCCCGTTCCAGTCGCGGCTTTCGACCAGTGGCCTGGTCGAGCTGTACGCGGAGCCAGAGCGCTCACCGCTCGATCGCGTCGGTCTCGGCGCGCGCGCTTCGTACCGCTCCTCGCGCGTGGCCGATCCCGCAGGTTTGATTGTGATCGACCAGCAGGCCCGGCTCGATCTCCAGCTGATGGCCACCTTCCAGGGGCGTCGCCTCGCCGCCCGCCTCGCCGTCAGGAATGTCACCGACGCCCGCCACTTCGACGTCGTCGGCTACCCGCTGCCCGGACGCAGCGTGCACGCGAGCCTGGAAGCGTGGTGGCGGTAGGTCGTTGCCCTTGCCTCCCGGGCAACGCCGCTATCGGCTTGCCCATCCCGTGGCTGTGGCCGTTCTCGCCGGCGCGCTGATCTGGAGGACATAACCGGTGATGTCGGTGGAAATGTCGGCGCGGGGCGGCGTGGGCGCGCGGAGGGCGGAGATGTCGGCGCGGGCGGCGCGGGCGGCCCGATTGAAGTGCGTGGGATCCGGGAACCGCGCTCAAAACCGCGCTACCGACACGCCGAACGGTTCCAGTTGTCGCAGGAAGCGCTCCGCGCCGAAGGCTTGATTCGTCGAGATGACGCCGGTCGCTCTCGGCGCGCCGTCTAGCAGGAGCTTGGCGCCGAGGGCGACGATGGTGCCGGTGATGCCGTAGGGATCGACGCCGCTGGCGACCACGCCGCGGACGTGGTTGTTGCCGCGGACGCGGGCGTACACCTTGAAAGGCTGCTTCCTGCGCTCGGCCGCAGCCGGGCCCTCGGGCTGCGAGTCGATCCAGCTGAGCACGGGAGCCATCGCGCCTGCGCGCTGAGCCAGCCCGATCGCGGGCCGCGCGCTCCACAGCGCCATGGCGCCCATCGCCAGCGGCCGCGGCACCACCAGGTTCGTGGTCACGTTCTTGATCCAGGGATAGCTCCGGACCAGGTGCAGCGCCTCGCCGCCCGGAAACGGGATGGCCAGCTCGTGTTTCCCGCCCGGCATGTGCACGCGCATCGGCAACGGCGACAGCCCCCGCTCCGTCAGTCGTCCTCGCCGCCGGATCAGCGCCGGCGCCGTGATGCCGTAGACGGCGGACTTCATTGTGCCGTGCGTGGCGCTGAAGCCCTCCACGCGGTTGAACACGTCGATGCGGTCGAGCGCGTGGACCGCTTCCGCAAGCAGAGCCGCCACGCAGTAGCCGAGGGCGTACTCGAACGCCTGCGCGTTGACGACGGCCGCCTGCTTCTGGCGGGCCAGGCCGTGGTAGCGCTCCAGCACGCGCAGCATGTACGCCTGCTCGCCGGTCGTGTCGAAAAAGTGGGCGCCCGCGTCGAGCGCCGCGCGCACCACGGGTTCGCCATACAGGTCGAAGGGCCCCGCCGTGCTGATAACGACGTGCGCGCCGGCGACGAGCGCAGCGAGTGTCTCGTGGCGCGTCGCGTCGGCGACGCGGATCTCGAGCCCGCCGTGCTTTGCCGCAAGCTGTTCGAGCTTGTCGCGATTGCGCCCGCCGAGCACCACGTCGCTCACGCCCAGGCCGAGCAACGCCTCCACCACGAGCTTGCCGGTGTAGCCCGTCGCCCCGAACACTACGACCCGCTTGCCCACGCTGACGGCTTAGGTCTCCGCAGGGCGCCTGTAAAGGGCGATGCGTGCCGCACCGGTTCTGTGCTGGGCAGGGTCGTCGGGGAGTGGGCGGCGAGAGCAATGTCGAGGGCGTGGAAACGCAGTGTGCGCAGGTGCCGGGGGTTGCGGGGAGGCGCGCAGGCGCGACGAGCTGCTCCTGCGCCGGACATCACGCGCGCGCAGGCGCGACGAGCTGCTCCTGCGCCGGACATCACGCGCGCGCCGGACCACCCCGGTCAGGTCGCGCACGGACCTCGTCGCGCGCGAGCACTCGAATGTTTCCGCCCATGCGAACAGCGGCGACACAGGGCGACAAGGGGGATCGCGCGGTGACCGCGCGCATCTCGGCCGTCGAGGGTTTCCACGTGGATTGTCATGGCCCTGGAAATGTCCGCAACGCGGACGTCCGGAGCCCCATGACCTCCCGAGGGACCGGAAATGTCCGGAATCCGGACGTCGAGAGGCCCATGGCATACCATGTGGAAACCCGCCGCGGTTAACGCCGCCCCGCGCCGTCCGCGCCGTCCGCGCCGTCCGCGCCGTCCGCGCCGTCCGCGCCGTCCGCGCCGCCCCGCGCCGTCCCGCGCCGTCCGCGCCGGCTGTGGGCTGCGGTGGCGGATAGCGTGGGCCTGCTCTGGTACCTGGTTGGGTGCCCCCAACCACAAGGCCCGGTCAGGGGTGGAGCAGGGCGACCGAGAGCGCGGTCAGGGCGATGGCGCCCAGTATGTTGAGGATCACGCCCTCGCGCGCCATGCGGGCCACGGTGACCTTTCCGGTGCCGTACATGATGGCGTTCGGCGCGGTGGCGACCGGCAGCATGAAGGCGCAGCTCGCGCTGAGCACGGCGGGGACCATCAGGAGCTCTGGTTCCATCCCGGCGCCGATCGCGGCCGCCGCCAGCACCGGCATCAAGAGCGTGGACGTCGCGGTGTTGCTCGTGACTTCCGTCAGGAAGGTGACACTGATGCACAGCGTGAACACCATCAGCACCGTGCCCCAGCCCGCGATGCCCGAGAGCTCGTGGCCGAGCGCCTTCGAAAGGCCCGACGCCTCGAAGCCTTTGGCGATGGCGATGCCGCCGCCGAACAGGAGCAGCAGGCCCCATGGGATCTTGTTGGCGGTCTCCCAGTCGAGCATCTGTCCGCCTTCGCCGTCGGGCACCAGGAACAGCACCACCACCGCGGCGAGCGCGACCGTGCTGTCGCCCGCACCCTTGGCGCCGATGAGGCCGCTCCAGCCGCCGAACGGCTGCGTGCGGAAGACCCACGCGAGCGCAGTCAACACGAAGATGACCAGCACGCGGCGTTCCGCCGAGCGCCACGGCCCGAGCTTCGGCAGCTCGAAGCGGTCGCCCTTTTCCAGCTTGCGCGTCACCACCCACCACGCCAGCGGCAGCAACACGAGTGTTGCGGGAATGCCGATGCCCATCCAGTCGAGGAAGCTGATCTCGCGGTGCGTGACCTCGCGGTACACGCCCATGAAGATCACATTGGGTGGCGTACCGATGGGCGTGCCGAGCCCGCCGATGCTCGCGGCGTAGGCGATTCCGAGAAGCAGCGGCGCGGCCAGCTGGTGCCCGTCGTCCTGTTCCAGCACGGCCATCGCGACCGGCAGCATCATCAGCGTGGTGGCGGTGTTGGAGATCCACATGCTGCTGATGGCCGTGGCGAGCATGAAGCCCAGCACCAGGCGGCGGCGTCCATGGGTGCCGACCAGCCGCACCATGCCGAGCGCCATGCGACGGTGAGCGCCGCTCTTCTCCAGCGCCTGCGATAGGATGAAGCCGCCGAGGAGCAGCAGGATCAGCGTGTGGCCGTACGCGCCCGCTACCTTCTTGTGGTCGAGCACGCCCGTCAGCGGGAACGCCACGAATGGCACCAGCGAGGTCACCGCGATGGGGATCGGCTCGGCGATCCACCACACGGCGCAGAGCCCCGTGACTGCGGCCGTCCACGCTGCGTGCGCGGAAAGCCCGTAGGCCTGCGCGACGAGCCCGGCGACGGCGCCGAGCACAGGTCCGCCGACCAGCGCCAGCGTCCGCGTCCGGTCCGACATGGCCGCCAATGCTACACTGGCGAAGCGGCCGGAGCGGAAAAATGCGGGATGTGTCCGGACTTGACGCGGGGGCTTGCGTCGGCCCGGCGCAGGTTGCTACCGCTGGGTGGGTTCGCTCCCAGTTCGCCGCTGTGTTCCAGCGCCTTTTTGAATGCAGAGGGGGCTTGCTTCGTCGACCACCAACCGTGTCTGTGTTCCGCCCCCTGCTCCTGGCCGCGCTCTGCACCGTGCTCGTGCTGCTCGCGATCCCCGCGCCCGCCGCCGCAGCGGGCACGCCGCACACGCTGCCGAAGAAGTTCCGTCACTCGCCCTACACGTTGATGTCGCTCAGCGTGGGCTACCCCAACGACGGCTGGCAGCGCCGCGCGAAGAAGCTCAGAAGGCACCGCTACCTGCACATCAAGTCGAGCAGCAGGGACAACTGCTACGGCCACCCGGCGCTGGTGCTGATGCTGGAGCGGAGCGCCCGCGATATCGCGCGCGTGGTGCACGGCTCGGTGATGGTGGCCGGCGACCTGTCGAAGAAGCACGGCGGACGCCTGTACGGCCACCACTCGCACCAGAGCGGGCGCGACGCGGATGTCGCTTTCTACATGAGGGACAAGGACGGCAAGCTCTACGTGCCGGATCACTTTGTTGCCTTCGATGGCGAGGGCAAGGCGAAGGACAAGAGTGGGCTCGTCTTCGACGACTACCGGAATTGGCTGCTCCTTCAGGACTGGGTCCGTGACAAGCGCGCCGGCCTCGCCCACGTCTTCATTTCCACGCCGCTCAAGCTTCGCCTCATCCGCTACGCGCGGCGCCACAAGAGCTTCCGCCGCTACGTGGACGATGCGCTCAAGCTGCTTGAACAACCCGAGCACGCCGAGATCCACGACGACCACTTCCACGTGCGCATCTCGTGCCCTCACCACCAGGACGAGATCTGCCACGAGGAATCGCGGCCGCGGCACTACCGCTGACGGCGGCTGCGGCGCGAACCAGCGCTTCCCACGGCAGCGGCATTGCCGCATGACGCCATGGCGATGAAGCCAGTTCTGCTGGGTCCAGGGCGATCGCTCCCGGAAGTGGAGTCGGTGCTGGACTCGCTCGAGCGGCGACTCATCTTCCTGCATAAATCCCCCAGATATGACGTTTATCAATCGGGGGCTATCGGCTCCCTTGGTTTCGGCAGAGCGGCCGAGTACTGCTAGGGTTCAATATGACTGCGCATTCGTCCCACCAGTTCCTCACGATTTTCGCTCCCCTCGCCCTCGCCGCAGCTGTTTCCGGCTGCAACACGGAGCCGCAGCCGGCCGCGCCGCCGCCGCCGCCGCCGCCAGCCGCACCCGCTGGGCCTGCCGCGCCCGCCGCACCCGCCGCACCCGCCGCGTCCGCGGAAGCGGCCAAGCCGGCAGTGCCCGAACACCCGAGCCTCGTCGGCACTGTTCTGATGTCGACCACCAAGAAGCCGTCGCCGCTCGGTGGCGTTGTCTACCTGGAAGACTCGCCCAAGCAGCCCGGCGCGCTGATGCAGGCGGCTGTCATCATCCACAAGAAGAAGTTCCTGCCCTTCATCTCCGTGCTGACCGCCGGGGGCACGGCTTCTTTTGCCAACACGGACACCGTCGACCACCACATCTTTTCGCCGAACCTCAAGGGTTGGGATACGGGCATGTTGAAGCACGGCCATCCGGTGACGAAGACCTTCACCTCGCCGGGGCCCGTCGCTCTGCTCTGCAACATCCATCCCGAGATGCTCGGCTACCTGCTCGTCGTCCCGTCGACTTCGTTCGGCAAGATCGATTCCGATGGCGCGTACGCCATCGGGGACGTGCCGCCTGGCACGTACAAGGCGACGGTCTGGGTACCGCGTAAGCCGACCGTGACACAGTCGGTGACCGTGAGCGCCGGCAGTCCGGTCACGCTGGACTTCATGGTGAAGCCTGGCGCCAAGCACAAGCACTGAGCTCCGGAGCGCGCGCTCCCGACAGCACTGCCCGGAGACTGTGCGCAAGAGTCGCCGCCGATGCGCATTCCGGCCCTCGTTCTTCCGGTAGTCCTACTGGCCGCTTCCTGTGCGCCAGCGACGGGGGACGCGTCCGGAGCCGGCGGATCGGCAGAAGCGCCGGACGGGGCGGCCGGTGCGAGCGACGGGGCGGCTTGGAAGGACAGCGGGCCGCCGGACGCGTCAGCCGATGCCGAAGCAGGCTTGTCGCGTCTCGACCAGGTACTCGCGGCCTTGCGCGCCGACCCGCAACAGGGCATGCGACTGTATTCGGTCGACGACGGGTGGCCGTTGCAGGTCGCAGGCGGCTACCTGTTCGTCTCGACCGACCCGGCGCTGACACGGGTGGCCGGCGATCACGATGGCTGGGCCGGAACCGCGATGCACCAGGACGCCGGCTTCTCGTGGGTCGTGTTGGCAGTTCCAAAGGGTGATCACTACAAGTTCACCGACGGCACGACGTACAAGGCCGACCCCTGGTCGCGCTCGTACTCGTACGACACGAACGGTGAGATGAGCCTGGTTCTGCCCGCGCCGCCGCATCTCGATCGGTACTTCCAGATCGGCGACGCGGCGATGCAGGCGCGCACGGTGCGGGTCTATGTTCCGGCGCCTCCGGTGACGCACGAGCTCTACGCGGAGGATGGCCAGAACTTGTTCGACCCCGCGGCGCCGTGGGGTGGATGGAAGCTAGAGGACAGCCTGCCGCCGGGCATGCTCGTCATCGGTATCGACAACACGCCGGCCCGGATGGACGAGTACACGCAGGTGCCCGACGTGATCAGTGGGCAGACCGTGGGCGGCCAGGCCGACGCGTATGCCGACTTCCTCGAAAGTACGCTGCGGCCGTTGATCCGGAAGCATTACGGCGAGCCCGGTCCCGTCGGGCTGATGGGCTCGTCGCTCGGCGGACTCGTGAGCCTCGAGATCGCCTACCGCTACCCCAAGCAGTTCCGCTTCGCCGCCAGCCTGTCCGGAACGGTGGGTTGGGGCAGCATCGACCCGGCGACGCACAACCAGACGATAATCGAACGCTATCGCGACGCGGGGCACCAGGCGCCGGTGCTGTACGTCGATTCGGGCGGCAGCGGGAGCTGCGTCGACTCCGACGGCGACGGCATCTTCGACGACGACCCGAACGCGAGCGACAACTACTGCGAGAACCAGCAGATGCACACCGCGCTGCTCTCCGTCGGTTACACCGACGGCCAGGACGTCTTCTACTACTGGCAGAGCGGCGCACAGCACAATGAAGCCGCTTGGGCCGCGCGCGTGTACCGTCCGCTGCAGGTGTTCGCGGGGCTGTAGCAGCGCGCGTTTGCTCAGGGCGTGCTGTACAGGCCGTTCGACATCTCGAGCACGTACTCGTCGCAATTCGCCGGCGTGTAGCCAGGCTTCATCTTTACCTCGATGAAGTAGTCGGCGGAGTCGTCCTCGCACGTCGACACGTTCGGAAGCGGTGCAGCCGCTGGAGCGGTGCACGGGCATTGGCCGGTCAGCACTCCGCCGAGCTGCTGTCGCATGTCGGTCGCCCACTCGTAGTCGGTGCCGCCCGTGCTTGCGCACTCGGCCTTGCTGCAGGTTCCACGGAACACGAGGAACTGGTAGACGCTTGCCGGATTCGTCAGGAAGTGAATCCTGACGTGGTACTTGTCGCAGCTGGTGTCCGGCGTGTCGACGGCGTGGAACCGATACCAGATCTCGCGATCCGGCAGCAGGTTGGCCGAGACGGCGACCGACTGGCCCGTGTCCACGAGGTCGCCCAGGTCGAGGGCTCCGTTGCAGCTCGTGCCCTGTCCGGCCAGCGGCGTGCTCGCGCACTCGCATGTGGTGGGATCGCCGTCGAAGTCGAACGTGCCGGGAGCGCAGCAGTGCCCGAGGTTGCAGGTTGCCGGGGCAAGACACTCCGCATCGCCGATGCAGCTGGTCGCACACGCGAGGCCCGTCTGGTCGACCGCGCCGGTGCACGCCACGTCCTGGTAGGTTCCGCAGGAAAGGGTCGCTAGGCTGGGACCGCAGGCCGAATCGTCGTCCTCGTTGCCCGCTACGCATTGGTGGGACTGGCAGATCTGTCCGGTGCGGGTGCCCTGGCACTTCGCTGGATCCGTGCACGTGGCCGTGCTGCCGGGGCAGTCCGCCGATGCCGCGCAGCACGCGCCGCTTGCGCAGCAGAAGCCGTTGTCGCAGTGGTCCGAGCTGCACTGCCAGTCACTGCTGCAGCTTCCTCCGTCGGGCTGGTTCTTGACGCAGTGTGCCGGGTCGTCGGGATAGCAGACCGGGCTATTGCCACCGAGCGACTTGCAGGTGAATCCGGCGGGACACGACGGAGAAGCCAGGTCGCAGCGCGTCAGACACGCCGCCTTTGGAGCGCTGCCGGCATCGGTCACGCTGGCGTCGCCGGCGTCGGCAGCAGCGGCATCCGCGCCGGCCTGGCCGCTATTGCCGTCCACGCCGGCGTCCGCGGCGCCGCTCGCGCCGCCGCCCGCGAGCAGCACGCACGCCTCGTTCGGGCTGCACTGCGACGCGGGGCATTCGGCACACAAGGTCGGAGACAGGCCGCCTGTTCCGGCGCTGCCCGACGCGCCGCCGATGCCGCCGGCGCCCGCGACGCCGCCGGCGCCCGCGACGCCGCCGGCGCCCGCCTGGCCGTCGCCTGCGGGAGCATCCACGCTGTGGTCAGCGCGAGCATCGGGCAGGCCCGCTTGCCCCGTGCCGGTCGCCTCCTTGTTCACCGTGCAGGCCTGCCCGGCGGCCCACAGCAAAGGCACGACAAGCAGCAGCTCGCGCCGGCGCATCCGCAGAACGTATGCGGATCCCGCGCTCGCCTCAAGGCTCAATCGTCCCGCCGCACCCGTCCGCGCGACTGCTTCTTTTCCGAGTGTTTGCGCTTCTGGTCCACGCGCTTTCGCTGCGACGAGCGTGTGGGACGCGTGGGGCGACGGCGCTTGGGCGGGACGAGTGCGCGGCGCACGAGGTCCGCGAGTTTCTCGCGCGCGTCTTCCAGATTCTGGCGTTGGTCGCGGGTGAGCTGGCTCGTGATCAGGATGCAGCCGTCGGCGTCGAGGCGGTTTTTCGCCAGGCGGGCGAGCCGCGCCTTGGCCGATGGCGGGAGCGCCTCCGTGTTCGGCAGGTCGAAGCGGAGCTCGACCTTGGACGCGACCTTGTTGACGTTCTGCCCGCCCGGCCCCGACGCGCGCACCGCCGTCCACGCGAGCTCGGTTGCTGGAATCACGATGTGCGGTGTGACGACGAGCGGTCCGGACACGGCTAGCCTGCCCCTTCCACGAGCACCTTGAGTGTGCCGCGCTCGCCGGCGTGCGAAAGTGCCCGATCGGCCTGCAAGAGGGGATAGCGCGCCTGGATTAGCGGTGTGGGGTCGACGCGCCCCTCGGCAAGCAGGTCGATGGCGCGCTGCATGTCGCCGCAGCGCGAGCCGACGAGACGGAGCTCGTTGATGACAATCGGCGACAGGTCCACCTCGACGGGGCCGGCGACGGTTGTCTTCACCGCCACGGTGCCGCGTGGCCGTACCAGCGAGAGAGCGCGCTCGAGCCCGCTCGCGCTACCCGTTGCTTCCACCACCATCGGCGCGCCGCCGAGCTGGTCTCCGAGCCCGGACTCGAGGAAGGTGCGCGCGCCGGCGCGGGCGGACAGCTCGAGCTTGTCCTGGTGATGCCCCACGACCGCGACCTCGACGCCCGCGCCGAGCAGGCCGAGCGCGATCAGCGTCCCGAGCTTGCCGTCGCCGAGCACCACGACGGGGCCGCGGCCGTCTTCAAGCTCGTCCAGCACGTGCAGCGCGGCGGCCAACGGCTCGGCGAACACGGCCTGCTCGTCGGGCACGCTGTCCGGTACTTCCACCAGGCAGCGCTCCGGCATCGCGAGTTGTTCGGCGAGCGCCCCGTCGCGTGCCAGGATGCCGAGCACGCTGCGCCGGGCGCAGTGATGCCCGTCGCGGTCGCGGCAGTCGTCGCACTCGCCGCAGCCGGCGTTGATGTCGGCCACCACGCGCCGCCCCCGCCAGCGCGCGCTGTCGGCTTCGAGCACCGTGCCCACGAACTCGTGCCCCAGCACCCCACGATAGCCCATGTAACCACGAGCGAGCTGTAGGTCCGTGTCGCACACCCCTGCGAGGCGCATGCCGATGAGCGCCTCGCCCGGTTCGCGTCGTGGGGGCGGATGGTCCGCGACGAGCCGCGGCTCGCCGTCGAGTAGCAGCGCCAACATGGCGCGCAACCTAGCTCAACGTGCCGCGGCATGCGAACCGTCGGCGCCCCCGCGCTGTGGCGCCGCGCACTACGGCTTCGACCAGTCGCGGATCATGCGGCGGTCCTCGATCGACTTGAGCCGGCCGTTGCCACCGAAGACGTAGTTCGTGCTCACGACTGCGAACTGCCCGTCGCGGAAGCGCGTCTGCTGGCACTCGGCCGACCAGGACGAGCTCTCGGCGCGCTTCTTCCGCCGCCAGCGCGAGCGGCGCACGACGACATGCGTCTTCTGCATACCCACGACGCAGGAGCCGCTGGCGAGCCACTCGTCGGGCCATTTCCGGAACGTGTTGTCGAACAGCCCCAGTGCGACCTTGCGCGTGTGCGCCAGGTGGTCGATCGTCACCGAGTCGTCGAGCAGGGGCCCGAGTGCCGTAGCGCGCTTCTGGTTGAAAACGGTTTCGACCGCGAGCACCTGCTCGGCCGTCGCGATGAGGAACGTGCGGTTCGAGTTGGTGCTGTCGACGCCGATGGTCCGATCGCAGCACAACCCGGTTCGGTCCAGCGTCTTTTCCGAGCCGGGTGCCAGCTTCCGCGACGCGCAGCTGTTTCCGCCACGCACCACGAAGCCGTTCGCGTCGGCCGTAGTGGTCCACGACGAGAGGCGGCCGAGCCCGGGATTCTCCGAGCAGGCGCGCGCCCACTGCGGTTCGCTGCAAAGTTCCATGCCGGCCGCCGCGCAGCGCTGGTGGGCTTCAATTAGCGTGTGCCCGCTGTCCTTCGGCAAGCGCATCATGTGGAAGTGATTGAGCCAGATGTTGCTCTCCGGCACCTTGCCGGCCGGGACCTCTCTGGCCGGGAAGGGCGGTGGCGAGGCGACCTGGACGGCGCCCGAGCCGCTGGGTGCCGTGGTGGCGCCCGCCTTCGCGGAGTGCGACGACGCCGCGCTGGCGTGGCTCGCGGCGTGCGGCGTGCGCGAGATGTAGTAGCCGACGGTTGCCACCAGCGCGAAGGCCAGGGTGCTGACAGCCACGCCGATCGCGAAACGCTTCGGCGTCGGCGTCGGCCCGATCGACATCCGCGGCAAGCCCTGCTCGCTGTCGAGCGGCACCCGCGTGCTACTCGCCAGCTGCGTGCCGCCGTCCGGCTTGTTGCCGCTCAGCGAGGCCGTCTCCTTCTCGCGGTCGGTGCCCGGGGGCTCGGCGGCAGCCGGATCGGAAGCGGGCTCCGGAGCCACAAAGGGCTGCGAGGGAGCGGACAGGAGCTCGCCGAGGCTGGGCAGGGAGCCCCGGCCCGGCAGGCCCGTCATCGACAGCTTGGGTGGGCGGTATCCCGCGCTGCGCTGCGCGGCGCCGACCAGCGCCTCCCAGAACTCGCCCGCGCTCCGGTAGCGCTCCTTCAGATCCACTTCGAGCGCCGTCGCGATCACCTGTTCGACCTCGTCCGGCACGTCCACGCCGTTCGCTCGAAGGGTAGGGCGATGGCTGCGATCGGCCGCCGAGACGAACAGCTGCGCGGCGTCGTCGCCCTCCAGCACCGAATGCCCGCACACCACCTCGACGAATACCAGCGCCAGCGCGAACACGTCCGTCCACGGCCCCGTAGCGCCGTAGCGACGACTGAACTGTTCCGGAGCGCCGTAGCGCGGTGTGAACGCCTGCAGCGACCGCCCCGTCGCCTCGTACGCCTTGGTCAAGTTGGTTGTGTCGGTCAGCACCTTGGCGATGCCGAAATCGAGCACCTTGACCATGGTGCGCCCGCCCACCTCCGCAATGAACAGGTTCGCGGGCTTCACGTCGCGGTGGGCGACGCCCTGCTCATGCGCCAACGCCAGCGCACGCCCGACCGGATCCAGCAGATCGAGCGCCTCGATCAGCGAACGGCCGCCTTCGCCGCGCTTGCGGCGCTCTTCCAGCTCGTTTTCCAGGGGCTTTCCTTCCAGCCACTCGAGCACGAGGTAGGGCGTCCATACGCCGTTGGGAGACACCGCGCCGCCCACGTCCAGCGCCTGCGTGATGCCCGCGGTCGAGCGCGACAACCGGTGCAGCAGCCGCCCCTCCGCCAGGAAGCTTTCGAAGAAGCGCTCGCGCTCTTCCTCGGCGAGCGTCGGCGGGACGCGCAGGCACTTGATGGCGACCTTCTCGCCGAAGCCGAGGTGGTTCCCGCGGTAGACAATACCGAAGCCGCCTTCGCCGACCATCTCGTCGACGCGGTACTTGCCGTCGACGGTCGCGCCGACCCAGCCGAAGGGATCCCCGGCGCTCGATTTCATGGTCGGCAGAGAGCATAGCCGACAAGCACGCCCGGGAGCACGCGGGGAGTCGCCCGACGGCGAAATCCCTGACGATCCGCATGGCTCTGGGGTGCGCACGGTTTGCGCGTGGTGGATTTGGCCGCTACACACAGTGTAGGTGCCGATCGTCGAGTTCATCGAGAACGAGCTGGGGCGGGCCAGGGTCGTAGACGCGCCCGACGGCGGCTCCCTGGTGGACGTGTGCGACGAGGTGCTCGCGCCGGTGCCGTTTTCCTGTCGCTCGGCCAGCTGCGCCACCTGTCAGATCGAGGTCGTCGAGGGCGGAGAGCTGTTCGAGCCGCCGGGCGAGGAGGAGCGGGAGCTGCTCGACCTGCTGGGCGGCCCGCCGAACAACCGCCTCGCTTGCCAGGCCAAGCTCAAGCGGGGCGGTGGGACGGTTCGCCTCAAGCCGGTGGGGTTGTAGGCAGCTCTGGACGCCGTTATCGAGGATCCTATGTCCTCGAAACCGCGCCGTCCCGTAGTCGCCGTCATCGGCAACAGCGCTGCCAGTGCCTACGCGCTCGAGGTCGCCGAGGAAGTGGGCCGGCTGGTGGTCGAGCGCGGCTACCGTCTGGTAAGCGGCGGGCTCGGAGGCGTGATGGAAGCGGCCTCGCGCGGCGCGCACCGGGCGGCGGGCTATCGCGAGGGTGACGTGATCGGCGTACTGCCCGGCGGCGCTGCAGCCGCGGCGAACCCCTACGTCGACATCGCCATCCCAACGAACATGGGCTACGCGCGAAACGTGCTGGTCGTGAGCATGGCCGACGCCGTCGTCGCCGTAGGCGGCGGCTCCGGCACCCTGAGCGAGATGGCCATGGCCTGGCAGCTCGGCCGCGTGCTGGTCGGCCTGGAGGTCGACGGCTGGAGCACGAAGCTCGCCGGGGGCGCCCTCGACGACAAGCGCTCCGACGCGATCCTGCGGGCGAAAACGGCCGCGGAAGCCGCCGAGCTGGTGGCCGGCAAGCTCGACGGCCGCTGACGATTCCCTGCTGGCCTCCGCCGCGCGAGCGCCTAGGATGCCACTCCGTGTCCGACCGAGCGGCAGTGACGGCCGAGGGGCTCAGGAAGAGCTACGGCGACTTCGAGGCCGTGGCGGGCATCGACTTCCGCATCGAGCGCGGCGAGTGCTTCGGCTTCCTGGGCCCGAACGGCGCAGGCAAGACCTCGACCATGCGCATGCTGCAGGCCGTCTCCGAGCCGAGCGGCGGCACGCTGAGGGTGCTGGGGCTCGATCCGGTACGCGACGGCAAGCGCGCGCGCGCGCGTCTCGGTGTGTGCCCCCAGGAAGACAACCTCGACCCCGATCTGGACGTGCGCCAGAACCTGCGCATGTACGGTAGCTATTTCCCGGCCGGAGTCACAGCTCGCCGGGTGAACGAGCTGCTCGAGTTCGCCGCGCTCGGCGACAAGCAGAAGCGCGCCATCCCCGAGCTCAGCGGCGGCATGAAGCGCCGCCTGATGATCGCCCGAGCGCTGGTCAACGACCCCGAGCTCGTCATCCTCGACGAGCCGACTACCGGGCTCGATCCGCAGGCGCGACATCTGATCTGGCAGAAGCTGCGCGAGCTCGAGGACCGAGGCGTCACCATGGTGCTCACGACGCACTACATGGACGAAGCCGAACGGCTCTGCACGCGTCTGGTTATCATGGACCACGGGAAGATACTCGACGAGGGGGCGCCCCGCGAGCTGATTGAGCGCCACGTCGGTCACGAGGTGGTGGAGCTCCGTATCGCGGAAGCGCGCGAGCGCGAGGTGCTCGGCGGCCTCGACCTTGCGGGCGTGTCGAGCGAGCGCGCCGGCGACATGCGCGTCTTCTTCCTGCCGCGACAGAGCGAGCTCGCCGACCAGCTTGTGGAAAGGGCGCGCCGCGCCGACATCTCCTGCCAGCTGCGCAACGCCGCGCTGGAAGACGTGTTCCTGAAGCTCACCGGGCGGGAGCTCGACGAATGAGCGAGTCCGCGGTGAGCGGCGCCCCGTCCGGTCACGCGAACCGGGAGCCCGGCGGCTTCTTCGTGGGCGCCTATCGCGTCACTTCGAGGAATATGTACGTGTGGTGGCGCTACGCGGCGACCAGCGCCGTGGGCAATTTCGGCGAGCCGCTGCTGTACCTACTGGCACTCGGTTTCGGCCTCGGGCGCGTGGTGCCGAAGCTCGGCGGTATGAGCTACGCGGCGTTCATCGCGCCCGGCCTGGTCGTTTCCACCGTGATGTACACGGCGACCTTCGAAGGCACGTTCGGCAGCTACACGCGCCTGGCGACGCAGAAAACCTACGACGCCATCCTGGCCACGCCCATCACCGTGCGCGAGCTGATCGCCGGCGAGGTGATCTGGGGCGGTATCAAGTCGTCGTTCGGCGCGGCGAGCGTGCTCGTCGTGATCCGTCTGTTCGGTCTGGTGCCGTCGTGGCTGTCGCTCTTCACGCTGCCGCTCGGCTTCGTCTCGGGCATGATGTTCACGGCGATGGCCATGGGCATTACCGCCATCTCGAAGAGCTACGAGTTCTTCAACTACTACTTCACGCTGGTCGTGGCGCCGATGTTCCTGTTCAGCGGGATCTTCTTCCCGCTCGACAAGATGCCGCATTGGGTGCTCGTCTTCGCGCAGTTCCTCCCGCTCACTCACGTGGTCGAGATCTCGCGCGCGCTCGTCCGCGGCACGCCCAGCGCCGCGACGGCTTGGCACACCGTCGCCATGCTCTTGATCCTGGTTGCGTCCTACGCGATCTGCTCCACGCTCCTCAAGCGCCGGTTGCGCATCTGAGAGTCGCTCTGCCGCCGCCGCCGGCTCTGGTTCGCGCTGACACTGGTCGCGGGCGCCGACCGTCGGGAGCGCTAGTCGGCGACCTTCAGCACGATCTTGCCGGTGTTCTTGTTCAGCTCCATGCGCTCATGCGCCTGGCGGGCTTCGGACAGTGGGTAGACGCTGTCGATCACGGGTGCGAGCCGGCCGTCGGAAAAAAGCGGCAGCGAGTCGCGCACGAATGCCTCGGTGATAGCGATCTTGTCCGGGACAGGGCGCGAGCGCATGACCAGGCCGAGGATCTGGTAGCGGCGCATGAGCAGCTGCGCCAGGTTCACGTTCACCGTGGGGCCGCCCAGAACTCCGATGACCACGCATCGCCCGCCGACCGCCATGCACGCCGCGTGCTTGTCCCAGTAGCTGCCGCCGATGAAGTCGAGCACCACGTCCACGCCGTGGCCGCCGGTGGCTTCCTTGGCGACGGCGACGAAGTTCTGCGACTTGTAGTTGATGAGCGTGTCGGCGCCGAGCTCCCCGAGGCGGGCGAGCTTGTCGTCGCTGCCGGCGGTAGCGAGCACATGTGCGCCGTGCTGGTGGGCGAGCTGCACCGCCGCCGAGCCGACGCCGCCGGCAGCGGCGTGAATCAGCACGAAGCTGCCCGCTTCGAGTCGCCCGAGCGTGAACAGAGCCTCGCGGGCCGTCAGGAACGCCTCGGGAATCGCGGCAGCGTGCTCGAACGACATGCTCCCGGGGATCGGTATCGCCATCCTCGCCGGCAGGGTGACGCGCTCGGCGTAGCCGCCGCCGGGCAGGAGCGCCATCACGCGGTCACCCGCTTTCAGGCCGCTCGCGCCCGGACCGAGCTCCGCCACGACGCCCGAGCACTCCAGGCCAAGGATGTCGCTCGCGCCCTCTGGTGGCGGGTACATGCCGCGGCGCTGCAGCAGATCCGCGCGGTTGAGCGCCGTGGCCTTTACGTCGAGCAGCACCTTGCCGTCCGCAGGCGCTGGCTCCGGCGCCTCTCCGAGCTCGAGCTTGTCGGGTCCCCCGGGTTCGCTGACGACGATGGCTTTCATGGGACCATCGCTACTTGGTCCTCGGCCCTGGGATCAAGGGCTGGGTGTCTTTCGCCGTTGTCGACGGTCATTCCGCGAGCCGCCGCAGGGGGTATAATGGACGCATGAGGGGGTTCTCACGCGCGCTCCCGGGCGCGATTGCGGCTCTTGTGCTGGCGGTGGGTTGCAGCAGCGGGGACCAGGGTGGCGGCTCCGGGCACGGTCCCGGCATCTGCGATGCTGACAAGGCCCAGGCAGCCCTGCCCGACTTCTCGAAGTCCTGCGTGCTTTCGTGCGGGGCGTGCGACGAGGCGACCCAGCCGTGGACCTGTCCGGCGATGGGCGCGTGGGCGAAGCTGGCACACGACTGCTCCGACAGCGCCTGCGGCAGGTGGGACGGGTCGTATCCCAAGCCCGGGGAGGGCCGGTGCACCGCCGGCCCAGCCAGCGGCGCGGCGGCAGCCAACACGGACATGGCCGCGGATCCGGTCGTGCTGCCCGACGGGCGGAGGCTCACGCCTGCCGGCACCGACATCGTGCTGGACCAGGACAAGCTGGAGGGCACCTTTCCCGCCTCGGCGCTCTGGATTCCGGACACGCCGTTCGTGGCCGTCAGCGACGACGGCTACGCCGACCACGTGCTGCGTATCCTCGACACCGACAAGCTCGCTGCTGGCACGTATCCGGTCGTCTCCCAGATCGCCTTCATGCGTCCCGACTCGTTGAACTACGGCCTGGCATTGGCGCAGGACGGCACGCTGTACGCGGCGAGCGGCGCGCCGGACTCGGTCATCCGGGCCTTCAGTCTGGATACGACGAGCGGTGCCCTTGCGGCCGAGCCCTCGCGCGACATCCCGGTGGAGAACGCGGCGCCAGGCGACGTATTTCCGTCGGGGATCGCCATCTCGCCGGACGGCACCAGGCTGGTCGTGGCGCAGGTCAAGGGACGGGCGCTCCTGCTCTACAGTCTGGAGTCCACCAGCTACGGCAAGCAGCTGGCGGTGATCGACCTGGGCAAGGCAGGGCGCGATCTGCTGGAAGCGCGCTTCGACCCGCAGTCGAGCGACGTGGTGTACGTCACGGCCTGGAATGGCGAGCAGCTGTTCGAGGTGGACATCACGGATCCGTCGGCGCCGGCGATCCGGGGCATCCCCACGGGCAAGCAGCCCGAACAGATCGCGTTCATTCCCCCGTCGTTCCTCGTCGTGGCCAACTCGCTTTCCGACACGCTCAGCGTCCTGGACCGCGTCAAGGCGCAGGTGGTCGACACCGTGCCCGTGGACGCCAATGCCAAGCTGCCCGGCAGCTCGCCGAGCGCGCTGTCCTACGACGCGGCATCGGGACGGCTGTACGTGGCTCTAGCGTCGCGGAACGGTGTCGAGGTGTTCGACGTGAAGCCCGGCTCCGGAACGGGCGCGCCGCCGAGCCTCGCGCCGCTTGGCACGCTGCCGGCGGCGTGGTGGCCGACCGCGGCCGTGGTGGCCGACGTGCCGCCGGGCTCGCCACGGGCCGGCTCGCTCCTCGTCTTGAACGGCAAGGGACATGGCAACGGGCCGACGCTTCCGCCGCAGACCATCTCGCACGGCCTCGGCGCGCTCGAGATGATGGGCAGCGCCCAGCTCGTCAGCCAGCTCGACGCGGCCACGCTCACCGCCGAGACCAAGAAGTGGGAAGCGGCCGGCGCGGTCGACGCCCTCGCGGGACAGTCCGAGGTGAAGTGTCCGGCCGGCGCCGACTACGACTTCCCGATCCCGCGCACCAACACCGAGGGCCCGTCGAAGCAGATCCAGCACGTCGTGTTCATCGTGCGCGAGAACAAGACCTTCGACGGCATCATGGGCGACGTGAAGGGCGTGAACGGCGACCCCAAGCTGGTGTTGGCGCCCGGCAAGATGAACCAGATATGGGCGAACATCCGCAAGATCGCGGGCGAGTTCTCGCAGGGCGACAACTTCTACGAGGACGCCGAGCAGTCGATCCAGGGTCACTTCTGGACGGTGTTCGGCCGCAGCAGCGACTACACGGAGCGCACCTGGCTGTCGACCTGGGGACGCGGCACGCGCGGTCCCATCCCGAACCAGGGCGTGAGCGCCGACACCACGCCGGAGGAGGGGGGCATCTTCGACTGGCTCTCGAAGAACAAGATCGACTTCGACAACATGGGCGAGCTCTTGAGCGGCGCGCCGCTCGACTCGGGCTTCGGCCTCGTCTCGACGAGCGGAGCACGGCCGGACACCAAGGGCGCCTGCTATATCGCGGGGCGCGCGCGACTTCTGTGCGACATGAAGCCGTTCAGCTACGTGTGGCTCGTGAACGACCATACTCTAGGCGGCAAGGCCGGCGCGCCGAACCCGGGCCTGATGGTCTCGGTCAACGACGAGGCCACCGGCATGATAGTCGACGCCATCTCGCACAGCCCGATGTGGACGAGCACGCTCATTGTCGTCATCGAAGACGACCCGCAGGACGGCGCCGACCACGTCGACGCGCATCGCTCGATCGCCGTCTTCGCCTCGCCGTGGGTCAAGCGCGGCTACGTGACCCACACGCACTTCGACGTGCAGTCGCTGCACAAACTTTTCGCGCACATCTACGGCATCCCCTACAACAACCAGACCACGGCGGACGCCGCGCTGCCGTTCGATCTGTTCACGTCCACGCCCGACTACACGCCCTTCGACTACCAGCCGCGCAGCTACACAGACGTGACGTGCAACGCGGCAGGATCCAAGCACGCGCTCGAGGCCCAGCACTGGGATTTCTCCGAGCCCGACGATCAGCCCGGCCTGTCCGCGCAGATCTGGGAGATGCTGCACGAGGAGTAGGCACGGATACGGGCCGCGACGTTGACGACTGCGTGCTAGCACTACTGCGTCAGTTCGGTAGACCGAGGCGCGCCGTCGGGTAGGTCCATGTCATCCATGTCCCACAGTGTGGGATCTTGCTGCATGCAGCGGCGCGCCGGGTATTTCCATTCGGGACGAAGTGTGTTCCATCTTGATCGATGGCACATGTGGGG
>Ga0114931_10000826_pt1 | contig 38631 bp, 40 predicted proteins | sample 2SBtaG_FD_89579 | JGI IMG/M metagenome (GOLD analysis project Ga0114931, IMG submission 89579) | Deep subsurface microbial communities from Kolumbo volcano to uncover new lineages of life (NeLLi) - 2SBTROV14_V59a metaG | ecosystem: Environmental > Aquatic > Marine > Volcanic | place: Kolumbo... | reverse complement strand
CTCAGCCACCCAGCCGCTCCCGCACCCAGGGCTCGACCAAGGCCAGGGCCTCGGCGACCCCGCTCGGGTCGCTGCCCCCGGCCATGGCCATGTCAGGGCGCCCTCCCCCCTTGCCACCCACCTTCTGGGCGGCCAGTTTCACCAGCTCGCCCGCCTTCATCTGGCCGGTCAGATCCTTGGTGACCCCTGCCACCAGGGAGACCTTGGGGCCGTTGACGGTCGCCAGCAGGATCACCGCCGAGCCCAGCTTGTTCTTCAATTGGTCCAGGGTGTCGCGCAGTGACTTGGCATCCGCCCCCTCCAGGTCGGCCGCCAGCACCTTGATACCTTCCACCTCCATCGCCCGGGCGGCCAGGTCGCTGCCGGCAGCGCTGGCCAGTTTGGCCTTGAGCCGATCCAGCTCCTTCTCCAGCCCCCGGTTGCGTTCCAGCAGCTGCACCACCTTCTCCTCCACCTCGTCGCGGGCGGACTTGACCAGCTCCGCGACCCGCACCACCCGCTCCTCGTCCGCCTCCACCCATTCGATGGCCCGCTCGCCGGTGACCGCCTCGATGCGCCGCACCCCGGCGGCGATGCCGCTCTCGGCGGTGATCTTGCACAAACCGATCTCCCCCACCGCCCGCACATGGGTACCACCGCACAGCTCGGTGGAGAAGTCGCCCATGCGCAGCACCCGCACGTCGTCGGCGTACTTCTCCCCGAACAGGGCCATGGCGCCGCTGGCCCTGGCCTGTTCCAGGGGCATGATGCGCGTCTCCACCCGATGATCCTGGCGGATCTGCTCGTTCACCAGCTGTTCGATGGCCTGCAGCTGCTCCCGGGAGATGGGCTCGAAGTGGGAGAAGTCGAAGCGCAACCGCTGGGGATCCACCAGAGAGCCTTTCTGCGCCACATGCTCACCCAGCACCCGGCGCAGGGCCGCGTGCAGCAGATGGGTGGCGGAGTGGTTGAGGGCCGTGGCCTGACGGGTGTAGCGGTTGACCTGGGCGCGGATCCGGTCACCCACCGCCAGACGGCCCTCCTCCAGCTTGCCGATGTGGGCGAAGATGCCACCGGGCTGTTTGCGGGTATCGTCCACCTCGAACAGCAGGCCCTCCCCCTCCAGCACCCCCTGGTCGCCCACCTGGCCACCGGACTCGGCGTAGAAGGGGGTGTGATCGAGGATCACCATGCCCGACTCCCCGGCCTGCAATTCCTCGACGGCTTCGCCGTCCCGGTAGAGTGCCAGCACCGCCGACTGATCCTCCAGCCGCTCGTAGCCGGTGAAGTCGGTCTCCTGCCCGAGTTCCAGGTTGACCTGTTGCTGCACGCCGAACTGGCTGGCGGCGCGGGCGCGGGCGCGCTGGGCCGCCATCTCCCGCTCGAAGCCGGCGTGATCGAGGCGCAGGCCACGCTCCCGGGCGATGTCGGCGGTCAGGTCTACGGGAAAGCCGTAGGTGTCGTAGAGCTTGAAGACGGTCTCGCCGGGGATCTCGTCCCCCAGCAGACCGGCGATGGCCTCTTCGAGGATCCTCATCCCCTGTTCCAGGGTCTCGGCGAATCGCTCCTCCTCCAGGCGCAACACCCGCTCCACCTGGTCCCGCGCCTGCACCAGCTCGGGATAGGCCGCCCCCATCTCTTCACAGAGGGGACCCACCAGGCGGTGGAAGAAGGGCTCTTTGGTGCCGAGCATGTAACCGTGACGAATGGCGCGGCGGATGATACGGCGCAACACATAGCCCCGCCCCTCGTTGGAGGGCATCACCCCATCGGTGATGAGAAAGGCGCAGGAGCGGATGTGGTCGGCGATCACCCGCAGGGACTTCTCCTGGGTGTCCGCGCAGCCGGTCGCCTCCGCAGCGGCCTGGATCAGATTGACGAACAGATCGATCTCATAGTTGCTGTGGACCCCCTGCAGCACCGCCGCCAGGCGTTCCAGCCCCATGCCGGTATCCACCGAAGGTTTGGGCAGCTCGCTCAGCCGGCCAGCGGCGTCCCGGTCGTACTGCATGAACACCAGGTTCCAGATCTCGATATAACGGTCGCCCTCCTCTTCGGGGCTGCCGGGCGGTCCGCCCCAGACCTCTTCGCCATGGTCGTAGAAGATCTCGGAACAGGGTCCGCAGGGGCCGGTCTCCCCCATGGACCAGAAGTTCGCTCTCGTAACGCCGGCCGTCCGGCTTGTCGCCGATGCGGGTAAAACGGGCGGGATCGACCCCGATCTCCTCAAGCCAGATGTCGGCCGCTTCGTCGTCCTCGGCGTAGACCGTCACCCAGAGCCGTTCGGCGGGCAGGCCGGCGATCTCGGTCAGAAACTCCCAGGCGTAGCGGATGGCGTCGCGCTTGAAGTAGTCGCCGAAGCTGAAGTTGCCGAGCATCTCGAAGAAGGTGTGGTGGCGGGCGGTGTAACCCACATTCTCCAGATCGTTGTGCTTGCCGCCGGCGCGCACACAGCGCTGGGAACTGGTGGCGCGACTGTAGGAGCGCTTCTCGCGCCCGAGAAAAACCTCTTTGAACTGGACCATGCCCGCATTGGTGAACAGCAGGGTAGGGTCGTTGAGGGGCACCAGTGGACTGCTCGGCACCACCTCGTGGCCGTGGCGGGCGAAATAGTCCAGGAAGGCCTGGCGAATATCAGCGCTACTCTTCATTTTTTGAACCTAAAGTCCTCAGTTGGACAGGGTAAAGTGTGCGTTTGCGGTGGTGTAGGGCAACGACTCCATGGATGGAGGAGGTAGAGCGACGCAGGAAGCCAAAGGCGAGGCACAACGACGCGGAATAGTTAATTATGTCCATGGATGGACGGTATGCAGAAAATGCAGAAGCAATTTTCTGCCTATTCCAAGGAGTTGTTAAGCTTGCCGCTCCCAGCTCACGCCCCTCGCCTACGTCCATGTAGGCGACGCAGCCATACGCCACCGCAGGCGTGCAATTTGCCCTGTAGCGTGATTCACCCAACAGGTGACAAGGTAAATCGAAGTGAGTGTTTTTCATATCAATCACTTAGTTTCAGAATGGAGCGATCAACTGAGGAATCTAGGTTGAAACACAGATCAGGGAAAAATCCAGCTGGAAAAGATAACAGGAACCGGATGAAAATGCGCGCATTCCAGCCGGCCGGGCGCCAGTTTTCTGTGGGGATCACGGGGTGGCTGGAGCAGCCTCCGCAGCCAATCGGGGTGGTGACCTGTCTCCCTCTCCCGATCCTGGGAGAGCAGGCGGATCTATACCTAGCGGCAGGTTTTTCCCTCACCCGCCCGTGGGAGAGTAGTCTGGCTAATCAGGATCGAACAGCAGCTGGCGTATCAGCTCGGCCGGGAAGCCGCGGTATTCGAGAAAGCGCGCCCGTTTCGCCAGTTCGCGGCGGTCCGCCGGGGGCTGGCGGCCGTACTTGGCGTCGTGGACCCGGCGCAGCAGCTCCGGCCACTGCTCCGCATAGGCCGCCAGCTGGCGCTCGATCAGTGGCTCGTCCAGGCCCCGTTCCCGCAGTTCGGCGCGCAGTCTTAGGGGGCCACTGCCGTGCTCCACCCGGCCCGCGATATAGGCCTCGACGAAGCGCTGGTCGCTCTGCAGCCCCTGCCGGGCGAGCGCCTCCAGGACCCCCTCCACCGGCTCGGCGGCGAAGCCACGCCGCTGCAGTTTGCGCCGCAGCTCCAGGCGGGAGTGCTCCCGGTCGCCCAGCAGGCGCAGTGCCACCGCCTCGATCTCGCTGGCTGGATCCAGGTCCAGCGGTCAGGCCTCCACCGCCTCTTCCTCGGGCTGGGACTGGGGCAGCAGTTCGGCGCGGATGCGCGACTCGATCTCCTCGGCCATGTCCCGGTTCTCCCTGAGGAAATTGCGCACGTTCTCCTTGCCCTGTCCGATGCGCTCGCCATTGTAGCTGTACCAGGCGCCCGACTTGTCGACTATGCCCTGCTTGACCCCCAGCTCGATCAACTCACCCTCGTGGGAGATGCCCTCGCCGTAGAGGATCTCGAACTGCACCTGTTTGAAGGGCGGCGCCACCTTGTTCTTCACCACCTTGACCCGGGTGTCGTTGCCCACCACCTCGTCACCCTTCTTGATCGCGCCGATGCGGCGGATGTCCAGGCGCACCGAGGCGTAGAACTTGAGGGCGTTGCCACCGGTGGTGGTCTCCGGCGAGCCGAACATGACCCCGATCTTCATGCGGATCTGGTTGATGAAGATCACCAGGCAGTTGGTGCGCTTGATGTTGGCGGTGAGCTTGCGCAGGGCCTGGGACATCAGGCGCGCCTGCAGCCCCACGTGGGAATCACCCATGTCACCCTCAATCTCCGCCTTGGGGGTGAGGGCGGCCACCGAGTCGATCACCACCACGTCCACCGCGCCGGAGCGCACCAGCATGTCGGTGATCTCCAGGGCCTGCTCGCCGGTATCCGGCTGGGAGACCAGCAACTCGTCCACGTTGACCCCCAGTTTCTCCGCATACTGGGGGTCCAGGGCGTGCTCCGCGTCGATGAAGGCGGCGGTGCCACCCTGCTTCTGCGCCTCCGCCACCACCTGCAGGGTCAGGGTGGTCTTGCCCGAGGATTCGGGGCCGTAGATCTCCACTACCCGCCCCTTGGGCAGGCCACCGATCCCCAGGGCGATGTCCAGGTTGAGAGAGCCGGTGGAGATCGCCTCGATATTGGTCATGGCGCTGGTGTCACCCATGCGCATCACCGAACCCTTGCCGAACTGTTTCTCGATCTGGCTCAGGGCGGCGCTCAGGGCCTTGGCGCGGTTTTCATCCATTGTCGTCTGTCCTCATCATAAATACTGTGGGCTGGGTCGATGCGCCGGGCTTCCGGCCCGGCGTCCTGTCTGAAGAGCGGGAATTATCCCATAGCCACAGGCTCACGTCATGAGCCTGGATGCAAGATCGGGAATCTCCAACCCAAGGGGCCGAGGCGCCCCACAGGAAGGGTTCAGCCCAGGGGCCAGCGCGCCAGGACTCGGTATCTCGGCCCGCGCGGAGGCCCACCCCCGGAGGTCGCCAGCACGAACTCCCGGGCAGACCACTCGATAGAGGGCTGCAGGGGGCCGGCGGCGGGCTGGCGCTGCTTGCGCACCAGGGTGACATGGGGTTTGTAGGGCCTGGTTTCTGGAACCAGGCCACAGGCGGCGCCGAGTTCCCCCCAGAGCCCACTCACCAGTCCCTTCAGGGCGGCCGGAGAGTGGCTCGGCCCACACCAGAGGACCCGCGGGCGGGGCCAGTAGCCGAGCCGGTCCAGGGTCAGCTCGAAGGGGTCGGAGTGGATGCGCCCGGCGGCCTGGCGCGCACAGGCCGCCTGCTCGGGGGTCAATGGCCCGAGAAACGCCAGGGTCAGGTGCAGGTCCTCCGGGTGGTGCTCCCGACCGCCCGGGCGGCGATGGCGCCGGGCCAGTTGCGCCAGCTGGCGGCGTACCCCCGGATCGGGCCAGAGGGCGAAAAAGAGCCGCTCAGCCATCGGCGAGCAGCCGCTCCAGGGCAAACACCACCGCCTGGCGGCGCACCTGGCGGCGATCTCCGGCGAACCGGTGGCGTTCTACCCGGGCCCCCTCACCGCGGCGCTGCCAGGCGAACCAGACCGTACCCACCGGCTTCTCCGCGCTGCCGCCTCCCGGACCGGCGATACCGCTGATGGCCAGGGCCAGATCCACCCCACTGCCGTCCAGCACCCCCTGGGTCATCTCCGCCACGGTCTGCCCGCTGACCGCCCCGTGGGCCGCCAGGGTCTGCCCCCGTACCCCCAACATCTCCTGTTTGGAGCGGTTGCTGTAGGTGACATAGCCTCGGTCGAACCAGTCGCTACTGCCCGGCACCGAGGTCAGGGCCATGGCCAGCCAGCCGCCGGTGCAGGACTCCGCCACCGCCAGGCGCAGACCAGCCCGGCTGAGCCGCTCACCCAGCCGTTGCGCCAGCTGCTCGGGATCCGTCTCCGGACTCATTTACTGCTGACCTTGAGACGCCTCTTCTTCGGCCCGTCCCCGGCGGTCTGCCAGGTGACCCGCAGGGTCAGGCGCTGGCGGTTGTCCTCCTGGTCGGCGGTGAGCTTGAGGTGCAGCAGACCCTCCGGTTCCAGCACCAGTTCATCCTCCTCGTCACTGAGCCTGAGCCGGCCCTTGCCCAGCCCCTGGCTGATGGCCTTGAGAATGGCCTGGATCGATTTGCCATCCTGCAGCGAATCGTGTCGAAAGCTCTTTTTGCCCTGCTTCATGATTTCTGGCTCAGTGTCGTGGGATCGAAGACCTTGATATAGGGATAGTCGGTGCTGATGCCCAGCACCTGCCGCTCGGGGTAGAAGAGGGTCACCGCCGCCCCCAGTCCCTTAAGGCCCTCCTTGCGGCGGGTATGGCGGTCGACGGTGGCGTCGCACTCGAAGTTGACCATGCCCTTGCGCAGTCGGATGCGCTGACCGTGGTGGCGGTTGTCGTGGCCATGCACGATGGCATGGATGCCCGCCTGGTGGATCAGATCCACCCCTTTGGCGGTCAGCGGCATGTCCACGTCCCGGTACTTGGTGCGCATCACATTGGCCAGCGGGCCATAGTAGAACTCAAACAGGTCATCCTGGGCGTGATGGCGAAACTCCCGGTTCAAGCGCTTGACCCCCTGCCGGTTGATCAGCTTGGCCGCCCGGTCGTCCAGGCCGGCATGTACGAACAGGAAGCTGCCACGCTGGTAGGCCAGGCGCATGCGCGCGAAGAACCAGGCGAACTCCCCCTTCGGGTGGAGGAACAACGACTGCCACTTGAACACCGCGGCATAGACCTGGCGCAGTGACAGGCCGACCCGCTGGCAGTCCGCCTCGAACTCCTCCATCTTCTCGCGCATGCGCCGCAGCTCCCGTTCCAGTCGCTTGTCCGGCATGACCCAGCCCGCCAGCCTGGGGAACTCGTCGAACCAGCCTTTGGAGGGGTAGAGGATCCGCCGGCACTCACGGTTCGAGGGCACCCCCTTCAGGGCGTCCCCTCCCTGCAGGTAGTGGTCCACCACCTCCTTGAGGAAGGGGACCGCCTTGTTGCCCATGCGGATGAAGAAGTGTTCGCTGGACGGGTCGCGACGCAGGCCCACCGAGCCGATCCCCAGTTTGATGCGCACATCGTGATTGCCGGCCAGGATACGCACCCGCGCGCCGCGCTTGATCAGGCGCTGGATCACTCGCAGCAGCCGCAGGTTGCTCGGGCCCTTGTCGAAACAGTCACCACCGATCACAAAGTTGGCCTTCCGGCCCTGCTTGGTGAGCTTGAAATCCCCGTCCCCGGGGCCCGTCTTGCGCACCCCGCCAGAGGCCACCAGGGAGGCGATCAGGGCATCCGCGTCGGCGTGCAGATCGGAGAAGAAGAAGATCGGCCGCCTGGGCCAGCGCCAGGAATGCTCCTGCAACAGCTGCTGGAGCACCAGCGCGTAGGAGACCCGCTGATCGCTGTCCTTGCTCACCGAACGCTGCCTGCCCAACAGCCAGGGCTGGGGCTGGTGGGGCAGCTCGACATCGAGCCACTCCTCGCCCCGATAGACCGGCAGTCTGGGGGTACCCTTGGTTTTCTTGCACTTTCCCATGTTCGCCAGTCTTAAGTTCAGTCGCTGAAGGGTTCGTCGATCAGGCGCGGTTTCCAGTCGCCCGCCACCTGGCGCCAGCGCCCGGCCGCCTGCCGCTCGATGAAAACCGGGCGGGCATGGTACATGCTCAGGCGCGCGATGGCCTCGAACCCCAGCACGCCGAGGTGGAAGGCGGCGTGGCGAAAGGCGGCGCCATGGCCCACGAACAGCCGCACCCGGTCCGCGGGAGCGGACAGGTCACTGAGGCTGGCCTCCAGGTGCCCGGCCACCCGCTGGCCCGCCTGCAGCAGGGACTCGGCGCCCTGCAGTGGCAGACGGTAGTGGCTGTCGGCCTTCCATCCCGGCGGCGGGGTGTCGAAGCGGGGGTCTTCCCGCAACACCGCCTCGATCTGCGGGATGGTCAGGTTGGCGGCGGCGCCCAGGCCGCGCTCGGCCAGGGCGTCGTGACTGCTGACGGTGAACGTCCCGAGGCCCAGCCGCTGCAACTCATCGGCGATGATCTGCGCGGTCTGCCAGGCCCGCAGCAGGCGAGAACTCTCGATCCGGCGGTCCAGTTCCCAGCCCTGTGGCTCAAGGGCACGCAGCAACCCGGCGGCCGCCTCCCGGGCCTGTTGCTCGCCCCGTTCGGTCAGCGCGAAGGGCTGCCAGGCGCTGGGGGCGTTCTCCAGCTGCCGGTACTCGCCATGGCGGAGCAGCGCCGCGATCATCCGCGCCAAGACCTGGGTCTCAAACCCTCTCCTCGAGCTGCTTCACTAGCACCTCGATCAGGGGGATCAGGGCCTGTTGCTTGAGCCGCTGCATGGCCTGTCCGGGGCTCAGCCATTGCGTCCGCGGTGGCTTTCCTCCCACTTCGCCTCCGGCAGCACGCGCTCCACCTTCATGGGGTAGACGTGCACGGTGCAGGTGGCGCCCCATTTCTCGTACCGGTAACTGCCCAGGGGCAGGGTCTCCACTTCCCCCTCGACACCGGCCTCCTCCCAGGCCTCCTTGGCCGCGGACTCCTGCAGGGTCAGCCCGGGGTCGCTGATCCCCTTGGGCACTACCCAGTGCTTGTTCTGGCTCGAACGCACCACCAGGATCTGTAACTCACCCTCATGGATGCGGTAGGGGATCACCGACGACTGGGTGTAGTAGTAAGCCGGGCGGTCCCTCAGCTCTTTGCCCTGATGGTCGGGAAAGGGGAACTTCTTCGGCAACTCCCTGGGGCGGGTGATCGACCGCAGCTTGGCCGACCCGGCCGGCAGCTTGCGCCAGTCGTCGGGCATGTCCAGACGGGCCAGGGTCGCGGTGGGCAAGCGCCCCTCCTCCCCCGCCGGGGCCTGTTCCCCCAACAGATAGTGCAACAACTCCTCGAGGCCGTGGTTGTGCCTCACCAGCAACACCCGCTTGGCCTTGGCCGGACACTCCCCCAGGACCTCGAGCAGCTGACCCGGGCTGGCGGCGTAGATCCGCTGCTCTTTTTTGATCTGGCGTGGGTCCAACCCTAGGACCTTGCTCAGTTTGCGCGCCGTCTCGATGGCGCGGGTGGCCGGTGAGGCGATGATGTAGTCCGGCAGCAGCCCCTGCTGCAGCAGCCACACCCCCATGCGCTGGGCGCCCCGTTTGCCCCGGTCTTTGAGCGGTCGGTGAAAGTCGTCCGTTCCCTGGCTCCAGTCCGATTTTCCATGTCGCAGCAACAACAGTTCTCGCGCCATCGTCTCTACCCCCTTAAATCATCCAAACTCAGGCCAACAGCTCGTCATGACAGCGCCGGCTCAACCCGGCAAAGTCGACCCCGCCACTCGCCTCCCAGACGGGTGTCTCCCGCAACAGCTCGAGGTAGGCCTGGGCGTCCAAGGGATCTTCGTCACCCAGGAAATGGCCATCCGCGAACTGGTAGAAGGGTCCGGGGGATTTCATGATGGCGCCGAGCAGATCCCGCCGTTGCGCCAGCTCCACCCGCTGCAACACCAGGGGCTCGCTGGAGCCACGCCGCCAGTTGAGCACCAGAAAGCCCTGCAGCACCCCCTCGTGTTGGATATGCTCGGCCCCGTAGAACCTCTCCACATCCACGTCGTACTTCTCTTCGATCTCCCACAGCTGCTCATTGGGCAGGGCCAGCAGCTCGGCCCGCCGCGCCGCCGGAATCAGCGGCTCGAGACGGGGATTGTGGACGATGGTGCCCGGGTTGATACGCGGTAGTTTGGGTATGCCCCTGGCCTCTACGCCCCGTGCACCGCGCCGAATGAAGAGGCGGTCATTGGTGAGATAGCCGATGTCATCCTGCTCCAGCAGCTGCAGCATGAGGGTCGACTTACCCCCTCCGGAGAGCCCGGCCATGGCCAGCACCCGGCCCTGTTTCACCAGCCCCGAGGCGTGGCAGATCAGCCAGCCGCGCTGCTGCAGCCAGTTCATGTACTGGGCATTGATGAAGTTGATCAGTTGGTTGTCGTAGCGCTGGCAAGGGCCGGCGGCGATGCGCCACTGCTGACTCTGCAGAAACAGCATGCCGGTGCGGACCTTGCGTATCAGGCGCGCCCCCGGCAGCTCCACATAGGCATCCTTGCGGCCCATCTTACCCGGTTCCCGCCGCCAGTCGATGAAGCGATTGGCCAGCTCCAGCACCGGCCCATCGATGGCGATCACCTCCATGTCGGGCGCCCCGTCGGTGCTGACGATGTGCGCAAAATAGCCCCGCAGCCGCTCGATCAGCCGCGCCGAGTTGGAACGCAGCCGCAGCCGGCAGCCGCTGCAATCGAGATCCAGCGCCTGCTCCTGCAGCTGGGCCCCGCCGAGCATCACTTCGGCGGCCTGGGCGGGAGCTTCGATCTGAACCGGTTGCCTGTTCATGCGCCTGCCAGCTGCTCCAGCGCATGTGCCGCATAGCGTTGCGCCACGTCTATGCCCATGCCCTTCAGAGCGCCGCGGAAGCCCCCGAAGGCGGAGACCTCGAACACCACCGGCCCGGCGGCGGTTTCGGCCACGTCCACGGTGGTGAAATCGAGTTGGAACGGGGCCTGGGCTCGACGCGCCAGATCCACCAGTTCCGCTTCGGCCTGGTGGCCTTCGTAGCGGCCCCCGCTGTGGATGGTGGTATTCCAGGCATCACCACTGCCCACCCGGGCGTAGCTGCCGAGATACTCTCCGGCGAGGAAGACCATCCCCAGGTCCCGCCCGGGCAGCTCGAGTCGCTGCTGGATATACATCACCGGGTTGGCGGCCTGGAAGGCCTCGATACGCCGCCGCAGCTGTGCCGGATCGTCTGTGGCGTCGAGCACGATCATACCCCGCGCCTTGGTGGAAAACAGGGGCTTGAAGACCGCCGAACCATACTCCCGCAGGGTGGCGAGGGCCAGTTCGACGCTCTCGGTCACCCGGGTCGGCGGCATGGGGATGCCGGCATTGCGCAGGGTCATGGTGCAACTGAGGCGGTCGATCAGGCCGAGCATGGAGCGCACCGGGCTGAACACCCGCACCCCCCTCCCCTCGAGCAGGCGCAGCATCTCCAGGCGGTCGAGGCTGTGGGGACTGTACTGGGCGCTGATCTTCTTCACCATCACCCCGTCGAGCCGACAGAGGTCCTGGCCCTGATAGTCGAGCCGTCCCCGTTCCAGATCGGCCTCCACTCGGCCCATATCCACCAGCAGGCGGAAACCGGTGGCCGCCTCCAGGGCATCCGCCAGGGCCTCGCTGGACCATTGGCCGGAAATACCCACCACCGCAATCTTTGGTTCAGCCAACGAACAACTCCTCTACGGGTACGCGAAATCTCTTGGCCGCCCTGGGGTCTACCCTCAATACCTGCTCCAGCAGGTAGCGGGCACGCAGGAACATGGCGCGGGAGAGGCTCTTGTCCAGGATGAAGCGGGGCGAGGTGGCGAAGGAACGCGCCAGCCCCAGGGCCAGGCGGATCTCGAAGGTCCGGTCGCCACGCTTGCGGGCATAGCCGCGAGCAAACCGGCAGAACTCGACGGCCAGTCCGAGAATGCGCCGGCGCACCTGGCTGTCGAGCACCTGCAGGCGGTAGATCGAGACCATGAAGACCGTCACGTCCTGCACATAGTCCATGTAGCGGGAGCGATGCAGGTCGATGAAATTGATCCGCTGCTCCCCCGGGTCGTAGATGATGTTGTCGACGTTGAAGTCTCCATGGATATAGACCGAAAAGGGGGCCTGGATCCCCTGCTCATAGGCCATCGCCCGCTCCAGCAGCCGATCGAAGGCGACCAGTTCGAGCCCCGCCACCCGGGCGCCACCCTGGCGAAACTCCGGATGCACCGCGTAGACATCCCCCAGGCGCTTGCACAACTGTCCAGTATAGTCCGCCGAGACCCGCTTTTTGGTGCCGGTCTCCCGCCAGATCGACCTCAGGGTATGGGTCAGTTGACGCAGCGCCTGTCGCAACAGCTTGTTCGGCTCGTGCAGGAGGATCTGCTCGAAGGTCAGGCCCGCCAGGTGCTCGATCAGCAGGGCGGCGGACTGTCCCCGCTTGTGGTAGGAGAGGATGCGCGGCGCCAGCCCGGGAAAGATCTCGTGCCAGTTTTCGACCCCCTGACGCTCCTCCTTGAGCTTGCGTTTCCCACCATCCTTGTAGATGGCGTCGAAGCCTTGGCGCCCCCGCTCCGGGGAAGCGATACCGGCGATGGCGCTGCCCGAGCGCGTCTCGGCGATGGGTTCGACCACCAGGTCGTCAAGGCCTTCCCGCTCTCCCAGCTTGGCCACCGAGGCGCTGAGCTGTTGGTAGCGGTCGATATTGAAGACCTGGCCCAGGTTGGCAGAGAGGATGGCCTCGCTGATGCCCAGCATCTCGTCACCCATCTGTTCCAGATAGTGGGCGATGAAGATCAGGCAGAGCAGATCAGCGCTGCGCCGCTTCCGCTGCAGTTGCTTGGTATAACGCTTCAGCAGGCGCCGGTAATCGCGGTCGAGGGACGACTCGATCTCGCCGATCTGCATGGCCAGGTTGCTGTCGCGCTCGCAAAAGGCGCTTTCGACCAGAGCGAGCCCCCGCAGCAACTGCTCCAACATGGACTGATAGCGGGTGCCGTCCAGGGCCTTCGGCCTGCTCAGATACTGACTCTGCCGGACCACCTCCCGCACATGCTCCACCATGTGCTGCAGGTGGGTGGTGATGGCCTCGATGGCGCGCAGCGCCTGGGTATTCACCCCCTCCTCGGGCCCGGCGGCGAGTTCCTGCAGACTGGTGTTGTGGATGCGCGCCTTGAGGTTCTCCGCATAGCCGCTGCGCTCGAGGATGCGCCGGCCCAGGGCGGCCGAGGGTTGGATGAGAAAGGACTGGAGCGCACTGAGCTGACCGTTGACCTCGACAATGAGGAAGCGCAGGTTTTCGTGCATGCCCCGGGGGAGAGTCATGGTCAGTCGATGGTGCCCAGGTAGCAGGGGTTGCCGGACTGGCCCAGGCCGAGCAGATGGCGGGCCATGCTGGCGGGGTAGAGGCGCTGTTCGATGAGCCGCTCGAGGGGCAGCCAGACCACATCCACCTGATGCTTGTCCGGATGCGGGCCACTGCCGGGCCGATAGTCCTCCGGGACCGTGCAGGCGAACAGAAACTCCACCAGGTGGCGGGTGGAAGGGAAATCGGTCTCCCGCTGTTTGTAGAAGTCGGCCACGTGCAGCAGTTCGGCGATCTCCACCCGGGTACCGATCTCCTCCTCGCACTCCCGCTGCAGGGCATCCACCAGGCTCTCGTGGACCTCTTGCCCGCCCCCCGGGAGGGTATACCAGTCACCGCGGTTCTCCGACCACTTCTTCTGCAACAGGATATGCTCGTCGCGCAGGATGACGGCGCGCACCGCATTCCTGATGTTGGGTAGCAACTCGCTCATTCGGGTGTCACTCCAGCGTGGGGGGGATCGGCCTGAATCTTCAGGCGAACAATACCAGACCCCAGACCAGCGGCACCAGCAGTACTGCCACCAGGACGGCCGCGGATCCCTGGTCCTTGGCCCGGCCCGACAACTCATGGTGCTCAGGTCCGATGCGGTCCACCACCGATTCCAGGGCGCTGTTGAGCAGTTCCACGATCAGCACCAGCAGCAACGAGCCGATCAGCAGGGCCCGCTCCACTCCGCTCTGTCCCAGCCAATAGCCAAGCGGCGCCAGCAGGATCAGCAGCCACACCTCCTGACGAAATGCCTGCTCATGCGCGAAGGTCGAGCGTAGACCCTGGCTCGACCAGCGCGTGGCATTGAACAGACGCCTCAGGCCAGTGTTGTTCTTCGGCTTGCCTCTATCCATGACCAGGGTTTCTAGCAGTTTCCAGGCAAAAGATCGACAACGGCATGGCGGCAGGCGGGTGGAAACCCATGGCCATGGGGTGCTTGAACTGGGTAGAATGGCCCGCACTTTCCTGGCCCACGGGCCCAAATCAAAAGGGGTTTTCTCGGCATGGGGATGGAGTGGATTTTTCTTCCGGAGGCCTGGCTGGCGCTGCTGACACTGACCGCCCTGGAGATCGTTTTGGGGATCGACAACATCATCTTCATCTCTATCCTGGTCAGCCGCCTGCCGGAACACCAGCGCCAGCGCGCCCGCATTCAGGGGCTGGGGCTGGCCATGCTCACCCGCATCGCCCTGCTGCTCTCTCTGGCTTGGGTAATGCGCCTCACCAGCCCGCTGTTCGACCTGCTGGGGCAGGCGATATCCGCGCGCGACCTGATCCTGATCGGTGGCGGATTATTCCTGCTCTACAAGAGTAGCCAGGAGATGTGGGACAATCTCGAGGGTCCGGAGGAGCCGGAGGCGGACCAGATCCGGGTTGCCACCGGTTATCTCGCCCTGCTGGGGCAGATCGCCATCGTCGACATCATCTTCTCTCTCGATTCGGTGATCACCGCCGTCGGAATGGCCCGGCACCTGCCGGTCATGGTGCTCGCCATCGTGCTGGCCGTGGGGGTGATGATGTTTGCCGCCAAGGCGATCGGCGAGTTCGTCGACCGCCACCCTAGCATCAAGATGCTGGCACTGAGTTTTCTGGTGCTGGTGGGGGTCGCACTGATTGGCGAGGGCTTCGACATGCACATCCCCAAGGGCTATATCTATTTCGCCATGGCCTTCTCACTGGCGGTGGAGATGCTCAATATTCGTATGCGCAGGCGCCAGGTCAGACCTGTGCATCTGCACAAGACCTCACAGATCAAAGAGCCGGAGGGCTAGATCCCCATCGAGACCCAATTCCACCTGCTGCACCTGCTCACCGACAGCCACCTGCTCGAACGATTCCTGGCGGGGCTCTCGAGCACCTGGCTGCTGGGTATCGTCGCCGTCTGCATCCTGCTGCTCTCCAAGGGGGCCGATTGGATGATCGATGGGGTGGTGGACCTGGCGCGGCGTACCGGCCTGCCAAAGATCGTCATCGGCGCCACCGTCGTCTCCCTCGGGACCACCCTGCCGGAGGCCTTCGTCTCGGTGATGGCCGCCTACATGGGCAACCCGGGCCTGGCCCTGGGCAACGGGGTTGGCTCGATCATCGCGGACACCGGCCTGATCTTCGGCCTCACCTGTCTGCTGGCGACGGTCCCGGTCAACCGCTATATCCTCAACCGTACCGGCTGGGTACAGGTGGGGGCCGCCAGCCTGCTGGTGCTGATCGCCCTGGGCGCCCTGCTCACCCAGGCCGGCAGCGAACCCGTGCTCGGTCGTTGGGTCGGCCTTCTCTTCCTCACCCTGCTGGCGGGCTACCTCTACAGCACCTATCTCTGGGCCAGGCGCAGCGGTGAAACGGACCACAGGGGCGAGGAAGCGGCCAGTAGCGAGACCTATATGAATCTGGGGCTGGCCTGGCTGATGGTGGTCGGCGGGCTGCTGCTGATCGTCCTCGCCGCCCGTCTGCTGGTGCCCAGCGCCGCCGAGATCGCCTATCGCATCGGCGTCCCCGATGATGTGATCGCCGCCACCCTGGTCGCCTTCGGCACCTCCCTGCCGGAGTTGACGACCGCCATCGCCGCGGTGCGCAAGGGACACCCGGAGATCACCGTGGGCAACATCGTCGGCGCCGACGTACTCAACGTACTGTTCGTGATCGGCGCATCGGCCGCCGCCACCCCCCTGGCGGTACCGGACAACTTCTACCACTTCCACTTCCCGGCCATGCTCGTCGTCCTGTTCTCCCTGCGGCTGTTCATCTCCCTCGACCGGGACCGGGTATTCAAACGCTGGCAGGGCGCCTGGCTGCTGGGGGTCTATATCGTCTATGTGGCACTGCAATATACCCTCAACATCACGACCGTCCATTGAGCGGATGGGTCTGCCCGATGCGCTATCGCCTGGCGGGCCTGCAGGCCCCGTTCGGGACGGCGGTTAGACACTGGACACCCGGCGGGCCCGCTCCAGGGGCACCGCTTGCCATCCATACTTCAAACAGGTAGATGGCGAACAACCCCTGCTCGTCCAGCCAGTGGCGCCGGTGGCGAAAACCACCCGCCTCGGCCAGGGCGATGAACTCCTGCGGGGCGTACTTGTAGGAGTTCTCGGTATGCAGGGTCTCCCCCGCCCCCAGTTCGAAGCTGTGGCCGTCGAAGCTGAGCCGCTGCCGCTGTCTGCTCACCAAGTGCATCTCGATGCGCCCGAGCGATTCGTTATAGAAGGCCCGGTGTTCGAACTGCTCCGGCCGGCACTCCATCGCCAGTTCCCGGCGCATGCGCTGCAGCAGATTGAGATTGAAGCGGGCGGTCACGCCTTGCGCGTCGTTATAGGCCGCATTGAGCAGGACCGGGTCTTTCTTGGTGTCGACGCCGATCAGCAGCATCCCGTCCGCGCCCAGGGCCTGGCGCACCCTTCCGAGAAACCCCAGCACCTCCTGGCGATGAAAGTTGCCCACGCTGGAACCGGGAAAGAAGAGCAGCCTGGGACCGGCCGGAGTGGCGTCGGGGATCGGCAGCGAATGGGTGTAGTCGACGCAGGCGGCGAGAATGGCGAGCCAGGGGAAGTCCGTGGCCAGTCCCTCGGCGGCCTGCTTCAGGTGCTCGAAGGAGATGTCCATGGGCACAAAGGCGGCCGGTCTAAGGGCCTCCAGCAGCAAACGGACCTTGCCGGTGTTGCCCGCCCCCGGTTCGATCAGGATCCGTCCACGGCCTGTCAGTGAGGCGATCTCCCCCGCCAGCCGGGCGAGCATCCCGCGTTCCACCCGGGGTGGGTAGTATTCCGGTTGCTCGCAGATCTGCTCGAACAGCTCGGAACCCCGCCGGTCGTAGAAGAACTTTGCCGGTATCGACTTCTCCTTGCGGGAGAAGCCGTCGATCACGGCCTGGTAGAGGTTCGACGCCTCGGGCTTGTAATCGTACAGGGAGAGGTTGCCGGTCATCCGCCCGCTCTCAGCCATCTTCCGCCAGGCGCAGGCCGGTAAAGGCCCAGCGCTCGTCGGGATAGAAGAAGTTGCGGTAGCTGGCGCGGAGATGCCCAGCCGGAGTGGCGCAGCATCCCCCCTTCAGCACCATCTGATTGCTCATGAACTTGCCGTTGTACTCGCCCATGGAGCCGGCCAGGGGGGTGAAGCCGGGATAGGCGCTGTAGGGTGACTCGGTCCAGGCCCAGAGGTCGCCATACCACTGCCCATCCACCCCGGCGGGGGCGGGATGGAGCAAGTCGTTTTCCAGGAAATTTCCCGCCAGCGGTTGCGCAGCCAGCACCAGCTCCAGTTCCTCCTCCCGTGGCAGGCGCTTGCCGGCCCAGCGCGCATAGGCGTCCGCCTCGTAGTAACTGAGATGGCAAACCGGCTCATGGAGATCGAGGTCGCGCGGTCCGCCCAGGGTGAACTGGCGGTCGGGGACCTCCCCCGGCCCCCAGTAGAGGGGGCAGTGCCAGTGCTCGCGGTTGATCAGGGCCCAGCCATCGGAGAGCCAGAGCGCCGGCTCCCGGTAACCCCCATCGGCCATGAACTCCAGATACTCGCCATTGGTCACCAGCCGGTCCGCCAGGCGGTGATCGTGGAGCAGTACCTGGTGGCTGGGGGTCTCGTTGTCGAAACAGAAACCCAGGCCTTCCCAGCCGATGGTGTGGATGCCCCCCTCACGCTCCAGCCAGTGGACGGGATGGCTCACCCCCCTGGGTGGCGGCAGGTCGTCGCGATAGGCCGGCTGCAACGGGTTGATCGAGAAGTTGTGTTTGATGTCCATCAGCAACAACTCCTGGTGCTGTTGTTCGTGGTTCAGCCCCAGGGTGACCAGCGACTCCAGCTGCGCCCGGCGCGGACCCTCGGTGGCCTCCATCAGGGCGAGCATCTGCTGGTCGATGGACGCCCTATAGGCCAGGATCTCCGCCACCGTGGGACGGGAGAGCAGCCCGCGTCTGGGCCTTGGGTGCATCTCCCCCTGGGTGTAGTAGTAGCTGTTGAACAGGTAGGCGAAGCCGGCATGGTAGGGCCGGTAGTCGGGCAGGAAACGGGGCAGGACGAAGGCCTCGAAGAACCAGGTGACATGGGCCAGGTGCCACTTGGGTGGGCTGGTCTGGGGGATGGACTGGAGCTGGTAGTCGTCGATCGCCAGGGGTTCACAGATCTGCTCCGACTGTGCGCGCACCCGGGCGAACTCGCTTGCCAGCTGCTTGGCCAGTTGCGGGTCGCGGGATCCTGCCGACCACTCCCTCGATGTTTCAATGGGCATGTCATTCCCCGCTCATTCGATCCCTGGCGGACCGGTCAGTGCATCATATCAAGAGTGCGTCGGAGAAGTCATTTGCCTGCTGTCACCACAACCTGCCCACCCGGATGAGGGTGTGGGCCCGACCGGCGACAGCCCATCGGACCATCTCCGGCAGCTGCCGTGCCACTACCGGGCCGACGCAAGCGGATCCAAGGTACGGGTGGCGATTCATAGGTCTTCCTCAGGGTATTTATTGACGCCGCCCATCTCCTTGCTGACACTCGAATGACACCAATAACCGATCCAAAGGGAGAAGCCAATGACTTCCAACCTTACTGCGCCATGGCGCTGTCTCATGCTGCTGAGTCTAGGGCTGCTGCTGTCGTTCCCTGTCCATGCGGACAGCAGCTCAACCACGATCACCGCTACCGAACTGAACCAGCGACTCGACCAGCTCCAGGTAACGGGCAACGGCCTGCTGGCCGAACTCTCCCGGATATCCCTGAACCCGTTCAACCTGACGAGTCAGTGGAACAGCCTGGGTGGGGATGTCGCCAACTACCGGCAGTCGGTCGAATCACTGTTCGAACTGGTGGAGGCCGCCTCCGGCACCCTCAGTCTCGACCCTCAGATGCTCGACAGCCTGCAGGGGCTGGCGAATATCAGCCTCTCCCTGGCCCAGGGCGTAGCGGGGCTCTCCAGCCAGCTGGTCACCCTCGCCTCCCCCGCCACCCTGGGCGCCCTGCTGGCGACCACCCTGCGGCTGTCGGACGACATCGGCGTGATGGCGGACCGGATCCTTGAGATGGCGGACAAGATCCTGGTGATGGCAGACAATATCGGCCTGATGGCCGACCGCATTCTGGCCACCCAGGTGATCCAGAACGACAACATCGCACTGGTCACCGCGGCCACCCTGGAGACCCAGAAGAACGCCCTCACCCTGGTGGGCCTGTTTCGACTCTGACAGGCTGTGGGTTCCCCCGCGGGCCTCCCGTCCGCTGCAGGATCAGGGAGCGGGATAGCGGCAACTACTGGGCACGGGTTGGGGAAGGCTGTTTGGCCGACGACGGTTGGAAACGGAGATCGATGGAGTGCTCGTCACAGGCCGAACCGACTGTCACCGCATCCCTGACCCTCTTCAAGGGGATAGTCGTTCATCACCTGGCCAGGCGCCACTGTGAGCATTGCCGGATCCCAGACGTCCGGCCGGCCGCTCCAGGGCCTGGGCCTCAGCCTGGACGGCGCTGGTGGCGGCGGCGCTTGATGGCGCCCCGCCCCCAGAGGGTCAGGCCGGTAACCGCCAGCAACAGCAGCAACAGGGCCGCGCCGTCCATCAGCCAGACCCCCCAGGGGCCCCACAGACGACCGCTGTGCAGGTCGAGCAGGAGGCGTTCCTGGGAGATCATCTGGTGGCGATAGCTCGTCCGGAAGCCTTGTAACTGCCGTTCACTCAGGGGGGTCTCACGGCTCCAGTCGACCCGCCCCGGCCCCTGGGACCGCCACTCCAGCAGCTCCGCATCCGCGACATAGACGACTGCCTGCGCCTGCACTGCCAGCTGACCCGAGGGGGTCGACCCCAGCCGTTCGACCGGCAGGGGCAGGCCGGCGCTCTCATCCAGGCGTTCCACCAGCTCACCACTGGGACTCAGAAGCAACAGGCCGTCCCGCAGCGCCACCACATAGCCTTGGGAAACAGGCCGCACCCCGATCAGATGGGCGAAGCGCCCAGGCATCATCACCTGGCCGAGGAATAGACGCTCACCCAGCTGGGTGACCTGTAGCCTGCCGGCGCGGTAGCTGTGGGCATGCCTCGGGGCCTGCACGGCATAGCGGTCCAGCAAGGGATCCCACTGCACCGTCCGGTCGGCGAGACCCAGTTCATCCGTGTGGTTGAGTAGCAGGCCGCTGATCGTCAGCAGCAACACGAACAACGCGGCGATACCGCCGATCCAACGGTGCCAGAGATAGAGTGAGCGCAGTCTACGTCCCATGCTTGGCGCTCACCCGGGCGTCCAGCAGCAGGGCGAGCTTGACCATGGCACTGACCGCGCGCACCGAGAGGGTCGCCCCGGTGATGCCGTCGACCCGCTGGTCGAGTTGCAGATCGGGTTGCAGACCCACGCCTTTGAACTGGTCGGTGAAGAAGGGATAACGCACCTCCCAGCCCCGGCTCTCGCGAAACGCCAGCACCTTGACCCGTTCCACCCGCCCGGCCAGCAGGCTCACGCCGAGTGTGATGGGCCGCTCCTTGCCGATCTCGTTGAGGATCCAGACACTGCGCTCCCCTTTGTGCCAGTAACGCAGCCGCAGGTAGTCCGGGGCATGCCCGAGCACCCGGGTGACCTGTTGGCGCAGATCCCCGGAGAGCCAGACCAGCGCCGGCTTGGGTGACTGGCCCACGAAGCTCTCGCGCACGAAGTCCGCCGGCCGCTGCTCATATTCGGCGGCGGCCACCAGGGAGAAACTCAGCAACAGCACCAGCCTGAAGAGCACCTTGATCATCATTCACACCCGCGTGTCTGGGATTGGTGGCCACACACCTGCATGTGGACCTTGGATCAGAACTGGTAGCCGATGCCGAGATTGAGGCCATCGAACTCATCCTTGCCGGCCGGGCTCTCCTGATTCTGATAGTCGACCTTGAGCACCACGTCCTGATGGGGCCAGTAGTTCAGACCCAGGTTCCACTGATTGTATTCACTGTCGCTGTCGTCACCGGCCTGGTTGTCCCAGGAGCTGTAACGGCCGAACAGGCCCAGCTGGGGATTGATCTTGAAGGAGGGCTCCAGATACCAGCCGGTCTGTTCGTCCGCCCCCACCGAAGCGGGTCCGCGGCCGTCCAGGTCCCATTGGGCGTAGAGGGCGCGCAGGCCAAAGGGGCCCGGGCTCCAAACCACATGAGCCTCGTAGAGGTTGGCGGATCCCGCATCCGGGTCTTCCCCCTGAGTAATATCGCTCTGGTGCTGAAGCGTGGCGGCGACCTCCAGCCCGGGAATGCCGGTCCACTTGACCCGGCCGGTGAACGCCGGATTGTCCGCCTTGGCCTCGGCCACCTTCTGGCGCCCCTTGCGTACCGCATAGTCGCTGGCGGCGGATGTCTTGAGTCCGGATGTCAGGGCCAGATCGAAGCTCAGGCCACTGGCGTAGTGACCGCTGAGCCCGGCACCCCCCTCCCACCAGGTGACGGGGATAATGTTCTTCTCCACCGGATTGCGCTCGGTGCCATAGAAGGTGGGTGGCTCGTGGGTCTCGTTGAGGATTCCCACCGGCACCAAAAACAGCCCGCCGCGGGCGCTCAGGCTGTCGGTCAGGTCGAACTCCAAATAGGCCTGTTCCAGTTCTACCTCTCCCGGCTCGCCGTCTGCGTTGAAGGCGTGTTCCAGCTCCAGCTCGGAGAAGAAGCGTATCTCCTCGTTGAATTCATGGGAGAAGAAGAGCACGAAACGATGGAAATCGATCTCCTGTTTGTCATCCCCCCCCGCCCTCTGGTTCTCCAGGTCGTTGTAGTGCAGCTCACCATAGCCCCCGACCCGGGTATGGGCCGCGGTCGTCTCCCCCTGGGCATAGGTCTCTGCCCGGCCCTGCTCCACCGCCTCTGTGGTGGCGTTCAACTGGCTCTTCAATGCCCGGTTCTCCTTCGACAGGGCCTCCAGCTGCTGCTGTTGCTGCTTTATCATTTGCCACATCTGTTCCATGGAGGGCGTCTCTGCGGCAGATGACAGCGGTAGCGCCAGTACGCAGCCCAGGATCAGCGTGGGAAGGGTCTTCATTACATGCATAGGGACCTCACTGATTATATTAATACGAACGATTCGTGTTCGCGTGTATTTTACGAATCATTTCGCTGCTACGCAAGGCCTTGGGGGATTTTTCTCACAGATGCAAACCGGCTGGGACAGATCCACTGGTTGGGACCTGGTGGAAATGCAGTCGTAGGGTTCCGCTGGCTGGTGACACCGGTCACCGATGTCACCCCCCTCCACGGGCATTGCACGCCCGCCGTGCGGGGGTCCTGCGGCGCAGAGTGCCTGCACGGCGTGACGGCCTGCAACGCCATCACCAGCAGGGGCTGCCGGGGTCAGTGCTTACCCGGGTCCAGCTTTACGCCCTTGCGCTCTTGAGTGATATAGGCCTGCAAGGCGATCAGGCGGCTGTCGTCCGCCGCCAGCGGAGGGCTCTCCAGGGGGTTCTGGATACACCAGTTGATCATCTCCCAAAGTGCGGCCACCCGGCCCAACTGCTGTTGAAACTTGGGATAGGTCTCCGGGTGGGTGTTGGCCGCGTTGGGGTGGCACTGATCGCAGGAGACGGTATTGGGGTTTCCCAGCCCTCCATGGAAGAGTTTCTCGCCCCGCTCCACCACCGAGGCATACTCTTGCTGCCAACGCATCAGGTCCGCCTGGCTGAAGGGATCCGCCTGCAGTTGTGTGCAGCCGGCAAACAGGACGAGGGCCAGGGTCCTCGGCACGCTTCGCTGTCGGTATGTTCTGTTCATGGACACGGACTCCTTACACTCAGTAGTGGGTCTGGGATGGCTCGCGATTGGCGGCAAGCCGATATCGCAGGTCGGCCGGATGCCCCAGCTTCTCATCGAACGCCACTACCCGGTTGCGGTTTCCCGGGAGGGTGTAGTGCACATTGGCCAGGCCGCTATGCAGATCGATGAACTGCCAGCCGGTGGCGTCGCGTTCGAAGAAGGGATCGGCCCGGTTCATGTTCACCGTCAGCTTGGGCAGATAGCTGGCCTGCTGCCTGTAGGTCGCCGGATAGGGCCAGGGCCAGGCGGTGGCCATGGCGGCGTGGAAGCTGATATTGCCGATCTGGTTGGTCTGGATCTGATGCACGTGTCCGTAGAGCACCGTAACCTTGGCGAAGGGCTCGAGCAGGGCCTGCACCTGCTCCGCATCGTCGGTCCAGAAATTCCAGCCCTTGTAGATCTTCTGCAGGGGGGAGTGGGAGAACACCACCAGAGGGGTATCCCGGCTGACCTTCGAGAGGTCCTGCTGCAGCCATTTGCGCTGTGCCTCCCCGACCATGAAAGGCGATCCCTGGGGATTGTCCAGGCGTGCCATCTGCTGCATCCGTTCCTCGCCCGAACCCCAGCGGTCGTGGGTCCAGTGATCGTAGGTGAGGATGCTGTTGAGGACCACGAAATGCACCCCCTTGTGGTCAAAGCTGTAGTGGTCCGGCCCCAGCTGTTTGCGCCAGTAGTCGCCCAGGTCGAGATAGTAGTCGTGTTCACCTATCACATAGTGGGTCTGGCCACGCAGCGCGCTGAGTATATCCAAGCCATGATCGATCTCCGCCCGCTTGCCGAGCTGCGCGATATCACCGCCATAGAAGAAGAAATCCGGCCTGGGATCGAGCAGGTTTGCCTCGGTGACCGCGCGGATCAACCCGCGATCCCAGTTGCGGACGAACTCCCGGCCCTTGATCTGGGTGATGTGGGAATCGGAAATATAGGCGAAGGTAAACCGCTGCGCATCGCCCTTGCCGAAGGCCAGTTCCACCATGCTGAGGGGCAGGCTGCTGAGCGCCAGCAGGGCGCCACCCGATTTGACGAAATCACGCCGACTGTATCCGTTCATCTTTCCGTCCTCACCGTTGCGTCAGTTGTTCGAGCTGGTGGCTGGTCAAGGCCTTCAGGAAGGCGACCAGCTGCTGCTTCTCCCGGTCACTCAGATCGAGGGGGCGAATGCCACCGCTGAGGAAGCCGGAGAGGGGGTCGTTCTCCTTCACCCTACCGCCGTTGTTGTAGAAGTCGATGACATCCTCCAGGGTCTCCAGGCTGCCGTCGTGCATATAGGGCCCGGTCTCCGCTATGTTCCTCAGGGTTGGGGTCTTGAAGGCGCCGACCTGGGTGACGTTCTCGGTCACCGCGAAGCGCCCCAGTTCCGACATGTCCTGTTTGGTCAGCACCGTGACGTCTACATTGGCGCCCCGGTGTTTCGATTGCAGGTAGGCCGCCGCAATCTCCTGTTCCTTGCCGCGTATCTTCTTGAAGCCGATACCGATGTTGTGGAAGCGGTTGTCCGTGAACAGGGCCTGGGTCTGCTCGATGCGATGACAGGAGACACAGCGCCCCTTGCCGACGAACAGCTTTAGACCCTGCACCTGCTCTGCCGTCATGGCCGTCTGATCGGCGCCATAGAAATACCGGTCGAAGGGACTGTCCCCCGCCAGGATGGTGCGCTCGAAGCTGGCGATCGCCTTGGCGACATGCTCCATGGCAATCTGCCCGGCTTCGACCCCGAAGACCCTCTTGAAGGCCCGTACATACTCCGGGTCACCGCGGATGACTCGCAGCTGTGGCCCATGGTCGGGCAGTCCTCCCTCGACCGGATTGACCGGGGGTTGCATGGACTGGCCCTCCAGGTCCGGTTCACGGCCGTCCCAGAACAGGCTCCGCATATAGGCCGCATTGATGACGGTGGGGGCGTTGCGTGTGCCGGTCAGGTCGTTAAAGCCCTTGGATACCGGCAGGCCGTCGGTGAACGCCTTCGCCTGCTGATGGCAGGTGGCGCAGCTGACCTTGCCGTCGGCGCTGAAGCGGGCATCATTGAACAGCCTCTTTCCGAGCGCGATCTTCTCTGGCGTCTGGGGATTGTCGACCGGCACCGGGACGGGTGGGAGCCCCAACAGGCCGGCGCTGGTGGTGAAAGATGCCCCTAGCAACAGGCATGACAGGGAGAGTCTCTTGATCATCTTGGCGGCCTCCTTTTCGATTCACCTCAAACATAGTTGAGGGTCAAAGCCGCTACTAATTGATTTATCCAAGCAGGCTCATAGCCTATGACAATCGGTCCTAAAGGATGCAATGAGTGTCAGGCCCCGGGCTGACTTCTAACCGTGCAGGCACGGCCAACCCCCGGGTACAGCCCCAGAGGCTGGTCGAGATTCAGGGTTTAGCAGGAACTACGCCCGAATCGGCCTGCACCCAGCAGGCCGCCCCCAGGCGTTATTTGACGTGAATGGTGATTCGCTTGGAGATCACGGGTGGGACATGGGGGATGTGGTTGCTGTCACCCAACAGCAGTTGCAGGGTATGCGTCCCCTCGGGCAGCTCGAGAACAGTCTCGGTCTGCCCCTTGCCGAAGTGGCGGTGGTGGGCGTCAGAAGGTATCGGCTGGTCCAGGGGCGGCAGCTTGTCCACATCCACCAGCAGGTGGTGGTGGCCGGTCATCGGCTTCACCACACCGGCCGGCGCCACCCCCATTCCCTTGAGACCGAAGCGCACCGTCACCGGGCTGCTGACCGTCGCGCCATCGGCCGGTGAGATGAAGTAGAGCCGGGCATCCGCCGGCGCGGGGGTAGCCGACCAGAGTGGTGATTGATAGAGAAGCAGGATCAAGAGAGACAGAACAGGATGAAGGCGTGGCATAGGGTCCTCCTTTAGTGCTATGCGGTCAGTGGTTGGGTTCATCGCCGCCGGCAGGCCAGCACCTCGGGTCAAACGCCTTACGAACCCACTAGATCCGAGCAGGCAGCGTGCGCGCCAGACCTCCCTGTCGGGATAACAAGCTCTCTGACCCGCCAGGGGCGAAATAGTGCCATCTTGCAGTTACAGGTCCGAACGACGTCTGCCGGACCCTGGGTATAGACACCGGCCGCTGTGCCAGCGGTCCTTCCACAAGGCGCTGGACACTCCCGGGCGGAGCCGATGGCTTTTGCCGCTGCCTCGGTCCCGGGGGACCGGCCTGCGCACACTTGCGTTATGTTCTTTCATATATTACGCTTGTAATCCCCTGTATGCCGGCCTGCTGGGGCCTTGCGGAGGTTGCGTGCAAAGCGAATATCAACTGCGGGGCCGGGTCTGGATCGAAGGCCCGGAGGGAACCCTCCTCGGCTATGGCCGGGTGGTATTGCTGGAGCGTATCCGCGAGCACGGATCCATCAGCGCGGCGGCGCGTTCCATGGAGATGTCCTACCGGCACGCCTGGAAGCTGGTGGATTCTATGAACCGCCAGGGGCACACGGCCATGGTGGAAAAGAGCACCGGCGGCCGGGGCGGCGGCGGGGCCTGCCTGACCGAGGCGGGTGAACGTGCCATCGAGACCTTCTGGTCGGTCTACCGGGACTTCAAGGCCTTTCTGGCTAGCCGCTCCCAGCAGCTGGAACTCTGAGTCCCCGACAGCAACCCCACCACCATCGGGTAAAGAGTTGGATCGGGTGAATTGAACGAACGAATGCAACAGACCCTGCTATTGAGCGCCATCCTGCTGTTCGCCATGACCCGGGTCCTGGCCGGCGAGATCCGGGTCGCGGTGGCCAGTAATTTCACCGGGCCCGCCCGGGAGATCGCCAGGCGCTTTGAAACAAAGAGCGCAGACCGGGTCATCCTGATCTTCGGCTCCACCGGCAGACACTATGCCCAGATCCGCCATGGCGCACCCTTCGACCTCTTCTTCGCCGCCGACAGCGAGCGGCCCAGACGGCTGGAGCAGCAGGGCCTGGCGCTGCCGGGCAGCCGCTTCACCTATGCCCTGGGCCGGTTGGTGCTGTGGAGCCCCCGGGCGGGCCTGGTGGACGCCCGGGGTGAGGTCCTCGCCCAAGGTGATTTCCACTTCCTGGCCCTGGCCAATCCACGCTTCGCGCCCTACGGCAAGGCCGCCGAGCAGGTGCTACGGAGACGCGGCCTGTGGGAAGGCCTGCAGGGCCGCCTGGTGCGTGGTGAAAATATTGGCCAGACCTTCCATTTCGTCACCAGCGGCAATGCCGAACTGGGTTTTGTCGCCTACTCCCAGATCCACACCCCGGACGGTACGATCGGCGGCTCCTGGTGGAAGGTGCCCCAGTCACTCTATGATCCCATCGAACAGCAAGCAGTATTGCTGAAAGAGGGTGAGGCGCCACGCGCCTTCCTCGACTATGCCGGGAGTGACGAGGCGCGGGCGATCATTCGGGGCTTCGGTTACGCCACCCCATGATCCTCACCCCCCAGGACCTGGATGCCTTCCGGATCTCGCTCGCCCTGGCGGCCTTGACCACGCTCATCCTGCTACTGCTCGGCACCCCCCTTGCCTGGTGGCTGACCCGTTCCCGCTGGCGCTTCAAGTTTCTGCTGGAGGCGGTGCTGGCCCTGCCCTTGGTACTGCCCCCGACGGTGCTCGGCTTCTATCTGCTGATCGCGCTCGGGCCCCATGGCCCCATCGGCGGGTTGATGACGGCGCTGGGCGCCCGCCCCCTGGCCTTTACCTTCAGCGGGCTGGTCATCGGCTCGGTCATCTACTCCCTGCCCTTCGTGGTGCAACCGTTGCAAAATGCCTTCCGGGCCATCGGGCAACGCCCTCTGGAGGTCGCCGCCACCCTGCGCGCCTCCCCCCTGGATCGCTTCCTCAGCGTGGCCCTGCCCTTGGCCCGGCCCGGTTTTCTCACCGCCTCGGTGCTCGGCTTCGCCCATACCCTGGGGGAGTTCGGCATGGTGCTGATGGTCGGCGGAAATATCCCGGGCTCCACCCAAGTGGCCTCCATCGCCATCTACGACCATGTGGAGGCCCTCGAATACAGCCAGGCTCACTGGCTCTCCGGCGGTCTGCTGCTGCTCTCCTTCCTCATGCTGCTGGCGGTCTATGCCTTCAACCGGCGCTTCACGGCGGTCCAGCCGTGAGCGCCCGGCCGATCCTCGGACAGACCCCACCGGGAGGCCCCGTTTGACCATCGAGGCGGCCTTCCATATCCAGCGTGGCGATTTCTCCCTGGCGGTGGAGCTGCAGATTCCGCGACGGGGCGTGAGCGCCCTGTTCGGTCCCTCCGGTTGCGGCAAGACTACCCTGCTGCGGGCCATCGCCGGACTGGAGCGGGACCCCCAGGGCTATTTGCGGGTCGGCGAGGAACTCTGGCAGGACCGCCAGCGGTTCCGGCCAGCACACCGGCGCCCCCTCGGCTACGTCTTCCAGGAACCCAGCCTGTTCGGTCATCTCGATGTGCGGCGCAATATCGAATACGGGTTCAAACGGCTCCCCGTGAACGGGCGCCGGGTCGCGCTCGACCGGATCGTCGACCTGCTGGGCATCGCCCATCTGCTGGAACGCCAGCCTCACCAGCTCTCGGGCGGCGAACAGCAGCGGGTCGCCATCGCCCGGGCCCTGGCGGTGAGCCCCTCCATGCTGCTGTTGGACGAGCCCCTGGCGGCCCTGGACATGGCCAGCAAGCAGGAGATCCTCCCCTATCTGGAGTCGCTGCACCGCGAGTTGGAGATTCCGGTGCTCTATGTCAGTCACTCCCGCGATGAGGTTGCGCGTCTGGCCGACTGGCTGGTGCTGCTGGAAGCGGGGCGCGTACTGGCGGCGGGGGAGGTCGGTGAACTGTTTACCCGCCTCGACCTGGCGCTGGCCCAGCGGCCGGATGCGGAGAGCGTGATCGAGGCGACGGTGGCCGGCCGAGACGAGGCGTTCGCGCTCAGCCTGCTCGACTTTCCCGGCGGGCGCTTCCGGGTGGCCGGCAGCCGGCTGCCACCGGGCAGTCGCATCCGCTTGCAGATCCTGGCACGTGATGTGAGCCTCACCCTGGAGCGCCAATCCAAGACCAGCATACTCAACATCTTTCCCGCCATCGTGGATGCCCTGAGCGACGCGGGCAAGGCCCAGACCACCGTGCGCCTGCTGGTCGGGGGCCTGCCCCTGCTCTCCAGGATCACCCGCAAATCAGCGGTGGATCTGGATCTGAAACCCGGGAGGAGGATCTACGCCCAGATCAAGAGTGTCGCCCTGTTGAGTTGAACCCGCCTGAGTTTCATGGGTGTTCGGGCGGATTCTTCGGACCAGGGCCAACACTCAGCGGCCCCTCTACTGGTGTAGCCGGCATGGACTGACAGTCGCCGCTCGACTGCCGGAGAAATGAACAGAGCGGTTCTCTATCTTCAGCCCCCATTCAGCCGCGCCAGGGCCTCACCAACCACCTGGGGGGGCGTCTTCTTACGATGCCAGGCAGGCGATTGCAGCGACCTCAGTTCCTGGAGTACGGGATTCCACTCCGACTCCAGGACTTCATCTGGATAGCTCTCTTGAAATTGTCCATTCCGCTCATCTTCGGATTCGACATAACCAACGCTAGCGAACTCAAGTGTCAACATGCTTCAGCCCTCTGCTGTGTCTGGAATAAATCCATGCAAGCTCTGGACCAAAAATTTTAATTACTTGAATTTCATTTGATTAGCTCGTATTTCTAACGAACCAGGCAGGACTGGTGTAAAAAATTTCGACAATTTTGGACGGATTGCGCCCGCTCGGCCAGCTGACTTCCACCCCACACGGGCATCTCTGAACCGGTAGACTGTCAGAAACAGTTACCGCATCATCCCCCGTGAGCTGTCGCATGCAGACTGAATTCACTCGTGCCCTGGGTATTCAGGCGCCCATCATCGGTGGCGCCATGTACCCCTGTTCCAATCCAGAGCTGGTGTCGGCGGTCTCGCGGGTGGGGGGGATCGGCATCATCCAGCCCCTGAGCCTGACCTATGTGCACGGCTACGACTTTCGCGCCGGCATCCGCTATATGCGCCATCTCACGGACCGGCCCCTGGGGGTTAACCTGATCATCGAGGCCAGTTCCCGGAAGTATCTGCGGCGGGTCCATGAGTGGCTCGACATCGCCCTGGAAGAGGGGATCGGCTTCTTCATCACCGCGCTGGGCAATCCTCGCTGGGTGGTGGAGCGGGCCAAACCGGCGGGCGCCCTGGTCTACCACGACGCCACCAACCGTCGCTGGGCGGACAAGGCACTTGCAGGTGGCGTGGACGGATTTATCTGTGTTAACGACCGGGCGGGGGGGCACGTCGGCGAACTCCCGCCCGAGCAGCTGTTCGAACAGCTGGCGCCACTCGGCAGGCCCTTGATCTGCGCCGGTGGCATCGGTTCACCTGCCGACTTTCGGGCGGCGCTGGCGATGGGTTATGCGGGGGTCCAGCTGGGGACCCGTCTCATCGCCGCGCGGGAGTGTAACGCCCATGCCGACTACAAGGCCAGGATCATCGCCGCGACCGAGTCCGATATCACCCTCAGCGAAAAGATCTCCGGCGTGCCGGTGTCGGTGATTCGCACCCCCTACATCGACGCCATGGGCACCCGCGCCGGTCCCCTCGCCCGCTGGATGCTGCGCCACCCGCGCACCAAACACTGGATGCGCACCCTCTACTCCCTGCAGTCCCTGTGGCGGCTCAAGCGCTCCGCCCTGGGGGGATCGGACTACCGAGACTACTATCAGGCGGGCCGGAGCGTCGGCGGCATCCACACCGAGCAGACGGTGGCGGAGATCATCGCGGAGTTCACCGCCAGCGGCTAGTCCTTCGCGTCTTCCTCATCGAACAGGGTCTCCGTCGCCTCCTCCACCGAGCCGGCCTCCGGATCGCCGAAGCGGACCTGATCCAGGGCCCCTTCCCCCTTGGCGATGATGCAGGAGACCGCACAGTCGCCGGTGACGTTGCAGGCGGTGCGCAGCATGTCGAGCAGCCGGTCGACACCGATGATCAGGGCGATGCCCTCCACCGGCAGGCCCACCTGATTGAGCACCATGGTGAGCATCACCAGGCCGACCCCAGGGACTGCAGCGGTGCCGATGGAGGCCAGGGTGGCGGTGAGCACCACCATCAGATAGTCGCCCATACCCAGATCCACGCCATAGACGTTGGCGATGAAGACCATCGCCACCCCCTGCATCATGGCGGTGCCATCCATGTTGAGGGTGGCCCCCAGGGGGATGGTGAAGGAGGCCACCGCGTTGTCCACCCCCATCTTCGCTTCCACGGTGCGCATGGTGATGGGGATGGTCGCCCCGGAACTGGCGGTGGAGAAGGCAAAGGTCGCCGGGTCGCGCATCTTGCGTAAAAAGTGCAGTGGATTGAGCCCCGCCAGCAGTCTCAGCAGCGCCGGATAGGTAATGAATACCTGCAGGCCCAGGGCGAAGACCAGGGTGAGAAAGTAGGCCATCAGTGGCAGGATCAGATGCAGGCCCTGGGTGGCGAAGGTACGCGCGATAAGGGCGAACACCCCATAGGGGGCGAGCCGCATGATGATCTCTACCATGTGCATGACCACCGCATCCAGGCTGTCGAACAGTTTGGTGATCTGCCTGCCACGCTCCGCGGCCAGGGTGATGGCGATGCCGAACAGCAGAGAGAAGACGATGATCTGCAACATATTGCCCTGGGAGAGGGCGGCCACCGGGTTGGTCGGCACCATGCCGATGAAGATCTCAGACAGGGGCGGCGCCGACTTACCCTGAAAGGTCGCGCTGGTGCTACCTGCATCGAACCCCTGTCCCGGACCGACCGATGCCGCCAGGCTGAGGGCGATGGTGATCGCCATGGCGGTGGTGAAGAGGTAGAGCAGCAATGCCTTGATACCCATGCGCCCCAGGGTGTAGAGATTGCCCAGGGAGGTGACGCCGACCACCAGGGAGACGAATACCAGGGGCACTACCAGCATCTTCAGGGAGGCGACGAAGATGGCCCCGACCACATAGAGCAGCCCATCCACCAGGTATTCCTTGAGCAGACCCTGCTGGCCCAGCAACAGGTTGAAGACGATACCCAGCAGACCGCCCCCCGTCATGGCGAGCATGATACGGCGGGTCAGGTTGTGCATTTTCGAATGGCTCATGGCGTGCCCTACCCTGCCCAACCCCCGGCCGGGAGACGCGGAGTGATGGCGCAAATGGGCGGCACGTTAACAGATGGACCCGGGGGAGTAAAAAAAGGCCGCAGGCGGGCCATCCGGCCTATCACTTGCCGTCGAGCAGGCGACCAAGACCTCCGAGCACCGAGCCCTCGCCCTGGTCACTGCCGCCGGAGGATGGGGCGTTGGCGATGATACGGTCGGCCATGCGGGAGAACGGCAGGCTCTGCAGCCACACCTTGCCGGTCCCCCTGAGGGTCGCCAAGAAGATCCCCTCGCCGCCGAAGACCATGCTCTTGAGACTGCCGGCGCGTTCGATGTCGTAGTCGATGGAGGGTTGGAAGGCCACCAGGCAGCCGGTATCGACCCGCAGGGTCTCGCCCCGCAGCTCCTTCTCGACCACCGTCCCGCCGGCGTGGATGAAGGCCATGCCATCACCGAGCAGCTTCTCCAGGATGAAACCTTCGCCACCGAAGAAGCCCACCCCGAGGCGCCGGTTGAAGGCGATGTCCAGCTTGGTGCCCAGGGCGGCGCAGAGGAAGGCGTCCTTCTGACAGAGCAGCTCCCCGCCGAGGGTGGAGAGATCGATGGGGATGATGGAGCCGGGAAAGGGCGCGGCGAAGGCCACGTGGCTCTTGCCGGCGCCCCGGTGGGTGAAATGGGTCATGAACAGGGATTCCCCGGTGATCGCCCGCTTACCCGCGTTGAACAGCTTGCCGAACAGGCCGGCCTGGGCCTCCGAACCATCGCCCATCTTGACCTCGAAATCTATACCCTGTTCCATGTAGGCCATGGCGCCGGCCTCGGCGATCACCGTCTCGCCCGGGTCCAGTTCCACCTCCACCAGTTGCATCTCATGGCCGAAGATCTGGTAGTCGACTTCGTGGCACTTTCTGTTCATCGTCATCTCCTCGTCGGACAGTTGCGTTTGGGGCCCTTTTCGTTCATTCGGCGGCGAAACAGAGCCGGTCATAGTGAAACAGGTTACAAGACCGATCAGTCTAACCCAAACAGACATCAGAGGCGCCGTCGTTCGCTCCGGGACGCAAGGATGCCCCGTCCAGGACGGCCAGGGGGGGGCAGAGTCACCTGATGCCGCATGCCCGGAGAACAAACCATGGACAAGACCAGTTGGCTTGTGCCTGGAAAGGGGCTCCCGAGAGGGCCGGATTCCCTCTCTCAACCCAGATCCCCGACGATCCTGACCACAAGCCGGACTGCGAAGGCGCCTGCCCCACTCCCCAACGGCTTGAGCGGCCAGCCCGTCTCCCGCCGGGAGGTTTTGCCGGGCAGGTCGATGAGCTATCCTTGACGAAGCCACTGACGCAAGCAAAATGACCTCCCAATATCATGAAGAAGAGCGACAAGAAGAGACGCAAGAAAAAGGACAAGGCACGCAAGGCAAGGCCCGATTCAGGGCGGCAGGACACCAGTCGCAACGAACAGCTGGAAAAGTCCCTGAAGAAATGTCTGCGCAGGGTCGAGGGGCTCACCCAGGAACTCTCACGCAGCAAACAGAAGAAGCCCAAACGGGGCAAGGCTGGAAAACTGCTCGCTGCCCAAAAACCCCATCGGGTGGGTGTTGCCCAGCGAGAGGCCTGGAAGCGTCACGGCTATCTGCGGGAGCGCTATGAGTTCCACCTGGAGGCAGGCCGAAACAAGGATCAGGCCCGGGGCCTCGCAAACAGTGATCTGCAGGAGCGATTCGGCGAAGAGGCGGGTTATACCTCCCTGGAGCTGGAGCAGATCCTCTCCTGACGCCCTGCAATACTCGATCAGTGCGGGGTCTCGGGGACGCCCCTCTCGAGCATATCCGCCAATGGCTTGAACACCTCCTGCGTGTGGCTGCCATGCAGTTCGGCGCGAACCTGGTCTTTGAAACGCAGGAACTCCTCACGGGGGAGGAAGTGAGAGAGTTCATGCATCCCGTTGCTGGCTAGATCGGCGTGCAGTTTGGCGGACCGGCTGTCTCCCTGGCGGGCCAGCCGCAGGGCGGTATGGACATGCTGTCTGATGCTCTCCTGCAGCTGATCGCTGAGATGGGGCTGCACCACCAGCGACTCCCCGCTGCCCTTGAGATAGCGCGAGAGCCCATTCATACTCCGCCGGAAAAGGTTCATCTGATGGGGAACGGCGGTGGCCTGGGCAGGCCCAGGCCGGGACGCTGGCCGGGAGCCCGTCCGACCCTCCTGGGTGGGGGCCGGGGACTCGGCCCGGGCCGCCTGCTGGGCAAGGGCCTCGATCTGCTTGGCCAGGGGGGTGGAAATGTCCTCCACCGGCTCCTCCCCTCCCCCGGCCCGATAGGAGGCCATCCGTGATTCCAGGCGCCAACGCGCCAGGCGCTGATACAAATTCAGCAGTTGATCGAGCAACTGTTCGACATCCAGCCGGGACATGATGAACCTCCCAACAACACGAAACGCCAGGGCTGTAATGGCTATCGTTGATTCAGGCCAAAGCTTGAATCTGAATCTTGGCGGTCATTGCGCGCGGAAATCGCTACAGCGTAAATGCCTCGCGCGGGTTAATCCTGGACGAAACCGCCAATCTGCATTATAAACAACCGCTGGTCCGATGGACGGTGTGACAGGCGCGGTAGCTGACAGGGGCGGATGGGGCCCCACTGATCCTTTTGCCTGGGCTCGCACTCACAACCAATCGATAAAAAACATCCAATCACCACCTGACCCTAGGAGAATCCCATGGCCGAAAAGGTTTACCCAGTCCCCCCCGAGTTCGCCGCCCAGGCGAATATCAACCAGGAGCAGTATCAGTCGATGTACCGGCGTTCGGTGGAGGATCCGGACGGCTTCTGGGCCGAACAGGCCGAGGCCTACCTGAGCTGGTCCAGTCCCTGGGACAAGGTGCTGGACTGGAGCTTCGGTGAAGACGACCTGCACATCGAGTGGTTCAAGGGCGGCAAGCTCAATGTCTCATACAACTGCCTGGACCGCCACTTGGAGACGCGCGGCGACCAGACCGCCATCCTGTGGGAGGCGGACGACCCGGGGCACGACAGGAATATCACCTACCGGCAGCTCTACGAGGACGTCAACCGCTTCGCCAATGCCCTCAAGGAGCGGGGCGTGAAGAAGGGCGACCGGGTCTCCATCTATCTGCCCATGATCCCCGAGGCGGCGGTGGCCATGCTCGCCTGCACCCGCATCGGCGCCATCCACTCCATCGTCTTCAGCGCTTTCTCGCCAGACGCCCTGCGCGACCGCATCCACGACTCCGACTGCCAGTATCTGATCACCGCCGACCAGTCGATCCGCGGCGGCAAGCACATCCCCCTCAAGGCCAACGCCGACCAGGCCCTGGCCCAGTGCCCCGACGTGCATACCTGCATCGTGGTACGCCACGGCGGCGAGCCGTTACCTTGGCAGGAGGGGCGCGATTTCTGGTATCACGAGGTCCTGGCCGCCGCCGACCCCCACTGCGAACCCGAGCCGATGGATGCGGAAGACCCCCTGTTCATCCTCTACACCTCCGGCTCCACCGGCATGCCCAAGGGGGTGCTGCACACCACCGGCGGTTACCTGCTGCAGGCGGCCATGACCCACAAGCTAGTGTTCGACTACAAGGAGGGCGAGGTCTTCTGGTGTACCGCCGACATCGGCTGGGTCACCGGTCACAGCTATATCGTCTACGGCCCCCTGGCCAACGGCGCCATCAGCCTGATGTTCGAAGGCATCCCCACCTACCCGGACGCCGGGCGCTTCTGGCAGATCTGCGACAAACACCAGGTGGCCAGCTTCTACACCGCCCCCACCGCCATCCGCGCCCTCATGGCCCACGGCGACAACCTGGTGAAGGCCAGCAGCCGCTCCAGCCTGCGCCTGCTCGGCACCGTGGGCGAACCGATCAATCCGGAGGCCTGGGAGTGGTACTACCGGGTGGTGGGCGAGGGCCGCTGTCCGATCGTCGATACCTGGTGGCAGACCGAGACCGGGGCCCACATGCTCACCCCCCTGCCCGGCGCCACCCCCCTCAAGCCCGGCTCCGCCACCTTCCCCTTCTTCGGCGTGGAACCGGTACTGCTGGACGACCAGGGCCAGATACTCGAGGGTAACCCGGCCCGCGGCAACCTGGCCATCAAGCACCCCTGGCCCTCCATGATGCGCACCGTCTATGGGGATCACCGGCGCTTCTACGAGACCTACTTCCAGATGTATCCCGGCTACTACTTCACCGGCGACGGGGCTCGCCGCGACGAGGACGGCTACTACTGGATCACCGGCCGGGTGGACGACGTGCTCAACGTCTCCGGCCACCGCCTGGGCACCGCCGAGATCGAATCGGCCCTGGTGCTGCACGACAAGGTCGCCGAGGCCGCGGTGGTGGGCTATCCCCATCCGCTCACCGGCCAGGGCATCTATGCCTATGTCACCCTGATGGCCGGCGAGCAGGGCAGCGACGCACTGAAGCGGGAACTGATCAATCTGGTGCGCCAGGAGATCGGCCCCATCGCCAAGATCAACCTGTTGCAATGGGCCCCCGGCCTGCCCAAGACCCGTTCCGGCAAGATCATGCGCCGAATCCTGCGCAAGATCGCCGCCAACGAGCTCGACAACCTGGGCGACACCTCTACCTTGGCGGACCCCTCGGTGGTGGATCAACTGATCGAAGACCGTCAGAACCGCTGACCTCCCAGCAGACCGGGCGGGCAACCGCCTGGTCTCCCGCCCGTCCAGACCGCACGGGTTCACAATCATCCACAGCAGCCGGTAGTGTTTTCCCCTTGCAACGTATATAGTTGCATAAGGAATTTGTAGCTGCTCGACAACCTGAAATAGTCCATGAGCGATCTCAGGAATGCAGTTCACAAACTCACCATATTCTGGATACGATCCACCTGGTTATTGAAATGCCCCAGAAACCTCGATAGCAGAATTCAGTTTTTTAATAATCCGCATGGGAAAAATCACCAACCCACCCAGCCACCTCAACTACACCGAAGACCCGGAGCAGGCGAACGAATACCTGCGCCTGGTGCTGCCCATGCTGGTGCGCCTCATGCTGCCACCCAACCCGGTCAACTTCACCCTCTGTTACGAATATGTCTCCGGTCACAATCAGCCTCTGCACGACGTCATGGACCGGGTCCTGCACGAGCAGAAGGGGTTGAGCAAGGAGGCTGCCATAGAACTCTACCGCCGCTATATCTGGGACGACGACAAGCGGGTCATTGAGAAGCAGCGCACGGAGTTCCGCCGCTTGATGTCGGAGACCCTCACCGGGGTCGACCAGAGCGCCGACCAGGCCAGCCAGGCGAGTGAGACGCTGGGCAGCTGTTCGGACCGACTGCAGTCCAGCGGCGACCTGAATGAGATCCGTGAGGTGGTCGCCGAGGTGGTGACCGAGACCCGCAACATGGCGCAAAACGGCTCCATCCTCAAGGAGATGCTGAACGAGACCAAGCGCGAGGTGGAAAACCTGCGCGAGGAGTTGGAGCACAGCCGCCAGCAGGCCACCACCGATGCCCTCACCGGGCTACTCAATCGCCGCGCCTTCGACGAGGTCATACACCAGGCCACGGAAGACGCCAACATGGACCAGGAGCCACTGAGTCTGCTGATGGTGGATATCGATCACTTCAAGCAGGTCAACGACAACCACGGCCACCTGGTGGGGGACAAGGTGATCCGCTACATCGCAGGCCAGCTGCGCAAGAACGTCAAGGGTAAGGACACGGTGGCGCGCATCGGCGGCGAGGAGTTCGCGGTCATGCTCCCCAACACCAACCTGGACCATGCCCGCATAGTCGCCGAATCGATCCGCAAGACAGTGGCGCACAGCCAGCTCAAACGCATGGACAACCAAAGCCCTATCGGCAGTGTCACCATCTCCATCGGCACCACCAACTACCGCCCCGGAGAGGGGATAGACCAGTTCATCCAGCGCGCCGACGAGGCCCTCTATATATCGAAGAATGCCGGTCGCAACCGGGTCTCCATCGCCTGACCCCCCGACTCAGAGATCGACCGGCAGGTAGAAGAAGACGAAACGCCCCTGCCCTATGTCCACCTTGAGGGTCGCCCCGTGGTAGACCCCGTAGTCCACATAGCCGGGCACCGCACTCTGCAGGTGGCACTCGCTGGAGTGCTGGGGTGACTCGAAATCCCGGTCCCGGTCGTACCAGGAGAGCAGCATATGTTCCCCCAGCTGCTGCTCCGCCACCCCGTTGGCCAACTCCATCGCCTGCAGATAGTCGTTGGGGGGCGGGTCCGGCTCCAGCTCCACCTGGGTGATGTGGGACATGTCCGGTGGCTGGGGGATCGGGCAGCTATAGCCCGTCTCTTCCGAATCCTTGCTCATGGCGGCTCTTCTCAGTGCGGGAATCAGCCACTATACTACCCCGCCCGAGCGGACACAGGCACCCCCAGATGACCACCCTCTACGGTATCCCCAACTGCGACACCATGAAGAAGGCCCGCCAGTGGCTCGACGCCAATGGCATCGACTACCATTTTCACGATTTCAAGAAGGCCGGCCTGCCGGAACCCCTGCTCCTGGAGTGGGTCGAGCGGCTCGGCTGGGAGCCCCTGCTCAACAGGCGGGGCATGATGTGGCGCCGGCTGGAGGCCGAGCGCAAGGCCCATATCGACCGGCAGGGCGCCGTACAGATCATGCTGGAGACCCCGACCATCATCAAGCGCCCGGTGCTCGATACCGGCAGATCGCTGCACGTCGGTTTCAGCGCGGCCGAATACCAGCGGATTTTCGGCTGATCCCCCTCCTCCACCCGCTTCCCAACAACCGTTTGTTTGACTGTATAATCCTAGATTCCTCAGTTGACCGCTCCATTCTGAAACTAAGTGATTGATATGAAAAACACTCACTTCGATTTACCTTGTCACCCATTGGGTGAATCACGCTACAGGGTGAATAGCAGGCCTTCGGGGGCACATGGCGGCGT
>Ga0114931_10000825_pt1 | contig 38653 bp, 33 predicted proteins | sample 2SBtaG_FD_89579 | JGI IMG/M metagenome (GOLD analysis project Ga0114931, IMG submission 89579) | Deep subsurface microbial communities from Kolumbo volcano to uncover new lineages of life (NeLLi) - 2SBTROV14_V59a metaG | ecosystem: Environmental > Aquatic > Marine > Volcanic | place: Kolumbo... | reverse complement strand
GGCGAATGCCGAAAGGGGAGCCCGTAAGACAGGTCTAGGCAAGGGCTCCTTTCCTCTTTCCCATTTCCCCTTTTCCGTAGTATTTCGTGGCGAGTTTTACTCCAGATGACTGAAGTGTTACGATTGCTGCAGTTTAGGTTTGGGGGGTGAAAAACTTGTAGTCGGGTTCTTGTTTGGCTAAGCGGCCGACGTAGAGGGCCGCCTCGCGGGCATGGTAGTCGCCCCACATGCTGGATTCGCCGCAGGGGACCGATTGTCCGGCAGGGATGTGATCCCAGCCGTTGGGACGGTGGTAGACCGAGTGGAGAATGAGACCCTGGTGTTCTGGCGAGACAGAAAGGTAGGGTTCGTCGAGCAAGGTATTCAAAACGGTAAGGCCGGCTTGCATGTAGCGGGTCGCCTCGTCGCCTTCGCCCAGGTACTTTCCGAATCGGACCAAGCCTTGTGCGGCTATTGCAGCGGCAGAGCTGTCGACCGGCTCGTGCTCATTCAACGGGTCGGCAGGACGGCTGAGGTAATCGCCTAAGTAGGGCAAACCGGGAGCGCCGGTGTCCCAATAGGGAATGCCGCAGGTTGGGGTCTGGTCGATGTAAAAATCGCACGTTGCGCGAGCTGCTTTTAGGAAGGTTGCTTCGATTGTTTCGCGACCTCCTAGCGGGTCGAGTTCAGAGTTGGAACGAGTGGCGAGCCATTCGAGTTGCTCGGCGTATCCCAACATGGCCCAGGCGAGTCCGCGGGTCCAGGTGCTGAATGCCGAGTAACCCTGCTGGGTCGAGGGGCAGCGATAGTCGCCTGAACTCGTGTTGAAAATAGATTCGTGAGCCGTTCGGCCTCGAATGTCGTACACGTCGCGGTCTTCGCCGTACCAAATGTTGTAGCGTGCCGAGTTGGTGGCATGTTCGATGAGCCGGCGAAGTAGGCATATTTTTTCGTCTTGCTCGCCGCTGAGCGTATGTCCTAGTTGGTGCGAAACCGCAAGCGTACGGAGCGTACGGAGTGTGTCGATGAAGAGCGACTGAGGGCCGTTGAATGAATAGACGTAGCCGGTACCGTCGCGGGTGGTCGCCCAACGGGCAGCCTGTACCGCGCCAGTGACCTTGAGAGCCAACTCATAAAAATTTCTTTCCCACTGCACCTCATCGATCCGGCCTTCGTTCATCAGTCGCCACAGATTGCCGTAGGTGCTGATGTTGTTGAACCCGTGATCGTGGACGCCGATGTGCGTGAGGTGCGGGGCCATGAGTTCGACGGTTCGCTGTCGACCGAGATCAAGAAAAGCCTGCTCGCCGGTGGCGTCGAACTGTAGCAGGGCGGAGCCGTACTGGAAGCCCTGGGTCCATTCGGTCCACCCCTTGGCAGTGTAACGGCCCTCGACGGTAAAGACGGGCGAAGCCGAACCGGGGGGGCAAGTGGTTTCGATCGCTTCAATGCACTGGGCAGAAGCCGACCAGAAGCGGTCGAGCTTTGGCAATAAGCCGCCGGGCGATAGTTGAAGATCGATCTGAATCATGGGACGTCCAGGCTCGCCGTAGACTTTTTTTGTTGTTAGCGTTTGATTCTTACCGAGCCACCGTCGGCGATATGTTGAAGCTCTTCGAGTGTGATTTGACTAGTATCGCCGCGCGTACTCATTAGCAGTGCACCGTGGGCGACACCTAAGTCGACGCAAGCTTGGGGCTGCATGCCTTGGAGGAAGCCATAGGTAAAACCTGAGGCAAATCCGTCGCCGCCGCCGACGCGATCTTCGATTTCGAGATTGGGAAACGAAGGGCCCTCGAGAAACTTGCCGTCGTGCCACATGATGGCCGACCAATCGTTGACCAACGCAGTCTTTACGCCGCGAAGTGTGGTACCGACAACTTTTATGTTGGGATAGTCTTCGACCACACGACTGACCATTGAGCGGAAGGCGCTATTATCGATTTCGCCTTTTTCTACGTCAACGCCTTCGACTTCGTAGCCGAGGACACTTTGAAAATCTTCTTCGTTGCCGATCAAGCAGTCGATAAAGGGCACGAGTGGTTTGGTGGTAGCGATGGCCTGCTCAGTGGTCCAGAGTTTGGATCGGAAGTTGAGGTCGTAACTGACAATTGTGCCTGCTTCGTGAGCAGCCTTGACGGCTTCGGTGACGACGTCGCAGGTGTTTTCAGAGAGCGCGGCAAAGATTCCGCCAGTGTGGAGCCAGCGGACGCCTCGTTCGCTAAATAGGTTTTTCCAATCGACTTCGCCGGGTTTCATGCCGGCGGTGGCCGAATGGCCCCGATCGTAAAGGGTGGTCGAGCCGCGTTTGGAGGTGCCAACCTCTGTAAAATTAAGGCCGATGCGATCGATGGCGCCTACGCCATCGTATTCGCGAGTGATTGCGTGAGAGATATCGACGCCAGCCGAACGGGCATGGCCGGCAATCATGCGGCCCATGGGGGAAGTGTTGAGGCCGCCGACCCAGCCGGTTCTGAGGCCCAGCCGCGCGAGGGCATAAGCGACGTTGTATTCGCCACCACCGACCCAAACCTCAAGGGAGGGGGCAAATTCAATCCGTCCGTGGCCGGCGGGCGAGAGCCTTAGCATACATTCGCCAAGCGAGACGAGGTCGAGTTCACACTCTGTGGTCGACTTGAGATCCAAACCCATTTTGTATTTTTCCTTTTTACGCAGCTGTTTTGTGGAGAGTCCAGTGTAAAGAGTTGAGAGTCTAGGGTCCAGAGTCTAGGGTCCAAAGTCTCGAGGCAAGAGCGAAGTAGCGATTTTGGAAAGCCGAGGGATTGCAATCCCTCGGCTTTGCATGGGCCGTAATTGTGAAAATTGCTCCTAGACTCTTGACCCTAGCCTCTTGACTCTTTTTGCAGTTAATCGAACCAAGGTGCGTGCTGCTCCGAATATTTCGCGGGAGCTGATTTTCGATTCTCCTGCACGACGATCGGTGAAAACAATCGGCACTTCAGCGAAGCAGCCGCCAAGAGAGTGAAGGTGATAGAGAATCTCTTCGATGAAGGCGTAGCCTTCGTCTTGGAGCGTGTGCCAAGGAACCTGCTTGAGTAGCTTGGTACGGTAGAGCCGGAAGTTTCCGCTGCAATCCTGGACGGGTATACCAAGTAGGAAGCGAGTTGAGAAATTGATTGAACGACTGGCCAACTTTCGACGCCAGGGCCAACCTTCGATTCTCCCTCCTGAACAGTAGCGAGAACCGATCACGATGTCCGCATTTTTTGACGCTTCGACCAGTTGAGGCAGTACACTAGGCGGATGGCTCCAGTCAGCGTCGAGGGTGATAAGCGACTGGTAGTTCTGTTCGTTGGCTGCCTGCATCGCGGCCCGCAGAGCCGAGCCAAGTCCGAGCTTTCCCGACCGATGGTGACAGGAAAACCAAGGTGCTTGACGGGCAAATTCGTCGCACCACAGGCCGGTGCCGTCGGGAGAGTTGTCGTCGACGACAAGCAGGTCGGCCTGGGGCAACTCCGCATGAATCGCAGCGACTAGCGAAGGGAGATTTTCTTTCTCGTTGTAGGTAGCCAATGCGACAAGTATCGAGCTGACTTTCATTCCGCGTTCCGCAATCCGTATTCAGCATTGGATTCGAGACTACTGAAGAGATGTCGGAATTTGTCGCCTGGCACCACGGCGACATCAGGGCGGCCAAGATCTTCGATCACTAAAAGTTTACCAGATGGGTCTGGCGTGGGTATGCTTGGTGAGGCAAGTTCGTTGGCAACGGCTTCTTCGACACAGATCACGGGCTCTTCGAGTGGGGGGGGGGTCGCTTCGTATACGAGAGGAGGCGTTTCAGATGGTACAACCTGTTCGACGTTGCTGGCGATGGGCGGCTCAAGGATTACTTCGCAGTGGCTTAGTTGCTGGGCGAAGACCGTATCGACTCGGTTGATGACCCTTTGCGCCGTGGCGAGCAGCTGACTTTCGATTTCTAGGTAACGGTCAAGAACCACTTCTTCGCTATCAAACGATTCGGCAAAAGGATTCGACGACAAGGGAGCCACCGTCTCCTGATCCTGCGGAATTGCAACACTACCGCTCGTCTCAAGTTCGTGCAATTGCTCGACTAGTTGCTCGGTCGCGTCGAAAGTCTCAACGCAGTGTTCCTCGGCAACAGGCGGGACATTGCTCTGCGAACCAAAGAGACGAATCGAAGGAGGCAGATTTTCCTCTTGATTGTCGGCCTCGGTCGCCTCGAAAAAAGCGCCTTCTAAGGGATCGTGTTCGTCGAGCGAGAGTTCGCCGAATTCGACTGCAGATTCTCCGGCAATTGATCCACCGATACTGGCAGGTGTCATATCCCAAGGTGCTGGGAGTTGTTGGAGTTCGGACCATGCCTGTTGCACGATGGTTCCATCGAGCGGCGCGTAACCGGTCTCTTCGGCCATCCACAGCAACTGATCGCCTAATTGGTTAAGAATGCGTGGCAGGCCGTCGGTTGCGGCAAACATGGCCTCGAGTCCCTCGTCAGAAAACAGTTGATCGGGCTCGACCCCGGTAGCAGCCACTTGTGCGCGAATGTACTGAAAAGTTTCTTCTCGACCCAGTGCCGAGAGATAACATCGTGTAGCGACTCGCTGATTCAGAACTTCCATCTTTGGTTCCGCGAATCTTTCTTCTAGCGAGGCGCTGCCAGCTAATACTAAACTCACAAGCAGGCAGCCCTGGTCAGCTACATTGGTAAGTACGCGAAGCTCTTCGAGCAATCGAGCAGGCAGCGACTCGGCTTCGTCGACGAGCAGCAACATGCGACGGGCGGGACGATCTTGCGGACGTAAATGGCTGAGTAGAGAAACACGCAGCTCACCTTCCTCGATGCCACTGAAGGGAAGCCCGAGTTGAAAGAGGATCATTTGGAGCAATGCGCGGCGGGAGCAGAGTTGTGCGCCGGGCAAGGAGACGATAACTCTCTGATCGCGGAATTGTTGGGCAAGGACTTCGAGCAAAAGCGTCTTGCCGGTGCCGGCAGGCCCCACCAGCAGGGCAGGCCCTTCGCCCCGATCGATGCAACGGCTGATCTTTTGCCGGGCTTCTTCCATCACAGCTGCAGGAAAGTAGCGACGAGGATCGGGCGCTGCGACGAACGCTCGAGGTAGAGTACTCGATGAGCACGGGTCGTTCATGGACACGATTTTTCTGTTGGCGGCAATTGTTTAGGACAGGAGCCCTTTGTGAGGGCGAGGTAGCGAAGACGTACCGCTTGCGCGAAGTCCAGAACCTCTATCGACAGCTATCGGCGGTTGGAGGCTTTAGGCTTTAGGGAGGTGGCTGGAAGTGTTAGGCTAGAGGATTCTCTGGTCTCGACTTTTTCCCGGGTGTTTTGAGTGTTTCGGATCAAAATTTGTGGAATTACTTCAGTGGAGGATGCCTTAGCAGCAGTCGATGCTGGTGCGGATGCTGTCGGGTTGAATTTTTATGGCCAGAGTTCTCGCTATGTGAAGCCTGAGATGGCAAAAGAGATTGTAGCTAAAATTTCTTCCGACGTTGTTCCGGTCGGACTGTTTGTCAATCATTCCAAAGAAGATATTGAAAGCATCTGTGATGAAGTTGGACTTCAAATGGTTCAACTTCACGGCGATGAAACGCCGGCGTTTTTTGGACAGCTCGATAACGACATCAAAATCATTTGGGCACGGAGAGTTTCTGACGAAGGAACGGGGCTACAAGATATAGGCTTGCATTTACAGTCCTGCTCGAAAAATCCTCCTGGGCATTTGCCAGCCGCAGTCCTGCTCGATGCATCATCTCCTGGATACTATGGCGGAATGGGAAAAAGAATCACCCTGACAGACCTGCCAAATTATAAAGAGCATTTTCACGGTTTGCCGCTGATTCTTGCCGGAGGGCTTACTCCTGAAAATGTGGCCAAGGCGATACGCATAGTTGGGCCACATGGGGTGGACGTCGCTAGCGGGGTTGAAAGCTCACCGGGGATCAAAGATCGTGCGAAGATGCAAGCCTTTGTTGATGCGGCGAAGGCGGCTTTTTCTTGAACTTCTACCTACTGGCTCCTATTTGTGTGTTGGAGTATTAGCCGGACCGCCACGCGGTCCGGAGAGCCCGGAGGCAGGGGGGCCTCCGGCTATTGGGCCGTATTGCCTCTGGATACTGCTTCGGGCTAGAATCGTTGTATTCGTTAGAATTTGTAAAAACGGAAGTCGACTTTCTGGTCGGCGATCCGCTCATAAATCAAAGATATTACATCAAACACCTCAAAGGAGTCTCACCGTGGCCCAAGTTGAAACGCAGCTTCCCTATAAAGTCGTCGATTGTACCCCTGAAGAATTCGAACGGCTGGCCGATTGGGGCCGTAAAGAAATCACGTTGGCCGAGAACGAGATGCCCGGCCTGATGGCGCTTAGGGAAAAGCATGGGAAGGCCAAGCCGCTAGCTGGCGCACGGGTTGCCGGCTGCCTGCATATGACTATCCAGACGGCAGTGCTGATCGAGACACTAGTCGAACTAGGCGCGGAGGTTACCTGGAGTAGTTGCAATATTTTTTCGACTCAAGATCACGCTGCCTGTGCGATCGCCAAGGCAGGAGTGCCGGTCTATGCTTGGAAGGGAATGAGCGAGGAGGAGTTTGATTGGTGCATTGCCCAAACGCTGATGTTCCCCTCGGGCAAACCGCTGAATCTCATTCTCGACGATGGCGGCGATCTGACCGCAATGGTCCACGAGAAGACACCAGAGTACTTGGACGATATTCGAGGGCTTTCCGAAGAGACCACCACGGGCGTGCATCGCCTCTACCAGATGCACGAGCGGGGCGAATTAAAAGTGCCTGCGATTAACGTGAACGACTCGGTGACGAAGAGCAAGTTTGACAATCTGTATGGCTGTCGCGAATCGCTGGCCGACGGGATCAAGCGGGCGACCGACATCATGATCGCTGGCAAGGTGGTGGTCGTCGCGGGCTACGGTGACGTCGGCAAGGGGTGCGCCCATTCGATGAGCGGCCTGGGAGCCCGTGTGCTGATTACCGAAATTGACCCCATCAACGCGTTGCAGGCCGCGATGGAAGGTTACGAAGTGCTAACCATGGAGGAGGCCGCCAGCCTGGGCGACATCTTTGTGACGACCACGGGCAACCGAGATATCATCACCGGTGAGCACATGACCGCGATGAAGGACGATTCGATCGTCTGCAACATCGGCCATTTTGATTTGGAAATCGACATGGCTTGGCTTGAAGGAGAAGTCGCGGCAGGTCGGGCTTCGGTTGATCGCATCAAGCCGGCCGAGATTGGGGCCGTCGATAAATACACGCTCAAGAGTGGCCGGTCGATTCTGATTTTGGCCGAGGGCCGGCTGGTCAACCTGGGCTGTGCCACGGGGCATCCCTCGTTTGTGATGAGTAACTCGTTTACGAATCAAGTGCTGGCCCAATTGGCTCTTTGGAATGAGACCGACAGCTATCCGCTGGGGGTGCACGTGCTACCCAAGCTGCTCGATGAAGAGGTCGCTCGTCTGCACCTGGATAAGCTAGGTGTGAAGCTGACGACGATGACCAAGGCTCAAAGCGACTATATTGGCATCCCCGTCGAAGGACCTTATAAGCCAGACTACTATCGGTATTGAGAGATAGGTGTGGGTGGGAGACTATGAGTTCAATTCGAATCTTAGCCGCCGACGGAAGCCAGCGGCTTTTTTTGTGCGCTGACTTCGCGTAGACTTGGCGTCGGAGAGCCGCGGTCGAGGACGACACGGCTCGCCACTCTCTCACCTCTTACCTCACACCTCTCTCATGCCCCATATATCTGCCTTTCGTGGTATCCGTTACGACCTTGGTCATGTTGGTTCTTTGAGCGATGTCATCGCTCCGCCTTATGATGTGATTGACGCCAAGCTGCAACAACAGCTTTACGACCGGAGCCCGTTTAACTGCACACGACTGATCCTAGGACAAGATCAACCCGGCGATGACGACCTTCACAATCGCTACTCGCGGGCGGCCAAGTATCTGAAAAACTGGCTGCGTGATGGAGTGCTGTTTACCGAGGCCGATCCGGCCATTTATGTTTACCATCAGGAGTTTGAGGAAGCGGGGCAGAAGTTTACTCGGCGAGGCTTTATGTGTCGTACCCGGCTTGAGCCGTTCGGCGAAGGGAATATCCATCCTCACGAAGAGACCCATGGCGGAGCCAAGGCCGATCGGCTAAAGCTGTGGAAGAACTGCCGAGCAAACCTGAGCCAGATTTTTGGCCTCTACCCCGACCCCGAGAATGTTGCCCAAGATTTGCTCGAAGAGGCAATCGTTGGAGTGACGCCACTCGAGGCGACAGACCATATCGGCGTGCTGCATCGGCTTTGGCCGGTGACCGACGTGGCGGTGATTTCGAAGGTAATCGCGGCGATGGGGGGCAAGCCGGTTTATATCGCCGATGGTCATCATCGCTATGAGACGGCTTGCAACTACCGAGATGAATTGAAGGCTGAGACCGAGGCCAAAGGCGAAAAGTTTGACGAACAACATCCGGCCAATTTCGTATTGATGATGTGCGTCTCGATGAGCGATCCCGGCATGATCGTGTTGCCGACCCATCGGTTGTTTCGCGACTTGCCGGCGATGACCGCCGCAGAGCTATGCGAGAAGTTGGGCGATTGTTTCGATACCGAGTCGGCTGGTGAAGGTGCAGACCGAGCGCCGGAGTTGTGGGAGGAAATCGAGACGGAAGACAATCAAGGCGCGTTGGCCCTATACACAGCGAAAGATAAACGGTGGACTTTGGCCCGGCTTTCCGACGCAGGACGAGCGAAGATGGCCGAGGTGGCCGGCGACCAATGCGATGATTGGCAGAGCCTGGGTGTTAGCATTCTACACCGTTTAATCATCGAGACACTGTTGGACCGACCGAACCTAGCGGCCCCAAAATATGTGCGCGCCATCGGGGAAGTTGTTGATGGGCTAAAACATGGCGACTCGGTTGGCCGTGACCATACAGGCCAAGAGGCGAGCGGGGGACGGTTTGAGTTGGCCGCGATGGTGATGCCCGCGACGCTCGAGCACATTCGGGCGATCAGCAATGCCGCCGAGCGGATGCCGGCGAAGAGCACTTATTTCTATCCGAAGCTGCTGAGTGGGTTGGTGATTAATCCGTTGGAGTAGTTTCGAAAGGGGAAATTGGAAAGGGGAAAGGGGAGTTGAGCGCACTAAGCTTTCCCCTTTCCACTTTCGCATTTTTCCTTTTTCTTCTTCCTGTTTCACGTGAAACGAATTGGAGAGGTTTCGTAATTTACGTTAACTTGGCAAGATGCGAGTTTCACGTGAAACACGTAGGATGTGGTAGTCGTTTCACGTGGAACGATTTCTGGCTGTATCGGTGGTCGATAGTCTTCCTGTGGTTCCGTGTGCTGCATGGCAGCACGGCTGGTCTCTTTCCCATTCCGCAATCCGCATTCCGAATTCATATATGGGTCGTGTCATTTGTGTGGCGAATCAGAAGGGGGGTGTCGGCAAGACGACTACCGCGCTGAACCTAGCTTGTACCTTGGCAATGAGTCGGCAGCGGGTGCTGCTGGTTGATCTCGACCCGCAATGCAATGCAACCACGGGGCTGGGACAGAGCCCATCGGAGCGTCACGCGCTGGTTGATAGCCAACCTTTGAGAGAATCGTTTACCGAGACCTATCTCGCCGGTCTATCGTTGTTGCCCGGGTCGCGAAGTTTTCAGGATGTCGATGCGCTGGCCAATTCGTCGGACTCGCATTCGACGATGCTTGCAACCCACTTGTCGGGAAGTCTAGGCTCGTTCGATACCGTTCTTATCGATTGCCCGCCGTCGCTGGGACCGCTGACGAGGACCGCACTCACGAGTGCTAGCGAAGTGCTGATGCCGATCCAATGTGAGTATTTCGCGATGGAGGGGCTGACGCAAATGATTGAGGTGATTCGCCAAACGATCGAGCGGCCCGAAAGCCGATTAACATTTGGAGGCATCTTACTTACGATGTTCGATGCCAGTGTGGATCTGACGGCCGAGGTCGCCCGTGAGGTTCGCGAGTTTTTTGGTGAGATTGTTTTTGAAAATGTAATTCCACGAGATGTAGCTGTATCGGAAGCGCCGAGCCATGGAAGGTCGGTCGTCGATTACGCTCCCCGTTCGCGGGGAGCACGAGGCTACGTCGAACTTTGCCAGGAGGTGCTAGAACGTGTCTAAGGCCAATGTAAGAGAACGGCGTTTGGGTCGTGGATTGGAAGCCCTGTTGGGTCGATCGGCAGAAGCGCAGGTCGAGTCGTCGCCCGAAGAGGTGACGTTGGGGATTGTTCGAGCCGAGGATCCCGATGCGATCTCTCGCGATCAGGAGGGACAGAAGTGGCTCGAGGTGGGTTCGATTGTGGCAAACCCCTATCAGCCTCGTCAGCAATTCGACGAGGCCGAGATCGCCGATCTATGCGACAGCATTCGCACCCACGGTTTTCTGCAGCCGATCGTGGTACGACAAGTCGACGGTCAGTTTCAGATTATTGCTGGCGAAAGGCGGTTCCGGGCAGCCCAGTTGGCCAATTTGCAAAGCGTACCGGTGCAAGTTCGCGAAGTCGAAGATCGCGAAATGGCAGAGCTCGCGATTGTCGAAAATGTCCAGCGGAAGGATCTTAATCCCCTTGAAAAAGCGGCGTCGTTTCAGCGTTACTTACAAGAATATGGATGTACTCAGGAAGAGTTGGCAACCCGAGTAAGCGTTGATCGCTCGACGGTTGCCAATCTGATTCGTCTTCTCGAACTTCCTGAGCAAGTGAAGCAAATGGTTGCCGGTGGCGATTTGACGCAGGGACATGCCCGAGCGTTGTTGCCGCTGGGCGATGAGGAGGAGCAACGGCAGTTTGCGAAGCAGATCAAAAACGAGTCGTTATCGGTTCGAGCTACCGAGCAGCTGATCCAAGATCATATTCACCGAGCCGACGCGGAACCTTTTTCTGTTATTTCAGCGGGATCCGGAACGAAGACCAGCAAACCGTCGCCAAGCGAGCACCTCTTGCAGCTCGAGGAGCAACTGCGGCTTGCGATGGGTGCAAAGGTGGATCTTCGACAGACGGCAAAAGGGCGGGGTCGGATTACGATCCATTTCAAAAACAACCAGGAATTTGAGCGTCTCAAGGCGATTCTGTGCGGCGCAGGCGAGGAGCTTCGCGACGCGGGATAGTGAACACTTGAACACTACCCCATTGCCGTTTGTTTTTGCTCCTGTTAGTATCTGGCAAAGAAGAAAATTGCTCGGGGCGTGGCGCAGCCTGGCAGCGCGACTGGTTTGGGACCAGTAGGTCGCAGGTTCGAATCCTGTCGCCCCGACTTCTTTTCTTCTTTCTCGGCTGCAAATTTTTGGGCCGCTGGCTAGCAGCGATTTTCTGGCGAGTTCGCCTTCGAGCATGATTGACCTGCCGATTCTTGGCATCTATACTGGGCCGCCCTGCAAGTGCTGAGTTCTTCCTGCCGGTCGTTTCGTGTTTCCCACTAGGCCATTCTCGCGACATGCCCGCTTTCGTCGGGCGATTTCTCTACTAAGCGCTCTTGCGCTGCTGGCATGTTCGCTTGGTATGCCGTTGCCTGGCAGACGGGTGGCTAAGCAGACCGAAAAGCCCTATCCGTGCATGAATAGCTCTTGCGGCTGTGCCAACGCAGAAATGTGCTGGCGAAACTGCTGCTGCCATACTCAGCAAGAGAAAGTTGCTTGGGCACGGAAGAACAACATAATTCCTCCGACCTATGTCCTTGCGGCGGCAAAAGCTGAGCTTGAAATAGCCAGTCAAGGGGCCACCAAGTGTTGTTGCTGCAAAGCGAAGTCATACAACACGAAACCTAAAGCTACACCTGTCACCAAGCCCGCGACGACTGATGTTGTGGTGTTTCAGGCTCTCAAATGCCAAGGTTTGGGTATGCACTGGTTATTCGCTCCGCTGTCGCTGTCGTCGGCCGAACGGATTGGTCTCCCTGAGTTGTTGCCATTGGAAACCGTGGCGGTAACCACGTTTAATTTCTCTTCTTACCTCACGCCCCCGATCCCCCCCCCTCCGCAGTTTTTTTTATAAGCGGTTTTCTTGTTGTACTGCTGCGGTTGCGAGTCGTTGCTCTTCCTACGGATGAGATTAACTGACTAGCTGGGAGTGCATCAGTTCTTTCCAATATATTCGGTTCTAGGATCGAGGTGCGCTGTGGTTGCGCGTCAACGTTGCCTTCGTGCTTTTACGTTGGTTGAGCTATTGGTAGTTATTGCAATTATTGCGGTGTTAGTTGGCCTGTTGTTGCCTGCGGTCCAGGCGTCTCGGGCTGCTGCGCGGCGCACTCAGTGTGCGAACCACCTCAAACAGGTCGGCTTGGCGATGTCGATGTATACCAACACGCACCACGGTGAATTCCCGCGTACTTATCACGCTGGCAACGAGCAGTCTTGGATATTTACGCTGAAGCCATTCCTAGAAAACGTCGACTCGATTCGCATTTGCCCAGAAGATCTACATGGGGATGTGCGTCTTGAACATGACGGGACAAGCTACGTCATTAACCAATACCTAGCGATGACAGAGCGGGAAATTGGGGTCGCGACCCCAGGACTGGTGCGCCGGATCGGCCAGATCGCAGCAACTAGTCGGACGATTGTTGTTTTTGAGGGCTCTGATCGGCGCGATCCCGAATCGTTTCGAACTGAACATGCCCATGCTGCAGATTGGTTTCGACCGCTGAATCTTGTGTTCGACCGAGTTTGGATATCGATCGTAAACGACATCCAGCCCGATCGACATGCACCTGCTCAGGCAAACTATCTGTTTGCTGATGGACACGTGCAAGCGATCGACGCGGAGGTGATTCACCGTTGGGCTGACGAAGGCTACAACTTTGCGAAGCCAAGCGCGGCGGATCTAAATCGTTAACTTGGCAGTGGTTTGCCAATACTGAGGGAGATGATTCGATGAGACAGTTATTCATGTTAATCGGTGGTATTTGGTTGATCGGTTCTTCGTCTGGAAAGTTGCTTGCTCATGGAATCCCTATCGATCTCTTGGCAAATTCGGTGACTAACCGGTTGTTTGTGATCGAAGGATTTGAGTTGGGTGAACTGGTACTTAATCCGGGGATTGAGATTTCGACGAGCTCTCCTGGTTTGGGTGTCAGCTTTACAGCAAATGGTATTGTTGCAGGCACGGCCTTTCAGTTCGAGGTTACTCAAGAGTTGCTGTACTGGGACGGGACGGGGGCGGCTATGCCTGCGACTGACCTGCTGGTATTCAATCCTGCCTTTACCGACTACTACAGTGTGAATGCAGCCTCTGGAGAACAAACCGGCATGAATTGGGCGACTTATCCGGGCGGGCCGTCGTGGGATGCCCATGGGCTGTATCAACTCGTTTCGCTTGAGGCATCTGCGGGGATTTACGGTCTTGCCGTACGAGTTTCTGCAGCCGGTTATGATCCGACGAAACCGTTTTTGATACCGTTGCTTTATGATCCGAACAGCCAATGGAGTGCGAGCGAAATTGGTGAGGGAATCGAAGTTTTGCAGGATGCGATCGATGTACCTTTCTCGGCTGATTTCGACACTGACGCCGATGTTGATGGACTTGATTTTCTAGCTTGGCAACGAGGCTTTGGACCGGTTAGCACTAGCACCCTACCCTCCGAGGGCGATGCTGACTTCGATAGCGATGTTGATCGTTTCGATTTTGAATATTGGGAAAGCGAATTTGGTTTGCCGATTGTTTCCAGTTTTGCGAAAGCGATTACCGTTCCCGAACCATCGGCGTCGCTTTTAGCATTTGTTGGGGCAATGAATCTCGGTTGCCTTTGCCGATCGCGTTGGAATGATCGACATTCAACTACTTGCAACAGAAAACAACAAGAAAACTGACTTCTTTCTAGACTGAATCCTAAATTTTTCAACGATTATTTAATTTCATAAACAAAGGAAAATCTCAAATGCAAAAGATACTCTTGGTTTTTACTCTCATTTTGTCGTCCACGGCCGTAGCGAACGCGGATACGATTACCCATTTTTCGGCAACGCTGTCCAATGACGCAGTCATCGCCGGTGGTGTGGCGGGCACTTCGTCGTCGGGAACTGGTACGGCGACATTCACTTTGATTGAGCCCGATGTTGGCGCACCTACGTTGAGCTACAACATCTCTCTTGACTCGGCAGACTTGGATGGCGCACAAACGCCGGCCATAGACGACAACGTCGTGGGCATTCATTTGCACGACACGAACGTTTGCTTCGCAGGCACTTGCACTGCCGGCGATACGGGTGGCACAGTGCATGCGCTAAATATATTTGGTGCTCCGCGGGCTGACGATGCGGACATGACTTTTGATGTGTTGGCGAGTACGGTCTCAGGTTTGTGGGACCAGAGCGATGAAAACTCGCTCGCGCCCGCTCCTTCGGGAAAGCCAGGCGATTTTCTCACGCAACTATTGGCGGGGGAGATGTTTCTGATAATTCACACCCAAACGGTACCTTCGGGGGCTTATGGAGGGTTTCTCAACGTTGTGCCAGAGCCTGCCTCAGCCGTCTTGTTTTCGACTGCTAGTTTGAGCCTACTTGGCTGGCGACGTCGTCGTTAAAATTCTGTTGCTAAATGCAAAGCCTGGGGGTTGCAGCCCCAGGCTTTGATCGTTTTGGCTTTGATCGTTTTTTAGTAGTTGCTTCCGCTCTTGCGGATGTGAACCATTGGCGAGGCGTCATTCTGCAGGCCGCCGCGAACGATCTTTGCTAAGAAGATGCGATGATCTTCGGAGTCGACATGTGAGACCGGTTCGCACTCTAGGTATCCCAAGCAATCTTCGAGAACCGGGACGCCGCGTGGGCAGTGGCGAATAGCAAGGCCTTCGAAGGCAGGCTCGTCGGGCTCAAATCCTTTGCCATAATGCTTGAGCAGATCAAACTGCTTTTCTGCGATGACGTTCAGCACGAACGGCTCGCCCGCGGAGATCCAGTCGCAAACGTAACGGCCCAGTTTTACGGCGACCGAAACCATCGGAGGTTCAAAACCAGCCTGCATGACCCAACTGGCAAGCATTCCGGTAGCGCGATCGCCGGTGCCGGCAGTGAGAACAAATATGCCGCTTGGTACGCGGCCTAGCACTGCATCGTAATCGGAAATACTCATATTAAATTTTCCGTTGGCAACGCCACGGGGCTGCAACCCAGTGGCTTTATTGGCTGTAGTAGAGAGACATTCTACAGTGTGCAAGCAAAAGCTGTCGACCTCGATCTGCTAGCATCAGAAATGTGTGCCAAGACACGCAGTGGACGGAAAAATAGGGAAATCGGCCTTCGCAGGGGATTGGCTATTGAATAATCTTCGCAGCCATGGTGGCTAGCTTCTTCCCTTCGAAATTTTTCTGTCGCGATTGGCAATGAACGTCCGTAGTGAATTTGTATTTTTGCTGGCAGTTGCTTTGATCGGCACCCCTGGGATGGCCGACAGAGGTTTTGCTGATACTGCGCAGCCCTGGCAACCCTACCGCTTGGCGTCGCCGGCGACTGCTCAAGATGCGTCCTCGGTTCAATATCTGTTTGAAGCTCCCCACGCCTCAAATCCTATGAATGTGCAAGGCCCCATGAATGTGCAAGACGTCGACGCGTCCAATTACTCAGGGAGAGAATGTTGCGCAGAGCCATTTCAAGTACCTAGTAATCCGCTGCCGATGGTGTTTGATTCTCGGTTGGTCGATCCAGCGCTGGTTCCAGTTAGCGGCGAGCAACCGTGGAGCTGGCATGTACTTCCCAACGACGTGATATGGCACTCGTACTGGGCAGGTGCCAAAGAGGCGCGGCTGTCGGGGGTTGCTTTTAACGAATCGAGCAACAACGTTTCTCTCTTGGATGTTTCGTTGGGAGGTCGCGCTTCGTTAGTTCGTTTCGGAACGGTTAATCAAGGTCGCCCAGAAGGTTGGGAACTGCAGATCGAAGGGGCCGGCATGTTGCGGCTCAACTTGGACGAGAATTGGGATCTTGAGGCGGTCGACTTTCGGTTCGGGGTACCGATTATTTATGGTCGAGGTAAGTCGCAATGGAAATTTTCGTACTACCATCTCAGCTCACATTTGGGCGATGAGAGAATCATTCGCTTGGGAAGTACGGCGGAGCGAATCAACTTTAGTCGCGATACGCTTGTGCTAGCCTACTCTTATTTTCCGTTGCCTGCTTGGCGGTGGTATGCCGAGGCGGGGTGGGCGTTTTATGCAAACGAAGGAACCGACCCCTGGGAATTTCAGTTTGGGCTCGACTATGCCCAACCCGGTCCGACCGGTCTGCGAGGAACTCCCTTCTTCGCGATCAACGCGCATCTACGTCAGGAGGCCAACTTCGGCGGCAATTTGGTGACCCAGGCGGGCTGGCTCTGGCGTGGGAATACTGGGCGTGTCATTCGAACTGGCTTGCACTATTTCAATGGAAAAAGTAACCAGTTTGAGTTTGCTGGCCAGTTTGAACAGCAAGTTGGGGTTGGGCTGTGGTACGAATACTGAGAGTAATCGGTAGTTATTCGTGGTTGACAAAGCTTGTAGTTGGTGGGCGACAGCTTCGCGCATGCTCGCTTGAAGCGTAAGATGTAGTAATGAGCCAGCGACTTTCCGATTACCGACTTTTCTGGCGCGAATTTCGTCAGACCTTTCATAGCACGGGTGCCGTTCTGCCGAGTGGCCGGGCACTCGCCCGCTCGCTTGCAAGTCAGGTGGGCTGCAACGGCGGTGGCCAAAAAGTGTTGGAAGTGGGGCCTGGCACCGGGGCGGTCACCGGCCAAATCATTGCTCGGCTAGGGGCTGACGATCGACTCGACTTGGTCGAGCTGAACCCACGGTTTGCTCAACTTCTCATTAGCCGATTGAATCATGATGTCAGTTGGCGGACAGTTTCCGATCGAATTCGTGTGCTGCAGATGCCGGTTGAAGAACTGGGCGACGACTGTTGCTACGATGTGATTGTTTCGGGGCTACCGCTGAACAATTTTTCATGTGAAATGGTCGAGCAGATACTTGCGCAATTTCATCGTCTAGCAGCCACAGACGCGTTGTTGAGTTTTTTCGAGTATGTGGCGATTCGGAAAGCGAAGTCGCTGTGCTCGAAACCGGCTGAACGGCGTCGGCTCAGCGGGATCGGGCAATTACTCGATCGAGAACTGACGGCTTGGGGAGTTGCTCGGCAGTGTGTGCTGGCAAATGTGCCCCCGGCTTGGGTTCATCATCTGCGGTTGCCGGGGGCGAGTTCTTGCTGTCAGTCTGAGACGGCTACTACACCGGTTCGTTTTTAGACGGCGCTGCCGCCGACGCTCACTGAGGCTTGCTATGCTTCGCTTTCTTACTCTGGAAACGACATGTGATGAAACGGCTGCGGCGGTTGTTACCGACGAGCTCGTGGTTTTGGGAGCGGTTGTTGCTTCGCAAGACGAGCTTCATCAACAGTTTGGCGGCGTGGTGCCGGAGATTGCTTCGCGGGCGCATGTCGAGCGGATACTGCCAGTGATTCATCAAACGCTTGAGCAGGCGGATGTTGCGTTGCAGGACCTTGCTGCGGTGGCGGTAGCCAATCGTCCGGGATTGTCGGGCTCGCTGCTGGTAGGTTTGATGGCAGCAAAGACGCTAGCGTTAGCCTACGAATTGCCGTTGATTGCGGTCGATCATTTGCAGGCACATATTTATGCTTGTCGGATCGCTAGTGGAAGAAATATTTTTCCTTGTGTGGGTTTGATAGTCAGCGGTGGGCATTCGAATCTTTACCGCTGTCAGTCGCCGCTTGATTTTACGCCGATTGGAGGCACGATCGACGATGCGGCTGGCGAAGCGTTTGATAAAGTCGCGAGCATGTTGGGACTTCCCTACCCTGGTGGTCCAGCAATCGAGCAAGTGGCCAAGCAGGGAGATTCCGAGCGATTCAAGCTGCCCAGGCCTTTGGTGAGCGACCCGAGTCGGCTAGAGTTCAGCTTTAGTGGATTGAAGACAGCGGTGCGGTACGAGCTGTTTGGTCCAGGTCGAGTACCAATGGGAGCCAAAGCGGAACTCAAGCCGCAGCTGGTGGCTGATATGGCGGCCAGCTTTCAAGAGGCAGTCGTCGAATGCTTGGTCACCAAGTCGGTCGCTGCACTGCAAAAGGTAAAGGCCGACCGGCTCTGCGTAGGTGGCGGAGTTGCGGCCAACGGGCGGTTTCGAGAAGCGATGGAAAACACATCGCAGGAATACGGTTTCGAACTGCTGATCCCGCCGCTAAATCTCTGCACCGACAATGCGGTGATGGGTGCGATTGCGATCGAACGCTATCACGCAGGACTTTTTGAGTCGCTCGATCTTGATATCAAGGCGGGTTTGGTGCGGTAGCCGGATGGGGGGAGACTGTCGTTGCTGCCACCGCTAACAAAGACGATCAATTGGCGTGCGCGGCTGCTGAAGGGATGGTGATCTTCGCTGAAATCCCTTTGTCGTCGAACATCGTACCGGCGCCTCGATAAAAGGCGGTGTGGATGGTTGGGGTCTGTCGTTCGCCTTTTTGATACGTGGCAAGCGTTGCCCGCCATTGCTCCTCGGTGAGTTGACCCGTCTTTTTGCAGAGCACGACCGAACCGGTTTTGTCGATGATTACGGTGAAAGGAAATTTCTCTGCACCGAATGCCTTGGCAACCTTTTTTCCGTACTCTGTACTCACATCAATGCGACAACGTTGGTAAGCGCTGAGCAAATCAGATTGTTCGCCAGTTGTTTCTAGCTGTTTGCGCTCTACGGCGAGCTTCGGGTCGCTAGGTACATCAAGCACGATCAATAAAGGTCGGTTATCCATACGCGTGGCTGCCAAGGCTTTGCCATAGTTGGCTTGCCATTGAGACGTACTGGATGCGGACACGATTGAGCTCGTAACAATTGCGGCAACTGACAGGAAATGGATCATCTCTAACTCCTTTTGATGCGAAACTTTTGGTAGGTGCTTTCTCCTGGTTATCACTCACAGCAAGGAAGCTAGTTTGTGAAGACCGGTGAAAAAACGTCTCGCCAAAATATTGGCAAGTCTTTCAGCAGCGATAGAAACCCGCGACTCAATGCGGGTTGCGGCGCCATCCTGACTAATGCTCTGCTCCGGATATGGAAGGATTTTTGGTGGGGACTTCGATTGCGAAAACCGGAATATTTTCCATGCCGAAGTATCCGGGAGATTGTGGTGATTTTCCGGATACTTTCAAGGAGAAAACTCTTTAATTTTGCAAGGAAGAGCCCCAAGTCGCCTCAGAAGCGGACTCTACGAGTCGGGCAGGGCTTCGCCGCAACTTGCTCCCTGCAAAGGCTTTGCGACGACAGCATGGCAGGCCCCAAAGGCCTATCTACCACCCAAAGTCACGGCCACTTCGATTTTCTTGCCATCTCGTACGAGCGTGAGATGGATTACATTGCCGGGCCGATATTCGCCGACCTTGTCGCGAAACTGAACGCCGGAACGCATGGGCTGACCGTCGACTTCGAGGATCCGGTCTGCGTGAGAACGATCGATCGTTTCTGTTTCATAAATAACCGGACCCTGTCGGCGACGCTGTACCACACGTCGAAAACCTTGCAAGCCGGCTTTTGCAGCAGCTCCATCAGGGTCGAGGCGAGCGACAACTAGTCCGGAATCGGTCTCCATGACTTCCACGATGCCAATATCAGCGCGGACGATTCGGCCATTGCTAATTAGCTCGGGAACGATCTGCTTGATGCGATTGACAGGAATTGCAAAACCGACGCCTGCGTTCTGCCCGGTCTTGGTTGCGATTGCGACACACATGCCGATCATTTTCGAATTGGTATTGAGAAGCGGTCCCCCAGAGTTGCCCGGATTCATTGCTGCGTCGGTTTGAATGAGCGAGTGCATCGAACGACCTTCCGCTCTGCTCGGTAAGTCGCGATTCAGACTGGAGATGATACCGGTGGTGAGGGTGCCGTCCCAGCCAAAAGGATTTCCTAACACATAAGCACGCTGTCCGACACGTAGATCGCTCGAGTTGCCCATCGAGATGGGTCGCAAGTCTTCGGGCTTGGCGTCGATTTTCAAAACAGCGATATCGTGTTCTTTGTCGCCGCCGACCAACGTGGCAGTAAACGATAGGTTCGAGGCGAGCGTGACTTCGATCGCGTCAGCTCCTTCCACGACATGAAAATTGGTGATGATATGACCCTGCTTGTCGATCACTGCTCCGGAACCAGAGCCTTCTGCTTCGCGTTGCAACATAAAGAAGCGGTCGATCTGTACGCTCCGGGTGCTGATGTTCACCACACTGGGGTTGACGTTTTCGTAAACCAGGACGCTGACTTGCTCTTCGGAAGTAACCTGGGCAACCGCCTGCTGATCGGAAGGTAGTTGTTGAAAATCGACTGCCGCATCCGCAGGCTGAACTGCCTGGGCTTCGCTGCTACGCCAAGACCGATTGGTACCAACAACGGAGATGCCGACGAGTAGGCCAATTAGGGCGCTGGCTCCACAGAGGAGAGTTAGACGTTTCATTCTATTTGACTCCTGAGATCGAATATTCCCTAAGCTACTGTTTTGATACGAGTTTCTTTCGTGTTTTGTGTGCGCGACCCAGAGGGTCGGGCTATGTAGGGTTCATGTCTTTGGTGAAAAAAAAGATGGATGCGATTTGCGCAAGCTGCGGGCTTCGCTCAATACGATCGTGGCGAAAAATGGGTTCGCGGGCAATACCGCGTAAAAAAGCCTGGGCGATGCTCTCCCCGGGCTTTGCGGTGTGTTCAACGAATTAGTCGCTATTTGCCGTTGTTGAGCGCCGCCTGGGCTGCGGCCAATCGTGCGATTGGTACCCGGAAAGGGCTACACGAGACGTAGTCGAGGCCCACTTGATGGCAAAATTCGATCGAATCGGGATCGCCACCGTGCTCGCCACAAATTCCACACTTGAGCTTACTCTTGACGGACCGGCCTTTTTTCACGCCCATCTCAACCAGTTGACCTACGCCCGATGTGTCGAGCGATTCGAACGGGTCGCGAGGAAGAATTTTTTCGCTCAAGTAGTCGGGCAAGAAGGTGTTGATATCGTCGCGACTGTAGCCGAAAGTCATTTGAGTCAGGTCGTTGGTGCCAAAACTGAAAAAATCTGCCAAGTCGCCAATTTCATCGGCCGTAAGTGCTGCACGAGGTATCTCGATCATCGTCCCAACGAGAATATTCAGCTTGCCAGTATACTTTTTGGCCGCTTTGACTTCAGCCATTACCGTTCTCACACGGTCGCCGAGCAAACGGAGCTCTTCGGCCGTCCCGACTAGCGGGATCATAATCTCGGCTAGGGCGTCGATTTTTTTCTTTTTGCAAGCGATCACCGCTTCGGTAATTGCGGTGACTTGCATGTCGAGAATCTCTGGATAGGTAACCGCTAGTCGGCAGCCACGATGGCCAAGCATGGGGTTCATCTCGTGCAGAGCTTGGACACGATTTTTCACGACCGAGCGTTTGACGCCCATACGGCTGGCCATCTCGGCTTGGCTCTTGTCGTCGTGCGGCAGGAACTCGTGTAGCGGAGGATCCAACAAACGAATCGTGACGGGCAAGCCCTTCATGGCAGTAAAGATACCAATAAAATCTTTTCGCTGCGTCGGCAGCAATTTTGCGAGAGCCTCTTTGCGGTCTTCTAGGCCCTCGGCCAGGATCATTTCTCGCATGGCCATGATCCGATCGCCTTCGAAGAACATATGCTCGGTACGGCAGAGGCCGATGCCTTGGGCACCAAAATCGCGAGCACGTTTGGCATCTTCTGGTGTGTCGGCGTTGGTGCGAACAAGCATCTTTCGGAATTTGTCGCTGAGTTTCATGATCGTCGCGAAATTGCTAGAGAGCTTAGGCGATTGGGTTGCAATCTCACCGACCATGACCTCGCCCGTCGAGCCGTCGATCGACAGGACATCTTTGTGGGTGAAAGTTTTGTTGCCGACCTTGATTTTGCGAGCTTTGGCATCAATCTGAATTTCGCCGGCACCTGCAACGCAGCAACGTCCCCAGCCGCGGGCGACCACAGCTGCGTGACTCGTCATGCCTCCGGTGCTGGTTAAAATTCCTGCAGCGGAGTGCATGCCATCGATGTCCTCGGGATTAGTTTCCTTGCGGACGAGCAGAACTTTTTCGCCCGCTTGTGTACGCTCGACAGCTTCAGCAGCGGTAAAAGCAGGTTTGCCGAAAGCGGCACCAGGCGAAGCGGGCAAGCCTTGCGTGAGCACGGTTGCCGACTTCTTGGCGGCTGGACTAAAGCTAGGCAACAGGAGTTGCGTCAAGTCGGTGGCGGGAATACTCAGTATCGCCTGCTTCTCAGTAATCAGTTTCTCTTTGACCATGTCGCAAGCAATTTTTACCGCAGCGGCACCGGTGCGTTTGCCGTTGCGAGTTTGTAGCATGTAGAGCTTGCCGCGTTCGATCGTGAACTCAATGTCTTGCACATCGCGGTAGTGTTTTTCGAGCTTGTCTTTAATCTTTAGTAGTTGCTCGAAAATCTTCTTGTTCCACTTTGGCATTTTTTCAACAGGCTGCGGCGTGCGAATGCCCGCCACGACATCTTCGCCTTGGGCGTTCACAAGAAACTCGCCGTAAAACTTATTCTGGCCCGTCGAGGGGTTACGAGTGAAAGCAACGCCGGTACCCGAATCGTCGCCCATGTTGCCAAACACCATCGACTGGACGTTAACTGCCGTGCCCAATAAGCCGGTAATGTTTTCAACTTGGCGATAACGGATGGCCCGCGACTGCATCCAGCTGCGAAAGACGGCTTCGATAGCCATTTCGAGTTGCTTGAGAGGATCCTGCGGAAACGGCTTGCCAAAGTGTTTTTTGAAAACTCGTTTGTAAGCCTCGCATAGCTCGATCATGCCCTGCAGCGGCACGTCGGTGTCCTCGCTAACGTGAAACTTCTTTTTGATCTTGTCGAATGCCTGCTCGAAATAGTGATGGTCGATTTCGCAAACCACATCGCCATACATGTTAATCAGTCGACGATATGCGTCGTAAGCAAATCGGTCGTTGCCGGTGTCGTTTGCAAGGCCGACTACCGAGGAATCATTCAGGCCCAGATTGAGAATCGTATTCATCATGCCGGGCATCGAAATCGCGGCGCCCGAGCGGACAGAGACCAAGAGCGGCGACTTGGTATCGCCGAATTTCTTGCCTAACTCTTTTTCAAGCATCTTGATGTTCTTGTTGACGCCCTCCATCAGACCTTTGGGCAGCTTTTCTTTGTTCTTGTAGTAGAGGTCGCAGACTTCAGTGGTGATCGTGAAACCGGGAGGCACCGGCAATCCGATGCTGGTCATCTCGGCTAAATTGGCCCCTTTGCCGCCGAGGAGCTGTTTCTTTTTTCCGTCTCCTTCGGTTTTTGTCTTGCCGAAGTAGTAGATCATTTTGGAGGTACGGGAAGCTTTCTTAGCCATGCTTGATTAAATCCTTCTGCCGACGTGCTCTTGCCGGCCATGAGTTGAGAATATCGTTCCGGCACAGGATCATAGCCACATGGTCCAAGATTCTCCCCGCAGCGTTCTTTCACTACCTAGCCGATGGCTAGGCAAAGAAATACGCAGGTGTCGTATCAACTAGGTTGTATCAACAGAGGGGACGCCGGTGTATAGTCTTGGCGAGCTAAATCGAAGCCAGACAATGTAATTGCTGTCGGCTTAACCGTCAAGGTGCGACACTCCAGCTGGGCTCGTAGGTGGCTGGTCTTTCCCTAAAAAACGCATGAAAAACATAAGCCGAATATGGATTCTGGTGCTCGGACTTTTCGATTGGCAATGTTGTTTGAGTCGGGCCTGGGGCTGGCAGGGCTAGGGATAGCCTGGGCGGCCGACCTTTCGCTACTTTCTCAGCTGGAATTGACCCAATCAGCGGTGGCCCGCGGCCTGTTGGCGACTTTGCCGATGGTGGCCCTGTTGTTGATTCTCACGCTGAGTCCGTGGCAGCCCGTGGTAGAATTCAGACGGCAAGTTGAAGCAATAGTGCGGTTGCTCTTCTCTAACAGCAGTTGGCTAGAGCTAGCCCTGATTTCGCTGGCTGCCGGTGTGGGAGAAGAGTTGCTCTTCCGAGGTGCGTTGCAACCACTGCTTGCCCAATGGGTTCACCCGATCGTTGCGGTCAGCGCGGCGAGTCTGTTGTTTGGCCTTGCCCATGCGTTGTCGACGACGTATTTCATTGCTGCGACGCTCGTTGGTTTCTACTTTGGCTGGCTGGCGATGGCGTATGACGATCTTGTAGCACCGATGTTGGCCCACGGACTATACGATTTCATCGCGTTGACTTTTACGCAACAACGCGCGAAGAGAAGGTAACTCGCTCGGCCTATCCGTCGGGATCGTCAAGCAATTGTTGAAGTCGCTGGCCAAGCTCGCCAGGGTACCGGGTTGGCCAAGTGTCGTCGAGGAGTCCAACCTCGATCATATCGCGAAGGTGTGTCCGGTCTTTGTCGCGGTAGGACGTGAGCTTCATACGCACGAGGGCTTCGAGCGAAACGACTGAAAATGTCCCCGATGACTCGGTATCGGTCGACTCACATTCAGTAATTTCTGCCGAGGGGGCTAGCGAGTCTGGCCGGACCTTTTCGCCTGCGAAGAGAACATGTACCGCATCACGTGCTTTCGCGTTAGGGCCGTCCAGAAACATGTCGATGCTTTTTACGTGACGGTATATAAATCCGGCGGCTTTGAGGGCGACTTTGGTAGCATCGAGGTCTTTTCGCTCGATTAAAATGTCGACGTCTTGGGTATTACGTACCGCCGCGGAGTCGATTTTGGCTACCCAGGCAGCGACTGCGTTGCCGTCGACGACTGCGTAACGGATACCCGCTGCTTCCAGGGTGCTTGTTGTCCGCTTGAGACGCGACCGCACTTTTTCCACGGCAAGGACCATCCGATCTAGAATCGAGTCGTCAAAAGAAACTGTTGTCATCAGTTCGCCGTATATACGCCTTCAAATGCGACTTCGTTAGGCAAATGACGAATTCCAAAATACCCAAACCCGAAAAATCGCAACGTGAAAACTGCGAGTATTTGCATGAAATACCGTATTTCTTGTTTCGTCATGGGGCCCATCTCTGGAAAAAGGGCGTCATCCGTGCTTTGCCTTATTGTATCGATTCCGAGCAATCGTCTTCATTGCCCTGTTCAGGAAATCCCAGGAAAGAAGCCTTATCAGCTCGATTTCTTGGGCAGAAGGCAAATAGCTTGACCTTGAGCATTGGCACTCTGTGGGAGAGGACGCCACAGCTCACTTAGAAACACATACAAAAAAACGGCGACCTGATTCACATGGGGTGAATCAGGCCGCCGGGAACTGGCGTTGACCAAGCCCTCTTTCCAACGAAGGAGGTAAAGGGCCTTGCTATTGCCTGCTACCGACTATCGGCAGCGTGGGCAGCGAACGCACACAGGAACTCGCTTGCAGTGGACTCGAGGTACACAACGTGTGACAGTGTACGACACCTTTCGTGGCACGCACTTGTATACCTTGATGGTTCTCTGCTCGCATACTGGTACGCAAACCGAGTAGCACACGGTCCGGGTTCGCTTCTCAGGAACCATGTGGCAAACCTTGTAGCAGCAAGTCTTGGTCTCAGGGACCATGTGGCAGACTTTGTAGCAGCAGGTCCGGGTTCGCTTCTCAGGGACCATGTGGCAAACCTTGTAGCAGCAGGTCTTGGTCTCGGGGACCATGTGGCAGACCTTGTAGCAGCAGGTTTTGGTCCGTTGCTCAGGCACCATTCGGCAGACCTTGTAGCAGCAGGTCTTGGTCTCGGGGACCATGTGGCACACCTTGTAGCAACAAGTTCGTGTGTGCTGGCAAGCAACCTTGTGGCAAACCTTGTAGCAGCAGGTCTTGGTCTCAGGAACCATACGGCAGACCTTGTAGCAACGAGTGCCGGTGCGAGGCTCGCATACGTACTTGGTGCAGCAGATCTCTTTGGTATGGCAGGTCGGTACCCAAACTCGCTTGGAGCAAGTTCGTGGAGGTGGCTGGCATACTAGCTTACGGCATGGACCTGGGCAGTAGACGCAAGCACACTTGCTCGGATCCCACTGAAAGGTTCCAGGTTCACGGACTGTCTTGGTGCAAGCAGGACGTGCAACTTCGTAACTGCGAGTTTCCCAGTGACCGCTTCGCACCTGAACTGTGCGAGTGTAAGGAACTGCCTTACGTACGTAGTAAGTGTACTCTTTGGTCCGAGTTTCGTAGACAGGACGGCATACCTTGTAGCTACGCTGCTTGGTTTCCCAAACGGTTTTGTAGGTCGTGTAAGGAATTTCTCGAGTTCGGGTTTCCCAAACAGGCTTGCAAACAGTGTAAGTCCGCTGCTTGGTTTCCCAAACTGGTTTGCAGACCGTGTAACAAACCTGACGCTGCTTGGTTTCCCAAACTGGTTTGCAAACGGTGTAAGTCCGCTGCTTCGTCTCCCAAACGGGCTTGCAAACGGTGTAACAAATCTGACGCTGCTTGGTTTCCCAAACTGGCTTGCAGACCGTGTAAGTCCGCTGCTTAGTCTCCCAGACGGGCTTGCAAACGGTGTAGCAAACTTCTTTCTGACGCTGCTCGCGTACATAGCGAGTTACGTTGATAACTCGATCTTCACAGACCCGATCGTAGACCGTGCGGCAACGGGTGACGCACTGGCGTTCCCATTTCACGCAGCGGACTGTCTTCATCACGGTATGGCAGCGACGCTGGTGACAGCAAGGCGTACAACCGTTGTACCGTGCTGCTCCACAGTAACCCGCCTTCGCTACCGACGGCAGCAACATCAAGGCGAGGACCGCGAGAGCCTGGACTACAGACTTAGCTCTCATCGTTAGTTCTCCTTCGTTTCACATTTTGGGAAAATAGGAAGCTTGGTCAAAATGGGAGGTGTCCCATCAGTAAAACTTTCGTCCGGTGCAAGCACTCCCCCTTAGCTAGATGTTGCGTTTTTTCTACAGTCCCTATGTAACCTGCCATACACAATCGATACGACCGAAATGTCACTACTTGCTCCACCCGTAAACCCACTGACGGTTGGTATTACCACATCGATTGTGCTAGTTAAGGCGGATATCTAGGCAAAGCACGAATGACGAAATACCACATGCAGCTGATAGTCACAGTTGACGCCCTGGGTGCTTTAAGCATTGGTGGCAACCATTGAGTGCGGGAAAATCGCGAGGGGAAGAAGAATCAGCCATAACTCGTTACGACGTAAAAGGATCGGACGCAAGCTGTCCCCTTTGGCTGTCTTGCTGGTAGAATGTACCTGCTGCTAGATTGGCAGCGGTATTGACGGCCAAGCGTTTCCCCTTAGCCACGTCCGTTTCGAAGTTTATGAGCAACTCCAAGTCAAACCCACCACGTTCCGAGCCGGTGACTGTCCCGCCGGCGGTAGTGAATCGGCTAAGTTTGTACCTACGAGAGCTTCAACATTTGATCAACGGGGGCAACGAAACCACAAGTAGTAGCCAGTTAGGTCGCCGACTTGGGTTTACGGATGCGCAGGTCCGAAAAGACTTGGCACATTTTGGGCAGTTTGGCCACCCTGGTATTGGTTACCGATGTGACGAGCTGGTGGGGGCGATTCGCAGTATCTTGGGTACCGACCGTGAGTGGCGGGTAGCCTTGGTGGGTGTTGGAAACTTAGGCCGAGCGTTGCTAGGCTACCGCGGATTTTCTGAGCAAGGATTCCGGCTAGCAGCAGCTTTTGATGCCGATCCGGCCAAGATTGGCACTCGGCTTAAGGAAATTGAGATCCACGATATTGCGCGGCTCAGTGAGATCTTGGCAAGCAAACAGATCGAACTAGGATTGATTGCGGTGCCAGCGACCGAGGCCCAAACAGTCTCCGACCAACTGGTTGCTGCGGGAGTAGGAGGGATTGTCAACTTCGCTCCCGTTACGCTAACGGTTCCCGACGAGGTGAGTAAGGTGGGCGTCGACTTGGCTCGCGAGTTGGAGCAGGTCACTTTTTCAGTGGCGAATCGTCTGCGAGAAAGGGAAAAAGGGGGGGGCTCCGGCGATCTGTCAGATCGCAGCTAGGGCAAGAGACTATCGGTCGCGTCCTATTTCGCGTAGATTGTGCAACGAGTCGGTTCGTCCACAACTCCGGCTCTAACTGTATTACCCCGTAGTGTAATTGGTAACACTAGGGATTTTGATTCCCTCATTCCAGGTTCAAGTCCTGGCGGGGTAGCTTTTTTATGGTCGCTGCCGCGAGATGTTGTGGCCCAACCCCTGCGTTAGCGGAAGAAGAGTAGTAGATTGCAAGGCACCTCTCCCATTGATTGCTCGAAAGTCCGTTTTGCCATCGCTGCGGTGACCGAGGCAGCTCAGCTTGTACGGCGTGTGCAACAGGAGATGGTTGTCGACGCACTGGCCAAGGGCGATAAGTCGCCCGTGACGGTTGCCGACTTTGCTGCGCAGGCCCTGATTGGCAAGCGACTGCAAGAGACGTTTCCCGAGATGGGTTTCGTCGGTGAAGAAAGCTCGGAAGCTTTGCATTCGGACGAAGGACGCAAAACGCTTGAGCAAATCTCCAGCATTCTTCAGTCGTATCTTCCCGGTGCCACTGAAAAGGATATCTGTAAGTGGATCGACCGCGGCGCCGGCGAGCCTACCGATAATTTTTGGACTCTCGATCCTGTCGACGGCACCAAGGGTTTCTTGCGTGGCGATCAGTACGCGGTAGCATTAGGGTATCTTCGCGATGGAGTGGTGCGAGTCGGCGCGTTGGGGTGTCCTGAGCTTGTCGAGGGAGCGTATCCTAAGAAACGTGCTGCTGGGTCGTTGCTTGTAGCCCGACGTACCAACGGAACTTTTGTGCGTTCGCTTGATAATGAGCAAGCCTCGTGGCAGCGGCTCCATGTTTCAGAGTGTGCTGAGGTAGCTCATGCTCGGTTGATGCGGTCAGTAGAAAAAGCTCACACGAATACTGGCGGGATTGGTCAGCTAGTCGCAAGGCTGGGAATCTTGGCCAAACCAGTATCGATGGACAGTCAGGCCAAGTATGCAGTGCTTGCCGCTGGTGGCGGGGAAGTAAACCTACGGCTGCTCTCCTCTTCGCGACTGGACTATCGCGAAAAAATTTGGGACCAAGCAGCTGGCTCTATCATCGTCGAAGAAGCTGGGGGACGGGTTACGGACCTCGCAGGCAAGCCGCTTGATTTCTCTCAAGGGCGTACGCTGGCTAATAACCGCGGTGTATTGGCCACGAATGGCTTGGTCCACGATGCACTGCTTGAGGGACTTAAGAAAATCGGCGCTTGAGGCCGTGTGCTCCGGCGATCTGGTAGATTGCGGCTTTTACTGGCGTAGCGTGTTATCGGCACCTGTTTGCAGCGCTGTGGCAGTTTCTTCGGTAGGTTCTTGCTCCGGCTCAGGTGCGAGTCGTTTAAGTCGTTCCAGCTTTCGCGAGACCAGAGTTTCGATCGAGGGTCGCAATTCAGGCGTTGAGATTTGCGTTTCAACCAGCTGACGAAAGCTGGGGTAATCTTCGAGTAGCTTGTTCACCAACTTGGCCAGTTCGCGCCCTTCTTGGTCTGGCGTGTTCATCCAGTGCAAAGGGTGGGAATTGAGAAAAATGTGGTAACAGAGATTTCGCGTGTCTGCCTCGTTGAGGTCTTGGACCATCTCGACCATGCCATCGGTCGTCTGAGATTTCTGGTACAGATTCCGCTTGTAGGCGACGAAGAGCTCCCACATCAACGCTTTTTCTGGATAGTTCAATTTGCGAGAGGAACGGGTGTATCGGCTCAAAGCCTCGAATTCATTTTGCAATTCTTCGACAGGATACGGCGACGAAATGATTATTTGCCCATAGTGGTCGGCCAGATCCTGAGAGATTTTGCTGTCGGTCGCAAGGACTTCGCTGAGCATGCCCTCGAGACTGTCGATATCGGATTTTCGGTCGGTGCGGACCAACAGGTCGATGACAATTTTAATTGCTTCAAGAAATCGCGGCTGGCGGGTAATACTTTCTGCAGAGGCCAATTTGCCAACAAGATCGATCGCCGATTGCAGGGGCTCCTCCGGGAGCTTATCGTTCTTGACTTCGGCTTCGATGATCTCTGAGAGCGCGAGAAACTCTTGGTAGTTTTTGTATTGTTCGAGCAACGTGCGAACTTCGCCTACTTTGAGGTCGATGTCCTTAGCTACTGCCAGTTCAACCTTTTCTTCGAAATGGCTTTCTAGGGTCTGTGTCCGTTGGTCGATGGAGTTATTCAGTTCCTCCTGGATGTCTTCGACGCGAGCTTCGATGGTTTCCATCTGATCTTTGATCAGTACTTTGATCGCGCTGACCGCGCCACCGACTCCCACGGCCATGAGGATGGAGAGCAAAACCGTCATCCGTCGATTACGGCGTTCTTCACGCTGCAAGAGTTCCGCATTGGCGGTGCTGGAGGTCTTTTCGACCAGATAGTTGATCAGCTCGCGGCCTTGTAAAACATGTTTTGTGGAGTAGTTGTCGTCCATCGCGTTTCTCCAGCGAAATAGGCTGCTTATTGGAGGGCCTGCCTGGACCTTGGTGTTTGGGGGAAAGGGCGCGGAAGGGTAGCAATCTGGCGGCTAGAGGCCAAGGGCAGACGAGAACTTGGTGTGCGCCGGCGATCTGTCAGATCATGGCTATTGGGTGTGAGATTGTGGGTGCTTTGGGGCGGGGCACCGATTGACGCTTTTTTCAGCTTTCGATAGACTGTAGGGCTCAATTGGTCCGACCGGCCTGGACCAAATTGCTCACTAACCTGGCCGAGTAGACTTACCCAACGCCGGATGCCCCGATAACACTAGCAATAGTGGGCCAGCAGTAGTGCTGTCAGCACAGTATTGCCTGAGGGGGGGGGACTTTGCCGGTGTGCCTTCCGTAGGAGAATTGTTTGTGTCTTCAGCCCTAGTCAAGGAGTTGGTCGAGTCGGGTGTGCATTTTGGCCACCGCTCGAGTCGCTGGAACCCGAAGATGCGACCATACATTTACGCGCGTCGCAATCTGGTTCACATCATCGATATCCGCGAAACTATTCGTGGACTTCTTCGAGCCAAGAAATATCTCTCTGATGTGGCATCGCGTGGTAGCTTGGCACTGATCGTAGGAACCAAGCGTCAGGCAGGCGATACGGTTCAAGCCGCGGCCGAGCGTTGTGGCATGCCTTACGTTAATGATCGTTGGTTGGGTGGCACACTCACCAATTTTCGTACGATTCGCAGCCGGCTCACTCGGCTGGAAGAGTTGGAAAAAATTCGTGAAAGCGAAGAGATCAACACGTACTCGAAAAAAATGCAGTCTTCGCTCAACCGCGAATACCGAAAGATGTTTCGCAATCTCAATGGCATGCGGACCATGAACCGGCTTCCTGAGTGCATGATCATTATTGATCCGAAAAAAGAAAAGAATGCGGTGAAGGAAGCACGCAAGTTGGGCATTGCCACGGTCGCGCTGATCGATACGGATTGCGATCCGGACCAGATCGATTTGCCGATTCCAGGCAACGACGATAGCATGCGTTCGATCGACCTGATTGTGAACATTCTTGCCGATGCGATTGCCGAAGGAAAAGCCCAAGCGGCTACCAAGCAATTAGAGCAAGGCGAGGGCGTCGAGACGACTTCGAGCAATGGCGCATCAAAAGGCACCAGCAAGGTTGCCTCTAGTGATGAGGCAGCGACGGTCTCATAGCTCGCCCCAACCTCAAATTTTACAAATACAACCATAGCGATATTTACGAGGAGATTGCCACCATGGCTGAAATCACTGCCGCGATGGTGAAACAGCTACGCGACGAAACCCGATTGCCGATGATGGAGTGCAAAAAGGCGCTCAACGAGGCAGGCGGCGATATGGAAGTTGCCAAGCAAACGCTACGCGAATCGGGTAAAAAATTCATGGGCAAGCGGCAAGACCGTACGACCGATGAAGGATGAATTGGCGTTTATGCAAGTGTCGGCGAGAGCCGGGGCGCAATAGTCGAATTGCAATGCGAGTCGGCCCCTGTTTCGAGCAATGAAGAGTTTGTCCAGTTGGCCAACGATTTGGCCAAGCAGTTGGCCACGGGCCCTGGTGCTGCTACGCCCGAAGAACTTTGGACTCAGCCTTCGCCGTCGCAGAGCGGCGTGACGCTGGAAGAACAACGCGACGAAATTCAGAACAAGATTCGCGAAGTCTTTCGGCTTACCCGCATCGAGCGATTCAACGCCCCTTCAGGTGGGTTTGTCCACATGGCCAAGATCGGCGTACTGCTAGAAGTGGAAGGCGGCACCGATGAGTTGGCCAAGGAAGTCTGTCTTCACATCGCGGCGATGAATCCGCAGGCAGTTACCAAAGAAGACATGGACGCGGCTGTGGTCGAGCAAGAACGCGAATTGCAAATCGAACGTGCCCGCAAGGAAGGTAAGCCGGAGAATATCATTGAAAAAATGATCGAAGGCCGGATGCGGAATTTCTATGCTGAGCATGTGCTTGAAGAGCAGCCTTTTGTGAAAGACGAAAAACAAACGGTCGGCAGCGTAGCCCAGTCGGGCGGCATGAAACTCAAGAGGTTCGTCCGCTGGCAATTGGGCCAGTCGGGTTCCGACGGCAAGTCGGATGCCACGGCAGCCTGAACCATTTCAGCCAAAGCCAGGGGGTTGCAACCCCCTGGCTTTTTTTGCACTGAGAAGCACTGCAAACCATTTGGAGCCAGTTCCATGTCGTCCAGCGAATCGCCAAATCGCGGCCCGTATCGCCGTATCATCTTAAAGCTTTCTGGCGAGAGCTTTGGACCTCCCGCTGAGCGTGGGATTAGCATGCAAGAAGTGGTGCATATCGCCCGTCAGACCAAGGCGGCCACCGAGCAGGGCGTTCAAGTGGCGATCGTCATCGGCGGCGGCAACATTCTGCGCGGAGGCCAGTTTACGGCAGGCAACTCGAGCATTCAGGAAGCGACTGCTCACTACATGGGCATGCTAGCGACCGTCATCAATGGGTTGGCTCTGCAAGATGCGCTGGAATCGATTGATTGTGAGACACGATTGATGAGCACCGTCAAAATGGATGGAGTGGCTGAGCCATATATTCGGCGACGTGCCAAACGGCATCTGGAAAAAGGCCGCATCGTGATTCTTGCAGGCGGAACCGGAGCGCCGTTTGTGACAACCGACACGGCCGCCGCTCAAAAAGCACTGGAGCTTGATGCCGACATTCTGATGAAGGCGACCCGTGTGGATGGCGTGTACAGCGAAGATCCCGAGAAAAATCCCCATGCGGTGCTTTATCGCGATCTGACTTTCCGTCAGGTGCGAGATCAAAACCTTCGCGTGATGGATACGACGGCGATCGCGCACTGTATGGAACACGACCTGCCGATTCTAGTTTTTAATTATCGACAAGATGGCAATATCGAACGTGCGGTGCGCGGCGAAAAGATAGGGACTTCGGTGACGAGCGGCGCATCATCGGAAAGTAAATGACCACGGAGGCGGAGAACACAGAGAAAAGAAGGGAAAAAGCTAGACTGCGGCTATCAGATTGATATTCTTGTCGAAGAAAAAGTAGTTTTAGAACTTAAATGCGTAGAGGAAATCAACGATCTCCACAAAGCACAACTGCTTACCTATTTGAAGTTGAGTGGAATTCAAGTAGGTTTATTACTTAATTTCAATGTCCCAACAATGAAGGCAGGCATCGTTCGCATGGTCCTCTAAACAGGCTCTCCGTGCTCTCCTTGCCTCCGTGGTTCTATACCAAGGCAGAGTCTATGAACGCTGACGAAATTCAACTTGATGCGGAAGAGCGAATGGAAAAGGCGGTTTCCAAACTCAAGAACGATCTGACCGGCATCCGCACCGGCCGCGCTAATCCGGGGCTTGTCGACTCGTTGCGGGTGGATGTCTATGGTTCTCCGACGCCGATTAAGCAGATCGCCTCGGTCAGCGCCCCTGAGCCCACGCAACTGGTCCTCCGTCCGTTCGATCCGTCGACGATTAAAGATATCGAAAAAGGTATCATCGGCGCCAATTTGGGTCTAGCTCCGCAGAGCGATGGCAAAGTGATTCGACTGAACATCCCTGCCCTTTCGACCGAAGCGCGCCGCTCGATGGTTACTCGCACCAAAGAATTGGCTGAGGAAACGAAGGTTGCGATTCGCAACATCCGCCGCGATAGCAACAAGCACGCCGACCAAGCGGAAAAAGACAAGGAAATGACCGAAGACGACCGCGATGATGCAAAGAAGGAAATTCAGGAGCTGACCAAAAAGTTTGAAGGCAAGGTCACGGAATTGGCGAAGGCTAAGGAAGCTGAAGTCATGGATGAGTAGCAGGAGGAGGGGAAATGGCGAAGATCGAATGACGATATTTTCCAGCAAGCTTTGGCGTCGAAGATTTATGAAGGTGGGCCCACGACTGCTAGCACTCCTCAGCTTCTCTTGTCTGCGTTCCGCACATCGGGCATACTTCTCCATCGATACCCCGTTTCTTCGCGCACCCGCCGCGTTGACCCACCATTAGGGTAAATAACGAATTCCTAAATACTCAATGACGAATGGATGATGAAGTCAGTACGGCGAATATCTAGCCGTGGCCATTGTTCTCTATTTCGTCATTGGATATTTCGTCATTGGTCATTTGCCTAACACTCGGTTTATGGAGAAACCGCTATGTCTCGTCCAGAGACTTCTCGCAAGGAAGCTAGGCGTAAAGACGCCTCGTCTCGTCCGTTAGGAACTCGCTCGGCTGCTTGGGCTTGGAAACACCAAATTGGTTGGCTCCTAGGTGCCGTGGTGGTACTGGCTGTGGTGACTGAAGTTCGGTCGCTTGAAGGCGACCGTGCTGCCCAAGCAGAGACACCGCGAAGGGTAGACTCGCTACCGCGTGTTGAACGCCCCGAACATGATGTCATGGCGCTCGTCAACGGCCAGGACATCAGTCGCAAGGACTTGCTTGACGCGAGTGTTCGTCGTCACGGGAAAAAGGTGTTGGAAAGCTTGGTCAATAAGAGGTTGATCCTTAACCATTGCGAAAAACGGCGGATCACGATCACCAATGAAGAGATCGCGGCTGAGATCGATCGCATGGCGAGTCGTTTTCAGCTAGGGCGTGAGCAGTGGCTCGATATGTTGGAAAAAGAGCGCGACATCACCGCCGAAGAGTATGCTCGCGATATAGTCTGGCCCACGCTTGCCTTGCGGAAATTGGCGGCGGCAGATCTGAAGGTGTCGCCAGAGGAAATCAATAGGGAATTTGAGAAAGAATACGGAGCAATGGTCCGGGCTCGGCTTATCGCGGTCGGTAATGCCGACCTGGCACGACAGATTCATGCCCAACTAATAGCCCAGCCCGATAGTTTTGCTCGTCTGGCGATCGAACATTCGATCGATATCAACAGTGCGAGTGTAGGTGGCTTGATCCAACCGATACGCCGTCATGTGGGCGACCCGAATATTGAGAAGGAAGCCTTCGGCCTGAAGCCGGGACAAATCTCGTCGATCATTCGCGTGGCCGAGCAGTTTGTGATTCTGAAATGTGAAGGGCACCTCGAACCTCGACAAGTGGATCACGAAAAAAGCAAGCAGCAAATCGTAGAAAAGATTAAGGACGAGAAGCTTCGCCAGTTGGCCCATCAGTTGTTTGCCCAACTGCAGGCGACTGCGACGATTCAGAACGTCTACAACAATCCCCACTTGCGTGAGACCCTACCGGGAGTGGTGGCGATGGTGAATGGCGATCGCATTACCATGAAAGAATTGAGGCAGGAATGTATGCTTCGCCATGGCGAAGAAGTGCTTGAAACCGAGATTTCTCAACTTCTGCTCGAGCAAGCTCTGAAGCAAGCGAATCTGACCGTTTCAGAAGACGACCTGCAAGCAGAAATCCGCCATGCTGTCGAATTGTCGGGGGTGCTTGACGAAAAGGGGCAACTCGATCTTGACCAGTGGATGGAGCAGATTGCCAAAAATCAAGGGCTCAGCCGGGAGCAATATATGCGAGATTCGGTCTGGCCATCTGCGGCTCTGAAGAAGCTCACGGCAGAAGAAGTGAAAATTTCTCAAGAAGATTTGCAAAAAGGTTTTGAGGCAAACTATGGCGAGCGAGTCCGTTGCCGAGCGATCGTGCTTGGTACGATGCGGCGAGCTCAAGAAGTATGGGATAAGGCCCGTCGGAATCCGTCGGTTCAGTATTTTGGCGACTTGGCGGAGGAATATTCGATCGAGCCAACGAGCAAGGCGTTGCGGGGCGAAGTGCCGCCGTTGGGACGCTATGGAGGCCAACCGCAACTGGAAGAAGTTGCGTTTAATCTCCAGCCGGGCCAACTCTCCGGAATTGTACAGGTAGGAAGCAAGTTTATTGTTCTGCGTTGCGAAGGTCGGACCGAGCGGATCGATGTTCATCAGTCCGACGTGCAGGATATCCTGCAGAAGGACATTTACGAAAAAAAATTGCGGCTCGCGATGGCGGAGAAGTTTGAATCGATTCGAGAGCATTCTCGAATCGACAATTATCTGGCAGGTACCTCGTATGCTCCTTCCAAAACGTCGGAAGGCCGTCAGGCAAAGGTCTATCAGGATACGGCAGTGCTGCCTACCGCAGGGCAACGGTAGGGCACGGGGCTGTCTTTATTTGGGCAGTAGCCGGACCGCCACGCGGTCCGGAGGCCAGTACGCCTCCAGCTATAGCAGGGCCTTTCTCTTTTCCATATTAGGTCAGCTGCGTATTATTCCAGGAGTTTAACGGACTGTTTTTCACGCTATCACGGAGGTCTGATTTTGAAACCCGCCCCTGCGGGGAGCTTGCTGACGTATTTGTCGCAAGTTCCCGACCCACGCGGGCGCCAGGGACGTCGCCATTGTTTAGAGGCTATGCTGGCCTCGGTTGTTTGCGCCATGCTGCAAGGCGCACGCAGCTATTCTGCCATCACCCAGTGGATTCATGACCAAGATGTCGAACTATGGCATGCCTTGGGTTTTACTCGTCGGCCTCCCAAATTGGGGGCATTCCGTAAGCTGTTGATGACTCTTCCGCCCCAGCATTTCGAACAAGTGCTAGCGGACTGGGCCAAGTATTGCCTCGGAGTGTCCAGCAAAGATTTGCTCGAAGCGGTTGCGATGGACGGTAAGACTTTGTGTGGCACTCTCCAGCCACACGTGCGTGCGGTGCATCTGCTATCGCTGTTGGATCAACGCACAGGCTGCGTGCTGAGCCAATCGCGTGTCGATGCCAAAACGAACGAGCACAAAGGAGCCCTGGAAATTCTCAAAACCTTGATACTCAAAGGCCGGGTGATTACGGGCGATGCGATGTTCTGCCAGCGGGACTTATGTCAGCAGATTCGAGACGACGATGGTCACTACTTTTTTGTCGTGAAAGACAATCAGTCGACGTTGAAAGAATCCATAGCCGCCGAGTTTCGAGCGGCTTTTTCCCCCTACGAACGAACAGCAACGCCAGTTGCATCTTGATGTGGCGGAAACGGTCGGCAAGTCACGCGGTCGAATCGAACGACGCCGTTTGCAAGCCAGCACGCGGTTGGCTGCTTACAGCGATTGGCCGGAGCTTGCCCAAGTCTGCCGTTTGGTTCGCACCACGCGGCGAAACGGGGTCGAGACAACAGAAATCGACTACGCCATTACGAGCGTGCCGCGTGACCAAGCCGATGCGGCTCAGTTGCTCGCTTGGTGGCGAGGCCATTGGGGCATCGAAAACCGCTCGCATTACGTTCGTGATGTCACGCTTGGCGAAGATGCTTGCCAAATCTGCAAGGGCGATGCCCCGCAGAATCTAGCCGCCCTACGCAATGCTATCGTCTCGATGCTCCGAATGGAGGGGCACGCCAATATCGCCGCTGCACTGCGTGCTTGCACCTGGAAAACTCAGCGAATGCTCGCCATGCTGGGTATTGTGAAAAAATGAAAGGCCCTGGAATAAGCCCCAATGAAGGCAAATTCCACAGTGAAAAACTGGTAGGTCGGAGATTTCCGAATGTTGCTATTCTCCCTGGATGGCTGACCAAGACGACATAATTGCCGAGCTTCGTAGCACCAATGCTGAACTTTTGCAGCGCATTGCCGAGCTGGAATTGCAGCTTGCCAAGGCGCTGAAAAACTCATCCAACTCGTCGAAATCTCCCTCCAGCGACATTGTCAAGCCGCCGAAAAAGCAGGCCAAGCGTCGAAAGAAAGCCAAACGGGGTGGGCAGAAAGGGCACGAGCGAAAACTGCGCGAGCCGCTACCACCCGAGCGTATCGACGTAACGATCGACTACGAACTCGATGCCGACGAAGTCGAGCGTTTGAAGCTGACTTTGACTGGCGAGGTCGAGACGATCCAGCACATCGAATTGCCAGAGGTGCCTGTTATTGTGACCGAACACCGCTTCCCGCTTTACGAATCTCCCGAGGGCGATGTCTACTATCCCTACGCCCCAGAAGTCCACGGCCAGCCCATCTTCGGCCCACGCTTGCTAGCGACGATTGGCTGGATGAAGTCGCAAGCGCACAGCAGTTACACGACACTCGAAAGATACTGTGACGACGTGCTGGGTTTTTCTGTGTCACGAGGTTATCTGTCGAAGCTCTGCAACGGTGTCATTTCTGATTCGCTCTCCGAAGCTCACGAAGAGCTCAAGCAGGCAATTCCTGCACAATCGCAACTCGGCAGCGACGAATCAAGCCTGAAGAACAACGGTAAGAAGCATTGGATTTGGTGCATCACCGCATCGCTGTTCACCCTGTTTCATATTGCTAGCAAT
>Ga0114931_10000824_pt1 | contig 38664 bp, 34 predicted proteins | sample 2SBtaG_FD_89579 | JGI IMG/M metagenome (GOLD analysis project Ga0114931, IMG submission 89579) | Deep subsurface microbial communities from Kolumbo volcano to uncover new lineages of life (NeLLi) - 2SBTROV14_V59a metaG | ecosystem: Environmental > Aquatic > Marine > Volcanic | place: Kolumbo... | reverse complement strand
TAAGTAAAAACCATTTTAATTTGTATCTAAAAGAAATGGAGTTTAGGTATAATTACAGAAAGGTGAATTTGTTAGATTTGTTGGTCAAAATACACTTTAGTCCTAAATTGTCCTAATCACCTTTTTATATATTGTCCTTGATGCGAAGTTACGCATTCATTACATGTATAAGTATGGCATTAAACATAACGATACGCATAGGGAGGTCTGAAGTATGAAGGCATTGATAGCCACTTTCCGTACTGTACTTTTAATTGCAATAATACTCTACTCTTCGGTCTCGACGGCTCAGGACCAAAACCCGGAGGAGCTCAATATAATCTGGCACGATGGAGCGCTCGGCGAGCCGCTAAGCGGTACGGGTAAGGAGTACTCGGAGCAAACCGGCGTAGCTATAAATGTAGAGCTTGTACCGTGGTCTTAGTGGCACGACAAAATAGAGTCCGACTTCGAGACTGGGAACGCGAAATACGACCTGGTAATATTCGACAGTCAGTCAATGAGCGAGTTTGCCTCTAAAGACAATATCGTTCTCTTAAACCCTTTTCTTGAAAAGAGCGGCAGCTTGAAGACCAGTGATTCGCTTTAGATAGTATATAGTTGCTAGTCGGATGTTTTATTTATCTAACTGTAATCGGCCTACCCGTGAGCGAAGACACACTTACACAAATAAGAACCCAGGGCGAAAGACTCTTCTCCTCTCTTGAGAGAGAGTTTTATTCAAACCTGAGGGGACTGAGTAAAAAATCCTCACTAGAAGACATATATAATTCACACAGAGAGTTCGGAGAGCCCGGTTTGTTTAAATCCATAAACGGGTTATTAACAGCGGAAGATGGGAATAACGCCGGGCTAAAGCTGCTGAGCGCATTTTTAGCCGAGACGTTCGTTATGAGCCGGGCATCATCGCTAACCGACCGGGTCCTTTCGCTTGAGTCCTCTTCGGTGCTTAAGATCGGGAAAAAGAGAATCCCATACAGATCGGCTACTCAAAATATACTCAACGAGCCTAACAAACAGAAAAGGGACGAGATTCAGAATCACCGGACAGAGGCTCAAGAGAAGCTTATTCCGTATCTTTTAGAAATACTCTATGTGACTGCCGGGGCTTCTGAGAGTCTTGGGTATTCAAATTACTCAGAGCTCAAGGAATATGCGGACGGGGTCGATATCACTTCGTTATCAAACGAGGCGAAGCTCTTTATTCGTGATACGGATTATATTTCAAAAGAGATGCTGGACTGGTTTTTTACGAGGCGCATGGGGTTTCCGCTTAAAGACTCAAATTCAGCCGACGTTGCCTTCATGCTGAACTCCTTTGAACTCAAAGCGGCGTATTCGGAAAAAGATTACACCGTGTGCGCCGCCAAGGTTCTGGACGACTCCGGGCTTGTGAACAGCACGCACGTCTCGGTGGACTCGGAGAAAAGAAAGGGTAAAGCGCCGGGCGGTATCTTTTTCCCTATTTTACCCCCCTTTGAAATGGCTGTATCTATATTTCCCGCAGGGGGCCCGGCGGATTATGAATACTACTTCGGAGCCCTGGGGCGGGCTCTGAGCTACGCTTTTACCGACAGGGGCGATGATTTTGAGTACAGGTGTCTCAGAGACCCGGTACAGACGGAAATATTCTCCGAGCTGTTTAAGAACCTGATTTTCGAGCGTAAATGGCTCGATAGATATATAGATTTTGAGCGGGGAGAGGATTTTTATAAGCTTCTTTTTCTGAGACGCCTGATGTGCGCAAGGGAAGAAGCAAGGCGACTTATATACGAGGTAGCGTTATACTCGGGTGAAAGTATAGATAACCTGCAGGATACCTATAAAGAAATAATGGAAGAAGCTCTACACACCCGGGTAAGCGGGCTGGACTTTCTGACAACAGAGGACATAAGAGAGCCCTTGCGCTCTGTAAGCCGTTTTAAAGCCTGTCTTATAGAGCCTTGTCTGAGTAAGCGCCTTCGGGAAACCTATGACGAGGAGTGGTGGCGCGAAAAGGATGCCGGTGTGGAGCTTAAGAATATATGGAGTGAAGGCGGCAGATACCGCTCAGATGAAGTATCCGGAACCTCAGGTTTCGACGGCACAGCGGCCGAGCTCCGCAGGGTTTTTGAGCGTGAGCTTAGCTAATAATTCTTAGAAGATCGTCATCAATTCCCTACTATGGGTTAAGAATTACCTTTCCGAACTGGCTCCTGTCCTCAAGCATTTTCTGCGCCTCCGCGGCTTCCGACAGACGGAACGTTTTGTCAATCACCGGACTGAACCTACCGAGTGAAAGCATATTTATCAGGTTTATCAGGTTCCTTCTGGGAGCTCTGAATACTGTGACGCCCAGCACCGACAGGTCCCTCATAATAATCGGGCCGAAGTTAAGGGTCCCCTGACCCCCGCCTACAACGCCCACGAGAAGTATCCTACCCCCGGCTTTAAGGGACTTGAGATTATTTTCCCAGGCTGAAGCCCCTATCTGATCAAAGATCAAATCAACTCCTTTACCCTCTGTGATATTCTTCACCTCTTGGGCAAAATCAGATGTGTTGTAATTAATCGTTGCGTCGGCTCCGAGCTCTTTCACTTTTTCAAGCTTCTCGTCACTTCCGGCAGTGGCTATAACTTTTGCGCCAAGCTCCTTTGCCACCTGCACGGCGGCGCTCCCGGTACCGCTGCCCGCCGCATGCACAAGCACCGTCTCGTCCTGCTCCATCCCACCCCTGTCGATCAATCCGTACCAGGCCGTCACATAACATATCGGGAGAGCCGAAGCGTCGTCATAGGACACTTCATCGGGAATTGGGACAACGTTTGTAGCGGGAACTTTCACAAGTTCCGCAAGCCCGCCCCATCGGTTAACGCCTATGACGCTCGGCCCCTTGGGAGTTTTCACAGTCGGGTCTACAACCACTCTGGTTCCCGGTTGCAAATCACTTACATTCTCTCCCGCTTTCTCTACGTCCCCCGCTATGTCAATGCCCCCGATATGAGGTAGGTCCACCGGCCTCGGAGACTTCCCCGAGCGGAGCCGTAAATCCAGGTGGTTAAGCGCCGCCGCCTTTACCCTTACAAGAACATCGTCCGCCCCTATCTCAGGCTCGGCCACGTCCTCATACTTAAGAACTTCCACTCCCCCTGTTTCATGATAAATTATCGCTTTCATATCTCTTCTCCCTATATCAAGCCCTATAATTATATTTCAATTCATTTTACTGGGTTTGCCGAAAAACACCAGTCCCCTTAGCATACGCCCTCGGGGCAATGTAGTAATTGAAGACAGGCGCTAATTGAGGTAGCCTTAAATACACGAACCAAATTAAGAGTACCGAGGTTGCAAGCGGATGTTCGGCATCGGAACTAGCGAAATATTAATAATACTCCTCCTGGCCCTGTTGGTGCTGGGCCCAAAGGAAATCCCTAAAATTGCGAGAACATTAGGCAGGGGTCTCCGGGAGATCGAGAGGGCAAAGGACGAGCTCAAACAGAGTATAGAATTTGAGGCGGATGAGGCGCAAGAAGAAGATTCAAACGACAACACCCAGCCCGATATAAAGACAAAAGAAGAGCCCGAGCCCTCGGAGAAACTCGACAAAGAGATGAACAATCTTCCGTCAAACCGTGTCTGATCAATAATTATTAGCCAAACCCATTTACACGACTACAGTTTTATTAATCCTGAAATAAATGAGCGAAATGAAGAAAACCCCCGTTTTCGAATACTACCCGGATAAAGTAGTAATACCGATCATCCTCGCCGACGGCACTAAAAGAACTATAGACATAAACCCCGGCTGGGCTTTCGGCAAGGGGTTCCACTCGACGACTAAGTTGTGTATTAAAATGCTGGAATACTTATTCTTAAACCAAGGGATAAGCGGACGCGCAATCGATAAAATGCTCGATGTGGGCTGCGGAACGGGTATTCTCTCCATATGCGCCGCCGCTATGGGCGCTACAAAGGTTAGGGGCCTCGACATAGACAACCTGATTGTAAACGAAGCTTGCGAAAATGTTTCTATAAACAGTCTCGAGTCCCGGATTGATATAGTACTGGGCTCGATCGAAGACATTCGGGGCTCTTTTGATCTGGTAGCGGCGAACATTCTCATTGGCTCTATGCTCCCTATATGCAGTGAGCTTAAAAATAGAATCGCCCCAAGCGGACTTCTGCTGCTTTCGGGAATCAAGGACTCTGAGTCAGATATTGTGCTCGAGAGATTTTCCGTGATCGGTTTGTCTTTAATTGAAAAGGATACGGATAAAGAGTGGGCGGCACTTCTTCTAAGGGCTTAGAAAGCCCGCCATTAATGCGAGAATATTATTAAAACGCCTGACCTATGCTGATGAAGAACTGAACCCTTCTTATCCCGGGCTCAGGGTTCAGGGCGTAACCGACGTCGAACCTTATAGGGCCGATAATCGTATCATACCTAACACCGACGCCGGGGGCGTATTTTATATCGCCTAGATCGTAGTTCCACTCCTTTGAATACACATTACCATAGTCAAGGAACGTCACCCCACCGAAATCACCGTATAGCGGATACCTAACCTCAAAGCTCCCGACGAGAAGCGTGTTTCCGCCCAAGGGATCGTTGTTGTTATCCAGAGGACCCAGTTTCTGAAACGGAAAGCCTCTCATACTGGTGCTCCCCCCTGCGAAGAAACGCTTGAATATAGGCACATCGAAAGTGCCGGTTTCCCCAAAGGGTTGTATTACCCCGGTTGTGAGTCTTTTTGCGAATACTATATCGTAAAACTTCTTATATCCCCTGAGCTCGATCGTGCCCTTGAGATAATTTACATCCGAAGCAAGAGCCCTGAATGAGGATTCCAGTCCCGTGGATATCACGGTGCCGCGAGTTGGATTGAGGATATTGTCCGTCGTGTCTCTCTCAAACCCCATGTTTATAAACGTAAGGAAAACGTTCTCCTGACTCCGCTCCTGAGGGGTACGGGTCGCGCTGTCTTCAATCTTTGAGAACTGTAAGTTCAAAGACCCGAATATAGAATAATAATCCTTAAAGTTTTTCTCCAATCTGACCGAGTTCAGAAAGCTCCTGCCCTTAAAACTCGGGACATCGTCCCTCTGAAAATTCAGTGTTCCGGAAAGCTCCGAGTTCTTTCCGGCCACAAAGGGTTGTATAAGACTTGTTTCCACCCTCTGCGTAATAAAAGAGAACTTCCCTGCCACTTCAAGCCTCCTTCCGCCGCCGAAAAAATTCCTCTGAGTCCAGATTACCTGCCCTCTTAGCTTATCCTCGGTTCCGAATCCGCCGCCGATTTTTACAGACCCGTGTTTTCTCTCCTTTACAACTATCTCTATGTTGGCCGTCTGGTCCTTGTCGTTAAAGACCGGGTCGATGACCACCGAGCGGAAAAGTCCGAGCTGAAAAATATTGGCCTGAGTCTTGTTTATTTTATTTAGCGAATATATCTCGCCCTCTTTAAATTCCCTCTCTCTTTCTACTATATAGCTCTTAACGGTGTCATTGCCTGAAACGCTAATGGCACCGAAAGTGTAAACCAGTCCCGGGTCCACTGTGAACTCGGCTCTTGCCCACTTTTCCCTTCTATTTACTAGCGCTTCCCCGTCGATTTGGGCTTTGGGGTATCCGTTATCCGCCAGTATTTCAGTCATTACCCCCTTAGTCTGCTCATATCCTCTGGGGGAAAATACCGTATGTGCTTTAAGCGGTATGGATTTAAAAATCTCTTTTCTTATCTTCTCACTCAGATCGCCCTTAAAATCAACTAAGAGCTCCGTGAGCTTTACGGGCTCACCCTCAACTATGTTAATCTTGATTTCTACACGGGTATTGTCTTTATTGTACTTAAGCTCATATGTAGCCTTTGCGTCGTAATAACCGTTGTTTGCGTAGAGTCTCTGAATCCTGATCATATCGTCTTTCAGGACTTCCTGATCGAACGGCGGCTTTTTGACCCAGAACTTAAATGTTGGGAAATCGGTGCCTATACTCTGCTCAATCTGCTGCTTGGTTATGGTTTTTGCGCCCTCGATTTTTATCTTCGAAATACGGATAGTAGAGGGGTCGTCCTGCTCTTTTTGCTCCCTGGCTATTTCGTTTATGGTTGCGTCTTGATCCGACCCGTTATCCTGGCCTTTGAGCTCTGTGGAACCGGATTCGGGAGCGGAGTTTTCTGTATTATCTTCAGCTCCGCTCTCAGCGGACTGGTCCGAAACACCAGAGCTTTCGAGAGGCGCCATTTTATCCGACTCGGCAGGCTCTGGGGCATCTTGAGCGTTTCCTATACTCGGATAGCTGACAAAAACACTAATAACCAGCAGGAAGAGGAATTTTACAGCGACTTTTTCCATTTAGTGCAAAATAATGCATTTTTTCAGACGCACAATCAAGGAGAATGAAGAAATTGTAATATGTGACTATTACATGAGATATCCAGTTATTTCTGAAATACGAAGTTCATAAAACCAATAATCACTCACAAATAGCAAATTAATGTGCTTCGGGGGGTTGACAATCAGAGAGCAAACTCTTTATAATCAATCCTAGCAGTCGGTCCTAAGTAGAATCAATTCAAATTAGACAACGAGACTATGGAAAAACTTGGCGGTCTATTCAATCCGAGCTCACCCGAAATGGAAGCGCTAGCTGGCCTAACCTACTACACCATTGCAATTACGGTAGTTATACTCGCGATTATAGTATTCGCGGTATTCTATATAATTGTCCGTTACAGGAAATCCCCTGCAGATAAAGAAGAGCCCTATCAGAATTTTGGCAGCCTGAACTTAGAGATAGTCTGGACATTGATACCGTGCGCGATCGTTGCCGTACTCTTTTTACTTACCTGTAACACTATGAAAGCCGTAGATCCCCCGGTCGACGGCCACGAGCCCGATCTCATTATCATAGGGCATCAGTGGTGGTGGGAGCTGCGCTACACCAAAAGCGGAGTGATTACGGCAAACGAGCTGCATATACCTGCGGGTAAGTACATGCTGGCCCGCGTAGAGTCGATAGACGTTATTCACGACTTCTGGGTCCCTGAGCTCGGACGTAAAATAGACGCGGTACCCGGACACCCTAACTACCTATGGATAGTAGCCGGACAGCCCGGTATTTACCTGGGCGCCTGCGCTGAGTTTTGCGGTGCGCAGCACGCCAATATGCGTATCAGGGTAATAGCTGAGTCCGAGGAGGAATTTAAGGAATGGGAGAAACAGGAGATTGTCATACCTCCCACGCCGAGGTCGGGACTCGCAGGAGAGGGAGCCCGGCTATTTCAGAACAAAGCGTGTATGAACTGCCATACTATTCTCGGCACAGCGGCCGCAGCCAGAGTAGGACCAAACCTGACACACCTGAATAACCGCCAGACCATAGGCGCCGGGGTACTGACCAACACGCCTGAGAATCTGAACAAATGGCTGACTAACCCACAGAAATACAAACAGGGGTCTCTAATGCCCAATATGAAGCTAAGCCCCGCTGAAGTAGAAGCGATTGTAGCTTACCTAGAGGCTCTTAAATGAGCAGCAGATTACCTTTAGTCCCTGAAAACACTGAGCCCCTGCCCTCACTCAAAGAAAACCAGGGGATGCTCACTTGGGTAGCTTCTGTAGACCATAAGCAGATCGGGCTTATGTACCTGATCATTACAATGGTGTTCTTCGTCGTAGGCGGGCTTGAAGCATTGCTCATGCGCATACAGCTCGCTCAGCCCGAAATGAGCTTTATCTCACCCGAAGTTTATAACCAGTTATTCACCATGCACGGCACCACGATGATATTTTTCGTTGTAATGCCGTTTTTAATCGGCGTGGGCGTATACATGGTGCCTCTCATGATCGGGGCCAGGGACATGGCCTTCCCACGCTTAAACGCACTCAGCTTCTGGCTAATCGTTTTCGGCGGGATACTGATCTACTATAGCTTCTTAACCCAGAGCGGGGCGCCCGATATGGGCTGGTTCGCATACTCACCGCTGAGCGAAAAGCCGTTTTCGTTGAATAAAGGGCCCACCTATTGGGCTCTCGGGCTCCTTGCCACAGGCATAAGCTCCGTAGCCTCGGGTCTCAATAACATAGTTACTATTCTCACTATGCGAACGCCGGGGATGAGTATGCGGAGGATACCGCTTTTCGTATGGATGATACTCGTCACATCATTCCTGCTCATATTCGTTATTCCCATCATCGCTTCCGCGTTCGCTATGATGCTGCTCGACCGCCTGCTTGGAGCCGCTTTCTTCACCCCGGCTCACGGAGGTTCCGCTATACTCTGGCAGCACTTTTTCTGGGGATTCGGTCACCCGGAGGTCTATATCCTCATACTGCCTGCGTTCGGCATCATTTCTGAAGTAATACCGGTTTTCTCCCGCAAACCTATTTTTGGCTATGAATTCGTCGCGGGCTCTACGGTAGCCATCGGCCTTCTTAGCGTGGGTGTATGGGCCCACCATATGTTCGCCGTAGGTCTGGGAGACGTAGCAAACCTTTACTTCTCTTTCGCCAGCATGTTAATCGCCATACCCACGGGGGTTAAGGTGCTCAACTGGGTTGCCACCATGTGGGGGGGGAAGATAATCTTCGCAACCCCTATGCTATTCGCAACCGCTTTTATTATCGAATTCGTAATGGGTGGGCTTACCGGCGTCGCCATCGCCTCAGTCCCCATAGACTGGGTTGTAACGGACAGTTATTTCATAGTCGCTCATTTCCACTACGTTCTTTACGGGGGCTCGATGTTCGCGATTTTCGCGGGAGTCTACTACTGGTTCCCTAAATTCACCGGGCGCATGATGTCCGAGACGCTTGGGAAATGGCACTTCTGGCTCACTGTTATAGGGTTTAATATGACCTTTTTCGTACAGCATTTTCTGGGTGTTATGGGTATGCCACGCCGTACTTACACATATCACGACTTCCCGTACTGGGGCTCGATGAACCTGATATCTACAATAGGCGCAATAGTGCTGGCCGCGTCGGTATTAGTGTTTATCTGGAACGTACAGGTAAGTCTCAGGCGCGGCAAAAAGGCGAGTAACAACCCCTGGCACGCATGGACTCTTGAGTGGGCCGCGTCTTCACCCCCAGCCGTGCATAATTTCGATCTCGTACCTCCCGTTAGAGGAAGACGCCCCCTATGGGACCTCGCACATCCAGAGCAGCCTGACGAGCCTAATGCGAAGGTGATCGACTAGGAGATACCATTATGGCTGACAATAAAATGCTCATAAAATTTTTCATCGCCTCTGAGTCGATCTTCTTTCTCATGCTCATATTGGCCTACGTGAATTTCAAAGGCTCTGTTGTAGACGGCCCAACCGCCGAAAGTAGCTTAAATCCCTATGTTACGGGTATATTCAGCTTGTTTTTGCTTGCCAGCAGTTTTACTGTCTGGCTTGCCGGCAGGTCTCTTAGGGCCAAGAACCATACTTGGCTGAAAGTATGGCTACTGGTCACCATAGTGCTTGGAGTCATATTTATATACGGACAGGGGCGCGAATGGGCAGGGCTGATAGAGCAGGATATAACTATAAGTAGAAATGTATTCGGTACGACGTTTTTCACACTCACCGGGTTTCACGGGCTCCATGTATGCGTGGGGCTTATTATGCTCTCAATTTTACTCGGGCTTGCGCTTTTCGGTGATTTCAAGGGACCCCGCTCAGACGGAGTCGAGGTCATTTCGATTTACTGGCACTTCGTCGACGGCGTATGGATTGTGGTTTACTCGGTTATTTACGTGTGGGCGTTTTTTCTGTAACAATAAAATTACTCTGGAGAAACGGGCATGGAAATATTACAGCTGTTTAATACGGGATGGTCATTTGAGCCTTGGGTTCTGGTATTTGCCTCTATTTTGTTAGGTGCATATATGCTGGGTGTAGGCGTCGAGTTGAACAGATATTCCATCCTCTATGTATTAGGCGTATTAGTTATGCTATTCGCGCTTCTGAGCCCGCTCGACTTTCTGGGCAGGCACTATTTATTCAGCGCCCATATGGTTCAGCACATACTACTTCTCCTGATAACACCGCTTTTGCTCCTTTTGGGGATACCGAAAGCCACTGCGGAAAAGCTACTCAAAATAGAGCCTATCGGGAGAATTATGAGAGTTCTTGGGTATCCGGCGGTAGCATGGTTTCTTGGAGTAGGCGCTATGTGGGTATGGCATTTGCCCTCTATTCACGACATGGCTCTTAATAACAACTCGCTATACATAATACAGTTAATCAGCTTTGTATTGATTGGGATGATATTCTGGTGGCCCGTGTTCACTCCTCTTAAGAGCAAGAGGCTGAATCCCCTTACCGGCACATTATATCTGGCATCCGCGTGTCTTGGATGCACGGTGCTCGGGATGCTTATCACGTTTGCGGGCGCAGGGCTTTATACAGCATATTTAAACCCTGCAGATACAGCTGGGTTACTTCCTTTAATAAGAAACGACCTCTGTATCACTCCCGGTGTAGACCAGCAGATCGGAGGCCTTACTATGTGGGTCCCTGGGTGTCTCATTTATCTTAGTGCCAGCATGATCACACTCGCCCAGTGGTACGGAGCGCCCGATGAGGGTGTTAGCGCCGCGGGACATGAGGTTGCTTAAATTTGAATACCGCATTAATTAAAACAAAGGAGAACCGCTAAATTGAGTAACGGGTTAGAATTCAGCACTCCGGGCAGTGAGACAGAGAGCACAGCGCCTGCCCCCCCGGGAAACGCCGGCACAGGCGACCCGGTCCTCAAGGGCTGGCATAAGCCTCTTCCCGAGCATCTCCCGAAACCCGGTTACTGGCCTGCGATAATGGCTCTTGGCATAACATTTATGCTATGGTCGTTGGCTGTGGGGTTCAATGAAGTACTTAGCACAATTATTATATTATTTCTTGTAGGTTTATCAATGTTTGCCGTGGCATTAGTCGGATGGATAGGAGACCTGAGAGATGAGCGAAAAGACCAAAACGAGTGAAGAGTGCTCAAGAAGGCAGTTCTTCACTCACATAAGCATTACACTCGGGAGCTTGGCTGCTCTTATGGTAGGAATACCGATAGTGGGCTCGATTCTCGCTCCGATAGTTAAAAAGCCTAAGCCCATATGGAGACCGGTGGGTGAACTAAGAAGCTTTACGCTGGATGAGTATGTTAAGGTAACTTTTGTAGACGACTCGCCGCTTCCGTGGGCGGGCATTACGGCGGAAACCGCTGCCTGGGTAAGAAGGAGCAACAACGACGAGCTTACGGCGTTTTCCGTAAACTGCGCCCATCTCGGATGTCCTGTGAGGTGGGTTTCAGGGGCAAAACTCTTTATGTGCCCATGCCACGGAGGAGTATATTACTCAGACGGCTCTGTCGCTGCGGGGCCGCCCCCGAGGGGTCTTTACAGTTACCCTGCGAGAATAAAAGACGGTCAGGTCGAGATTAAAACGAGCCCGATACCGATTACGACAGTTTAGTGAATTATAAGCGCACAAGAACGTCTTAATTATGATGAATACGGAGCACACGGAATGAAGTTTTTTAACAACGCATGGAACTGGTTTGAAGACCGCACAGGCCTCATGGGTGCGGTATGGCCGATTATGACTCATGCCGTGCCCAAGAACTCGGCTTCTTGGTTCTATGTGTTCGGGAGCGCTACTATGTTCGCGTTCCTGCTCCAGGTCGCAACAGGCGTAACCCTCGCCTTCATGTACGTCCCGGCTGCGGGAGACGCCTACCAGAGTTTAGAATTCATAACCAATCAGACAACTTTCGGCAGGATCGTCAGGGGGCTTCACAACTGGGGAGCTTCGGCAATGATACTGCTCGTGGGATTACATATGATCAGGGTGTATATGACGGCGTCATATAAATTCCCGCGTGAAATGCACTGGATATCAGGCGTCGTACTACTCGCGCTCACCATAATTATGGCATTTTCCGGGCAGGTAGTAAGATGGGATCAGACCGCTGTGTGGTCTACCATCGTAGCCGCGGAGCAGGCAGGCAGGATACCCTTTATCGGCACATGGGTAGCGGATTTCTTAATCGGAGGGGATACCATTGGGGGAGCCACTCTGAGCCGTATGTTCGCATATCACGTGTTCATAGTCCCGGCACTGCTAATCATATTTTTAGCATTCCACTTGTATTTAGTTATCAAAAACGGCATATCGGAATTTCCCAAAGCCGGAGAGCCTGTTGATCCTAAAACCTATAGAGAGAAATACGAGGCAAGCGTCAAGCGTGATGGAGTGCCGTTTTGGCCCGTGGCGGCATGGCGGGACATGGTGTTCGGCTTCATAGTTATTACTACAATACTTCTGATAGCGGTAATAATCGGGCCTCCGGATTTGGGGGCGCCCCCGAACCCCTCGAACATTGACGCTCTTCCGGTGCCAGACTGGTATTTCATATTCTACTTCGCTTTCCTGGCATTGATGCCCCCTCCCATGGAGACGGTACTCATGGTGTTCGGACCGCTCCTGGTAGGGCTCCTTCTATTCGCGCTGCCTTTTATATCGAACCGCGGCGAGAGGAGCCCGCTGCGCCGTCCATGGGCAGTTGCGATGGTAGCGCTCACAATCGGATCGATATCGGGTCTCTGGGCAATCGGCATCACTTCCCCCTGGTCGCCCCGTTTTCACGCCGAGCCTCTTACCGTGGAGATTATAGGCGCGGACTCTGGCCCGGTTTACAGAGGCGGGGAGTACTTTAACGATAAGGGATGTCTGTACTGTCACACGATTTCAGGGCACGGTGGGTTAAGGGGACCCAACCTGACTTATATCGGAGACAGACTTACTACTAATGAGCTTACGTGGCGTATAATGAACGGCGGGCTAAATATGCCGGGCTTCGGCGGCACGCTTACGAATGATGAGCTAAGCGATTTGGCGACTTTCCTAAAGACCAGAAAGCATTTAAACCCTCAACCTTCGTCATCCGGCGGAGACTGATTTGGTTTCATCAGGAACCTGAGCTGTACTATATCCTTAGGAAGGAATATATCCAGAAACCAGTCAAGAGCGACGCGGATCTTTCTGTCCCACCCCGGCAGCTTACCAAGGTATATTGCCCTCCACATCACCCAGGCGAAAAATCCTGAGAACCTAAACCCCTTGATCTCGGCCACTGCAGAGCGGTGCCCGAGAGGGGCGAGCATTCCCTGGGTCACATATATAAATGCTCTTTTCTGAGACTCTTTTCCGTCTATGTAGGCAGCTACGTTATGCGCGGTACGGGTGGCTTCTCTTATAGCATGCTGAGCGGTAGGCGGATACGGCTTGCCGGTATGGGGGTTGGGTACTACAGCACAGTCTCCGAGAGCCCATACTCCATCATATCCCGGCACTTCAGTAAACTCATTCACCTCTATTCTTCCCTTCTTATCCGCAAAAGGAAGCGCCGCAATAACGGGCTGTGGCGCAGTACCGGCGGCCCATATTGCCGTATGAGTTTTTATCGTTTCGCCCTCCCCTGTCACGACTCGGTCAATCCCAACACTCTGTACCCTTGTGTTGAGGCGGAACTCCATACCCCTTTTTTTAAGGAGGCTCATGCCGTATTCAGCAAGCCCCTCGCTCATCTCATGCATAATCCTGTCACCAGGGTCTATCACGACCACCTTTACCTCGTCTGAGTTGACGTTCTTATAGAACCTCCGGCTGGAGTCCACGAAATCGTTCAGCTCTGCTGCAACTTCTATACCGGTATACCCCCCACCTACGACGACGAACGTCAGAAGACTGCTGCGCAGCGCATGGTTCTCCTCGATATCCGCAAGCTCGAACATATCTATCACATGACTCCTGAGCACCATAGCGTCTGCCAGGTTTTTCATGGGGTAAGAGAACTCCCGGGCTCCCTTTACGTTATGAAAACCAGTCATCGACCCCATAGCGATTATGATATAGTCGTAAGTGATATTGTGGGTTTCGCGAGTCTGTGGATGAGTACAGATGACAAGTTTCTTATCGTGGTCTATTTTTTGTACTTCAAGCTCTTTAAACGTTGTTTTTCTGACGCTCTCCCTGAGAGGTATAACTACGTGTTTAGCTTCGATACTGCTCGAAACCACTTCCGCAAGCATGGAGGTATAAACGAGATAATTCTTCTCACTTATGAGCGTAATCTCTATATCTTCTCTTTTCGAATAAATCTTCTCAAGAGTCTGAGCAGCTTGCAGGCCCGCAAATCCGCCGCCCAGAATCAGTATATGCTTAGAAGTAATTTCAGGCATTTAAAATCAGTCCTCCCGCTTCGGGTTATAAATTAAAACGCATACTTCGTGCTTAAGATAGGCGTATGCTCAAATTATAGTACAAGAAGAGCCCGCACAGACCTGTACGCCCTATCATTCTCACATGAAATGCATTCTGTTGTCAATAAAAAATGAGGTGACTCAATATAAATGAAGGTTCGACTAATACACCTGACCTTATAATGAATGGAATAAATATGTTTTGATTAAAGTCAGCATCCCCTAACCTTTTCCGTCTCCGCCGTCCTCGGGGATCCTAATGGCAACATAAATAGTGTTGTTGCCTCTTTTAACGAGAAATAGAGCTGTCCCGCCGCTTTTAATACTATCTATAGCCGCATTATATTCTTCTAAATTCGTTATATGTTTTTTATCAATCTCGATAATCACGTCTCCGGGCTTGATACCGGCTTCTGAGGCTATGCCGCCGTTTTCAACTCTTGTCACCACTACACCGCTTCCATCCTCTATTTTAAAACGTCTAGCCACTTTGGGATTAAGGGTCCTTACCCTAAGCCCCAGGTTTTCCTGCTCCTCGTCCCCTTCTTCACTAACCGCCTCGTCAGAAGGCACTTCACCGAGCTTAACCGTAACTTCTTTGGTCTTCCCGTCTTCAATAACCCCAAGCGTCGCCTCAGACCCCGGTGACGTTACAGCTGTAGAAGTTGTAAGATCCGTGATATCCTCAACCTTTTTACCATTAAACTCCACAATTACGTCCCCGCGCTTTATTCCCGCTTTGTCAGCCGGGCTTCCGGGCTCGACATCACTCACGAGCGCCCCTTCATCCTCTTCGAGGCCGAAGCTCGAAGCGATCTCAGGAGTCACCTTCTGCACATACACACCGAGCCAGCCCCTTACGACTTTCCCACCCTCTTTAAGCTGGTTTATAACAAACTCGGCCATGTTTATGGGTATGGAGAATCCTATTCCCTGGCCCCTGGCCACGATAGCCGTATTCACTCCAACCAATTGTCCCTGCATGTTAAAGAGCGGCCCCCCGCTATTACCAGGGTTAAGCGGGGCATCCGTCTGAATAAAATCGTCATAAACACCGAAACCAAGCGAGCGGCCCTTAGCGCTCACAATCCCCGCGGTGACCGTGTAACCCAAACCGAACGGGTTACCTATGGCGATTACCCAATCACCGATCCTGAGTTTATCGGAATTTCCCAAAGTAACAGCTTGAAGCTCCTCTTTAGGCTCGAATTTAAGCACGGCAATATCTGTTTTGGGGTCTTTACCAATAACTTTAGCCTTGAATTTATCTCCGTTCTGAAGCACTACATCTATATCCGTCGCTTTATCTATGACGTGATTGTTGGTGACCACATACCCATCCTGACTGATGATGAAGCCCGAGCCGAGCCCCTGACGTTTATACTCCCGCTGTGGCTGGTTGCCGAAGAAACGCTTAAAGAACTCCTCCATAGGATCGTTTTCCCCAAAGGGAGACCTGGGCATGTTCTGACCAAAACCCCTCTGACGGAAGACGTTCGTGGTGCTTATATTAACGACCGAAGGTTTCAGGCTGTCTACAAGATCTGCAAAGGAAGGGAACTGGGTACTCCCGGTCTCAACCGAGGTTTTTACGCTAGTAGCTTCTTTCTTTTTCTGAGAATTGTTCTTTGCGCCAGTAGCGGTATCGGCTTCTTGATTTTTCTCTACCTGTGAGTTTTCTTTGGAAGTTTTGGCCGTTGTAGCGTCTTTATCTAATTTTTCACAGCCTATAGATAATATTGTTAAGATTAAGGGAATAATAAGTATTAGTCCTAATGAGCGTGTCATGCGCGCCTCCTGTGGTTTTAGCTATTTAGATAATATATCCTTGAAATACCTATAGGCAAGAAAAATAATTCTTGTACCGGTTCTATTCATATCCGAATCGCCCCGAGACTTATCTGAGGTTCAGAGTTATTTAATCCAAGTCATATCTTATTACAGATTGAGCAGGCACGAATTGACTTTATATCTCTAGCGGAAATAATGAGATTCTAACATGTGTAAAGCCGAGCTTGTAACTTTTGCCATAGCCACGCTCCACGCCAAAACAAGCCCTATTCACCGTAATAAGGAAGAGCGCGAAAACGCTAAGACCAGAACCTCGGTAGCAGTAGCGCCCATTGCAATTCCCCTAAATTCAACAATCAAGTGCAGAAGAAGTGTTCAAGCCAGAAAATACCTGATTGTGTTTTTTAATTCCAAGGCATTTTCTGGGTCTGTTATTGAGTTTGTTTACAACTTGCTCAAAGTCATTCTGAGTGACGGTAGAGAAATCCCGCCAATCGTGATATCGACTCCGGACTTCTACTGAAAATATCAAATACGGTTAGGATTTAATACCGGGAATGTTGAAATACTAGTTCCGGCCGCCGTTTTTAAAGCAAACCTGACCTCTTTTATAAATTTCCGGATTAATTGCGCATCCCAGTCATAAACGATCTCGAAATATTTAACATTCCAGATTTTACAGATGCGCAAAATGGCTTCCGGAGGATTTAGGGATGTTATTTGGCTGAGTGGCAAAGTGATCTATGGCACGCTTCATATCTTCAACCAGAATATCGGCCATATCATGCGTTAATCCTTTTTTCACAACAATGCGCTGGACAATCAGGTCATGACGGTTCTTAGGCATGGGATATGCGGGAACGAGCCAGCCGCGTGTGCGTAAATGATCGGCAAAATCATAGAGAGAGTAATTCTTCCGCTCTTTCATGCGCCAGCAAAAAACAGGAATGTCACTGCCGTCGGAAATGAGCTCAAAGGGACCGATTTCGGAAATCTGTTTTGACAGATACAACGCGACATCTTGGCTGTTCTTATGTACCTCGGTGTAACCTTCAAACCCCAGCCTCAAAAAATTGAAGTATTGAGCCAGAACCTGACTGCCGGGTCTGGAAAAATTCATAGAAAAATCCATCATATCTCCACCCAGATAACTGACATGAAAGACCAAGTCTTCGGGTAATGCGGATTTATCGCGCCATACAACCCAGCCCACACCCGGGTATACCAAGCCATATTTATGGCCTGACGCGTTGATGGATTGTACGCGCGGCAGACGGAAATCCCAGACAATATCGGGTTGCAGAAAAGGAGCAACAAAACCGCCGCTGGCCCCGTCAACATGAACGGGGATATCATTTCCGGTTTTTTCTTGATAATCGTCTAATGCCTTACACAACTGCTCAACAGGTTCATAACTCCCGTCAAATGTGCTTCCCATGATTGCAACGACCCCAATTGTGTTCTCATCTACTAATTGCACCGCTATTTCAGGGTCGAGTATAAACCTATCCCCCTCACACGGTACATACCTGGGCTCAATATCCCAATACTTTACAAACTTTTTCCAACATATTTGGACGTTGGCACCCATTACCAAATTCGGTTTGGAAGTAGACTTGCCCTGCGCTTCCATCCTTTTTCGCCATCGCCATTTAAGGGCCATCCCCCCAAGCATAGATGCTTCGCTGGATCCTATTGTTGAAGTTCCTACCGCCTCCTCACTATTGTGGGCATTCCACAACTTGGCAATAATGTTTACACACCGAAGCTCGATCTCTGCCGTTTGGGGGTATTCGTCTTTGTCAATCATATTCTTATCAAAGCAATCAGCCATAAGCTGTGAGGCCTCGGGCTCCATATATGTCTGGACGAAGGTAGCTAAGTTTAATCTCGAATTCCCATCTAAAAACAATTCATCTTTTATTAAGTTATATGCAATATCAGCCCGCATGCTCTGTTGAGGAATTTCATATTTTGGCAGCTGTAAATTCGATTTAGATGATTCATACACGGATCGTAACGAGTTGGTAATACTCAAGCACGACTTATCATTAATTTTTTTGCCTAGCAATTTTTTGCCTCCTTACAGAAATAGTATCTACATATAAAGTTTCTATGTCTTGGGAAGTTGAGAAATTATCATAATCCTTTATTGATAGCTGTAAGGCTTATGATACATACTAACTCACTATAAATAAAGAGGAAAATCTGTATCATAAGTGACCGCTTGCGCATAAGAAGAGGATCAATCATATCCCCCAGAATAAAACTGAAACCGGGCGCTTCTCGTATATTTAACCAGCAACAAATAACCGGCCTGATGCCGTTTGATTAAATGCGAGCAACAGACATATAGGAGACCGTACTATTATGGGACATACGGGCGCAACCGTCAAAAATACAGAGGATATTTACCAATCCGGTTTAAACTCACCTAAAGGCACAGGGAATCTTCGAGAGCGCACTCGACATTCCAAAGGAGACTTGATTCCCCTAAACTATGAAACCGTCTCTGACGAGGTGCTTGTAGAGCTCTATAAGAACAAGAGAGACGAGGCCGCTTTGAGTTATATCATAAGACGATATAGAGATAGAGTATTCGGGTTTGCTATGAAAATGACAAGGAACCATTCAGACGCAGAAGACATAGTTCAGGAAATCTCATTCACATTGGTGAAGAAACTGCACACGTTTAAGGGCAATTCGAAATTCTCGACCTGGCTATATAAAGTTACATTAAACACATGCTATATGGTGCTCAACAAGACGAAAAAGACCGCTCAGCATGAGTTAAACGCAAATTATCTTTACGAGACCGCGCCGGTGAGCACGGGAAACCCCGGCAAATGGACAGAGAACCCCTCACGTATAGCCCTATACCGTGAAAGCTCTGAAGTGATTGAGGATGCGGTAAACGAGCTCCCGGAACATAACAGGAAAGTCATAAAGTTAAAGGATATGGAGGGTTATTCCAACGCCCAGGTGGGCAAAATTATGGGTATATCAATATCCGCAGTCAAATCGAGGCTTCTGAGGTCGAGACTCATCTTAAGAAAGAGGCTCAGGTGTTATTTCCCGGACAATATCTAACTCACTGTTGATAACGCTTTAGCTAAAAGGAGTCATGAAACTTTGAATGACAGGATGCGCCGCCATATAAAACTCCGATATCAAGATATTTTTAATAATCTTTATACTCCGAATTTGCCTATATACCTCACGGGTAGAATGCGTTTGGGTAATAAAAAGTAGAAATTGACAAACACTTTGATTGAACTACAATGGTTCAAATACACACGGCCTTTGGGTTCAAATACACACGGCCTTTGCAAATGGCCGGGATTCGAATGTTCCAAACGCCCTCGGTATGCAAGACAAAATGCAAGACAAACTTCGAGCCGGAACAGACCACAAACTAATCGACCGGATTAAAAATAAAGATAAAGCTGCACTGAGAGAAATTTACTCCCGCTTTTCTCAGGCTGTGTTCAACCTCGCGTTCAGGATGCTCAGAGACCGTGAGGACGCCGAAGAGGTGGTGCAGGAAATATTTCTTCAGGTATGGAATAAAGCACAAACGTACGAACGAGGAAGAGGTGCGGTATCGACCTGGATAATCAATATTGCCCGCTCCATATCAATAGATAAGCTCAGGACTCTGGGCTACCGTGATAGAAATACCGAGCTGAACGAAGAAAAGTTGAACTCAAACACCGATTTCTCTCGTATATTAGAAGATAGAGAGGAGAAAAACAATGTTATATCCGATGCGCTCGGAGCACTGCCTCGGAATCAAAGGGCGGTGATAGAGCTGATTTACTTCAAAGGCTTTACTCACGTGGAGGCGGCACAGAAGCTCAACGAGCCCGTAGGCACCATAAAAACGCGCTTAAGGCTCGGGGTTATCAAGCTTAAGGAAAAAATGGCACCTTATATAAAGGAACTTAAATAGATGGACCATAAGACAGAATATGAGGACCAGATAGCGCTTTTTGCGCTCGGTCTTCTTACAGGATACGAGCTCAGGAAAATTGAAGAGCACTTAAAGACGGAGTGTGAAATATGCAACGATCTTCTTGAGAACTGCGAAACCGTGTTTACGAATCTTCCCTACGTGCTCAAGAACAGCCCGCTCTCACCCGAGCTTGAAGAGCGTATTCTTGATAAGCTGGATAGTTTTGAGGATAGTCACAACTCACAAGGCAAACCGTTTTTACAAGATTTTTGGAAGGGACTGAGCCCTACATGGCTAAACGTGGGAAGCGCTGTAGCCGCAGCCGCAATAATTTTCCTGTTTATTTCAACCCTGACGCTTCAAGAGAGGCTATCTCTTCAGGAAGAGAATATGGGAGTTCTTCTCACAACACTTGAAAAAGATGAAGAGATGATAGATTACGTAAAGAATCCCGCAGTAAGCGTAATTAGCCTGGCGGGCACGATGTCGGAATCGGGGTCCTCGGGCAGATTACTCTGGGATACCAAAACAAACGACGCTATCTTGCTGGTATCTAACGTGCCCGAGCTTGTTCCGGGCCAAACCTATCAGTTCTGGGTCGTGGAAGACGGGGAGCCTCATAGTATGGGCACATTTATGGTTAACCAAAATGGTGAACACATGATGAAGATCAATTGCATGCCTGAAGAAAAAGGCGAGATCGAATTCGCCGTTACACTCGAGCCTGAAGGCGGCATGCCGGAGCCGACCGGCGCTACTTATTTAATAGGCTCTCTGTAAAAACAGATTACAATATAGTACTATAACTTGAGCTTGTTAAGTGAGTTCTAAACAGTATTTTACAATCAACATCTTCGGAGGTCCCTTCGCTATGGCAAAAAAGCCCGATGAAATAACCACGCTGAATGATAAGCTGAACGAGCACATGAAAATTATAATGGGCTGCACGATCGAGAATAAAAAATACGGCAGATTGCTGCTGGCCTCTCCCCCAAAATCCCGTTATCCCTATGTCTACCCGAGAGACACCAGCTGCGCAGTGCAGCTCTTCAGAAGAATAGCCGGTTCTTCCCATGATTATGACTCAAAAGAGCAGGCATTTGAGATCATGAAGTCTATGGCTTATTTTATGAAAGACGCCATTTCTGACGAGGGGCACTGGGGACAGCGCTACAGCCTGGAAGGAGAAGATAAGAGCCTATACAAACAAGAGGACAATGTAGCCCACGGGATAGCCATAATTTGTAACTACCTCCTTACCGCAAGACACCTCAAAAGAGCGGTTAAAGACATGGAGGACTTCTTCGTCTGCATAAACAAAGCCCTTGATTACAGTTACACCAATCTCTATGAAAAAGAGCTAAACCTCTTTTACTCGACTACATCTATTCACGAATCTGCGATGGAGGAAGGCTACACATGCTGGGTTAACTTCTCTTTCTTATACGCTTATTCACTGGCAAACGAAGTGGCGAACAAAAAAGATAAAAAAAATATTATAAGACCCGAATTCCTTAACTTCCGACACCAGTTCCTCTATTCGGTTAGCGAGTTATTTATAGGCGATAACCGCTATATGAGGAGGACAGACCCTGACGGCACGAGGGATATGAGGCCAGACTTCACTCTCCTGAGCCCTTTTTACTACGGGTTCCTTCACTATAAGCAGCAGATGGAAAACAGCGTGCATTATATTGAGAAACAGCTCTGTGACCCTGAGCTTGGGATGATAATGCGCTATCTTCCGTTCTATAAAGACTTTTCGACACACGTCCACGCCGGAAACGGCCCATGGCTTCAGTACACGGCTATCCTGGCGCAGTTCCACTATTGGAACGGCAATACCGGCAGGGGGGACGAGATCATGGGCATGATAGACAGCTACAGGAGTGAGGACGGAGGTATACCCGAGCACCTTTCCACATGCAGAAGGTTCGAAGAGTTCATGGAGAGGGAATGGAACACTGGAATCGATTATGAAAAAGAGTTCTACAAACCCATCCTGCTCGATAATATTGAATTCGACAAGATATTAGAAGAAGCCAACAATATGCACAGATCCTATGAAGAGACGGGCAGGAGCTGTATATTCAGAGACCATAAAAGCGCAGAAGGAGGCTACATTCAGTTCGCGACACCGCTCATGTGGTCGCACGTCGAATACGCAAGAGCCCTCCTCGTGAAAGCGTGTGACTGGTGGAAGGTACGAAAGGAAGAATAGATTAAAAACGTTACATAGATGAAACCGCTCTACATATCCGAGCGTATATTACATAAAAGAAGAGTTATGCAATTTACGCTATAGGAAGCAATCTATTCATGAATAAATATCTGATCTTACTTCTCCTTACCGTGCTGCCGTTCCAAGTTTTAACCGATGAATCGACTGCGGTGACGACACAGGGTGCATTTGATCAGTCCCACAGTCTTTACTCCAGCGTATTGGGAAAATATGTTAAAGACGGATCGGTCGACTACAGAGGGCTTAAATCAAACCCAGACGACCTCAAAAATTACCTCAGCCAAACATCAACCATAACGAAAGGGGAGTTTGATAAATGGACGCAGGGCCAGCAGCTTGCGTTCCTTATAAATGTCTACAATGCCGAGACGCTCGATCTTGTTCAGGAAAATTATCCGGTTGCAAGTATCAAAGACATAGCCAAAGATTCCGGGGGTCCCTGGGAGCAACCGATAGTACGGCTCTTCGGTAAAAAGATAACCCTGAATGCCCTGGAAAACGAAATAATCAGAAAAAACTACCCCGACCCCAGAATCCATTTTGCTCTCGTATGTGCCGCCATAGGGTGCCCCGTTCTAACTAACAAACCCTATCTCGGCCCTAGCTTGAATAGCCAGCTGGAAATGCAAACACGTAACTTCATATCTGATTCTAATAAGAACTATATAGATACAGCGAATAAGACCCTTCACCTATCACCAATATTCGATTGGTTTAAAGATGACTTCGTAAGTGAATCAGGATCTGTAATAGCGTTTGTAAACCCCTATATGGGAGGTAATACCGGTTCAGATTTCAAGATCGAATATACAAACTATGACTGGACATTAAACGACTTGCAGTAATGTAGAGAATAAATGCGCCTCGAAACATTTTAATATCGCGCACGTATCATTGATAGTCTAAATAGCATCTTAACACGCTAGTATGGCACGAAAATAAGTAAAGAGGAGCGATCACCTTGTTCGGGTTGATAACGAGATACACGAAATGGCTCCATACCCAGTGGCCAGCCGGAATTGTAGAAAAGCTTCCTGAAGTTAACAGCGATTATTCCACGAATGTACCGGGGTTATATATAGTTGGGGACCTCACAGGCATACCTCTTTTGAAATTCTCATCCGATTCGGGGGCAAGGGCTATTGAATCGATCCGTATGGACAGGAGCTTCCTCTCTGAGCGCGGTGCGAACAAAGACCCTGAGCTACTCGACCTCGTTATTGTAGGTGCCGGTGTATCGGGTATGGCGGCTGCGCTTGAAGCGAAAAAAGACGGCCTGAATTTCCGGATACTAGAAGCGACTGAGCCCTTCTCTACGGTAGTCAACTTCCCCAAAAGAAAACCCATCTATACGTATCCGACCGATATGGTTACGTTGGGAGACCTCCAGTTTACAAAAGACGTAAAAGAGCCCCTGCTGGAAGAGATGAAGGAGCAGACCCTCGGCAGAGGAATCGACCCTGTTATGGCAAGGGTCGAGAAAGTCGTGAAGAAGGGCAATTACTTTGAAATTGTAATACCCAAGGGCGAGAACCTCAAGGCCAGACGAGTAATCGTGGGGATAGGCCGCTCAGGGAACTTCAGAAAATTGGGCGTGCCCGGGGAAGACAAGGGTAAAGTGTTTAACCGCCTTCACGACCCAACTGATTTCGAAGGAAAGAATGTGCTCGTAGTCGGAGGCGGGGACAGCGCGCTTGAGACCTCCATCGCCATCGCGAAGGCCGGGGGCTCTGTAACCCACTCGTATAGGAAAGCAGAGTTCTCAAGACCAAAACCCGAAAATATTGAGTTTTTAAATATGCTTATGGTAGACCCTGAGGCCGACGTAGCGATCGAGACCCCGTGCTCAGAGCGCGTTACCACAAGCATCGGGGACTTTATGCCCGACCCCCATCAGCCCGGCAGGATAAACCTCTTGATGAAGAGCCGGGTAAAGGAGATAGGAGAGACCGAGGTCAAGATCACTGACAGGGAGGGAAACGATCTCACCTTACCAAACGACGCGGTATTCACTATGATCGGTCGCGAGGCCCCGCTTGATTTTTTTAGACGCAGCGGGGTAAGGATAAAAGGCGAGTTCAGCGTTATGAGCTGGATAAGCCTGGCGCTTTTCTTACTATTCATGGCTTTCGTATACAACTGGAAAGCGGGGGGCTCGCTCACAAAGCTCTTTCAGGCAAACGAGTGGTTCCCGTATAATCTTCTCGCCCTATTCAACAGTATTAGCGACTCTTTTTCACAAATGGTGAACGACCCGTCTACCCTCCTTGGAACTGTGGCGATTACCCTTGAAGAACCCGGGTTTTATTATTCTCTTCTATACTCGCTCCTAGTGGTTATATTCGGCATAATGCGCGTAAAGAGACGAAAGACACCTTATATAAAGATACAAACCCTTTCTCTTGCTCTCATACAGGTAATACCGCTTTTCCTCCTTCCTTACTTCGTGCTCCCATATCTCGGACACAACGGGATTTTCGATGCAGGGTTTATGAATACTGTAGGGAACGAGCTCTTTCCCGTGGCAAACTACGGACACGGCCGCGAGTACTGGCGAGCGTTCGGAATTATCCTCGCATGGCCGCTGTTCATATGGAACGTATTCAGCTACGAGCCCCTATGGACATGGCTCATAATAAGCCTGGTTCAGACGTTTATCATAATTCCGGGCATGGTCTATTTCTGGGGTAAAGGGGCTTACTGCGGGTGGATTTGCTCCTGCGGCGCAATGGCAGAGACCCTAGGCGACACGCAGCGCCACAAAATGCCCCACGGCGCACGTTGGAACCGTGTGAACATGGTAGGTCAGGCGATCCTGGCCGTGGCGTTTATAATTCTGATAACACGCATAATCAGCTGGGCTCTGCCCGATACAGGCGTAGGACAGTGGATGAACAATCTATACGCCTCTATGCTGTATGGCTGGAAGCCCCTGGGCATACAGCTCAACTATAAGTGGGTAGTCGACCTCTTTCTTGCGGGCATAGTGGGGTACGGGCTATATTTCTGGTACAGTGGAAGAGTTTGGTGCAGGTTCATGTGCCCTCTTGCGGCGCTCATGCATATATACTCACGCTTCAGCCGCTTCAGGATCATACCCAACAAGAAAAAGTGTATATCATGTAACGTCTGCACCTCGGTCTGCCACCAGGGCATAGACATAATGAACTTTGCCAATAAAGGCCTCCCTATGAACGATCCAGAGTGCGTACGGTGCAGCGCGTGCGTGCAGTCCTGCCCCACGGGCGTGCTCCAATTCGCTCAGGTAGACAGAAAAACAGGGGAAGTTATCTCGATAGACAAACTCGCCGCCTCCCCAGTATTAATGCGTGAGAAGAAGTGAGGTAATGAGCCGCTGCGAGCAGGCGCCCGCCCCGGCGTAGCCTTTTTGCGAAGCCCCGAGCCTGTCGAAGGATGCAGCCAAAAGATGAATAGGTTACAAATTGACCCTGAATCCTGAATCCGATCTTCTGATACCTGTTACTCTATTCTCTGAATGCAGGTACCATTTAGCCCAATTCCGGACGACCAATATAAACATGAATCCAAAAATTCTCGTAATTATCCCCGCATATAATGAAGAACACTCGATAGGAAAGGTTATAGACGACATCCCCGAGGGGCTTGTCAGTGGGGTAGTCGTAGTAAACAACGGATCGACTGACAATACCGTGCAAGTGGCCGAGTCTCACGGAGCTACCGTGATCGATGAACCCGGAAGAGGCTACGGTCACGCGTGCCTCAGGGGAATTGAGTACGCTAAAATCCTGAGTAAATGTCCGGATATTATAGTATTCCTGGACGGTGATTATTCTGATTACCCGGAGGAAATGATGGCGCTTGTAAGACCTATTCTTGAACAGGGCTACGATATGGTAATAGGCTCGAGGAAACTGGGTAAATCGGAACGGGGCGCCATGCTCCCGCAAGCTAGGTTCGGAAACGCTCTCGCCACAACACTTATAAAATGGTTATATGGAGTAAAGTTCACTGATCTGGGTCCTTTCCGGGCAATAAATTTTGAGAAACTCTTAGAGCTCCAAATGACGGACACCACATTCGGATGGACTGTCGAGATGCAGATAAAGGCCGCTAAATCCGGATACAGATGTGCTGAAGTCCCTGTGAGCTACAGGAAAAGAATAGGGGTATCCAAAATTACCGGAACCCTGAGCGGGTCTTTTAAAGCGGGCTATAGAATACTCTGGACGATATTTAAGCTTCTATAGACGGAGACGGCTAGTAGAGGTAATCGACCAGGCTCCCTACTCTGAGCCACAGACCGGCAAGACCGTTTAGTATGAAATTTCTACCGGTAAATACGGCCACACTCACCGATCCCCCTATCCTAAGCGGATATTGTTCTTCGTTCAGATCGGTAATGCTGAGCCTTACCGGAAAACGCTGCGAGATGCTTAACCAGTTTTCGGAGTCTTTCACATCGGGCAGATCGCCCGAGGGTATGCCCTGTCCGGTGCTCACGCCCCAGTCGGCGCTTTCGACCCGGGCTTTAAAGATCTTACCCGGGTACAATGATATAGATATTTCAGCTTTTTGTCCCTCTTTGATTTTCCCTACGCTATTCTCCCTGAAGTTGGCCACAACCCACCAGTCACCGTCGTCAACCAGAGTTAAGACAGCATCCCCTACATCAATATACGAACCGCTTACAAGCTGAAGGTTTGTTATGAATCCGTCTGTCGAGGCAAACACTGTTGTCTGCTCCAGCTGGTACCGGTAATAGGCAAGCTGTGATTCCATTTGCCTTATAAGAGCGAATTCTCCGTCTATAGTATATTCGAGCTCTTGTTTAGTGCGCTCATATTCCACTATGGACTGATTCAGGACCGCCTTTTGGGAATTCAGCCGCTCTATTGCCTGATCGAGCTCAATTCGGGCTACATAATTCTTTTTAGCCAACGGCAGGAGATCATCATATAGCTTTTGGGCATAGGCAAGGTCCGCCTTAGACTTCATCACACCCTGCTCGGCAGCCTCGATATCGCTCTGGTACTGATCGACTTCCTGTCTGGCCTGAACAAGCTCGGCGCGCTGCTGCTCTACCCGGTATTCATAGGGACGGGGATCGAGGCTAAAGAGCTTCTCACTCTCTTGGACAAACTGGTTATTCTCCACATAGACAGCCACTACCCTGCCTTCTACTTGCGGGGCCACCTGTACCACGTAGGCCTGTATATATGCGTCGCCCGTGTAGGGAGTGTATCGGTCTAGGAGAGCGTAATAAATAATCAGAACCACCACCAGGCAAACTATTAGAATTACCCAGAACCTTGCGGTATAGTCCGGTCTTTTAATGCCTAGTTTGCCAAATAGATCATTGAGTTTCATTTCAGGCCTGAACCAATATATTGCCCCATCTTCCTAAGCCTAATTCTTTACAAGTACTACCAGCCCCAGGGACCGCCGAGCCATCCCCACATGTTAGCATCGGCTGCGGCCTGCTCGTTCATGAGAGCAGCATCCTGCTCCTCGTCTGCAATATTCTGCTCGACGTTGAATTTCTGATAACGCTCATAAGCAGCTTGGTCGCCTGTGTATACGCACTTACAGCTATACGGGTCGGCATACCAGTAAAGGGGTTTATTGTCCTTAACGCTGAACTCAACTTTAAGCGGTGTTAAGGTGTTTAAGTTCTCAACTTCTTCAGGCGTTTCAGCCGGGATCATAACGAATCCGGCTGCGCTCAAGAGCTCCTCTGTGGATTGAGCGTCATGTGATTTTACCGCAGCGCAGCTCATAAGAAAAAATACCGAGAGTACTGTAAAGACAGTAATTTTAATTGTATTAGTCTCTTTCATCATTTCCTCCTTAATTTTAATAATGGCCGACTGTTACGAATATACACGGAAAGTAAAGCTCCGGCGCTGAATAAAACCTAACATCTATTTAATTATAAGCCAACAACGGCTTATTTTATTCCTCTTTCTCTGGAACTCGCCCAGTTTATAACCCTTCCCAATGTAAGCCCTTGCACGAAAATGGAAAACACAACTACGACATAGGTAAGAACGAGCACAACATCCCTGTCGTCAGAACGGGGTAGAGAAAGGGCAAGGGCTATAGAGACTCCGCCCCTGAGCCCACACCACGTCATTACAAATCCTTTTAAGGACGGCAGCTTCCTAAAAAATCTAAGGAATATAAGCGGGGCCTCAACACTGATATACCTAGCTATAATTATCACAGGTATAACCAGTATGCAGCCTGCGATAAAAGTTGTTTGAAAATTCAGCACCAGCACCTCAAGCCCGATCAGCACAAAAAGAAGCGCGTTGAGCACCTCGTCGATAACATTCCAGAAATCATGCACATACCTCTCGTGTATAGTCATCTCTTCACCGGTTTTACGTCTCCTGCTCTTGGCCAGGAACAGTCCCGCTACTACGCTTGTAAGCGGGGCCGACACGTCCAGAAGCTCCGCTGCCGTGTACGCGCCCGATACAAGCGCAAGTGTAATGAGTACGATCACAATATGGTCGTTAGAGCCCTCTTTAATTATCTTCGATATCATCCTGTGACTCAAATAACCGAAAAATAACCCCAGCGCCATGCCGCCCAAAGCCTCTTTGACGAAGAATTTAGCTATGCCCCCACCTGTGAACTCAGCGTTCCCGCCCGCTATAGCAACTAAAAAAACGAAAAGCACTACAGCGGCAGCGTCATTAAATAAGGACTCCCCCGTAATAATGGTTTCCATAGCTTGACCGGCATTGACCCGCTTTAAGAGTTTCAACACTACTACTGCATCTATAGGGGAGATAATAGCGCCGAAAATAACCGCGTACAGAAGAGGGAACTCCTTACCGAAAAGCAAAAACAGCCAATGTATAGTAAACCCTATGAATATCGTGGAGATAATTATTCCCACAGTTGCCAGATAAGCGATTGTCCACTTGTACTCTTTCAGATCAGAAATATTCACGCTTGAGGCAGCTGCAAAGAGTAAGAAACTTAAAAGCCCGTTCATCACCAGGTGGTCGAAGTCAGCGGCTTTCACAAGCTTGATAGCCCAGTCCATACCGCCGAAACCCAGATAGCCGGAGATAATAATTACAATAGAGGATACAAGCGACGCAAGCATTACCCCTACGGTTGAAGGCAGCTTTATGTATATTATATTTAAGAAGCTGAATACGGCAGTAAGCGTAATCAGTATCGCGAAAACTGTGAATAGATCCATATTTTTATATGTTGAACGCTCTGCTACAGAGCCTGAGATTCAATTATAGTCCGTGTTTTTAGAATTCAAAGCGGAAATTGTACAACAATTTAAAGTACCTGCAATATTCAGCGCTATGTCCCTGAGGATTGTAATGATACTTCATGCATGGTTTCAATCCCGTTTATTGTATCTATAGAGCAAGAGATTTTATAAAGAGAATCTAACAAACTGTCTATGCTTGTTGACAAAAGAACATTCATTTCAATATCCCGGGGTTCGTATTTACGCCATATGTCCGAGTCTCTGAACACTCGTCTATCCTCATCAATCTTGACTTTTAAGTCTGAAATTTGAGTTGTCATATCCCTATTAGAAGAGCTCAATAGCGCGGACACCTGGTCGAAGTACCCGGAGAGCATATTATAGTCCTCTGACATATGACTCAGATACAAACGAAATAGCTCGCTGTCTATATGAGTGTAAACCATTCTTTTTACGGTCTCGAAGTCGGCGAACATCTCTTCCAGGGACTCAATAATGTGGAGATATTCATCCGCATGAAGCTTTTCTTCTCGAATTATATACTCGGCATCGTGAAGAAGCGCGGTACTCGTAGGGAGAGATGCCGCTAAAGGAACGACAAGCGCGTCTACCTTATCCTTATCTTTTATATCGAACATTAGGAGCTTCCCTAGTATCCCGCCGCTTATACGCAGTGCTTTTGAAATGTTTTGTTTTAGCTGCGTGTAAGGGTTAACCGGCCATACAAGATGAAGAACTATTAGTCCTATAAATGCTGCCGAAAGAAGGGCTAAGAAACGAGTCAATGCAGCGTCCAGATCGACTTGAGGCCCCGTCGTATAAAGCAGGGCATAAGGCATTACAAGGCCTGCCTGAAGACCCGCAGCGGATATATCCCTCGGGCTCGTAGTCACAAATGACGCCATAAAAAATCCCAAGCAGAATAAGAGCAAAAGTATCGGAAAATGAGGCGTAAGCGATACTATAAACAGCGCTATAAAACCAAAAACTATTCCTCCGAGTATCCCCGCAATACCGTATCCGCTTTTCATGAATGCCTGACCCAGGTTGGGAATGATGCCGAACAAAATCGCGTAAAAAGAGACGAGCGGACCTCCCGGAAGATCAATAGTCGCCTGTCCTATTAAAAGAAGCCAGAATATAATCACTGTCCTGATACCGACTTTAAGGGTTTCATCATAAAACTGAAAAAACGACTTGGATCTCATCTCTTCCACTTCAGGCGCGTGCGTCACGCGAAGCTTTAATAATGCAGGGTACTCTTTTCTCTGAACAATGTTAAAATATTTCTCGATTTTACTTAACTTTAAAGTAACTTCGTCCAATACCGGCAGCATCGCGCCGAAAGCTAGGAGGTCTTCATAATATTGGACCTCTTTTCCCTTGATCTCATGCATTCTCCTATAGCAGTCGTGTAGAGAGTTAATCGAGCTATCGACATCATTACCCTTAAGTCGTGCCTCCCGGTTTTCGGATACAGCCTCCGATAGCTCTGTAAAACGCTCTGAGATATTGAGTAAGATTTTATTAAGTTCTGAATACACAAGCTCATCACATAAAAACGAGTGTTTTTTGAGCACATATTCCTCTAAGACCTCAGTCTTAACGAACACGCCTCTTGAGAAAGTGATAATCTTAATATACGCGCCTACGGGAAAGTATTTATCTCTCCCCTCCTCACTATCTACTCTCTTTAGCAAATTCATGAGACCTGAAAAAGTCACAAGAGCGGTAGATACGCAATGATGGTCATACTCCCCGCTTATATCTTGGGAAGTATAGTTTTGATAGAGACCCCCCAGTTCGGAAAACACTGTGGATAGTGTCAGGTCGAAAGTTCTACGGCTCCTGTTCGGCCATATGTAGTCATCCACTATCCAGCATACAACAACTGCCAAAACCATCTGCAAAATAAAATTCTGAGCTGTAATAGTAGCTTCGGCGGCAGATTCATTAATAGCCATGTAGGTTGTTATAGCTATCAGCACACCGCTTAGTAACACTGCAAGAAAATATTTCTTTATAAACGTCATACAAAAAAACAGCACACCGCTCATGAGGATCAGATATATTACTTTGGACTCCAGGAACAGATGCATAACCCCGAGACTCAGAACAGTGAACACGATTGCCGCCACAAGCGATTCGATGCCCACCTTGAAAGCCTGGCCATGAAACAGGGTTAATATCAAAAATGCGTAAAGCTCCGCCAGGTATACCGCTTCGAGGTGAAGTATGTCATTCACCAAAACGCATATCATCGCGGCCAACACGACCTTGAGTGCGGATTTAACACGGAATTCTTTTAAATAAGTTGGCAGGTCCACTTTATTTAGTATGAAGTATTATGAGAGATATATCGATACACCATGAAAGTTCTATAATCATGATCATTGTTGACTATAAAACCACTTTCATGAGATAATAGCAAATAGGTTCACAGTGGGGAATTTTAACACTATATAGGTGAAGAATGGAAGTGATATTACCTGATTCGATCGCGGGCGGAGTACTGCTGCTTTGGTTCATACTCACAGGACTGTCTCTCATATTCCTGATGTACGATCTACAGACCAACACGCCTTCTATGGGCATAATGAAGCTCGCCTGGTTCCTGATCGTTTTATACACCGGCCCCCTCGGGCTGTTCATATACTTTCTCTCCTGTCGCCAGCCCCTTTCCGGCACGCACGACGAGTTCATTAAGCCCCACTGGAAACAGTCCGTTGGCTCAATGATCCACTGCATCGCCGGAGACGCCACCGGTATAATCCTGGCAGCAATCGTTACCTTCCACTTAGGCCTCCCGAATGGTCTCGATCTGATTATCGAGTACTCGACGGCTTATTTGTTCGGCCTATTAATATTCCAGGCCCTCTTTATGAAATCGATGCTGGGGGGCGACTATCTTAAAGCCGTAAAAAAGACCATATTCTCAGAGACCGTATCCATGAATATGGTGATGGTCGGCATGATCCCGGTGATGGCTATAATGCGGGGGCTTATCCCCGGAGGGGACGACCTCAAGGGGCTAATGTTCTGGGGCATAGCGTCCGTGGCTACTCTGACAGGAGGTGTAACCGCCTACCCTATGAACTCATGGCTTGTGGGGAGCGGGCTCAAGCACGGCATGATGACCGCAGCATCGAGTAAGCCCATCGGAGCTCCCGGAGACATGGGAGGAATGAAAATGGATATGTCTCACAAGCCTGACACACCGCTTGCCAAAAAGCTCGGCGTGGTAGTGCTTACATTCGGATTCCTTGCCCTGGCCCTCTGGATAACTTCGTTCTTCATCGAGCTTAAGCTCTGAGCGGCTATGTATTAGTTCCGAAACTCGATCAGTAGGGCCGCTTTGCCCCTTTTTACTCAAGTGATAGACTTGTCTCTATGGTCAGCCCCGAAACCATAGAAGAGCTCAAAGTACTTTATGCGGAGAAAGAAGAGGAGATAAAAGACCGGCTCAGGGAGTTTGAATACGCCCGTGACAACGCCGACGACTCCCGCATACTGGAGGAGCTTTGTTTCTGCATACTCACTTCTGCTGTGGGACCCAAAGTCGGAATGAAGTCCCTCCACGCAATTCAGGACATACTGGTCCACGGGGGCGAGCAGGAAATGTACGAGAGGCTGAAGGGGATTCATAAATACCCCGAGAAGGCAGGATATATTTTCCCTACCATTGACTACCTAGAAAAAAACTACAGGCTCAAGATGAGGGACCTTGTGGATTCATTCGATGACCCCGGGGAGAGGAGGGATTTTTTTGCGCTCAATAAAGATATCAAAGGCCTGGGGCTCACTCAGGCGAGCCATTTTTTAAGAAACATAGGGTTTACAGGCTATGCGGTCCTCGACAGAAACGTTGTGAGCATGCTCCACAAGCTCGGCGTAATCGACTCCCCCAAGCCGCCCACTTCCAGGAAGAGATACCTTGAGGCAGAAGTAAAGATGAAAGGGCTCGCAAATAAACTCGGTATCGAAGTCGAAGAGCTGGATATGCTGCTCTGGAGTATGAAAAGGGGGTATATTCCTAAGTGAGCTTCTGGTGATTTCAAAACACGCAATCCGAAATCAGATTAAATCTTAAGCTCCGAAAAAACCTCTGCATACAACCCGTCCGTCACGCCGTGCCGCTCGTCGAACACCGCTCTGTAGCGGTTTAATCCTAGTATGCCCTCGGTGTAGTTCTTATACTCAAGCTGGCTTTTATGCGCGTTTATGGCAGATGATTTTACGTCTATATATTTAGATATATCCTCGATCCGGTCATAGCTCGGAAACGGGGTCCAGACCTCATAACACCATATACTACCGGGTATTTCAGCTCCCGCCTGCGACATCTCCCTCATCACTTCCATTACAGCTAGAGACACGGCCCTGTGCGTCGGGTGCTTATCGATTTCAGGATGAGGAATATAAATCTCAGAGGGGCGAACCTTTTTAATTACCTTGTCAAACTCACCCTTAAGCACACTTAGATTATCACCCGCAACATCATGAAGACCGAGTAATATCAAAACGTCAAGCCCCAGGAACCCCGTGGCCTTGCGAACCTCCGCTTTCCTGAGCTCAGAAACTTGATCCTCACTCAAACCCGAGACGTTAGTGCTCCTCCTGCCGTCCGTAACTACGAGGGACGCGACTTGAGCCCCGCTCTCAGTCATCTTTGCCGCGGTACCCCCCATGCCTATTTCCAGGTCATCCGGATGCGGGGATATTATTAGCGCTGATTCTGAGCTCATTTGAGATTCCTACCTTGACAATCGTTTACGATCAATCAGTATTAATTTAACTGAAAAAGGAGCTAATGAAATGGAATTTGAGCCTGTTATCGGCCTTGAAGTACACGCGCAGCTAAGCACTCGATCAAAAATCTTCTCTCCGACCTCTACTGAGTTCGGGGCGTCGCCGAATTCTCAGGTAAGCCCTATTTGCCTAGGCATGCCGGGTGTGCTGCCGGTGCTCAACAAAAAAGCGCTTGAATACGCAGTGCGCGCCGCAATCGCTCTTAACTGTGAGCTTCACACTACTTCACGTTTCGCACGTAAAAACTATTTTTATCCCGATTTGCCCAAGGGCTATCAGATATCCCAGTACGAGGAGCCTTTTTCCTCAAACGGCTGGCTCGATATCTCCGTAAACGGCGAGACCAAGAGAATCCGCATCACCAGGATCCATATGGAAGAGGACGCCGGCAAGCTGATTCACGACCAGTCGGGGAATGTCAGCTACGTCGATCTAAACCGCGCCGGGGTGCCGCTCATAGAGATTGTAAGCGAGCCCGACATAGAAAGCCCCGAAGAAGCGGTGGAGTACATGAAGAAGCTCCGCTCTATCGTGCGATATATCGGGATCTGCAACGGCAACATGGAAGAGGGAAGCCTCCGCTGCGACGCCAACGTGTCCGTCAGACCCAAAGGGACCAAAGAGCTTGGAACAAAAGCCGAAATAAAGAACGTAAACTCATTTAAATTCGTACAAAAAGCCATAGAATATGAGATCAGACGTCAGATTCAGACTCTTGAATCAGGCGGTGAAATCGTGCAGGAAACGAGGCTCTTCGATTCAAGCAAAGGGGTCACGTTCTCTATGCGCTCAAAAGAAGAGGCGCACGATTACCGCTACTTTCCCGAACCCGACTTGCTACCGGTGGTGATTGAGCAATCGATGATCGAGGAGATCAGGTCCACGCTACCCGAACTCCCGGAGCAAAGACTGGAGAGGTTTATAATTGACTATAAACTTCCTGAGTACGACGCGGGGGTGCTTACATCATCAAAAGAGATAGCGGATTACTTTGAAGAATCCCTAAATGACGGGGCCGACCCTAAGACCGTGAGCAACTGGATTATGACCGAGGTGCTCAGGGAACTGAAAGAAGAGGAGGAAATCGACTCATTCCCCATATCCCCTGCTATGCTCTCAGAGCTCCTAGGTCTCATAGATAAAGGCACTATAAGCGGAAAACAGGCAAAAGAGATATTCGCCGAAATGATAAGCTCGGGCGTTAAGGCTAAAGAAATTGTCGAGCAAAAAGGGATCAAGCAGATTTCGGATCAATCTGAGATTGAGAGTATAGTCAAAAAAGTATTAGGCAAACACCCTGACGAAACAGCCAGACTTAAAGCAGGCGAAGACAAGCTCATGGGGTTCCTCGTGGGTCAGGTAATGAAAGCAACTCAGGGAAAGGCGAACCCAAAGGTAGTAAACGAGATACTTAGGAAAAGCCTTTAAGATTAATCGGATTATTGTTTAGAAAGAAAGGCACAAAGAAAAGGGGAAGTATGAGAAGCTAGTACTTATATTTACTAAGCTCGAACAAGAGCCCCTTCAAGAAATTTGAGCCGGACTCGTCGATATTTTCTTTAATATCCTCCCAAACCCCAAGATCGATTTTCATGAGAGCGTCTACAATCTGAGGATCGAACTGAGACCCGGAGGCTTTTTTTATCCTTTCGACCGCTTTGTCAAAAGGCATCTCCTCCCTGTAAGCACGCTTACTGGTCATAGCGTCTAACGCGTCTACAATCGAGAATATTCTTGCACCTAGGGGTATTGCAGTACCGGAAAGACCCTCTGGGTAACCGCTACCGTCAAAATGCTCATGGTGCGAGTAGACTATAACGGCAGATTCTTCCAGAAACTCTATCTTCTTAAGCATCATATATCCAAGCTCAGCATGTTTACGCATTACTTCCCATTCTTCATCTGTTAGCTTGCCGGGTTTAAGCAGTATGCTATCGGGGACGCCTATCTTACCAATATCATGGAGTAACGCACCTTTTGCAAGCATCGAGAGCTCGGACTCCTTCAGGTTCATATGCCTGCCCAGAGTCAAAGCGTATTCCGTAACTCTGTACGAGTGATAACCAGTCTCACTCTCCCTCAGATCAAGGGCAAGTATCATAGCCTGAAGCGTGCCCGAATATAACTTCACCAATTCCTGTGTTTGACGCTCTACTTTTTGCTCGAGGTTATGCTGATAGTCCTTATTTTCTTTAATGAGTTGCGCCCTTTCCACCGCGCGCCTGATAACGGCCTGTACGTCGTTAATATTAAAGGGCTTGAATATATAGTCGTATGCGCCTTCCTTGAGAGCCGTCCTTACGTTATCAATATCCCTTGAGGCGGATACGATGATAATAGACAGGTCGGGTGCGTATGATTTAAGTTTCCTGAGCGTCTCTATACCCCCGAGCTCAGGCATCTGTACGTCCAGCAGCACTACGTCGTAGTCGCTGGACTGGTAATACTTACCCAGGCATTCGAGCCCGTTCTCAGCAACCTCGCACCTGTAGCCGAGCCCGGAAAGAGCCTCCACGAAAAGGTTCCTTATCGCCTCTTCGTCATCTACTATGAGAATCTTCTCTTTAGTTTCCAATCGGCGCTCCGGAATCGCAGTCATAATAACAATTAATACTGCAGATTTATTCTTTTTTCAACATAAATATTATGCTTTCATGCCCGCCAAAATTACATTGACCCGTTGAGAGTGAGCTAATACCGCCGTAAATAGTGTATGTATATACATATAAGTATACTCTATGTTTGACACAAGGTTTTATAGAATGTATTTTCCCACCGGACAAATGAAGAAAGCCACACTCGTAATAGAAGACGGAACCGTGTTCGAAGGCAGTGCATTCGGAGCAGGTGGAGAAGCCTACGGAGAAGCGGTTTTCAACACTTCAATGACCGGCTACCAGGAAATTCTCACCGACCCCTCATATAACGGACAGATTGTTACCATGACATATCCCGAAATCGGGAATTATGGTGTAAACCCCGAAGATATCGAGTCAAGGAAGCCGTTCCTAAAGGGTTTTGTGGTTAAGGAATACTGGGCGACGCCCAGCAACTGGCGCTCCCGGGGAAACCTGGCGTCTTATCTGTCAGAGAACGGAGTGCTCGGAATCCAGGGCATAGATACCAGAGAGCTCACGAGGCTCATACGCACGAAAGGCGCACAGAGAGCCGTAATTTCCACAACCGACACAGACCCCGGCAGCTTACTTCAGAAAGTACGCTCGTCTCAGGGGATTGTGGGTATAGACCTCGTTACAGAGGTAAGCTGCGAGGAGCCCTATTCCTGGAAAGCCGGAACGGGGACGTGGAGACCCTATCACGAGAGCAATGATAAGGAAGAAAAGAAATATAAAGTAGTGGCATATGATTTCGGCCTGAAACAAAATATACTCAGGAAGCTCGCCGACCACGGTTGTCAGGTGACTACAGTCCCATCAAGAACCCCTCCACATGAGGTTCTATCACTTAACCCGGACGGTATATTTCTTTCAAACGGCCCGGGCGACCCTTCGGCGGTATCCTACGCCGTAGAGAGCGTAAGTGCGCTTTTGGGTAAAAAACCCATATTCGGAATATGCCTCGGACATCAGATACTGAGCCTCGCAATGGGTGGGAGAACCTATAAGCTCAAATTTGGACACAGAGGTACAAACCAGCCGGTAAAAGACCTAAAAACAGGTAAGGTCGAGATAACCTCACAGAACCACGGGTTTGCGGTGGATGGGGAGAGTCCGGGAAAGGACGTGGAAGTCACGCACCTGAACCTAAATGACAATACTGTAGAGGGTATCAGGCACACAAAATACCCTGCTTTCTCCGTACAGTACCACCCCGAGGCCTCACCGGGACCTCATGACGCGTCATACCTATTCCAGGATTTTATAAATTTAATGAAGGGTAATGATTAATGTTAATCATGTAAGATGTAGTTTCTCAAATCATTCTATGCTCAAATAGGAATTGATGCGAGCATGCGATACACCATTTGAATTTGAACGCTTAATTCGGTATTAGTAATCAACTCTCGATTGTCCATCATAGTTTGTGTTATACCAATTCTCCAAACTTTGAAAACCGCCGATGCCGCCTGTTCCGTAGCCTAAAGTAGGCCGATAAGAATAAAACCATCCATATTTTCCATTACGCGCGGTGCAGCCCTTCTCTCAGTCAGGCTAAGCCAGTTCTTAGAGACTGTTAGATTTTCTCTTCTCTGCCGTGGTAATAGCAAAATTATAAAGTCGCCAATGACACGCTACCTTTGAAAAACAAGCTTTCCTCAACCATGTAAAATGGTCAGTTAGAGTCATTGGGTGGTCTTTTTCAATATGTTTGGAGTACCAAAAATCTGGATCTTCCCCCTGTGATTTCATGAACTCCTTCCAATGACCGTATTGATCGTTAACAACATTTTTAT
>Ga0114931_10000823_pt1 | contig 38673 bp, 35 predicted proteins | sample 2SBtaG_FD_89579 | JGI IMG/M metagenome (GOLD analysis project Ga0114931, IMG submission 89579) | Deep subsurface microbial communities from Kolumbo volcano to uncover new lineages of life (NeLLi) - 2SBTROV14_V59a metaG | ecosystem: Environmental > Aquatic > Marine > Volcanic | place: Kolumbo... | reverse complement strand
TTTGATTTCCTCGGGTGCGTAGCCTGCTTCCTTGGCCACAGCCCACAAACCCAGCACCTTGAGCCAGTATCGCTTCTCTTGCAGAAGAGAGTCCATCTGCTCCAGTTTTACTTGAACAGCACCCATAGGTTCCTCTCTGTTAAGTTACGTAGTTGCTCTATTAAGAGTGTAACACATTTTCAGGGTTTGTCAAATAATTTTCTGCCAATTCCCTCTACATAGCAATCTTCGATCACTTTCAAGGCTTCCTGTGCCCAGACTTCAGGCACCAAAGCACTGGCCGCCCCTATTTGTGGGGAAGTGATTGCCTCGGTGGCGGGGGTAAGGTCGCCAAACGCCGGGAGCGGCAATGCCACGCAGGGCACTGCCGCTCCGATTACTTTAAGAAACGTCCTTCGTTTCATTTGTTAAACACACCCAACCAGACGCCGGAATTCGATCGCCAGGGCGTCGTCTTCCTGAGCCACTTCCTTAATCAGCAAGTCCTGCAAGCCAGGGCTCACCGTTAAGGGGTTGTCGGCCTCGTCGACCAATTCGTAGTCACCAATGGCCACTGTCAGACCTTGAGGCGTAACATCACCGGTCGGCTGGACGATACCGAGGATTTTCAAAGTGGCCTCAGCCGGACGGTTCTGAGTTCCCGGCGTGGTAACAACGGGAGTGGTCAGAGTGTCGGCACCCAGGTCGACATTCGCTGTGGTGATGGTCATGTAGGCACCATTAACGGAAGTGCCGTTGGCAGTGATGACACAATCGTTGCCAGTGTCATCCATGTTGCCCGTGAGAGCCACGTCCACGTCACCCGCCGAATAAGTCGCCAGGATGGACTCACCAGACAATGCAGTGTCAACAGCCGACTGTACGGTAGCCCCGGTGGCATTGTAGGCAATGTTAGCCGTGGTGACAGCGACACCATACTTCGGGAAATTGACCGTGACGGTAAAGTTGCCAGACGTCGCTGTGGATGCGCGAGCCGGGATAGTGTTGACTGCAGATGCTTGCAAATAAGGTGATGCCAAGTCTGGGTCTTTCAACGACGTTTGCAAGTCGACGAGTTCATCGTAAGCGTGCCGAAGAGGGCCACGAGCGTGCGCGATGCTTTTAGCGCCTGAGAGAAGTGTTGCGATAGTTCCTGCCATAAATCAGTTCTCCAAAAAGGAAGTGAGCACATCCTTGTAAGTTAGTTTATCCTGTGCCGTCAGAGTTACCAAACTCCTACAGTTGAGAGGCGATCTCGTCCATCATGTCGATCCGGTAACGTCGCGGACCTTGATGTTCATAGTCACACCGCAGCTTCACGGGAAGCCGCCATGTGATTCCATATTTCTTGTTGACGCCATGGATCAATTGAGACGGCTCGGTGAACCCACCCAACGAATTATACGCATAAGCATCTGAGGCTGGCCACGCCCCGTTAATAAGCATTTCACCATTAACCTCGGTAGTCGAGCCGGGACGATGAAAGTGTCCGCAACAGTAGTAACGAATGGGGACACCATTACGAATATTGTCGAGAGCCATTAGCCGGTGTCGGCGCTTCTCCAGGCCATACCAAGGGATGCCGAGGTTGCTGCGAACGTCATCACCATGAAATACATGGAAGCCCACGCCGTCAATGTCGATGTTCGCGGAGAATGAATTGGGAATGTTGAACTTGATGTTTTCAATGTCCCGCAAGTGCATTTCCGCGACCTTAGCAATCAGGTAGTCCCAATTGTCGTGTGCCCCATGGTAGTCTTTCTTGTTCGAGCGGCGGCCGTGATTTCCAGGAACGTAGACGATGTTGACCTGCTCGAAGTAGGGAGCAAGGTCACGGTACATCAGCGAGTGGAGTTGACCGATAGCGAACGCATTTTTGAAAGCGTTCCTGAAATATGATCTCGATGTATGTCCATGAATCTCGCCGCTGGTGTGGTCGCCATAGGCAAGCACCGTAAGGGACGGAAAGTAGAATTGGGGTGCGAGGGTTTTCTGGGTCCACGACAGGATCGTGTCAACATACCTCTCGGCCCGACACATTGAAATAGGAAAGTCATATCGTTCGAGTCCGCCTGTGTCACTCGGGGTAATTACTTGATCGTGGTGCCCGTCGCTAAGGTGCATTACAAGATGCTCACGCTTCGTGCCCTTGCTGGGTTTGAAAGTAGGGCGTGCCGAAGGCAATGGGCGGAGTGGCTTCAGGTCAGCAATCTCGTCTACAACCGCTTGGAACAAACCTTGAGTCTTCGCAGCACCTTTGAGTTGCCGCTTGTACAAGTTTCGTTCTTCACGAAGGTGCTCGTTCTCAGCCTTGAGCTTGAAAATCTGGGCTTCCTCGTCTGTCATTTCAACGTCCGCGCGGATGTCAGTGTGCACTCTCCCGCATGCGATGTCGCTTACTACAGAACGGCTGACTCCAAATTTCTCACCAATTTCTTTTTGAGTGAGAATCTTTTCGCAGATATCATTCTTGATTTTCTTGACTTGGTCTCCTGTCAGTTTAGCCATTCTGATCTCCGATAAGTTTAGTTTCTGTGAAAGGATGATTGCACAATATGTAATCTACTGCTTGCTTGAAGTAGGTGTTCTCGTTGAACAGGCAAGCCTTCAAATCGACACCTGCCAAATGCTCTCGTTGGGCGCGAAGCAGCTCAGGCTCGGTTATTAGGCGGGCGGCCTTATTTACTAGATCGCGTGGAACCGTGAAATTGTTCTCACTCATTCCTATCTGATCGTTCAACCACATACCCGCCCGGTTATAGAACCGGTCGCCAACCAACGAGATAAAAGGCAAACCAAGATACAAAGATTCGACCAAGACATTGTAACAGCCGAACGGAAAGCTGTTGATCGAGAAGTCATGCTGTTCAGCATTCTCCATGTAATCGTAGTATTCCTGCTCGCTGTGAATGATCGCGTTTGGCAGCAGCTTGGCAACATCCATTGTGAAGCTGGGTAGCGCGGCGTAGCGATTCACGCCGGGGCTGGCAAACAGATGAATCTCATGATCGGCCGGGGAGTCGCCCCGTTCTTGGCGGATCGAGTTTACCGTCTTGTTTATCTCTGCCAGCAATGTCAGCAGTGTGTAATTGTACTTGTCAGGCCCCCACACGCAGTTAACTCGGACAACTCCGTCGTCTTTGTAGTTGTTCTTGCGCTCATAGGTAGGCCATGCCGGATGTTGCCCCAATCCAGGAAGCAACACCATAGTCTCGGCATATTGGTCGGTCGCATCTTTCTCGATGTCGCCGCCAATGAAGTAATCAATCTCAGAGTCGTCACCTGCTGTGTCGGGATGCCCATAACCCATGGCTTGGATCGGGGCGATTCGTTGGTTGCTCAGCCACACTGACTCGTTGCTCATACCGATGTCAGGGAAGTAGACCATATCGAAATCGTTGTTCTTCATGCCTTCCGGTATATGAAGCTCACCGCGATCGTCGAAGTAGCAATTCCATACGTTGTCAAAGTAGTCGGTGACTGCCGTGTGAGGCATATCTTGCTTTCGGCTAGTCCAAATCAGCGTCAGCTTGCAGTTGCCCTTCAACTGTTCGACCAGCGGGGCCGCCGACTTATAAACCGCATGGTTGCGATGCCACCGACATGTAATGATCGCGATATGTGGCTTGTCACCCTCGTTCTTCTGATTGTTGAATTCCCACTGCTGGGCTGCTTTGAACGAGCGATTCATGATGCCTTTGCAACGACGAGCGGCCCCGGTGTTGTGGTATGTGCACGTGAAATAAGTGCCCGTCACTTGATGGGTGTAGGCGGTCCAACGATCGTCCATGTTGGCCAAGTGATTGTAGATGTTCCTCTGCAGCCTTGCGTTTGGTGTGGAGATGCCTAGAATGTACGAGTTGAACCACATGGTAGAAAGTGTTGGGTCCAGCTCAAAGAACTGCTTTTGCTCGACCTGGGTAACACAGCGAGGATTCTGCAGCAGCAACAGTTTTGGCAAATTGTGCTCTGTGAGTAGTGTGCCTCGCAAAACGCCGTCGTTGGTTTCGAAGCCCGTGCAGGCTACCAGATGATGAAAGATGTGCGACATCTGCACCAGCATCATGGCCTGTTTCGGGGTAGGTATCAGAGATTCATTCAAACAGGCCGAATAAACCACTTGACAAAACATGGTCACCCGTTTGACGCCATCACGACCGAGCTGCTTGTATTGATTTACTTCGAAGAAACCCATGAATTGCAAGATGGCGTCGAAGATCGCGGGATCACAACGACTGATGGTTTCCATACACGCCAGATAATTCACCTCGGGAAAGCCCTCTCGGGCATTCTTCGGGATGTTTACGAGAGTTGCACGCTGCTTCTTGATACGCCGCTTCTTCATCTTCTTGATATTTTGCTGTCGTTGCTTTGTTCGCTTACCCAATAGGCACCTCCACAAGTTGACCGTTTGAGAATTTCAGTAGCCGCTCACAGGGAATTTCATCGCGGATGATTTCGTTTCGAATATCCTCCGCGCGCCAAGACGTCGTCGCAATAATGGTCGGCGGCTTTTCCATTCTGCAGATTACACTGGGCGGTTGGATACGGATGCGGGTGCCGGGAACATACATGTTCCATTTAACATCATGGCTGTCAACAACAGTGGGCATCCCTGGGATGATTTTATAAGGCTCATATGGGTCGAACTTTTTCTGCCCGGAAGCATTAACCATGAACAAATTGAGAAACATGGCCGACTTTCCGGCCCCGCCCCAGAACACTAGGTTGTCGAGATTTTCTTCGAACCAGTCAACTGTCTTCATGATCGACCTGTGCACCCGATCATAGTTGCAGATGACTTCATCGCTGTTAAAACTCAGGTCCGTTCTCGGACTCAGTTGACACACACAGCAAAGCACTTCTTCGCCATAAGTCGTCCAGGTGCTGAAGCCAGTGATGCCAACGCTCCTTAACAGGGCGCGCATGCTTGACCCTGTGAAGTGGTGCGGGTGTTCGTAGGTCCAATCCTCAATACGACAAGATTGCAATGCCTTGGTTGCACAGGGAACTTCGATGTACAACCAAGTCATGCGGTCCGCTCGCTTGTAATTGTCAATGACAATGCTCTCAAGTAAATCGCGAGGACTCTCCATGTGTTCGAGCAGATGGCGCATCACAATAAGTGGAGTATCAGCATCAGGGATGTGCTTTTCTGCTTTGAAGTATTCTCGGTAGTATTTGATGCCGTATTCTTGAGCGCGCTCGACGGCCTCGCAAGGGTCGACCGCGATCTTCACAACATCGCTATCCAATGAATTGAGGAATGAGCAATCCCCAGCCCCGATCTCAACGATGCAAGATGGCTTAAGGCCATCTAGTACGTCTTTGATCCTTTCAGTGTGGCATACCCAGTTCGAACCGTTGTTGTACATTCTGCAGCCAGCGCCGCTGTATTGCTCAACTGTGGAATCGAATGCTGAATTCCACACGTGGCAGCAATTATGGCATACTCGCAATCGGATTTTGTGTCGGTCCAACATGCTGGAGTCATCCGGGTTATCCTGCATTTCCACTAATGACAGCGGCTGCCAACCCATATCGAAAAGGAACTCGTTATTACGAGAATTGCAGCAAGGGCACCTAATCATCGCATTTCTCTTTCTTCTTGGTCAGTGTCGACCACAAGGTAGATGCCCTGTGAATCCTCGAACAAGTGAGAGATCGGATGAATGACATCATTGATCTCAACAAAAACTTCGGCCGAGCCGTCAAGACCTAGCTCGTCAATTAACTTGTCGGCTTTCATACCGGGTCTCCAGTTTCTGCGAATAATGGGACGATCGAAACGCCATCTTCTTGCCGAACAATTTCCTCAATCTGCTCGGTGGTGTATTCGCCGTGGTACTTGTAGGGCCGTTGCTCCAGTTCGTAGCGTTGGCAGTATGTACTAGTGGCCAGATAACCGATGGATAAGTCATTGATCCGAATATCGTATACGACACCGTAGGCATCTACGACAATTTGCACTGAGTCGACATCTTTGGAGCTTTTAAGCTCACTCAACAGTGTTTTCAATTGAACGATATCCGAGCACCGGAAATTGATCTTCCGTCCAGGTTCCAAGATGGTAAGCTCGTTATCACAAGTGCAGATGGCAACTAAATTAGTGTCATCCATAAAGGACGGTTCGATTCTATTTCTCATAATGATTCCTGTAGTTCTCCAAGCGTCATGTTCTCTAATCGACGGTTATCACGTAGCACGGACAGCACCTTTCTGTCGGTGCCTAGATGGAATAGATCAACGATTGTGGCCCCTTTGTTTTCGTCAATTCCAGGACGGTGGATTCGATCTTCCGCTTGCATTCGAGACTCTGGTTTGAAGTCGTTGCTGTAAAACACTGCCATGCGTGCTTCGGTAAGAGTAAGTCCCATACCTCCTGACTCTGGATGCGCAACGAATGCAACTCTCTCGTTGTTCTTCAGGTCAGCCCAGTAATTTAGGGGTTTGACGTCTTTACCAACCGATTCACCATTATGGCGTAGCACCTTCCACCCGCGACCGTCTACCTTCACGACGTCCCAGCACTGTTTGTGACAAATCTTGACGATCTTGTCTATCGAGCCTTGGAAACCAGCGAAGAGAACCAAACGACCCTGGTCTTCATTCTCTTCGAGCAGGTCGCGGACTGCCGCTTCCTTTGGACACTTCACTTCCTTGGATTCGCGTACCATGTTTGGCACTTCACCAGTGCCTTCACAATGTGGGCACACAGCCATTTGTTTCGTGTAGCCTGATTCAGTCAGATCGTTGACATCTGACAAATCAGTGCCCAGCTCACCGTCAACATTGAACCATTGCTCGTATTGACCTTCGCCTCGGCAAACTTCGCACTGCTTCATGCCAACTTGCTTCTGGCGATACTGGAAGCCATCACTCAGTTCACGCAGCCAAGTGATGCCTTGGATGACGGTGGCGGCCGACGACGCCAGGGCCTTGGCGACGCGCTTGAGCGTGCTGGAAGGTTCGAGCGTGACTTCTCGATAAATCTTCTCAGGAATATCGAGGCAGTCTTTCTTCTTGAGTGGTAGCACCAGCCCATCGAGACGTTCGTGCAGATAAGAGACTTCATTCTTGGAAGGCACGAACGAATGGGAGTCTTTACCCATTCCGAAGATGTCATCCATTTCATGATTCTCGTGCTCAGCATACTCGCCGCACTTGTCGCACTTCAGTTCGTCATCGCGCCATGTCTTACGTTTCCAGAACTTGCCTTGCTCTGTCATCTGTTGTTCGAAGATGGCCAACCTCCACTCGAATGCTTTCGGTGACCCTTCCTTCAGGAAACCAGGGTAACAGACTTCCGATTGCGACCACCAATCAACGGGTGACTTCGGCGAAGGCGTGCCGGACATCAGTATGACATAACCGTCCCAGCCGTGCTCTTTGCGAATCGAGTCGGCGAGGTGCATCGCTGCTTTGGTCCGTTTGGCGAGGCCGGACTTGAGTCGTGAGGATTCATCGAAGATGACGCCTTGCGGAGCGGGCATCCCGTCTTCCCACCGCTCGATGTCGATGCGGAGACGCTCGTAGGTCATAATGCGAGGTTGGACGCGCAAGCCCCACTTCTCGAACTCCCGCTCAACGGCGGCAATAGCTGACTTCGGAGCCACCCACCACCAATCCTGCTTGCCAGACTGTTCCATCACTTCAATGGCAGAGAGCGTTTTTCCACAATTGTGAACCACAAAACCATCCGCCACAAAGTTTCGATATGGGTTATCCATAACCAAATCAAATACTCTCTCTTCTCCGGCTGTTTCGACACTAACAACAGTGTCAGGCTTAGGGATGAAGAACACGCGACCGCGACCGCCGTCTAATTTTGCAAATCCCCCTGCTTTTCCATGCTTCTTTGCGTGGCTAGATGTGGTGTGAAGCTCCAAATTCTCTATACGGTTGTCATGCCTGACACCATTCTTATGGTGTACCACTTCAGCAATAGTCAAGTGTCTACCTAAACTTTCTTCCATCACAAGAATATGCTCATAGACGCCTCCCGTTGTCCATCTTGGGTGTTTTCCTTTCAAACCCCCTACGCGGACATACCCATCCTTGTCAACCCAAGTACCATTTGTCAATACAGTGTCACCAGGAGTAAGCCTATCTGCTGGAATGCACACAGATTCACTAATATAAATTTCATGGTCAGGTGTGCATACCAAAGTCTTACCAGATTGCAGAGTTATTTTAACGACCTTCTTGACACCCTTATCCAGAACATTGATTAGTCGATTTAGGCCAAGAAAGCTACCTTTCATCGAACGAACAAACGTCGGAATACTAGAATCCCAAGATTTTTGTCCCTTCCTACCGACGTGGTTTTTCTTATTTGACCACTTGTCATACAGTTCTGATAGTGTAATCTTGAACCCGCGACCAGCACGGTTGCAATTCACAATGGCATTCCCACTGATACATCCCATTTCGGCGGCCAGAATCTTGTAATGATAGGTGAGGCAGTGATCGGACATCAGTTTCTGGTGCTCGTAGAGCGACCTGCTGTAGCCCCAGTTGCGAAGGGGTTGGTCCCAGTTCGCATAAGGGTTGCCGCCCGTCATGTACGCAAGCTGGAAATTATTCCGTGTGCAGTCTTCAACAGACCACATCTTGCGGTTGTCGCCATCGACATGTCCATGCCAACGACTACCCTTCATCGCCTTTATCTCGTCTTTCAACTCGAACGGAGTTTGTCGAAACCGTCCCTCGGTGGCACCGTGCCCAAGAAAGTTGATGCGGCCATTGGCACGTTGAATGGAGCAAGGTACCCACACTCGGGTGCCCTTCTTTGTCTCTTTAATCAGGCGAATATTCTCAATTGTCATCTTCAATTCTTTCGTACATGATCCCGTTGTCACCCCGTACAGGCAACGTATGGTCATCGTCGCCCTCTAGAATGGAATCGGGTATTTCAATGAAAGCATCGGCAGTTCATACTTCGATTCATGAGGGTACAAAATCATTTGCCGTTGTACTCCAAATAGAATAAACCATTCTGACCCCGGTCAGGCACCTGCTTCGCTTCAAAGATCGCATTCAGACCGAGCCGTTTGAACTCAGAGAAAATCGAGTTGAAGACGGCGCAGACTTCACGGCTGACTGTAGTTTGGCAGCCCCTGAGCGTCGCGTCCTTCCACTGTGACAGCGTCCCGGCGATAAAAGCCACTGAGACACCGCGAGTCTGCGATTCTGTTAGAACACACGGCATACCGCACAGCTCCAGAATCTCAGCGAAGTCTCGTTCATCGGCAGCGATAATGAAGCCAGCATGAAAAAGGTTCAAGTAAGGGATGACTGCCTGTGCGTTTGCTCTCAGCGAGCCATCTTTCATAGAGGCAATGCACAGCATGTGATGTAGCGGGGGTTCGAACCCGGAAGAGTCCGCCTGTTCCGCTATGTTCCGGCCGAACGCTTGTCGCCCCAGTGGGAGCAGTTTCTTCAAGTCCAGTGCGGAAATTTGTACCAATGCTACTCCGCTCATTCATTGTATCCTGGTGGTCCGTCAGAGAGAGTCGGGTCAATCGGCGGGAAGTCGCCGAACTTCTGATGAAATCGCGTCCCGTGTTCAACTGCATGGATGCTTTGCAATAATGCAGCGCCCACGCTCTCAGGGGTTACGGGCTTGTCGATTTCATATTCTGCAAAGATGTTGTTCACCTGCACATGAAAGGCCACATAGCCTACATCCGGGTCGTACATCATGGAAATCTCACCCCTGTTCTTGATACACCACAGCAGTGAATCTTGCAGACTGACTTCCTGCTCGACAGGGGGTTTGCTCATTGGTTTCTCTGTGGGTTTCTTCGGAGGTGGGTCCGGGTCTGGCCAAAGTGAATGCGGGTAGTATGTTTGCATGTTAGCTCCAATCCCCGTTTGCCTTGCTGCCCCTCCGTGAGGGTGATGGCTTCCCACTTCTCCACGTCAGGACAGCAAGACTTAACACCAGCCAGGAAGGCACGGGGTGCGCCTCCCGGTGTTTACTGATTAACGGGCCCGCTTGTTATCGGGCGCGTCCTTCTCTTCGACCTTCTGCACACCCGATGATGGGTTGCGGAACTTCTCGATCTCTTTCGTGATCGAATCCTGCGCTGGACAATCACTTGCACTGAATGGCTCCGAGCATTTGGTCACTACAGGGACGTGCCAACCGTAGTCGGGCGTCTTCTTGTAGCGGATGCCGAGCGTGGCGGGCGAGGGAACTCCGCCATTGGCTTCGGAAGGAAGGAACGGTCGCAACTTACCGGCCTCATTACGGCCGGAAGCGTTGCCGAAGAACAATTCGTACATCTTGCTCGTGCTTCGCTCAATGACGAGGAAGCTCGGCCCCCACATGCAGCCCGTGTTCTTGGGCGCGGTCTTGATACGCTGGAACTCGGGATCGCTCGTCTTGTAGACAGCCACGATAGCATCGCGGTCACCGACGTCCAGGGCCTTCGCGCGGGCATCCAAGGGAATAATGTCGATGGACTCGCCCAGGTCGATAATTTCCTCGCCGCCCGGTTGAGGCACACCCCAGTGGCCGGGAGCAATCTTACCGGTGTCAACGTACTTGCCCTTTGTGACAAGCTGAATGCGGGGCAAAAACTCCGCGCCTTGGCTGACTTCCGCTACTTCGCCAAGAACCTCTTCTTGGACGGCCGGAAGGAAATTCGATTTGAAGGGTACAAGTTCATTCGCCATGTGTCTGATCTCCATTGTCTGGTTTCAAAGAATCAATTACTAAAGTGTCAACAATCTTACGCATCAGTTTCCGTTTGTCATATTTGTTCAGTCTCTCACGCTCGCCCTCCGATACCTTGTTCAACCTATTGTAAATAGACACAGGGTCGAGCTTTAACATCCATGCCAACGCGGCTCTGTATCCATCCTCTACTGTCTTTGCACCTGTAACTTCAATGACCTTCCGAGCTTGATGGAAGTCAGAGTCAAGTTCCTTGCGAATATCGTGCAGCGATCTCAGTCTGGGTATGAGGCCTTTGGCTTTTTCCTCTTCCGACTGATGGGTCAGGAATGCCTCATAATCCTTCAGGGCTTCACGTACACGATTTACGAATGCGGTGACCTTCATTGTCTTTGCATCCGTCAGAAACTGTCCCTGAAGCTCTTGTGGCAATCTAGCCAATGCTTCTGCTGCCCTTAACGGGATGTCACCCGTGTTAACTGGGTTGATGGCTTCAGTTATCAGGTTGTTCAACCTGAGCATCCGCCGAATCCAGTCATTATTCTTGTCGATCTGATTGCTCAGCTCGCCCATCGTCATCCCGTCGTCAAGCAGCTTTCGCAGGCGACGAGCATATTCGAATACTTGTGTTTCCTTTGGCCGGACAGCATTGGCCTTAAGTTGTACGAGTATCGCTTCATCGTCAGTCATCTCTCTGACAATGCAAGGCACAGTGTCGAGTCCAGCGATTATGCTGGCCTCTCGTCTGTGCTCGCCTTCAACTACTTCATATTCACCGTCGAGCGGTCTCACAAGAAGAGATTGAAGAACACCGTCAACTCTGATGGATTCTACCAACTCTTGAAATTCAACTGACTTCTTTCGCACGGTTCGCAATGCGACCTTTGGCGAATTAAGTTGGTCGAGCGAGATGTGTTTTAGTTCGTCTTTCATCGTTCTACCACTATATAGGCCAGAACTCGGGATTTCGTTAGCAGTTTCTGAAAAAGTTTTCGAAATACTAACACACCCCCTGATAGCGGGGATGACAAAGCGCTAGGCCGAAAAAAGTTTTCTGAGACATGCCTACCCCCTGTAAGTGGGGTGGTGGGGAGTGGGGAGCAAAAATAAACCTCCCTGGTATTTTCTCGTTTTCGACGCTTTGCGCGTTTTTTTCTGGGACAGTAGTTTTTTGCTCCCTGCTCCCCACCCCTTGGCGCCTAGCACTTAAATACTTAGCTGCCAAAGACTTATGTCAAAAACCCCTCTGGGGAGAGGGGGGCAATTACCTCCTCCATCCTCCAGCGGGGTTAGCCCATCCCCCACACCCCGAATGAGGGATCAAACCACCCGGTAGGGGTGGGGAGGTAATTGACCCCCTCTCCCCAGAGGGGCCACCTTTGGGGTGACCTATTTCAGACACCTTTTTGAGATTTTGCGCTAACGAAATCACGAGTTCTGGCCTATATAATGATAGACGATTCGAGAAAGTATGGAGATACTATGAAAAACTCGCCAGTGACCCAGGCGTATAAAGCCTACTACGACAACGTGCTGTCACAGAAGCACAATAACCCAGAATTGATCGGCAAGTGGGGCGAGGACCCGTCGCGCTTAGAAACACAGATAATGTGTCACAAGATGGGTGTGAAGGTTCCAGATTCAAATATGTATGAGGAAGGGGGCGAGAAGTTTGGCCCACAACGGTGGCCTTACGACGCGGCCGGAAATCCGAACTACAGCGACCCACCTATTCAATATATTATACGCGATCGCATGAAGTGCATCGGCACAACGTGGTGGGATTGGAAGAACAAGCGGTCCATTGGGCTTGGCTTTGACTTCGATTCCATTGCCGGGCACGCCGAAGGGGTAGGCGTATCCGATTCTGAGATTGCGAAGCTAGACAAAATCGACGTTCCTTGGCTCGAAGTTATTCGAAGCACCAAGGGAATGGGTCGACACATCTACATCTGGTTCAAGGACCCATACCCGGTCACAATGAACCACACTGAACACGCCGCCTTGGCGCGCTCATATATCCCACTGATCGCGCAGCACACGGGACTCGACGTTGAGGCCAGTGTAGATGTCTGTGGATCGGTCATGTGGATTCACCACGAGAGTGCGACAAAAGAGAATCATGGTTACGAGTTAATAAAACCAGCGACACAAATTCTAACTGCTGCTCACGTTCCACCTAACTGGCGGGACAATCTCGAAGTCGTCACCGGCAGCAGAACCAAAGTGCGAGTCCAAGGATGGACCGCCGATGGACTACCAACCGAGGGCGACGAGCTTGACGAAATGACTCAAGCTCACGCCCGGGTTCCATTAGACGAGACCCACCTGAAAATCCTCGAAGACCTTGAGCATACAGGCCACACTAGCTTGTGGGTGCATGACCACTATCTGTGGCAGGGGCACACGGCCGGGCTGAAAGCAGTCTACGAGGATTGGAAAGAACGGGGGACCCCGATGCGGGGTTTGTTTGACACAAACTCGCTTGACTCTGATCCGGGTAAGGCGAACTGTCTATGCGCAGACACCAAGGTCATCACTCGTGAGGGGGTTAAGCCCATTGGCGAGTTGGCAGGTAAGAATGCGGAAATCATCACTTACCGTGGTAAGTGGATGACCGTACCATTCAAGTCCTACGGGGAGCAGGAAGTGTTTGCCGTGACACTTGAGAACCGCAACCAACGTAAAGTCATCCGGGCCACCGGCGATCACCGCTGGTATGTGACAAAGTATCGAAGTAATGGCAAGCGAAAGACCAAGGTGAACTTTGGCGACCGAGAGGAAGTTGTCACCAAGGATTTGACCGAGGGGCGTATCCTCGTGCAAACCAAGCCGCAATGCAATCACACACCTAGTGTGGTCGGAATTCAACATGGTCTAGTGTGGGGCGACGGCACCAATGGAGGCGGTCGGAGAACATCATCGCTGAGCTTGTTTGGCAAGAAGGATGCCGAACTGTTAAAGTATTTTGCTGGGCATCCTCAACGACCGATCACACGATCTGTTGGTGGGGTGGAAGTATGGAACCTCCCTCACCACTTCAAGTCTTTGGTGCCTTTGCACTACGATAAGGCTTACTTGTATGGATGGCTGGCGGGTTACTTCGCTGCTGATGGCTGCGTGTCTGGTAGTGGTTCGTGCATAATTCGCTCCGCCGACAAAAATAGTATTGAGCATGTTCGCCAAGTGTGTCACATTCTCGGAATCGAGACTTCAAAGATCACAAGTAGGGTGCATTCGGGCTACAAAGATAGCATGATGTACACGACAATCTTGAAAGCCTCTGATTTGTCGGAAGAGTTCTTCCTGCTCACCCATCACCGTGAGAGATGGGGCAGCACGGAGAACCGGCAGCACCATTACTGGAGAGTAGTCAGCGTAGAACCTGCCGGGCGCGAGGAAGTATTCTGCTGCACAGTTCCAAAGCACCATTGCTTCGTGCTGGAAGACTTCATCCTTATCGGCAACTGCTTTATGCGACCAAAGCTCGGCGGCGGGTGGGACGTGTATCGTTTCGGTGAGGGGTGTACTGAACACCCTCTCTGGGGTAAGCAAGGAAAGTGGACCCACACCACATTCAATTATCCTGCCACCCTGCGACAAATCTGCTGCTCGTGCGGAGGCTTTGAAGCCCCGGACGGCAAAGGCGGTTACATGTTCTCGCTGGTCGAGGAAATTGCAAATGCCCTTAAATTGCTGTCTTCCAATATCGAGATTCCTCGTGGGGTATCAGATAGTGATGGAAGACAGTTCGTCATTAGGCCACGGGACGACGGCAAGATCATCTTGGTCATTGGCAAGACAAGAGGGGATAAGCCCGTTGATTTCCCTCGTTACGCCAAAACTTCCAAGGGCTGGGAGCGGGTGGTTGACGATGCTGTCAAGACAACAGATAAGGAAATCGAAGATGCTGAGATGTGGAGTGAATTGGATAACCAGTTCCGAGCATTGAAAGTGGGCAGCAGATTCGAAGAGTGGGTGCTACGAGATGAAGAGGGGGATTGGATTACACACCCACGCGAGAACGTGAAATTATTCTTGGTATCAGAAGGCCATACTAAGAATGATGTGATCTTTGGCCAAGCCATTTTCAAATGTTGGAAGCTAGTGAATAGACCTTTTGAATCAGAGTATCCCGGAGGACGGGAGTGGAACCGTAATGCAACTCAGTTCTTGTACACTCCAATCGAGTTACAGGAAGGGGAGCATGCAGTACACCCAACTTGGAACAGGCTGATGCGGCATTGTGGCATCGAGCTGGATCAACTAATCCCAAATTTGCCATGGTGCAAAGAATGGGGGATTGAGAATGGAGGCGATTACCTGACAGCGTGGGTGGCCTGCATGTTCCAGAACCCTTACGGCAAGCTGCCTTACCTGTTTTTCTATGGACCGCAGAACAGCGGGAAGTCATCTTTCCATGAGGCTCTCGCCCTTCTTGTCACCAAAGGTGTTTGCAAAGCTGACAGAGCGCTTACAAGCAAATCAGGATATAATGGCGAACTTACGAATGCCATTCTCGGCGTGGTTGACGAGGTGGACATCAGCAAGACAGGTGGAATTGAGGCTTACAACAAATTGAAGGAATGGGTAACAGGTGAGACTCTCTCAGTCCATGCGAAGTACAAACAGGTCGAAGAAGTTCGCAGTACGCTGCATCTGGTGCAAATGGCTAATTCGCGGGCCAGCCTGCCTGTGTTCCCTGGGGATACCAGAATAACTGCTATGAATGTACCAAGTCTCGAAGAGGAAATCCCGCGTGACAAGTTCCGCGAGCTTCTGAAGCGAGAGGCGCCACACTTCATGAGGACCTTGTTGGATTTTGAAATCCCTGAAGCGACCAGCCGTATCATGCTGCCGATCATCGAGACTCAGGGCAAGTATGACGCTGCTGCTGTGAACAACAACCCATTGGATGACTTCATTGACAATAACTGCTACGCTATTCCTGGCAGGTCGATTGCATTGAAGGAATTCAAGGAAGCGTTCTTCAAGACACTGGAAGAGTATCAAGAGACAGAGTGGAAAAACGATAGAGAGATTGTTCGCATTCTGTCTGAGAGATTTCCAGTAGGTCGCGGCCGAGGTAATGTACAAGTGGTAGGCAACATCAGTTTCCAAGAATGTGAACCGATGACGCCCTTTACAAAAGACGGTAGTCGTCTGAAACGAGAGGATGAAGTGTAATGACTGACAGCAAACCGACCAACCCCAAAGATGCGGTTGGTTCGACCAAACTAGCTATGGACTTGGTCCCAGAGAGCGCGGTGGCCGAAATGGCCATGTCTTTTCTGGAGGGAGCGTTGAAATATGGACGCTACAACTGGCGAGAGAAAGGCGTACGGGCATCCATCTATTATTCGGCCATGCGACGCCATATGTCAAAGTGGTTAAACGGCGAAGATGAGGATGCTGTGACCCATGTCAGCCATCTTGCCTCGGTGATGGCGTGCTGCGCCATTATCTTGGACGCTAAGCTGCTGGGAAAATTGAATGATGATCGCCCGCCGCGTGCACCCGTCAGTGACCACATTGATGGTTTACAGGGCAAGATCGCCCATTTGCAAGAGCTATTCAAGGACGAGAATCCATACCAGTATACCATCGCGGACAGCCCCGTTGATTGCTGTGGCAAGGCACCTTGCGATTACTCAGAATATGAGTTCATGCAACAGTGGCAGGGGAAGTTTTATGATGACTCGAAGAAATGTGATCCGCTCCTATCACCCGCCGTAAAGGTTCCTGAACTCATTAAAAGTGGGCCCGCCATAAAGGCGGAGCAGGCAGCAAAGAAGTTGGAGAATCTGCAACGAATCAATAACCCTCCCACACCAGGAGTTCGATTCGAAATCAAAGACAAAGAGAAGCTCGCTTCCATGCAGAAACTTGAAGATCGCATAGGTAATCTGTACCAGAAGTACAGCCTGGAGCAGATCGACAAGTTCCTGTCGATAGCGAAACTGCACGGAGTGGACCCGTTCGATTTTATCAGTTCAATCGAGCGTGTGACACAAAGCATGCGAAAGGCAGAGGATTGCAGGAAGGCGGCTGATGAATTGAGTAAGGTGAGAAAAAGTTGGTCAAAGAATTATGACACAAACATGAAAGAACAGTGCATTCAAGCCGCACTGGATCATCTGCATGAAGAGGCAGAAAAAGCCGATCATACTTTCTTTGGTTGGTTGGATGAATATGGCTACTATCTGAGTGAGGACCCTAAGAAATGACGGCTAATTTATATGGTAATGTGATGGCTTGTGTCGACGTTGAAACCACGGGCACAATCTTTGGATATCACGAAATCCTCCAAGTGGCCGTATTGCCACTGGACAACAAACTGAACCCATCCGAGAAACACAAGTTCTTCTATAGAAACATGGCCCCTCTGCACCCCGAAAGGGCAAGCAAAGAGGCCAAAGCAAAGCATGGGCTTGACGCCAAGAAAATGGCTAAAGAGTGTCGGTCGCCGGATCAGGTGGCTCAGGACTTGGATGACTGGTTTATGAAGCTGAACCTGCCCTTCGGCAAGAGACTGGTCCCGATAGCGCACAACTATGCGTTTGAGCGTGGATTCTTATCCATGTGGCTTGGACAGGAGTTGTTTGATACAATCTTCCATTTCCATCCGCGAGACACGATGACATTCCCAGCCGCCGTGAATGATGTCTACGCTTGGCAGGGGCACACACCTCCGTTTTCTACCTTGAGTTTAACAGGGATGTGCAATAGATTCTCGATCCCTCTTGAGAATGCCCACGATGCCTTGGCTGATTGTGTGGCAACTGCCCGGCTATACCGAGAACTGCTACGGAGTTTCGGTTGATTCGGCCTCTCGCGCGGCTTTCAGTCTTGCCATCTTCTGTTTACGTTGTTCCGCCCGCTTTGCTGCTCGTATGGAGCCGCGAGGCGGGCGTTTTGGCGTACGTGACAACGCTTGCGCCATCTGTTTCTTATCTCTGCATTTTCTACATCTCTTGGCCATTAAAACAACCTTCCATTTTGAAGACAGCCTAGCAATGCCGCTCGTTCCACCGGCATTGCCTAGCTGTCTTTCTCGATCCAAAATTGATCGCCTACACCCCACTCCAATGCCTCTTCGGCAGTGAAGTAGAAATCTGTGGCTTTCTTCGCTCGTGTTCTCCACCAGCGACTGTCTTTGTTTGTGTGAGAGGCAAACAGAGCTGTCCACTGATTTTCCAGCACTTCATAATGCTTGACCACGTTCGTCAGTTCCTGGCCCTTCCCTTCTACTTCGGCTGCCCAATCATGGTGCATGAAAGCGCAGTGAGGGGCTACCCAGCGACAGCCTTGCTTGCCCGCCGCCAATATAAGTGGTGCGGCACTCATACACTTGCCATAAGCGAAAGTGTGGATCGGGCATTTGATAGTCAGCATGATGTCATACAAGGAAAGGGCTTCATACACGTCGCCACCATACGACGAGATGAACATCTCGATCGGTTCCTCAGAAGACTGGGTTTCCATCAGGTACAATCCCTTGATGGCATAGTCCACCGACACAGCGTCGATGTCTCCGATGAATACTCGCCTATTGGCGATGTCGATACCACTGTTAAAATAAGCGTCAACCCAGTCTTTCTCGAATTTCATTCCCACAACCCCTGTGGACACTTTTCAGTGGCCATCTTGATCTTGTTGAATACCGCTACCGAACCAACCGTGACCTTGCAACCACATCCTTTGCAGCGTTTCTTTTCCTTGTCATACCACGAGCAGTGCGTACAGTACTTGTCATGGATTTCTTTGACTTCCTCGTCTGAACGTGTTGGCCGTCCAGCTTGGTTCCATCGCAGCAAAGCCTCTTTATAAAGCCAAAGCTGCATGGACAAAGCAGGGTATTCGGGTGTAGGACCTTCGCCTTCTGGTTTAACTTCCAGACCCTCTATTTTCATGTCTTGCAAAGGTGAATCAGCAATCATTTCCTTCACATCTTGCACCAACTCTTCTTGAGTTGGCGCTGACTTCACGGCAGAAGGTCTGCCAGCGTCACACCGCCTTGTGCGTAACGCCTCACGGACGGGGCATGAAGAGCACATCTCTTCAGTTACAGTTTGTCCGTGCGCCCCACACCGTTTGTTGATGCACCGGAAGTAAGTAAGGCCCTTAATCCGGTCAACAACCTTCTGCCGTTTTTTACAGTCAATCTTTAGCATTGCCGTCATTCTCCGCTAAATTACTATTTTCGTGGGTAAAGTGGTTCCTGAGCAGCTTCCTCATAGCTGGGCTCGTCCCCGGTACTTCCTGTGGCATCCCCTGTCTCCCGTTGAGCGGCTTCCCCTCCTTTTCCCATTTCTGTCGCCCCATCCTTTTCCGCTTCTGTAGCCACTTCAGATGCGTTGGTTACATCAGCACAATCGTCACCATTGTGAGTGGTATGAGGATCATGTGTGCCATTTGCAGCTTTGGCTCTCAGAACACGGGTTTCATTACAATTCCACCAACCATCTTCTCGTGCACCATAATGACCTTCCCAGTATTCAGCCGCACTTTGAGCCGCCCAGGCAGCCCCATAGCTGTGGCACACAGTCCAGATTGGACCATAGCACGATGGGCAACCTCCCTCACATTTGCAAGGACCGCCGCAAGGACCGCCGGGTTTCGATCCCCCTGACGGCCCTGCCTGACCCTGCGCATGTGAAGTATGCCATTGGACGTTTACTTTGTAATTGCAGCCAGCTCCGGTGCCACACCCGTCCACGGATCGCGTCTTTGTGTCTCCACCACCGCCAGCGTTACCGCCGCCAGACATCTGGGTCTCGGTGGCCTGCCTCGCGGCTGATTGAGCGATAGACTTGGCCTCAATAACTGGATCAGTTTCGTCGAAGTTAATGTAGTCCGAGACTTCGCAGATAACTTCGTTGCTTATGGTACAGAGGTCACTTGGATGGAGTTCTCCAGACGAGATGACCAGTTGGTCGTCTCTGTGCTGCCCGCCTGTGAGCAAATGCCCAATTGGAGGGGTTACTTCAAAATCGTACCCACCACCGCCATTAGTGTCCAACGGGAGGGGCCACACGTCGCTGCAGGGCTTCGCTGCGGGCCAAGCCCAGTGATATGCCGATGTCTCACCGGACCGCACAGGCGTCCAGCAACGCATCGACACGGTGTTGTCGTCAGGATTCACCGTGGAGGTCTCGATGATCGCTTTTACAGCGTCGCCGAACTGTGCCACATTCAATGTGATGCAGTCCCCGACGTCCAGGTCCATGTGCTTCAGAGGAAGCGTGAATTCCACTTTCTTCCAGCAGTTGGCCTTGCGAATCAGCCAGAAGGTGGCGGCGTGGTTGACTTGATCGTACACGTTGTAGCAGAAGAAATCCTCATTCAATTCAACAGTACCATATTTGGCCACGTTGTATTTCAGGATTATCTTTCGTTCGACGTCCTGGTCATCGCGGACCGCCGCCCCTGCTTTCTGCCATTTGATGCTGTGCGTTGTGTAGACTTCCTCAGTCTCACTGAGAGACTCGGTGAATGTGCCATTCAGGATGTCGCTCTCACTGATCTCTCGCACCGCTGTCGGTTCTTCCGGCAGGTACTTGATGTAAATGACATCGTTTCGGATGAACACCGAACATCGGGCTTGGTACGCAATATCATTGATTAGGTCGTAGACATCGGGCCTGTCGATAAGGTAAAAGTTCTGACCGTAGTCAGTCAACTTGGTTTTCACATCGGCGAAAGTTGTGGAGTCGACGGTCAGCTCAGTATACTTGCCAACAAGCCATTCGATGATATCACATGGGTTAGGGCCCACCGTAGAGGTGAAGGACACATAGATATCGTCATCCCACTGGTCGTTGTACAGAGACAGGGCTTTGTTCATCCCGATCTCCACGACCTGATACCCGCCGTAGTCAGTCAAGTAGGCAGTGTAGTAATCGGTGGGAACTTCCGTGAGGTACCTGAAGCCATTAGGAGCGGTTCGGAAGGCGCATACCTTGTCCACGGTGCCCGGCAATAGGCTTGCAAGGTATAAGATTTCCGATTCAGATTCCATGTAGACTTCGCTGCCAGGAGGGGCCCAGAAGAAATCGCTGGCCTCCATTTCGTCGTAGTATTTCCACGAGTCTTTCGGGCCGCCTGACATCCCCGGGGCGGTAGACAAGGCTTCCTCACAGGATGCGAACGCCTGGGCCTCGTTCTGGTCGGCTTGAAAACCAACACCATTAGTATCGGCAGGAATCCACGTGGCTGACTGCAATCCAGAGCCGGGGCTGTTGCCGTGGTTCACCTGCCAGTATCCGCCCGTGTTATTGACATTGTTTGTGCCTCCAATCTGTGCTACAGCAGACACTTGTCCGTAACCGAGTGAAGGGACATCCCGGCAAGCGACATGGTTGAAGGTGTCATATTCTGGATGTTTCCGGCTGGTGATCGTGAATACGTTGCCGGAGAACGTGCCTGTAAGCACAGCATTGTCGACGAACAAATCAATCTGCTCTCCTTGTGGAAAGCTGGTACCATTGTAAATGTTGACAGTGGAATACTCATAAGCAAGTTGCTGTTCAAGCAAATCTTTCAGCTTGCAGATTTCTCCGAAGCGTCTGTTCACACACTCCAGGTCGGGGCCAATGGTTTTCTGGACGTTGCTTGTCCAGGTATTGTTTGCCCCTTGAGTTGGAAAATCTTGATTGCCTGTCGACTGACTTGGGCATTCAATCTTCACCGCTTGACAAATACGAGGCTCCAACGTGAAGTCATGGATGCCTATACCTGTCTCCAAATAACCTCGGCGTGGCGCTCGTATTTTGACGGCAGGCAAGTGGCAAACTTGCCCAAATACAAGCGGCCACGCCTTCCCCAGCGCCTCATCTGGGATATTTGCAAAGTCACCCTCTTCCATGCTGAAGCCGACCTGTGTAGAATTCAGCTTCGACATGATGTCGAATGCCAATGTGCGTTGTGACTCGTCCCACGCTATTGGCGTGACAAGCTCACCTTTGAACACAAGAATCTTGTCGCTCGCAGGCAGACCTTTGCCCACCATGTAAACGCGCGCAGGCCTCTTGTGTAAATCGTTTCTGTTGTAAATGGCTCTCAGTTCGCCGTCAACATCGTCCAACACGATGCTCAATTGCTGTGAGTCACTGGCACCTGACAGCATCATGGAGCCGTCGAAGCCGCTCATCGAAATTACTGTTGGTAAAGCAGTGCCGTACTCTTGATCGGAGTACATAATGGTGCGGTTGCCAACCCAATCAACTTCTAGAAGGACTACCCACTCGGTGCCCATGTTCTGACTGAGAAGCGCAGAGGCGTTTGCTGTTAGAGTTCTCATGCCTTTTCCTCAAATTCCAAAATGACTGTCATGGTTTCGCCGCCCGGCCAGCCATCACCTGCCCGTCCGGCACCTGAGAACTCGAACGGGTTGTTTCGCAGGTAGCCCAAGAATGTGTCGCCGTCGTGGTCAATTATTTGGATCAACTCGCCGTGGTAAGAGTTGATGAATGCTCTCAGTTCAAGGGCCTTATGGCGACTGACTTCGAATTCCCAATTGAATTTCTTACGCCCATTACGCGAGTGAACGTACGTGTATAGCGTACCATCCATTGCTCGCATGCTTATAACAGAAGCCGTCAAGCCCTTGGCATCGCCCCACGATGGACTTGGCAGCAGCGTTGTCGTAGCAACGCCTGGGTAAGGGGCCTTCAGTATAAAACTCATACAATCACCGCCGTCACGGTTTGAGATAGGTTCAGTGCCATTCCATTTCCATCATCGCTTCCAGGTTGCTCCACTTCTAGTTTCTCACCTTCCATTTCGAGAGTCACAGTCCAATTTTGCTTCCCTTCCTGTGTGGCAACTTCATTCGGATTGGTAATGAAACCAGACCAGAGGTTGCCTTCCCAGTCAGTGAGGCCGATTAACTGGCCAATGGTAGCTTGAAGGAAGGTGTGCAAATCGTCTACCTGAGACTCAGTCAACCCGGTGATAGTAATTGCCAACGTGCGAACCTTTGGCCAGTTCGGATCAGCATACACAATCAAGCGACCGCCGCGAGTCTCGGTGTTGACGCGGGTATAAGAGTTCCTGTCTCGGTTATCCAGTTCAGGTGCCCGTAGAATAACTTCGCTGGTATGCACCCCAGTAACAGGTTGATATAGAGACAAGCGGTCAGTGGTGCTGCCTTGAGGGTCTTGCAAAGTTTCTCGTGGGGCAGTCACTGATGAAATAGTATTCTCACCTTGGAATGGGGTGTATTGCTTCCTGGCACATTTGGTATCTTCCAGCCATGTCATAGCGTGCCCGATTCCCAGGTCTTGCTCCACGTTGCGAATCCACAAGCCGGTCATTTCCATTTCGTCAGTGATGTTCAAAGTCTGGGTGACGACGTGGCCTTTGCCGACCAGAACAGTCTGTGTCAAGTTCAATGTGTTCGCCACACCGAACGGATCAATTGACTGTTCAAGAATCAGATTCTGAGTGATGCTCTCGACCACATAGATTGGTGTGTAGCCGGTGCTTACCAGAACAAGGTTATCCGTGATGAACGCGTGGTATGGGGTGGAGGTGTGCTGCGCCAGAGCCATCCACTGATTGATGCTCTCGTGAAGAGGCCCTTTTCCAACAGCCGTCTGAACAAGATTCAGGGTATTGGATACCGCCAAGCCAGAAAGAGTGGTGACAGTCTGGGTGAGATTCAGAGTGTGTCCGACCGGCTTTCGATCGTCAACATAATTGAAGTAGCTCAGCAGGTCCGTTATGACCAACGTGCTCGAAATGCTTTCAGAGTACGTCTGCCTACCGGTATCAGTCAATGAAAGAGCATGTGAGATGCTGATCGAGATTTCGCGAGCGCCCACCGCTGTTTGATTCAGTGTGAGACTGTGGTCTATACTCTGAGCATCTTTGCGGCCAATAGCAGAGTCAGTGATCCCGAGTGAATGGTTGACCGTCTCGTTGAACGTGGAGGGGCCACCCAGACCAACAGGAATCCCCAGCGCCATTGTGCTGGCGAGAATGGAGTTGACTGTCCCTAGTTGTGATTGTTTGGCCATGTCACTCTCTTTATGTTAGCAGCCACGCATTGAGGTTGCAAATCTCACCGTCTGTTTGGTGGTTGGAATAGTAGAAGCCTATCCGATCTGGGCCATTCACAGTTAGAAAAGAACCTTTGGCTTGTGCTGTCCCTAAACTAAGCCAATTGACTCCGTCCATACTAATAAACGGCTGTATGTTTGTGGCATCATTTACCCACCGCATCCAAGTCGGCCGGGACAATCCCCAATCATAAGAGCCAATTGTTGACGCATAACTTGTTGGGCTATTCCATTCCCACCAATTTATACCTGAGTTTGCTCGTAGGCCAATGGTCTCCCATTTGGTGCTTCCAGAATCGCCTAATATCAAACCCCCGTGGGAACCAGAGATACCCCCTAATGCTGAGGGGCCAAGATCAATCAGACCTGTCAAAGTCCAAGGCTCGGAAGGCGCAGACATGTAGGCTATGTGCAGAGAATGGGTGGATGAATTTTGGGTAAGCATTGAAATGCCACCCCAAGTATTTTGCACAAGGCTAGAAGTGCCTTGGTTGCTCCAAGAGAAGTTTGCTGTATTGACGGATAGGTTGGTTGGATATGTCGCGCATAGCAAACCAGCATCACATATTATCGAGTCCATTCCAGTCTTTGTGGCGATTACTTGCACATCTAATCCACTATTATGCCCTGCCGCAGTTGTACCATCCTCACCACGAACAACAGTCAACGTATTCGCTGTGCGGTGAGTTACCAACATGATCTCATTCTCTATGGTAATGTTGAAATCACCATAGGCTGGCAAGGTAGTAGCATCAGATAGCACTACCGAGGTGTTTGTGGCATTAACAGTGGTGCCAAGAGAAAGAGTCTGAGCATTTACGAATCGTGTTCGTCTCATTCCACCACCCACGCTTGAATGTGGTAAGGCTGCAAATTAGTGCCACTGTCGCTGTTGGCTAAGAAGCCAATCTCATCAGGTCCCGCGCTGGTCATGTAAGTTGCGCGTGCGTAACTGGCTACATCCAACCAATTGATACCATCAGCAGATATTCGGAAAATCAGATTAGTAGTATCGTCTTCAATTTGCAACCAAGCCCGGTCGCTGGAAAAATCAAGGGTGGCCTGCTCTGAATTAAAGCTGGTTGGGCTGGAATAACGGCGAACCCGCACCAACCCCCCGATGCGAATCTCGATGACTCCCAGCTTGCCTGTGTCAGACTCACGAACGAGCAGAGACATGTAGGAGCTGGATGCGCCCCCACCATTGTTGTAGCCCGGGCCGAACAGAAAGTGAGCAGTCAATGTCCAGGCACCAGAGGGGGCTGACCGTTTCAGGATTCGCATGTTATCACCAGCCAACGTGTTGGTTGTCATGGTGATTCCGCCCCAGGCGTCATCTGACACAGTTGCGGTGCCTTGGTTCACCCAGGTGAAGTTGGACGAAGTGAGTGTGTTACCACTCTCGTCCAGAATACGGAAGGGGTAGCGGTCACTGTACCCAGCAGTGGCGTCGTCCATGTATTGGTCAATTGCCCCTGCTGTAAGAACTGCTTCGATGGAGGTGGTGTCAGCGTGGGTAGCGGCGGTTGTTCCATCGGCTGCTCGCTCAACAGTGAGGGTGTTGGCTGTCACATCCGTTACCAGAACAACTTCGCTGTCCACCAATAGGCGGAAGTCCCCACTGGTTGGAAACACTGAAGCATCATCCACAACGAAACTTGTTGTGGTGGAGTTCACCGTGCCATTCATTGTGGCACTGGCATCATTCACAAATTGTTCTCGTCTTACCATATCGTTCTCCTAAGAGCACCCGGAGGGAGTCGAACCCGCAACAGCCTGATTACAAATCAGGTACTCTGCCAATTGAGTTACGGGTGCAAAAGAAGGGGCGGCGGCTGGCGCCGCCCCGTTAAGAAGATCAGCCGCTTACTGTGTAAGTGACTTTCAGAGTGTCACCATTGGCCGTGGCCACAACGCTGGAGAACGCTGCGGTGCTCCACAGTGTGCCTGTGTTGCCCGTGCTCTTGACGTTGTTCGAGCTAATGAAGACGCCCTTGAGATTACCCGTGGCGTTGATCGAGAAGTTGGCGGTCGTGCTGTTACTGATAGCTCGACTTGCTGCAGCGTCCTCGGCCCATTCCACACGATTCGCTTCCGTGTAGTCGGTATTCTCTACCCAGCCTGCGTGACTGGAGAGAGTATCGGCGTCCGCAAATGCGGTCCAGCCACTGTTGTCCACCAGCCCGATGTACCAAGTGCCAATCTGCGCACTGCCGTGGAAGCCCACGTCCAGAAGAGAATTGATGCCTTCGTCGACGATACCATTCGGGAATTCGTACACAGCCTTAAGATTGTCATCGCGATCCCGGTGCTCTACGATGAAGCGGCCTTTGATGTTAGCTTTCTGCGGTTCCATTGTTAACCTTTCGAAATTAACGGAGTTTAATATTTCCGCGTTGGACATCGCGTCTCAACGCGCGGCCGATCTCGCGCACCGTTTGCTGCGAGCTATCGCCACCGTTCACCGTGACGTTGATGTCACCGACATTGGTGACGGTGCCGCCCTGCTCACGGTAAACAGGTTGGCTACCTTGATTCATCGCATTCAATTCAGAAAAGAACCTCAGCGAATTTCTTCGGTTTATTACTGTCTCACCCCTGGCCAACATGGCTGGGATTCGGTCTTGCCCACGACCGCCATGAGCAAAATACTTTGGACGCCCCCCGTGCCATTTGAAGAACGGATTGGTCACCATCTCACCTCCACCCGGTGTGCGAGTGCGAGTCACACCACTTCCGCCGCTGGCGGCAGATTGAGCACGGGCAGCTCGCTCGGCCTGATCGGCCAGCTTGCTAGTCTGCTGCGTCAAAGCGGCCACTGCAGGCTGTGCAGCAGAAGCAGCCGAGCCAACAGCCGACATGGCACCCGCAGCATTTTGGGTATTGTTCGATGTGTTGGCCGTTTCTGTTGACAGATTCTGTGCAGCCGGTTTGGCATTCTCAAGTGAGGTCTTCAATTGCTCTGAGGGAGTTTTTGCTTCCTTAATGGCATCCGTACCCTTATTCGAATTGTCAAGATATGCTTTGGCTATTGCCAGCTTTTCTTCGTCAATCGGAACAATGGCGCTACCATTTGTGACGGCTTGTGCATTCTGCTTTTGAAACTGAGGAAGTAACCTTGCCCATGCCTCGGCAGCATCGCGAGAAATTGTTCCTGCAGCAGCCATCTGCGCCAAACGTCTATTCATCGCTTGATAAACACTTGTCTCGACCTTTTCTGCTTTATTACTGCGGGCTGAAAGCTCTTTCATCTCCGCATTCATGTCTTGCATGGTCTTCCAGCGCTTATAAAGAGGCAAGGAGCCGCTTTCCATGTCTTTGTTCAACTGAAGATTGGCTTGTCGTAAAGCCTCAACCTCACTGATTTGACCTTTGTTCGCCTTGACTATTTTTCTGCGTCTGCTGTCCAGAGCTTCTGCAATCTGAGCATTAGTCTCCGCATAGATGCCTCGCAGATTTATTGCATTGGCTTTTTCATTGGTAGCTACTTTGGCTTGGGCAATCGCGTTCTTTCTCTGTTGCTCCCCTTGTTTTTGGATAACCTTCAGAGCTTCATCGCCAACGCGGCTGGCAAATTGACCTTGAGACTCGCCGGGTCGTATATTCGTACCAAGCTGCTTACCAACATCCGTTATACTGGCGACTTTTTCGATGGATACTTTGATTGGGATAATTTCTTTGGCGAATGCCGCTTTCATCCGTTCGACTTCGGCGTTCCAATCCTTGGTGGCGTTGTTCAAAGTTTCGGTAAGTCCAGCACCCAAGGTGCCATAAGCAGCGTCCAGATTCAAGGATTTGATAAGGGCATCACCGATGTTAGCCTTCTCAAAGACGGCCTTTAACTGCTTGTCAAGACCCCCAATTTCCTTGGCAATATCAGCTTTTCTCTTTTCAGATGTACCCTGGCGAATTGATTCTTTCAAAAGACCTGTTCGCTTTTCAAGCAGTGTACTGGCCTGCTTCTCACCATCTTTTATAGCGTCGTATTGCTTCTTGGCACCTGCAGTAGCCTTCTTGACTTCATCCGCGTAAGTACGAACTCCTTTCTTTTCACTCTCTAGAAAACCAATAGCTTCCTGCGAGTATTTATTACGGGTTCGCTGATTCTTGGCTATACTAGCGCCTTGGTCAGCGAGCTTTACCGCCGCATCGACAGCGTCCTTGAACGCTTTCTTTGTAGCAGGGTCAGCACTAATGTCACCAAAGGTCTTTGCTACCTTGGCTCTCGCCTTGGCCAATTGCTGATCTATGATCCGTAATTTGCCAGCTACAGTCTTGGCATTCTGAAGACGGTTATCTAACGTACGTTTGTCGATATCTTGTTGAACTTTGCCGATGTCTTTGGCAGTGTTCTCTGCCAGCTTGGCGGCATCATCCAAGAACTTCTTGAGTTCCTTGGCACCGTCTTTCAAACTGCCAATGATACGATCATTGGTGGCGGCCAACTTCGCGTTGGCTGACGCGATACCGTTGTCGCGAATACGTTCAAGATTAGCTTCCTGCCTATTGATCTCAGAATAATATTTGTTAGCTTCAGAGAGGGCATCTTCATATTGCTTCCCAGGGGGATTCTTCTGGTACTCGTCATTTATCTCTTTGACCTTGCGCTTGATAGACTCTTGAACAGATTTATAAGTGTTAGCCGCACGAGAACTGCTATTTATCTGCCCGGTGATTATCTTCCATGTTATGGCGGTGTTTTCCATCAAACCGTTGATCTTAGTGATTAACGAATTCACCAGAGGCATTGTGGTATTGCCCAGGCGGGTCCATTGATTCTCAAAGATTTGCATCTGCTGAGTCAGCTTAAACGCATCAGTCTGAGTAAACTCGTTGAAGACTTTACTAGCATCACCGGCCTCACCTTTGATTTTGCCAAGTGTGTCAGTAAGCTGGTCACCTTCTTCTGTCATCGTACCGAAGTAGCCAGCCACAGCTCGCACACGACGGAACAAATCGCCCACTGCCTCAGTGTCGCCCTTAGTTTCCTTGGCGATTTTCTGCATCACCCCCGGGAAACCCCCGAAAGCCTTGAAGGCGGCCTCAGCGTTAGGCACACCCCACTCGTTATTCATCAGGGCCTTTAGTTTGTCACCTGGACGAATTAACTGCTGGAAGATGGCACGCAACTGAGTGAGCGCTGTGTCGGCCTTCACACCTTGGCGAGTCATGGTGGCGACTGCAGCAGCCACCTCTTCCCACTTGATACCGAGCTTCGATGACAATGGAAGAACGCGGCCTAGAATGTCACCAATATCACTCAACCGTAAACGACCATACTCTACCGTCTTGAACAAGGTACCGGAAATATAAGCGGCATCCCCAGCGCTCTTTCCATAGCTGTTTAACACAGATGACAGAGCATTGATGGCCGATTTCTGGTCAGAAACGGCAATCGTGGCCAATTTAGCGGCTTCAGCATTAAACTCGAAGGCGTCACCAGCATCGACGACTTGGTTTGATAAGGTCTGATACAGACCTTCTGCCAAGTCCTTTGGTGTTTTGCCTATGGCATCCGATAGAGCCAAGATGTCGTCAGTAAGTTTACCGGTACTGGAACCTAAACCGCTGCCAATAGTTTGAACTTCCGCGATGGCCAAGCCTAAATCGCGGGCACGCTCAGTGGCATCTTCCAATCCATTTATTACACCGTTCAATGCGCGCAAAGCGATCTGGGTCTGGATCACCCGGACCATCGTTTTCCATGACACGGTCAGGCTGTTGACCTTTTTCGCGGTCTTGTCGGCGGCTTCACCTTCGTTTTTTAAGGTCTTGCCAGCTTTACCAGTGCCTCCTACTTTGTCGGCTGCATCTTTGAATTGCTTCAGAGCCGTCGTGCCTTCGTTCAGCTTACCTTTCAAGGTTCCCAGTGTGCGAATAGCACCGCTGGCGTTGAAATTGAGTCTTTGTGTGATGTCTGTCATGTTTACAACTTGATTCTTTTCAGGTAATTGAACGGATTAGGCAGCCGGGCGGTAACAGCTACCGCTTTCCATGCAGTACTACCTCGCTGTTGAAAGAAGTACGGAGTGTACCTCACATTATTACTCCAAGGCTGCGGGTAGGACTTACCCGCCACAGCCCTGTTGTATTCGTTGTAGTTCAAATGTCCTAGCGAGGATTTGTATTCGAAGCCAACAATCACTTTGCCCTTGTCTTTGATTAGTCGGCCTTGACTGGATGACTTACCCATCGCGATGCGATTAGGTGCTCCCGGTGCAATCGAGATAGGTACTGAGGTGCCTAACAGCCTCGCTACCTTTAAGAATGTGGCTCTGGATGCCCCAGACCAAGCTGGGATGGGAGTTTCTTTGATGATGGCATTTAACCAAGCCCGGCCAGCCCGTTCATTTAAGGCCAGAAGTTCGTTAAACGCGACCTTCTTATACATGGCCAAGTCGAGAGACATCCCAACCATATCGGCTTCGGTTTTTATGTCCATCACAAACCCTTGGTCATCTTCAGTATTTCGAACCGCTCATGCTCGGAAGTCTGATAGAACCCGATCAAGTCTGCTTGGAGGTCTACTCCAATGTTGTCGAAACAGACATGCCCAGGCTCGTTGAAGCCGGGGGGCAGGATGCCGAAGTCTCGGCATGCTGCCCATGCAGCGTAATCAGACGTTCTGTGTGGCGGCCAGAGGATTTTCCGAGCTACGCCCCCTGACCACGTAGAAAACGCTCGCGCGCCTGTTTGATTTTCTCTTCATCGAGAGAGTTCGCGGCCAGGACTGCATTCACGATGCGATTTACTTCTACTTCCGTTAGGCCAGCGTCCATAAGTTCGTCGCCCCATTTGTCCCAAGTGGCGGGCTTGTCGATGTCTACTGTCTCCCACTCAATATCACTTGGCTCAATGGACTTCAGAACAAGGTATGCAAACCTACGCTCGTCGCGAACAGTGATAGCAGCTTTGTAATGTTTGTCACTGAAGTCTGGTGCTGGGCCATCCTTCGTTGTCACCATTGGAGGCGTCGGTAATGGGCATCGCTTGTCGAACTCGTCTCCGATTCGATAGGCCTGGGCCTTGATGACAATATCACCGCCTTCACGCGGCAGCACAAGAGTCTCTTCGGAAGCAGTAACTTGGACTCCACCGATTTTCATTTCATTTCCCTTTATTTGAGGCAATAGGAAGAGGTGAGTGCATGCGCCCTCGGGTGAGGGCGCATGTCACTCAGTGGATCAACACTCAGCGTCAGTTTAGCGTGTAACAGTTGGGTCGCTGACGTTGCAACGGCCACTAACAGAGATTGTGGCGGCCTGCAGATCGTAGTCAAGACCTTCCCAACGGAAGTCGTTGAACAGTACGTCTTCATCCTCGTCAGTCCCGCAAGGCACACAGTGCTTCGCGAGAATATCAATACAGTAAGGTTCGCACAGGTCAGCAGATGTGGAAACCCACTCGCTGGCATAACCTACGTTCTTCAGGGCGTCAACCGGGGTGATTGATGTGCCGGACTCCGACTTGATGTACTCATAGACGAATTCCAGAGACATCTCAACGGGCTGCTCGTCGCCTTCCTTCACGGTATCCAGGTTGCCCCGGTCACGAAGGTATTCGTATTCCTTGGCTTCTGTCCAGGTGAGGTTACCTTCACCGATTTTGACTTCGAGCCGCTGGTTAATGAACGTGACGGCGTTTTCGCTGTTGCCACTATTGTAGCTGCCAGCGCCCAGTGCCGGGGTAAACGTCACACAAGTTGTCGGGCCCGCCGCTGCCGGGTTACGTGCCGTAACGGTATGAACCGTATTGGTCGTTTCGCCGGGCAAATAAAATCGACCACCGATTGGCACCAAGTTGGTCGTGGTGGTATTCAGCACGACCGTGTTGATGTTAATGGTGGTGTCATTGGCGGTGCCATTTGCAGTGAGCAGAGCAGAGCCGCTAAGCCCGTCCTGCACGTAAACGGTCACGTCACGCAATTCGATTCGTGCCATTATATGGTACTCCTACAAGAGGTTAATTAGACAATTCCATTGAATAGACGGCATCCACTTCTGAAAACCTGACTCTCGTGTCGGGCTTTATTTGACCGAAGTGGAAGATTCGAACCATTTCATTCTTACCTTTGTCAATTTCGAGACAGCCTACTAGACTGCCATCATCCTCCGCACCAGTGCCTTTCTTGTAAATCGGAATTGGCTCCATCATTGCCGTGGCAAAAACTCCAGTCCACTGGATCAGGTCAAAAGCGTCCGCACCGCTCATTTCCATTTCCTTAGTAAACAAAAAGTTGATTACCATTTTAATTTTGAAGTAGTTCCGGCTTAGTTCCTTGACATCCGGTCCAGTGACACGTAATTCTACGTGGTTCGCCCGCATATCGTCTTCAGATCGCTCGTCGACCCCCTCTACGAAATACGGTAAAGAAATCCCATTGGCTGTAGACACAAAGTGCTTTGCAATAGATTGAAAAATCCACCGCGCGAGGTTTTCATTCATTGCAGGCCTCCGGTTAGTTAACCGTCGCAGTGACGGTTTGTGTTAAATCAAGCAGATATGAATTGCCTTTGGCGTAGTGGTCCTGCTCAACGGCAGCCGATCCATCTACCATCTTGGCAACAATCAGCCATGCTGTTTTCTGTTCAAATTCTTCAACAGCGATCAGTTCGTATCGTCTGTTATCGTATACGAGCCAATCGTCGTTCCCAATCGTCCAACCCTTCGGCACATCTGATCTGTCAATGATAAATCGACGTTTTCCGACATCGTATGAGCCGCCTTGGACAAGTTTCTTGTTCGCTGAGATAAGCGAGATAGTTTGGGTCACTTCTCGCGACAGTGTGACAGGCAATACTACAGCTCTGTTGATAAACTGAGATGTACGAGTGTGAGTTTTCACACCTGTGTCCAAGTTTGTTGTTGTGCTTCCAAGCGCATAGACAGTGATAGGACCGCCATACTCTTTCTTCAGCGTGAGTATGTTGCGCTTGATAAAGCGAATCAGATTGTAGTTAGGTCTTGACATCGGTTCTCGCCCCACAACCTTGCATAAGAGAATTCATAATTCGAAGTTGTTCGGTGTTGGTCGCAATGACGCTGGTAGCCTGCTTGACTAGATCAGTAAGAACTTCATTATTGAACTCTTCCAGACCTTTGACCCTTTCAACTAGCCCCTCTTCACGTCTCCAATCGCGCCAAATGAAGAACAGGACTATGCCAACAAGGGGCCCAAAACTTTGCACAAGATTTGCGATTTCCATTTTACATTTCCATTACGATCCAAAGGACGGAGGGTCTTCCAACGGGTCAATACCCAACAGTGTCTGCACATTATTGAATCTAGTGATTAGGCGATCCCTGTCTGAACCCTTATCTGTTCTTCGCAATTGCTCTCGAAGGTTTCTCTCTCGGTACAAGAGGGATATTGCATTAACCAATCTGCCAAGAGCGTCCGCCACAACGGGGCTTCTGGCCACTTCAGTCCAGATGTTCTTTATTTGAATAGCGTTTCTAGCCATCTCCGGGGCAAGTTCCTTTGTATCATAATTGTACCCTCGGAAGATTACAGTGGCGGGTTGTGTCCCATCGCCATTATAGCCAATTCGAAAGTCAGTTATGAACACATCAGGATAAGTCTTGGCTGCTCTTGAAGGTATGTTTACCGGTGTGTCAGCGGGTATTCTGTCTAAGCTCATTATGATTGTACCTTTACTTGAGTTATTTCAACACGGGCGCACCAATTTATGTACCAGCCTGCTGTACCTTTTACCTTAATTTGTACAGCATTGGTAGTCGTGTCAATTGTCATATCAGTATCCCAGGTTATGTCATCTTCAGAAATTATCGTGCGTGTTGGAGTCCCAGAAAAAGCTGCCGTAGCTGTTCCATCTCTTTTTACTCCTGCTCTCCATTCATATGCGGCCATTGCATATCCGTTCGTTGCGAGACCACACAATAAGGCTTTTATTGCCCAAGCTGTGTTAGGAGGCACAAGAAGCTGCTTTGTCCCATGTGTAGCACCATTTGAATCAAGAAACATCTCTGTATAGTTACCTGAACCATCATTCAGGACAAGGGTACAAACCATCGTTTGAACATCCCCAGAGACTCCGATTCTTGACGAGGCCTGGGCTTGTGCGCCATAAATATCGGCTACAGCATATTTACCATGGGCAACACTGTACTCTTCATTGGCTTCATTACCCTGACCTGATAAGATGCCAGCATAATTTCCGGTTATACTGTTGTCCCAACCACCGAGAATAGCAGAATGACTTTTGTTGATCGTGTGAGACCCACCGCCGATGATTGCTGAGTTATCTACATTAGAGGTGATGGAGTTAATGTAACCAGCAATAATGGTACTGTTTCTACCATTTATTGCGTTGGTGTACCCACCTATTATTACACTACCCCCTCGATTTGTGGTATCAAGAGAATTGTTCCCAGTATCCCATAGAACTAGGCCAATTGCACCATTATTTGTCGAGAAGGCGCGTGACCCATCGGCCAGCGTGTATTGAGTGTGGTCGTCAGCCGAGAGGTTAGTAAGTAATGAGTGATTTGTTGTGTCGCTATCGTTTGCATCCACGTAGCCTTTAGTGGCTAGATGCTCGTTAATTGTCGGTGTTACTCCATTAACAGTTCCGGTGAAGGCACGTGTGCCATCGGCTAGAACATATTGGGGATGGTCATCAGCCGAGAGGTTGGTAAGTAATGAGTGATTTGTTGTGTCGCTATCGTTTGCATCCACGTAGCCTTTAGTGGCTAGGTGCTCGTTAATTGTTGGGGTTACACCATTAACAGTTCCGGTGAAGGCGCGTGTGCCGTCGGCTAGAACATATTGGGGATGGTCATCAGCCGAGAGGTTGGTAAGTAATGAGTGATTTGTTGTGTCGCTATCGTTTGCATCCACGTAGGCTTTGGTGGCCAAGTGCGCGTTCGCTGTTGGTGTAACACCATTAACAGTTCCAGTGAAAGCTCGTGTTCCATCAGCGAGAATGTATTGAGTGTGGTCATCAGCAGAGAGGTTGGTCAGTAGCGAGTGATTTGTTGTGTCACTATCGTTTGCGTCTACATAGGCCTTGGTAGCCAAGTGCGCGTTCGCTGTTGGAGTTACGCCATTAACTGTCCCAGTGAAGGCGCGTGTGCCATCAGCTAGAACATATTGGGGATGGTCATCAGCCGAGAGGTTGGTAAGTAATGAGTGATTTGTTGTACCATTCGCGTCTACATAGGCCTTGGTAGCCAAGTGCGCGTTCGCTGTCGGGGTGACGCCATTAACTGTCCCGGTGAATGCTCGTGTTCCATCAGCGAGAATGTATTGCGTGTGGTCATCAGCGGAGAGGTTAGATAGCGCCGAGTGATTTGTTGTGTCGCTATCGTTTGCGTCTACATAGGCCTTGGTAGCCAAGTGCGCGTTTGCTGTTGGAGTTACTCCATTAACAGTTCCAGTGAAAGCTCGTGTTCCATCAGCGAGAATGTATTGAGTGTGGTCATCAGCAGAGAGGTTGGTCAGTAGCGAGTGATTTGTTGTGTCGCTATCGTTTGCGTCTACATAGCCTTTAGTGGCTAGGTGCGCGTTTGCTGTTGGTGTAACACCATTAACAGTTCCAGTGAAAGCTCGTGTTCCATCCGCTAGAATGTATTGAGTGTGGTCATCAGCAGAGAGGTTGGTCAGTAGCGAGTGATTTGTTGTGTCGCTATCGTTCGCGTCTACATAGGCCTTGGTAGCGAGATGTGCGTTCGCGGTAGGGGTGACGCCATTGACAGTTCCGGTGAAGTCTCGCGTGCCATCAGCGAGAATATACTGCGTGTGGTCATCAGCCGATAAGTTAGACAGCGCTGAGTGGTCAATTGGAGTGTTTGTCGTCAGATTGTTGCAGGTAACATTGCCAGTAACGTCTAGGTTGCCGGTGAAATTGACGGTCGCGGTATCAAAAGTCGAGACATCTAGCGCATCAGAATTGGAAAGCTGTTGATCCAGACCAGCGATCAAGACTAAAGGCTTGTAGGTTGTCATAATACTGCGATCTCGTTGATTTCAATATCCAATGTAGTGGTATTAACGGCAGTTCCGCATGTTACAACAGCATCACTTATGCCAAATAGAGGCGTTGTGGTTAATTGACCAGCAGAGGTGCTAAGATAATATTGAGCCCCTGGAGTTAGAGATGTTGAGCCAACTACTGAAGACCAATCTGATTGGGTTATTCTGCCATCACTGAGCACATTCATTGTGCCGTTGGCTGTTCCATTTGTCTCTGCTAAGCCCAGGACGTGAGATGTGGCAATGTTGTCTGCATCTGCCAGATTAGTTGTGTTGTTGCCGGAAATATAGACAGGCTGACCGATAACAATGGTTTCGTTGGCCGTCACCGTGTGTCTATCCAGATAAGTGTCCCCAGAACCTCCACCACTTGGGGCGGTGTATCCGCATAGGCAGACGTGAGCAAAATCAGACAGCGTGAGAGTGTCTGAGAGGCCGCGTAAGCGATCCATGTTAAATAGGGCGTCATCAGACAGGTTAAGCGTCGAGTCGCCTGAGTCGCTCTCGTGGTTGACGTGAGAGGTAGCCTCACCGTCCAGCAGCAGCAAGCTATCCGCCGAATGCTGCCAATCCCCTGTGTGAACCAGGGTTTGCTGCAATGCCAACGCCGAAACGAGTATTTCTCGCTTCTCAATAAGCCCCGCACCCCCAGAATAGGGTTCAAGCGGGTCGAAACGTGGCAATGCGCGTGATCTCATTGATATCGGCTGATGTTTAATTCAGCCCCAGCAGTTTCTTCGATGAATCGGATTTTTGCCAAGTCCCCGTTGTACAGGAACGTCTCACCAGCGTGCAGACGCATGCCAATGCTGGCTGTCGGGTCGGTGCCATCGTCGCGCCATCGGATGTTTTGGTCGATGGCTTGAAGCAAGGCTACTCTTCCATTGCCGCCTTCGATGCCAATGACCGCAGACAAGTTAGTAATTTGCGAGTACCCATAAGGGGTGATGGCGTCGTAAGCGACATAAGTAGTCATGCAAACCTCCAGAGGGAGAAAGAAAACCCCGGCAGGCAGGTTGTGCCTGCCGGGGTGTTATCAAGAAGCGGTTAGAACCGCGTTGGGTCAGCCTTGGAGGACCACACCCAGGTTTTCGTCGAGCTGCGCAACACCCAGCAACATATCGAGGGTCACCTTCGTGCCCTGACTCGAAATGTCGTACTGCATCGCGACACGCATCGCCAAGTCGTTGTAGCTACCGACGGCAGCCTGTACGCCAAGAGCGTTGCTCGGAACGGCCAGCGGACGGTTGACGAGCGCAAGAGCATCCCGATGGAAACCGAAGTTCATGGAACCATGCGGCCCTGGGAATGCGGCGTCGTTGTTGGCAAGCGCTGTGGTCAGCGGTCGATCCAACCAGACGTACACGGTAGTCGTGTTGACGCTCTCCACCTGCACAACAGTGTAGGTGTGGCGAGACGCGCCAGTGGCAAAGGCCAGCAGTTGACCCACGACCAGAACCTTGTTGGCGGTCATGCCGTCAATTCGGATTTTCTTGTCATAGCCAGCCGCATAGGCAGTAATCGAGCTGTTGGCCGAGGTATGACCAGCGAGGTCAACTGAAGCGGCGTTGTAGGCATAACCCACAGCGTTCGCGGCAACCGCGTTGTCATAAGCGTCAACCAGCGTGATGCCAGTCGTGCTACCAGAGCCCGTGTGTGCGCTGATGACCTGCGCTTGCTGGTCACCAGTGATCCACACAAATTCGCCGTTGGTAACTTCCGTGGCGGACGTGCAGGCTTTGTTGCCTGTATCGCCAGCCGAAGCACCAGCAGTGTGATTCAACGTGTTGATGTCGGCACCACTGAGCGGAACGTATGGGACGTTCTGATCCATGTAAGTGTCGAAGCCCAGCACACGACCCAAGCGGGCCTCTGCCAGAGCCGTTCCATCGTCGCCACGCTCGTTGGCTTTGATGAACATGTCCGTGTTCAACATCTGCGTCTCCGAGTATGGGCTGATAACCAAGTTACGCCCGTACGGATATGCTTTGTTGACATTCAGCTTCTCACGAGCCTCAAGGATGTACTCCTTGGCGTTCGCGGAAGTCATGCCAGCCAGTTTGCCGACCTTGTTCGCCAGCCACTGGTGGACTTGGCCAACCAAGATTTTGTCGACAGCACTCGCCATTTCCTTGGCGGCGGGCTGCATGTAATACTGAATCAGTTCCTTGAAGCTCAAAGACGACTCTTCGTCCTTGATCGTGAACGTGACGTACACGTGCTGGTTCAAAGGAACCTGCACATTTGTGCTCACGGCGTCTTGGTTCTCGACCGAGTCGCTCTGAGCCTTACGCCGCATTTCAAACTCTTGCGGCCGACGAGTGTTGACAACATCACCATAGCTGGCAACCAGCGGGGAGAAATCGCGATGCACCAAGTTGGCCATCACCATATTCTCTTCGAGGATTGCGAGCGATTCTTGCAGATTGTTACTCTTGCACTTTGCAAGGGGTTAGTCATTTCTGCTAACCTCTGCATGTCTCCATGCAGAACAGACTATATCTTCATCATCCAGAATCCATTGTTCGCAATCGCATAATCTTGAAAGTTGTTCTTCACTTTCATCGACTAATAAGCGATTACAATTGTGACAAATCAAACCTCTGACTTCTGAACCGATATGATGAATATCAGACCAATTATCTTTAGTAAATTTACAACCACAACAATCACAAGTGTTTTGCTTTCGCAAATTTATAACTTGTTGCAAAGAAATACCATATTCGTTTGCGGCAACCATTGCACTTGCACATGCTTTGCAATGTAGCCGCAGCCATGGATTTTTCTTACTGTGAGGTGAAAATTCAGTCAGTGGTTTTGACTCTCCACATTTGTTACAAACTCTAAATGAGTCGGGCGTGTAGTCGTTGAGGGTTCTTTCGTTAAATCGTTTGTCGAAAGTCTTCCCTGCGGATTGTCTCATATTTAGAAGGTTTTTACGTGCTCCTGAG
>Ga0114931_10000822_pt1 | contig 38716 bp, 25 predicted proteins | sample 2SBtaG_FD_89579 | JGI IMG/M metagenome (GOLD analysis project Ga0114931, IMG submission 89579) | Deep subsurface microbial communities from Kolumbo volcano to uncover new lineages of life (NeLLi) - 2SBTROV14_V59a metaG | ecosystem: Environmental > Aquatic > Marine > Volcanic | place: Kolumbo... | reverse complement strand
TGGATAGTCTGGCAGCCGAAAATCAAGTGGCATGCACCGACTGCCACAGCCAAACGCCACACGAAGATGAACGTATCAACGAACATACCGATACCGTCGCCTGCCAAACTTGCCACATTCCCGCAATGGCGCGGAAAGAATCGACCAAGGTTTACTGGGACTGGTCACAAGCCGGGCACGATTTACCGGAAAGCGTGCACGAATATCTGAAAATCAAAGGGTCGTTCACCTACCAGAAAGATTTAGTGCCGGAATATCGCTGGTACAACGAAACATCGTATCGGTATTTGGTGGGCGATAAAATTGACCCCACCAAACCTACCCCGATGAACTATCCCAAAGATGACATCAACGACCCCACCGCCAAAATTTGGCCCTTCAAAGTACATCGCGGCAAGCAACCGTATGACACGGAATATATGTACTTCCTGTTGCCCAAAACCTTTGGCGAAGGTGGTTTCTGGACTGATTTTAACTGGGATCAAGCCTTCCGTCTGGGCGCAGAAGCCAACAACCTGCCATACAGTGGACATTATGACTTCGCGCCGACAGAAATGTACTGGCCCACCACCCATATGGTCGCCCCAAAAGAAGATGCTCTGCAATGCGTTGACTGCCACAGCGAAACCGGGCGGCTCGACTGGGTAGCACTGGGCTACCCCGGCGACCCCATCGAATTTGGTGGGCGTGATGTCACCAGCCAACCCGTTTCACAAAACGTCAATCAAGAGGGAGCCAAATGATGAAACGCAAAATAGCCATCATTCCGCCATCGTTACGCAAATACCGGCGCACCATCACCCTATTGACCATCATCGCTCTAACCGTGATGGCGCTGGCAAGCATTGTGCTGGCACAGGGACCGGCACCATATTTGCCGCCCACCAGCACTGAAAACGTCAACCCCGGCCCCATCGCCCATCCGGTGTTCCCGATACTGGACGAAGCCGGAAACAATGTACTTGATACCGGCAACCCGATGTCAACCATCAAAACTTGCGGCAGTTGCCACGATGCCGAATTTATCGCTACCCACAGCTTCCACGCCGATATGGGTATGGCGGATATGAGCTTACCCGGGCAGGTAGAAAACGGGCATCCGTGGGATACCAGCCCCGGACCTTACGGCAAATGGAGCCCCCTGACATACCGCTATCTCACCCCCGGCGGTGATAGCCCCTTCGATTTGGGCACGGCTTCGTGGGTGCAGTTATTTGGCCCGCGCCATGTTGGTGGTGGTCCCGCCGCCACAGATGTTGACGGCACCCCGCTCACCGAAGTTTCGGTTTCCGGCACTGACCCCACCACACACGTCCTCGATGAAAACGGGGATGTAACCACCTGGGATTGGAAAAAATCCGGCATCGAAGAGATGAACTGCTTCCTGTGCCATATCGGTAACCCGAATACCAACGCCCGCAATTTTATGCTGGAAACGGGACGTTTCCGGTGGGCAAACACGGCAACCCTTTTTGGCACGGGCATCGTCAACATTGCCGCAGACGGCACCTATACATGGAATGCCGATGCGTTTGATGCAGACGGCAATTTGCTGCCGAAATACACCAAAATGCGCGACCCCAAGAACGACGCATGCGGGCAGTGTCACGGTGATGTTTATTCTGACCCGAAAACGCCGGTCGTATTAAACGGCGAACCGGGAGACAACACTGCCACCACCGGCGAAATCTTTTCGCCGCAGCGAATTAATGTCAGCGGTATGAATATAGCCCAAAAAGAAACACTGGACCGCGCATTCGATATTCACGCCGAGCGTGCCGTCGGCTGCGTGGATTGCCACCCGTCACAAAACAACCCGGCATATTTCCGCGGCAATCCGAGCAATAGTTTATCGCACCTGATATTTGACGCTCGCCGCATGGACTTGGGCGCATACCTGAAAGAACCATCGCATCAATTTGCCAAAGGGCAAACCACACAAGGTATCAACGACCCCGAAACCAACAACACCATGCGCGATTGCGAAGGGTGTCACGACCCGTATACCGGCCACCAGTGGCTGCCATACAAATCCAGCCACTTTAACAGCCTCAGTTGTCAGACGTGCCACATTCCGCACATGTATGCACCGGCCATCCAACAGGTTGACTGGACGGTCATCACCGTTGATGGCACCGGCAAAAAACTTTATCGCGGCATCAATGGCCCGCTGGCCGACCCGGCATCGCTGGTTACCGGCTTCAAACCCTCTTTGGCACTCGAAAAGCAATTTAAAGATGAACCGGTGGTGTCACCATTCAATATGATTTCATCATGGTACTGGGTAACCGGCACCCCCGAACACCCCGTGCGCGAAATGGATTTGCATGCCGCTTATCTTGATGGCGACAATTACCGCGCCGATGTGCTTGCCGTTTTTGACAGCAACGGCGACGAGGCATTGAGCAATGCCGAACTGCGGCTGGACACGCCCGAAAAAGAGGCACTCATCAAACAAAATCTGGAAGCGCTTGGTGTGAGCAACCCGCACATCGTCGCCGAAACGCAGCCATACGACATTAGCCACGACGTGACCAATAGCGACTTTGCCGTAAAAGATTGTACCGTCTGTCACAGCAAAAATTCGGTGCTGGCACAACCGATGACCTTGGCATCGTACATGCCCGGCGGCGCAGTACCGGCTGTCTTTGGCAGCGATAGTGTCGCCAACGCCGGCGAAATCATCACCAACGATGACGGCAGCGTTGCCTTTAAACCCAACCCCGCCAAAGAAGGATTGTACATCTTTGGGTACAGCAGCGTTTGGTGGATCGACTGGCTGGGCATTTTGGCCTTCTTGGGTGTATTGGGTGGTGTCGTGGTGCATGGCGGATTGCGCTACTACTTTGCTCTGAAGATGACGCCGCCACACCACAAGCTAAAACGGGTTTATATGTATGATGTGTATGAACGTTTGTGGCACTGGTTGCAAGCACTCGCCATCTTCCTGTTGATTTTCACCGGGCTTATCATCCACAAACCTGATATGTTCGGCATCTTCTCATTCCCGCAGGTGGTGCTGACACACAACGTGCTCGGCTTTTTGCTGGCGACAAACGCAGCGTTGGCACTGTTCTACAACCTGGTCAGCGGTGAAATTAAACAGTACCTTCCACAACCGCGCGGCTATTTTAACCAGATGATTATCCAAGCACAGTTTTACGTGAATGGAATTTTCAAAGGTGCCGAGCATCCCTTCGAAAAAACAAAAAACAAGAAATTGAATCCACTGCAGCAAATCACCTATTTCGGATTATTGAACGTGCTGTTGCCGTTACAGGTCATCACCGGCATCTTAATTTGGGGAATGCAGCATTGGCCGCAATTCGATGAGGCGCTCGGTGGTTTGCCGGTTTTGGCACCCATCCACAGTTTAATTGCATGGTTACTGGCATCGTTCATCGTAATGCATATGTACCTGACCACCACCGGACACACACCGTTGGCAGGTATCAAATCGATGATTTACGGCTGGGATGATGTCGAAGTGCTAAACGGTGGCACACCCCGCCACGTCGAAGCGACCAGCGCGAAAAAAGACCACACAGAGGAGGCATAAATATGACTGTATCTGCCAAGAAAAAGAAACCCGCACCATATGCCAATCCATACGCCGCCGGGGCACTGCTGGGTGTCATACTCTTCTCGGCATTTTTCCTGACCGGAAGTGGGTTGGGCGCGTCCGGGGCACTGCAACGGTACGTCGCCGCTATTCAAGATTTCTTTTCGCCAACATCGGTGAATACCAACTCGTACCTGTTAAAATACGCGGGGGGCGACGTTGAACCGTTAGACAACTGGCTGGTTTATATGTCCATCGGTATTGTACTGGGTGGGTTTGTATCCGCATGGATTCATCACCGGCTGAGTTTTTCCACCGGCAAAGGCCCGCACATCAGCGTGCGAACCCGTTGGGTGATGGCATTTTTAGGCGGCATCATCATGGGATACGGTGCTCGTTTTGCACGCGGTTGCACCTCCGGGCAAGGGTTGTCCGGCGGCACGGTGCTTTCCGTCGGTAGTTGGGCGTTTCTGCTGGCAGTCTTTGCCGGCGCTTATGCCGTCGCCTATTTCTTCAGACGGTTATGGATATAGGGAGGATAATCAATGGAACATTTATTTGTTAGCTTTCCCGGTCCATTCCCCATTCAAGCAATGTATGGCAAAATCGGATTTTACACGGTCACATTGCTGATTGGGTTTGGGTTTGGTTATATGCTAGAAATCGGCGGGTTTGCCAAATCAGAAAAACTCGCTGCCCAATTTTACCTTACCGATATGACCGTTTTCAAGGTTATGTTTTCTGCCATTGTGGTGGGAATGGTGCTGGTTTTTGGCGCTGCCGCAATGGGCTGGCTCGATTATAACCGCGTGTTTGTCAACGAAACCTACCTGTGGCCCGGCATTGTTGGCGGGTTGATAATGGGCGTAGGTTTTGTCATCGGCGGCTACTGACCGGGGACATCGCTGGTAGCGGTCGCTACCTTCAAAAAAGATGCTATGTTCTTTGTGGCCGGCTTAACGGTTGGCATTGCCATCTTCAGCAATACCGTCGACCGAATCTCCGACTTCTGGAATTCATCGTATATGGGGCGTTACACATTGATGGACTGGCTGCATCTCCCCACCGGCGTGGTTGTTGCCGGGATAGTCATTGGGGCGATACTCCTCTTCTGGGGCGCGGAAGTCATTGAGAATGCGATGAATGGCACAAAACCCGACAAACAGCAAATCAAATACAAAGTCATCGGCGCAGTGGCACTCAGCGCGCTGGCCTTGATTGTCGCCTTTATCGGACAACCCACGCCATTAGAACGTTACCAAAAGTTCTTCCCGGAGAAAGCGCAACAATTAGCAAACCGCGAAGTTCAAATTGAACCGCCGGAATTGCTGAGCTACATCGCCAATGACCATGTGCGCACCGTTATGCTAGACGTGCGGGACGAAAACGACTACAACCTGTTTCACATCAAAGATGCCCGGCACGTCTCGATGGACGACTTGCCGAAACTTTCCAATGAATTGCGGAAAATGCCTTCAAACACCCTGTTTGTGGTGATGAGCAACGACGAAGCACGCGCTACCGAAGCGTGGAAAATTTTGGTCGGCGAAAGCGTTGACAACATATACATTCTGGAAGGTGGGATTAACAATTGGCTTGCCACCTATAATATTGTCAACGAAGAGGAGCGGCTGAAAGGAACGGCTATTGCCTTTGCGCCACCGGAACCAATTGTGGCAGCAACCGGCCCCGACACTCTGCGGTATAAGTTCCCCGCCGCACTGGGTGACCAGTACCCTGCCGCCGAACCCAACCCGGAAGAATACGAGTTTGATTTCACCCCGAAGGTTAAATTAAAAACAAAAGCACCGGCAGGTGGTGGATGAGGTTAGTAAACTAAGCCGCCGTTGGCGGCTATACAAAAAAAGCGTTGTGGCGTGCCCACAGCGCTTTTTTATTTCCATTGTCGAGGAAAATAATTCCGAGTGCAGGCTGTTCAGGATGTGTTGACGGCATTCTCATCCTGAGCAGCCCGTTAGGGTGAAAGCTGCGTAATCTTTAAATTTTCACATTTTACCATTCAGAGTAAAATACCACCCCGAAACACAGTTATGAACTGATGCTACACATTCCCCGCCCTCAAAATTTGGGGACGCGGAGCGGTTAGGGCAAAACCGCCACAGCAAACTCTCGAATTTTGCCAAGTTTCAAACGACGTAAGGTGCGCTATAAAAATTGACATCTTTCCCCAAAATCTAAAAAGTGTGGGCGTCGTATACCTACTGCTGCTTGGTGCCGGATACGCCACATTGCAAGCCCTTGCCTTCCCTGCCAGTGCTTACTGGTTGGCAATATCGGCCATAGGCGCAGGGTATGCGCTGTGGTACACGCAGCGTCATTTATATTTAAACCATCTGCAAAACAGCAATGCGCTTTTGCCGCATCTCGGTTGGGCAAACAGCCTCACCCTGTTGCGCGGCGCACTCATCGCGATGACGCTCGGTTTTGCCGGTCCCGGTGTTCCGCGCTCTTTTTGGTGGTTTCCCGCCGTTTTTTACACAATTGCTGCCATCGCCGATTTTTTTGACGGGTATATTGCCCGGACAACGGGGGAAGTGACCCGTTTGGGCACGGTACTCGACTTGCATTTCGACGGTATCGGCGTGCTGGTGGCAGCACTCGTCGCCGTGGTGAACGGGCAGTTGCCATGGTGGTATCTCAGTGTGGGACTGGCGCGCTATCTGTTTTTGCTGGGCATCTGGCTCATCGAGCGGAGCGGCGGCACAACCCACCCATTGCCACCGAGCCGAATTCGCCGCACACTCAGCGGGGTACAGATGGGATTTCTCGCCGGGGCGCTGTACCCGCTATTTGCCCCACCGGTCACCACTATATTGGGCACGCTCATTTTTGTGCCGTTTATGGTCGGTTTCCTGCGCGATTTTCTCGCTGTGGCGGGGTGGTCGGGTAAAAAATTGTGAAAAGCCAAATGACACAAAACCGAAAGTCGATTCGCCTCGTTTGGTTTGCCCTGACCGGAATTTTGGTGGTGTGGGCACTGCGGCAAGTTTCGTTTGCCGAAATGTGGCTCACCCTGGCGAGTATCCAACTGCCGATGCTGGCGCTGTTACTGGCAGTCAACAGCGGGGTCATTTGGCTTTTCAGCAGCCGCTGGTGGGTCATTCTCCGCGCACTGAACTATCGGCCGCCATACCGGCATCTGATTGCGTATCGGCTGACCGCATTCGGCATCAGTTATTTCACGCCCGGCACACAATTTGGCGGCGAACCGGCGCAGATTTTCCTCCTTTCGCGGCGAGACAACATCCCCTCCGGTGATGCGATTGTATCGGTAGCGGTAGACAAATTGTTCGAGATGGCATTCAACTTTGCTTTCTTGGGGGTGGGTTTATTCATCACACTGCAAACAGGCATCTTTGCAGTAAAAACGCCAATCGCCGCGCCGGTAATGGCGCTCTCGCTGATTGTATTGCCACTGCTGTTGCCGGTATTGCTGTGCAGCGGAAAATTCCCGCGAATTCCACTGCCATCACGCGCGGTGAAATCTTCTGTTTGGCAGAAAATCGCGGCGGCAATCCACATCGTGCCGGCAAAAAGCGCCGCATTGTGCCACAATTCACCCCGACAAATGCTTTCGGCGGCGGTTCTCTCGGTAGCCATTTGGCTGGCGCTGGTCGCCGAATACCGGCTGATGGTGCAGGCACTGGGGCTGCAACTTTCTTTCAGCGAAACAATTGTGCTGCTGACCGCTGCACGCCTGGCGTTTCTGTTTCCAACGCCGGGTGGATTGGGCACGCTGGAAGCGGGGCAAGTCATCGCCATGGAAGCACTGGGGTTCGACCCGGCGCTGGGATTGAGTTTGAGCCTGCTCATTCGTGCCCGCGATGTTCTGTTTGGCTTGGGCGGGCTGTGGCTGGGTCATCGTTTGAGTAACTCACCTTACGCAGTCAAGGATTTGACAAAATAAAAATTATGAAATTGTTGGTGAAAATCCCGGATTTTGAGTTTTCCCCATCCCCCCTGTGTCCCCCCTTCCCTGAGGGAAGGGGGGAGGGAGAGAGAGCGAGGGGGACGAAGGCCCCCTCGCTCACCCCTTTTGTTCCCCCTCCCCCAAATTTGGGGGAGGGGGTCAGGGGGAGGGGGTAAAATCGTTAAAGTGAACTATCAAACTTTGTTAAATTTTAAGGTGCGTAAGGTGAGTGAATAAATGATGTTACGCGGTTGAAGGTCTGACAAAACCGGATTTGTGAATGGGAACTTGCGGCAAACCAACAGATTCACGACAAAAACAAAACAAATCCATTTGGCATTCGCGTGCGTATCAGTTATCATAAAGGCAAAATTACACTGGTAGTAGAAAGCGGAAACACGTGACAAAACTAAATATCAAACGAACCGTATGTGCCCGAATTCCCACCCACGAAGGGACGTTTCAATTGTATCTTTATGACAACAATCAAGACCAGAAAGAGCATTTGGCGCTTGTGGTGGGCAACATTTCCGGCGAAAATGTATTGGTGCGGGTACATTCCGAATGTTTTACCGGCGATGTGCTCGGCTCGTTGCGCTGTGATTGCGGCGAACAGCTGCACAATTCGATGGCGATGATTGCCCGTGAAAATCGTGGCGTGGTGCTGTACCTGCGGCAAGAAGGGCGTGGCATCGGGTTGGCAGAAAAACTGCGGGCATACAATTTGCAAGATGAAGGTTACGATACGGTCGATGCCAATTTGGCACTGGGGCATCAAGCCGATGAACGAAATTACGATATCGCCGTCGCAATCCTGCGCGATTTGGGCGTGCAATCGGTGCGATTGCTAACCAACAATCCGACCAAAATTGAGGCACTGGAAAAACTTGGGATGGCGGTTGTCGAACGTGTCCCAATTGAAATTCCCCCCAATCCCGAAAACGAACATTATCTGCACACCAAAGCCGAGCGAATGCGGCATATCATCAGTTTCTCACACCATTTTACCCCACCACAGGAGTCTCAAAATGGACCCCATCGCTGACCTACAGCAGCAAATCGCCTCACGCCAAAACCCGGAGCGCGCTTTCGTCACGCTATCATACGCCCAGAGCTTGGATGGCAGTGTTGCCGTTCGCCCAACCGAACAACTTGCCATCAGCGGGCCGGAATCGCTGCGGCTCACCCATCGCCTGCGTGCCGCACACGATGCCATCATGGTGGGTATCGGCACAATTTTGGCGGATGACCCCGCGCTGACCGTGCGTCATGCCGAAGGCAGCCAACCGCAGCCCATCGTGCTCGACAGTTATCTGACCATCCCCGACAACGCCCGCATACTGAACCATCCGCGTCCACCCATCATCGTAACTTCGGAAGATGCGCCGGTGCGCCGGGCGGAAATGCTCGCCGAACAAGATTTCATCGTGCTGCCACTGTCAGCCAATGCCGATGAAGGCATTGATTTGGCGGAAATGCTTTCCATCCTCCCCCAAATGGGCATCCACAGTGTGATGGTTGAAGGCGGCGTGCGCGTTCTGACAAGTTTTCTGCGCCACAAACTGGCAGATTGGGCACTCGTCACCATCGCACCGTATTTTGTCGGTGGGGTGCATGCCATCGCCGAACCGGTAGCTTCCGTGCCGTCGCCCGCCGATATTTCCGCATTCCCAAAATTGGAAACGTGGCAGTCGGATACTTTCGGACAAGATTTGGTCGTGTGGGGAAAACCTCAATGGGCGTAGTCGGTCGCAGCGTGTTTTTCACCGCCGAACGTAAAATTGTGTTGCGCAACTCACCACTGCCCCCCCTCCCTGCCGATGCTGTGCTGGTGAAAACGCGCACATCAGCCATCAGCGCCGGCACAGAAATGCTCATCTATCGCAACCAAATGCCGCGCGGCATCGACACCGATGCCACCATCGCTGCACTGGGGGGCAAATTGGCGTACCCCCTAAAATACGGATACGCCTGCGTGGGCACGGTCATCGCCACCGGAAAAAACGTTGCGGCAGAGTGGCTGGGGCGCACCGTTTTCGCCTTCAACCCGCACGAAAGCCATTTTCACGCCCGCCCGGCTGACTTGTTGCCCGTGCCGCCCGATATTCCTGCCGACGATGCACTTTTTCTGCCGAATATGGAAACAGCGGTAAATTTTCTGATGGACGGGCAGCCGGTTATTGGCGAACGGGTGACAGTTTTCGGACTGGGCATCGTTGGGTTGCTGACAACGGCACTGCTGGCGAAAATGCCGCTGGCGCAATTGATCGGGTTCGATATGCTTGCCCACCGCCGAAAAATGGCAGAAACACTCGGCGCACACGCCGCCATTGACCCCGCGCAGCCCGATACGGCATCGGCGGCGCAATTGGACGGTGGTGGCGCAGATTTGACGTTTGAAGTTTCCGGCGCGCCTGCCGCGCTCAACCAAGCCATCGCCTTCACCGGCTTCGGCGGGCGAGTGGTCATCGGTTCGTGGTACGGCACCAAACCCGTTGCGCTCGATTTGGGCGGGGCGTTTCACCGCAGCCGCATCACCCTGATTGCCAGCCAAGTCAGCACCATCGCCCCGAAATTCAGCGGCCGCTGGGACAAAACGCGGCGGTTCGGTGTGGTATGGCAGATGCTGGCAGACATCCACCCGGCACGCCTCATCAGCCATCGTTTTTCGGCAGAAAAGGCGGCAGACGCATATCGCCTGATTGACCGGCACCCGGCAGAAGTTTTGCAGGTGGTGCTGGACTGGGACACATAAACCCTCATTTCAGAAAGGTTCGCAAAATGTACACATTGGCTGTTCAGCGCGATTTTATCGCGCAACACTTTTTAATTGGCGGCGATTGGGGCGCAGAAAACGATTTGCACGCCCACCATTACCGCGTGGAAATTCAACTGAACGGCGCACAACTCGACCGGCACGGTTATCTGGTTGATATTGTTGACGTGGAAACGCAGCTCGATGCGCTGGTGGCTCGCTATCGCAACCGTACCCTGAACGACTTGCCCGAATTTGACGGGTTGAATCCCAGCATCGAGCATTTTTCGCGCATCTTTTGCCAAAAATTTGCCGCTGCCGTTTCCGCGCCGAACCTTGCCGCCATCACCGTCAAAATTTGGGAAAACGACATCGCGTGGGCATCTTTTCGGCTTGAGCAGTAATGCGGATTGGGCTGGTTATCTATGGCAATTTGAACACGCTGTCCGGCGGCTATCTTTACGACCGGCGGCTGGTTTAGCATCTGCGTGCCCACGGCGACACGGTACACATCGTTTCGCTGCCGTGGCGAAATTACGGACGGCATTTGGGTGATAATTTTTCATCGGAATTGCGGCGCACGCTGGCAAACACCGCGGTAGATATTTGGCTAGAAGACGAACTGAATCACCCTTCGCTGGCATTTTTGCCCCAACGAAACCACCGTGTGCCCATCGTTTCCATCGTTCACCATTTGCGCAGCGATGAGCCTCGCCCGCGCTGGCAAAATGCGCTCTATCGCACCGTGGAACGGGCATACCTGCGCCGCGCAGATGCGTTCATCTTCAACAGCCGCACCACCCGGGCATCGGTGGCGCGGGTGCTCGGCGATGAACCGCGCGGCATTGTGGCATATCCGGGGCGAGACCGCCTGCCCGCCGAAATCTCGGCGGCAGACATCACCCGGCGCATCCGGCAATCGCCGCCGCTGCGCATCCTGTTTGTGGGCAACATCATTCCCCGCAAACGGGTTCACACCCTGTTGAATGCCCTCGCTGCCCTGCCCGCCAATTGCGCCACCCTGCAACTCGTCGGGCGCAGCGATGCCGACCCGCGCTATTTCCGCCGCATGCAATCGTTGGCGGCACGGCTACAGCCAAGCAGCCGCGTGCAATTTTTGGGGCGATTGCCCGATGCCGAACTCACCCGTGTGCTGCGCGACAGCCATCTGCTGGCTGTGCCCTCCGGTTACGAGGGTTTCGGCATCGTTTATTTGGAAGCGATGGGCGCCGGCGTGCCGGTGATTGCCGGGACACGCGGCGGCGCACGCGAAATCATCACCTACGGCGAAAACGGTTTTCTGGTGGATGATGCCCGCTCGCTAGCGGATATTCTGCGCGCGCTGTGTGAAAATCGGCAACAGTTACAAACAATGAGTTTGGCGGCGCAAACGCGCTATCACCAATTTCCCGCATGGGACGAAAGTATGGCACGCATCCGCGCATTTTTAAACGCTTATCCGGTTACCGGATAGTTTTGAAAAACAGCACCCGGATAACACATATTTTGCAGATTTTTGCAGATAAATTCCAGCAACGATTCAGGAACACAGAGCGACACAGAGTTATCGCAGAAATTCACTGAGAAAAACAAAAATTATGATAAAATCCTCTGTGTTTCTTTGTGCATTCTCAGTGCTTCTCTGTGTTCCAATCGATAACCTGAATAAATACAAATTCTAAATAAATCCGTGAAAATCAGTAGTATCCGTGTTGTCTGTATTCCGGTTTTCGATACCATCAGGTGGCCGGTAACTTTTTCGGAGGTTTAATGACCGATTGGCATTCATTTGCTCGCTATTTGAGCGCAAAACGCACCATAGACGACCGCGCACTGAACCTGCGGGTATGGCAGACACTGCGCGAAAATCTACCGCACCGAAACCCGCTGCGGGTGCTGGAAGTCGGCGGCGGCATCGGCACAATGGTAGAGCGGCTTGCCGAATGGGGCTTCGCCGATACCGCCGTGCAATACACCCTGCTCGATGCCGACCCCGCCAATATTGCGACGGCAGAAAAACGGCTATCCGCAAAAAAATTGCCGCCATCGTTCCGGGTTGATTTTGCCGCCATGGAAATGTTGGCTTTCGCCGAAACCCAATCCGCCCCCCGCTGGGACGCGCTGATTGCTCACGCTGTGCTCGATTTGGTGGACATTCGGCGGGCATTGCCGCCGCTGTTATCGCTGCTGGCGCCGGATGGGATATTCTATTTCACGCTGAATTTCGACGGCGTAACCATTTTCGAGCCGGAAATTGATGCCAAATTTGAAGCATTGCTGATGGCACGCTACCACCGCACGATGGATGAGCGAATGGTGGCGGGGAATCGTGCGGGCGAAAGTCGAATGGGACGGCGGTTATTGTCGCTGCTGCCGCAGCTCGGCGGGGAAATTTTGGCGGCGGGTGCATCCGATTGGATTGTTTTTGCGCAATCGGGCGGCTATCCTGCCGACGAAGCTTATTTTCTACATTTCATCATCGAAACAGTCCACAACGCGCTAAAAAACGACCCCGCCGTGGATAGCAAAAAATTATCGGCGTGGACAGAAAAAAGACACGCACAGATTGAAACGGGTGAGCTGGTCTATCTAGCTCACCAACTGGATATTACCGGAAGGAAGAGGAAGACAGCATAGATGGCACAAAACACCCTCACTATCGCCTTTACAAATTCTGCCAAAGCAGTGCGCGAGCGTTTCGCCGCGATTGCTCCGGCTCGAAAGCCGGGTCTGTGGCTGTGGATACTTTTTTTTGTGCTGAACGCCATTCTGTTTTTACCGGCATATCTGTTCCACCGCGCCGACAGCACGTTTTTCCCGCCGGTTGCCGCCGTTTTCCATCCGCGCGAAAATGCCGACATTTTCCGCATCAGCGTCGAATGGGCAATCGTTGCCGCAGCGTGGGTCAATATCGGCTGGCTGCGGCAATCGTGGCGGCGAAAAGCGTTGCCGGTGGTTTTTTCCGCGCTATATTTTTTGATACTCCTCTATCACATCTACGAAAATGCCATCAGCACCTACTATCACACCCGCCCCAATTTTTATGATGACTGGCTTTTCGTCCGCAGTGGCATCGGTTTTTTATTAGATGGTTTGCAGGTACCGGTTTGGTATTTTGTCATCGGCGCGATGGTCGCCGCCGGGGGTATATGGGCGTTGGCACGGCTTGTGCGGCTCTTTTTTACCATCCCCGTCGAAAATGCCGGGAATGGGTCAAAAGCGGTCGGAATCGCACTGGCGGGGATTATCGTCATTTTGAGTTTTCGGACCGGTGGGACGCTGGCAGACCCCGCCCAAGAGGCAAGCAGTTTCATCGCCAAACTGACGGAAAATGTGCGCGGTGTGGCGGTATCCGCGAAAGAAGTGGCATACGTCACCAATTTCAATCCGCATGCCGTTTATAACTTTGAAAACGACCGGTTACGGGAAAAGCCGAACATCTATCTGATTTTTGTGGAATCGTATGGGGCGGTGCTGTATGACAGCCCTTATTTGCGAAAAAACTATCTCCCCCGCATCGAAACGATGGACGACACGCTACGCGAGCACGGCTGGCACACGGCATCTGCGCTGAGCGTTTCTCCCACCTTCGGCGGTGGGTCGTGGATGGCATACACCTCGGCGCAATATGGCATTCGCATCAGCAAACAACCGCAATACCTTGCGCTGCGCGAAAAATACCAACTTGAACCCTACCCATCGCTGGGGCGATATTTGCAGCAGCAAGGCTATGAATTTATGTGGGTCACACCCATCGCCCGGCAGTTGACGGCAGAAGACGCGCGCAAAAATGACCGTTTTTACGCCCCCGACCGCTGGCTGTTATTTGCCGATATGAACTACCACGGTCCGATGTACGGCTGGGGGCCCTCGCCACCCGACCAATTTACGCTGGGGTTTGCCCAATCTTTCGCCGCCGAAAATGTGCAAAAGCCACTTTTTATGTTTTATCTGACGCAAAACTCGCACTACCCGTGGGCGCCACTGCCGCCAACGGTTGCCAACTGGCAAAATTTGAATGACAGCGGCATCGAAAGTCCGCCCGCGCTGAAAAAAGCGCTGCCATATTACGAGCATTTGAAAAATTATATGGCTTCGGTGGACTATACGCTCGTCACATTGACCGATTTTATCGCCAACACTCCCGATGAGCGGGCAATTTTTGTGCTGGTGGGGGACCATCAACCACCGATTATCGCCCGCAAACGGGCAGGCAACGCAACGCCCATCCATATCATCAGCAAAGATGCCAATTTTGTGGCTCAATTTTCGCAATATGGATTTGAAGAGGGGTTAGAACTTGACGACCTGACGCCAAAAATGCGCCACGAAGGTTTATATGCGCTACTCGTCCACACGCTGAACGCCCGCTACGGCGAAAATCCCGCCGCGTTGCCGACAACCATGCAGCGCATCACCACGCCGTAATGCCACCGGAAATTCCGGTCACAGCATCACACATCCAGGTTTTGGACGCTTTTGGCGTGGGTTTGGATGAACCGTTTGCGCGGCAAAACAACGTTCCCCATCAGCATATCGAAAGTTTTGTCGGCGCTGGCGGCATCTTCAATCGTTACTTGCAGCAACACTCGACTTTCGGGGTTCATTGTGGTTTCCCACAGTTGTTCGGGGTTCATCTCGCCCAAGCCTTTGTATCGCTGAATATGATATTTATCGCCGTTGAGCGATTGCAACAGCCGGTCGCGTTCAGCATCGGAAAAGGCGTAATAGATTTGTTTTTTCTGGGTGATGGCATACAGCGGCGGCTGGGCGATATACAGATGCCCGCGCTCGATAATTTCCGGCATATAGCGGAAGAAGAATGTCAGCAATAGTGTGCGAATGTGCGCGCCGTCCACGTCGGCATCGGTCATAATGATGATGCGATGGTAACGCAGGTCGTCCACATTAAAACTATCGCCGATACCTGTGCCCAGTGCGGTAATGAATGCCCGCACTTCGTTGTTGCTCAAAATTCTTTCCAAATGTGCGCGCTCTGTGTTAAGAATTTTCCCGCGCAGGGGCAAAATTGCCTGAAAACGACGGTCGCGCCCCATTTTGGCACTGCCACCCGCACTGTCACCCTCAACAATATACAATTCTGAACGAGCCGGGTCGCGTTCGGAGCAATCGGCGAGTTTGCCCGGCAATGCCATCGAGCTGAGAACACTTTTGCGAATGACCAAATCACGCGCTTTTTTGGCGGCTTCGCGCGCCCGCGCCGAAGTGCGGCATTTTTCGACAATATCCTTCGCCTCTTTCGGATGCGTTTCCAAATAAACCGCCGTCACATCCGACACCACTGCTTCTACGGCGTACCGCACGTCGGTATTCATCAATTTCACTTTGGTTTGGCTTTCAAATTGCGGGTCGGGGTGTTTGATAGAAATGATAGCCGTCAAGCCTTCGCGGATGTCATCGCCGGAAAAATTGCTGTCGGTCTCTTTTAACAGGTTATTTTTACGGGCATAATCGTTGATGGTGCGGGTCAGCGCCGTCCGAAAGCCGGTGAGATGTGAGCCACCATCGGGGGTGTGGATGGTGTTGGCGAAGGTGTAGATATTCTCGGTGTAGGCATCGGTATATTGAAATGCCACTTCCACCGTCATATCGTCCACATCTCGCTCGCCGGCGATAATGCCGTGCAACGTTTTTTTGTTGCGATTGAGATATCGCACAAACGATGCAAATCCGCCTTCAAAATAGAAGCTGTGTTCGGTAACGGGATCTGTGCGTTCATCAATCAACGTCAGGGTTATCCCCTTGGTGATGAATGCCATTTCTCGGAAACGCTGCAACAAGGTGTGGAAACTCAGTCCCTCCACTTCGTGAAAAATCGTTTCATCGTATTTGAATGTGATGCTTGTGCCGGTTTCGGCGGGGTTTTCCAGCGGCGAAACCTGCTCGACGTCTGTGATGGCGATGCCGCGTTCGTATCGCTGGCGGTAAAGGTAACCATTGCGGCGAATCTCGGCAACCAACCATTCACTCAGCGCGTTAACGGCGCTGACACCCACACCGTGCAGCCCACCCGAAACTTTATAGGCTTTATTATCGAATTTCCCCCCGGCGTGCAGAGATGTGAGCACCAGTTGCAGCGTTGAAATTTTCTTTTCGGGATGCGGTTCTACCGGAATACCACTGCCGTTGTCCACCACTGTCACACTTTCATCCGGATGAATGGTAACGGTGATAGTGTCACAGCGCCCGGCAAGTGCTTCATCGATGGAATTGTCAACCACCTCATAAACCAGATGATGCAATGCCTTAACATCCGTGCCGCCAACGTACATTCCGGGGCGACGGCGGACTGCTTCAAGCCCTTCCAACACCTGAATATTTTCCGCACCATATTGTTGCGTATTTTGTTCTGCCACAGGTTCACTCTCCAACAAACCGCCGTTGCCTGTTTGACGGGTTTTTGTAGCAATTGCACCCGGCAAAAAAAACGCGGTTTATGATAAAATTCAATCAAGAAATTATACCATAATACCGGCACTTTCCCAAATGGATTATAAAATAGAAAGACGAGAATTTACCACTATATATAGTGCAGAAACCAGATATTGTGCCTGTATTTTGTGGTCAATTACCGATTTTATCTGTATGGCTGCAACCACACCCCGTCGGCTTTTTTGCCGTGAGGGGTGGCTGCGGTACAATATCGGCACTTGCGCAGAAAAGCGCCACACAATGGAGTGACTTATGTCTGAATTTGTTATTGAAGGGGGACATCCCTTATCCGGCACGTACATACCCAGCGGAAACAAAAATGCGGCATTCCCGCTCATCTCGGCAGCACTGTTAACCGATGAGCCGGTCACACTGCACAATCTACCCGACATCGGCGATGTGCGCACGATGCTGGCAATTATGGAAGACCTCGGCGTAGAAGTAACTCGCCATTCGGCACACAGTGCCACACTGCAAGCAAAGCGTATCCAAAAAACAATGCCCGACCCCGAACTCTTCAGCCAAATTCGCGGGGCACTGGTGTTGATGGGGTCTATGTTGACGCGAACGGGGAAAATCACGCTGACAGCCCCCGGTGGCGACCAAATCGGCCGGCGGCGCATTGACACCCATCTGCTGGTTTTGCAGGCATTGGGCGTAAAAATAGAACACAACGGCGAATTTTCGCTGGTTGTGCCCGACAAGCTGCATGGCGCAGACCACCTGCTCGATGAAGCCAGTGTCACCGGCACAGAAAACGCCGTTTTGGCAGCGGTGCTGGCAGAGGGAACCACCAAACTATGGAACGCCGCCAGCGAACCACACGTGCAGGAACTGTGTCTGCTGTTAACCCAAATGGGCGCGCATATTGAAGGCATCGGCTCAAACACATTGACTATCCACGGGGTTGACCGTCTGCACGGCGCAGAGTTTACGCTCGGCGCGGATTATCTGGAAGTGGGCAGTATCATCAGTTTGGCTGGGGTTACCCACAGCGAAATTCTGATAAAAAATGCAGCGCCGCACCATATGCGCATGCCGCTGCTGGTTTTCGATAAATTAGGGGTGAACCCGGAAATTCGTGGAGATGATATTTTCGTCGGCGCCAATCAGCGCATGGAAATCAAACCCGATATCGGGGGGATGATACCGAAAATAGAAGATGCACCGTGGCCTGCTTTTCCCGCCGATATGATGAGTGTGTCGCTGGTGGTCGCCACGCAAAGCAACGGCACAGTCCTTTTTCACGAAAAAATGTTTGAAAGCCGCTTGTATTTTGTGGACAAACTGATTGCGATGGGCGCACGCATCATTCTGTGCGACCCACACCGCGCTGTGGTGCAGGGACCCAGCCACCTGCACGCCGAACGACAGGGTATTTCCAGCCCCGATATTCGCGCCGGGATGGCGCTATTGCTGGCAGCGCTTGCCGCAGAAGGCACGTCTACCATTCGTAATATCCGCCAGATAGACCGCGGCTATGAGCACATCGAACAGAAATTGGTTCAATTGGGCGCGCGCATCAAACGGGTAGAAGATTAACAACAAAAAAAACAAACAGCGCAAAGCCCCTCTCGCGCTGTTTGTTTTCGTGGCAGCAAATTAGATGAACGTGTTAGCGGTGCTGAACAGAGTGCAGTCGATGTTGTGATGCCGCGCTAATCCCTCCTGACCAAACCATACCGGTAAGATGTATGGTGTGTTCGCCGTGCCGGTGTCGGGCAACTTGAGTTACCGGGTGCATTAGATAGATACGCTGTGTCTTGGTAACTGAACTCTGCTGCTTGGCAGCCACTTGCCTGTTTTTCATCCTGGTTTCCTTCCTTTGAAAATCCATCATTTTATTCCTGCGGCACCCAGTTATTGATACCGGCCGTTGTTGTACTCCATATGGTGCTATCACCTCAAGCATAGCTGTCACCCCAAGCATAGCCATCACCCCAAGCATAGCTATCACCCCAAGCATAGCTATCGCCCCAAGCATAGCTATCGCCCCAAGCATAGCCATCACCCCAAGCATAGCTATCACCCCAAGCATAGCCATCCAATCCCATAATATAATAATTGCCAAATGCGTCTTGATTAGCTCGCCCACCGTAATGTTCAATGCCCGCCAAATCTTTATCGATATCCAGACCACGATTGGCGCAGTTATCCGCCGTGCTGTGAAGCGCACGATACGCGTTTACCTGTCCTGCCCCCTGCTGGAAGATGCTATATGCCAAATTACCATTTTCATCGATAGCCGGTTCTGCAGATGCCATCAATCGGCATTTCACCTGATCCGGCGTGAGGCTGGGGTCGGCATCGAGCATCAACGCTACGATACCGGTCACCACTGCCGCCGCCTGCGATGTGCCGGACATAGTGAAGTGGTTGTCGTTGGCGGCATACTCCGGATGTAATTGTGCCAGTTGGGCATAGCTTGGCATAAACCCTTCGATATGCCCACCCGGCGCAATTATCTCAGGCTTGACAAAGCCTTCCACGGTAGGTCCCGCCGATGAGAACGATGCCAGAATGTCATCAGTTCTGTCATCCGGTGTATAATTGTCAGATGATGCCCCCACAGTGATAATATATGGCACATTACCCGGCACACCGATGGACATCGCATCCGGGCCACGGTTGCCCGCCGATGCCACCACCACAATACCGGCTTGCCACGCCCGCATCACGGCTTGATTGAGTGGGTCATCCCAATAATATGATTGCGGCGGGGTGCTGAACGACATATTGATAACCCGAATATTGTATGTGTCTTTGTTTTGAACAATCCAATCGATGCCGCGGATGATATCGGCGTAACTGGCCGCCCCGTTGATATCAAAGGCTTTGATGGATGCTAATCTGCTGTTGGGCGCAAGCCCGACAAATCGCTGACTCGCGTCTTTTTCAGCGTTGACCGCAACACTGGTCACGTGGGTGCCGTGCCCGTTTTCTTCGGTGTTGGTGCTGCCATTGATATGGTCAACTTGATTACGAATGGCGCTGTACATCACCCGCATTCGGGGGTAGCCATTTGCGGTGTAATCAATATCGGGATGTTTCCAAAAACCGGTGTCAAGCACGGCGATGGTGACATTATCACCCATTTCACCATCATTGTGAACTTTGTCTGCATCAACCAAATTGGCGGCATTGGTGATATACGCCGGATCCGGCAAGGTTTTCCCGTCATAAGTTATCTGCACATCATCGATGTAAATGGCTGCACCAGCCGCGAGATTCGCAGAAAATCTGAGACGTGTTTTTGAACTGATGTATGGCGTCAAATCAACTTCGGTGCTCAAATAATCGGCATCGCTATCACCCACGCCGCTAATCTTCAAAACACGTTTTTCAACGGCATTGCCGTCAACCAACGCATAAACCGCCAAACTGTCATTCATTCCGAGATTCTCACGGCGATATTTGAAGGTGAGCGTGGCATAAGTGGCACCACTTAAATTTACTTCACGCAACGCGGCACGGTTATCGGCATTGATGCGCAGCGCGAATCGGTTGCTTTTGTCTGCCACCACCGCCACATTCCCCGCCTCGGGGCCATCATATTCAAACCAGTCCACCCAGCGCCCCACCCAACTTTGCGAGCCGTCATTTTCGGAAAATGTCACATCGTTAAATTCATCACGGACGGTCATTAACACATTCCCCGCAGGCAACGGAACGGGAGTTCCCACCGGCAAGGGGTCAACAAGTGGTTGTGAGCTAGTCGTCACATAATCTACCTGCACATTATCGATATCCATTTCCGTGCCGCCCAGTTTTGGCGACCCCTTGAAACGGATAATAGCATCGCCGCCGGTGTAATCGGAAATATCAAAAGTGACGGGGTTAAAGTTTTTATCTTTTCCTTTCCCACTCAAACGCGCCAGTTCTTCCCACGTTTGTCCGCCATCGATAGAAATTTCAACAGCAACAAACTCCTTTTTAAGATCTTTTTTGCGCAGAAAACTGAAACTGAATGCTGCCTCTGTGGCATCGGACAAATCTATCGTGCGCTCGATGGCGGCGTCATCGCCGGAAAATACCAGATAACCGTTGTCGTTGTTCCGATTGGTTTTTATGTGTCCGCCATTGGGATGTCCGTCATCGCCGTTTTCTTTCCAACTGTCTTTCCACCGCTGCTTGCCGTCATTTTCGTCATAATTGCCATTGTCAAATGTATCCAGCACGGTGACGGTATTGCCATCGGTATTCACCGACGGCAGGGGGGTTGGGGTGGGTGCGGGCACAAAGTCGGCATTTAGTAAATATTCAATTTGAACATTATCAAGATAGAGTTTTCTGCCACCCAATTTCTGGGAACCCGAGAACCGAATAACCGTGTTCGCGCTGATGAAATTAGAAATATCAAAACTATCCGACAGCATATGGCTGTCTTTTTGGTTGCCGGTGTAACGGGCTAGTTCCTGCCACGTTTGCCCACCATCCGCCGAAATTTCCAGAGTCACGTATTCGTATTTTAGGTTATCTTTCCGACGGTAATCGAAAGTCAACGTGGCTGTTTCCGCACCGGATAGATTGACCGCGCGGGAAATTGAACGATTTTTCCCTTTTAAAATCAGATAACCGTGTTTATCGATTTTCACCTTTCCTTTGTTGGGCGTGTTGTCGTCATTGCCTTCAACCCAATCGCCTACCCAATTGACCGTGCCGTTATTGTTGCCATACGATACATCGTTAAATTCATCGCGGACGGTTTGGGTTACGGGTGCTTGTGATATCTGCACCACCGTATCATCGTACAGATGCAAGCCATCCATTTGGGCAAGTTTGGCGCGTTGGCCGGCAGTGAGTTGCGCGCCCACCGCATTGATGATGCCCAGTTGGTAGGTTACCTCGCCACCGACACGATTTACAGCGGCAATGGCGGCAGACATATCGCCGGCTTGCACAATGACCCGTTCGGTTGCTGTTTGCTGCCGGGTTGTCGGCAATAATGCCAAACCCGTCAAAGCAATTGTAATAGCGATGATAATGATGAAACTTGCTCGATAATGTTGTTTAATAAATGAAGTCATCCGTTTCTCCAGATGTAATAAGCCAATGATGTATGTTTATGCCACCTTTATTTTAGCAAATTGAACACGCAATGTATATGAAAATTGCGTGTGTTGTGTGTGAGTTACGTGCAAAAATTGCACTTTTATTGGTTGTTACCGTTTTTATTACACCCGTATACCATCTCTCAAGCACTGTTCCACGCGTTCGATGTCAAGATTTGCCCCCAGTCGCATAAATATCTCTTTGGTTATACGCAAGTGTTGACGCGCCGCGGCTTCATCTTTTTCATCCAATGCCACCAATCCTTTTTGGTATTCAACCCGAGCAAATTCCAATTCATCAGCACCACTTTCCTGCAATTCATCCGCCGTCTGTAATACAGATTTGGCGGCATCGAACTGCTTGTTTTGGCGTTCCACTTCGGCTATCACCCGCCACGCAGACGATTCCATCACGCGGTTGCCAACCTTTTGTGCTTGGGCAATTGCTTTTTCTGCCGTGCGTTTTGCATCATCCAGTGCCGATTGAGCCAGATACAATTCAGCTTGAGCGCAGTAAATTTCAACCTTGATGTCCTCCGCGCCAATTGCTTCGGCTTGTACCAAACCAACCTCGAGTTCCACGCGGGCTTCATCAAACCGCTTTTTAAGCAGTAATACCTGCACCAACCCCACAGTCGAGTTGACCAAATGCCAGCCTATCTTAAACTGGTTCGCCAACGTCAAGCTTTTCCTAAAATAGCGTTCAGCGGCATCCAATTCGCCTTGGTCACGCGCCAGTGTACCGAGATTATTGTAAACAATTGCCATCCCTTCCACATCACCCATTTCTTCGCGTAAAGTCAAGCTCCGTTCAAAAAATGAGTGTGCTTTGTTCCAGTGCCCGGCAGACACTGCCAACACGCCCAGATTGCTCAATGTGCTGGCTACACCCCAAGAGTACCCCACCTGTTCGCGGAAGACCATTGCCCGCATGGTGTGGTGCAGTGCCAGCGTCCAATCTCTCTGCCGATAAAACAACCCACCCAACAGATTCTCCGCGGCGGCCATCTCTACCAGCGCGTTGATTTTTTGTGCTTCTTCTAAACCGGTTTCGGCAGTTTGGCGCGCCATTTCAAACTTACCCTGCACCAAATATACCCATGCCAAACCGGTCAACGCTCGAACATGTTCGAGCTGCAATGTGTCAGTGGCAGATATTGCTTTGAGTCGATCCAGCACTTGTTGAAAATGCTCGGCTGCCGCTGAATAATCGCCCTGTTTGCGAGCAGTTTCGCCCCAACGGCGATGCAATCCAACCAAACGCGCTTCTGCTTGGCTGAGTTTTGGCAATAATGCCTGCGCACGTTCAAATGCCGCTATCGATTCAGTATATTCGCCCAATCCACGGTATACATCCCCCAAGCCGATTGCCACCCGCCAGTGCAAATCAATCGAAGCTTCCGGCAGGTCTGCCAACGCTCGGTCTGCTTGTCGGAAATATTCCAAACTTTCATCATTGGCAAAACGTGCGGCAGCGCGTTCTGCAGCTGCCACCAAATACGGTAGGGCATTTGCCATATCGCCCGCTTGCGAGAAATGGTATGCCAGCGTCTCGGCGTGATCGGCGGCGGCTTGGTCACCCCATCGCGTCAAAAGGGTCACCGCGGTTTTGTGGTGCAGCGCATGGCGTTGATTTTGCAGGATGGTATGGTATGCCACCGTTTGAATGAGCGAATGATTGAAAAACCATTCGCCATCCACACCGCGCCGCAACAACAACCGAGATTCAAGCTGCGTCAGCGTTACACCCACTTCCACTGAGGGCAGCAACGCTTCCAACAAAGAAGCATCCAGTGGTTCGTCGATGACAGCAGCGGCATACATAACCTGTTTCAATTCGGACGGCAGCACATCAATTCGCGAGCGAATGAGTGTTTCAAGCGATGACGGCAGCGCATTTTCATCAACCTGTCCATCGGGGTTGATGTGCCATTTGCCACTATACCGCTGCAGATATTCCTGCTCGATGAGCATACGCACAAATTCTTCAATGAAATAGGGGTTGCCTGCACTGCGTGCCAGTATCAATTCAAACAAATTGGCGGGCAATTCCAACTGTGGCAGCAAATCGTGAATTAACGTTTCGCTCTCTTCGCGGGTCAATCGTTCCAAACGGAAGCGAATGGTTTGCAGTGGCATCAAACTTTGCGCCTTTACAAGCCGGTCATTTGGCGCATCGCTGCCCTGACGGCGTTGGGCACACAAAAAAAGTACGGGAGAAGTTGCAACCAGTGTCATCAAAAATTGTATCAACTCTGCAGAAATGGGGTCAATCCAGTGCAAATCATCAAAAACCACTATCATCGGCTGGTTGCGCAAGATGCCCTGAAATAGCCGCCGGAATGCCACAAAAATTTGCTGTCGCAATTGTTGTGGTTCCAAAGCCATCAAACGCTGCCCGCCGGCATCGATGGCGGGTAACCCCAGCAGTGTTTCCACATATGGACGGGTCAACTGTACTGTGGAGGGCCACTGCTCGTACTGTCGTCCAATGCGTTCGCGAACAATTTCCGGTGTGTCAGTGGACGAAATGCCAAATGCACGGGTCAATACATCAACAAAGACGCTGAAGCCCTGACCGGTTTTTTGCGGCGAACATTTGCCCATCCACACGATGGTGTCATCGGTAGCTGCTATTTCGACAAATTCCCGCATCAAACGGCTTTTGCCGATACCCGGTTCGCCTTCCAGCCAGATCAACCCGCCGATGCCCTGCGCCAATTGTTCGGAAAGTGCAATCATTTTTTTGAGTATCTCGGCTCGGCCAACCAATTTGGCGCGGATGCCGGGCATACCGCGTGCGGGAGCCGGTTCTGCCACAAATCCATTGAATGCCCAAATTGTCTCGCCGGTGGCAAGGGCATGTTCGTCAGCCACTTGCCGGAAGTGGAAAATGCGCTCGGTGGTATGGCGGATGGTTTCGGTAACCCACAATTGCCCGGTTGGAACAATTTGCGCCAGATGTTGTGAGAGTTGTACCACTTCGCCGCGGACCACAAATTCGGCATGGTAACGTGAACCCATTTTCCCGGCGATCACTTTGCCCATGCTAACCGTCGCGCCATATTCCATGGGAAAGTCATTATCAGCGCAAAATACCCGCAGAAAATCTATCATCTGCAATCCGGCATACACCGCCCGTTCGGCATCATCTTCATAGGCAATTGGCGCACCGAAAACAACCATCAATCCATCGTGACGACGGGTGAGTTTACCCTGAAATTCATCGGCGATGGCAGTCATTTGCGGCACAATGGTCGCCATCGCATCGAATATTGCTTCTTCATCTGCGGTAACCGGCAGCGAAAGTTTCAGCCACAGCACAGCCACGGTGTGCCATTCTGCCTCTGGCAACGTTGCCGTTTTGGGGCTGGCAGGGGTTAATGATGTTGTATCATTTTCCGGCTGTATTTTTGCCAGCTCGTCGCGCACGGTATGCAGCACCAATTCCGCTTGCTGTTGGTCATATCGTGCCCCCAGTCGCTCAAAATGCTGAAATGCCTCTTCCAGCACCGACATCGCTTTTAAAAGCGTTTCGCGCCGCACCGAAGCGTCATCCTGCGCTTGCCGGCTGTACATTTTCCCCATTTCTAACAGAGACAACGCCTGCCAATAGGTGTTGTTTACCTGCAAAAACAGGTCGGTTGCCTCACGGAAGAATACTTCTGCCTCAAAATAACGCCCGGCACGGGTATGGAGTATCCCCAATGCCCGGCGGGCTTTTGCCTCTTGCTCGGTAAGGTTTGATTTTTGCGCCAATTGCAGTGCGCGTTCTGCCGAGCCGACGCCTTCCGCCACATCACCTTCTGCACCCTGTACCAGCCCCAGCAACCATTGCGCCTGACTGGTCAGTTCATCCGTGATGCCGTGTTTCAGCGACAATACCGCTTCGATATGGGCACGTGCGGCGGGCAAATCATCGTGCAATAGCGCGTGATGTCCCAATCCAATTTGCGTCCAAGCGATGCCGTAATCATCACCCAACCTGCGGCTAATTTCCAACCCCTCGGTGAAATTCTGTTTGGCACGGTCGTGTTCGCCCAGAGAAAACCGTAAAAGGCCTAAATTGTACAAATTCAGTGCCAATTCGGGGAGGTATCCATTATCCAGCCGCAAAGTGTAGGCATATTCCAACTGCCGAATTGCCTTTTGCCACTGCCCCTGCGAGTAATACAAAATGCCGAGGTTGGCGTATGCAGTTGCCATACCCCACGCATACCCTATTTTTTTGTAATGGTCCAAACTGAGCGAAACATAGGTAATCGCTTTTGAATGGTTGCCCCATTGCCAAAATATTCCGCCCAGCGTGTTGAATAAACTCGCCAAAACGATGGGGTTATTGTGGGGATGGTCATCTGTTTCCATCGTAGCCCAACTAGCCAGCGAAAATGCTTTGTCCAAATTGCCTTGCCGAAACCGCACCCACGCCAATCGTTCGATGAGCAGATACCACAATTCTGAATGACGCTGAGACTGCCGCTCGCCGAGAGCATCCAGCCCAGCTTGCAGATGAGATACCGCTTCATCCAACACGCCTTCTCGCGCGCGAATGTCTGCCAGCTCGCGCAAGCCGTTTACCAACACCGGCAAAATTGTCTGCGACGGCATTTTCAGGCTGTTAAACAGCAGTTGCTGCAATGCCGATTCCAAAATTTCGCCGGCTTCGGCATATTCACCGATAAATTTTAATGCTTGCCCCAGTTTTAATTGCACCAGCCATTTTTTCTCATCGGCTTCCGGTTGATTCTCCAACAGCGACAAGGCTTGCCGGTAGTATTGAGCCGCCACTTCGTTGGCGCTGCGCCGCATGGCACTTTCTGCAACAACCAGCAGATGGGGCAACGCTTTGTGTGGCGAAAGGCTGCGGAAGTAATGAAATGCCAACGCTTCTTCGCGCTCTTCCGGCAGCATATGCGACATATTCACCAAAATCTGCGCGGCGCGGTAATGCAGTTTTTCGCGGTCTCGGCTAAGCAATATGTTATAGATAACTTCTTGAAAAAGTGTGTGACTGAAATAATATGTTTCGGACTCGGGTGATGAGTCTTTGGTTAAAAAATACCGCTCTGTCAGTTCAGTGAGATAGCGATGCAATAATTCTTCATCGACATAATTGAAACGTGACAGTAATTCGACGGGGAATGACGGCCCCAGTACCGCTGCAATCCGTAGCGTCTCTTGCACGGGCGGCGATAGCCGGTCATACCGTGCCATAATCAAACCGTGCAATGTATCGGGAACATTATGCAGTACACCGGTATCGGATACGGTTTTTAGCCGCCACTTGCTTTTTTCTCGCGTTAACGCCCCCTGCTCAATGAGCGTGCGGACAATTTCTTCTGCAAAAAAAGGATTGCCCGCTGCGCGTTCTGCCAAGCGGGTGGATAGCCGTGCCGCTTCCGGTTGTTCGCATTTCATCAAGCTGGTCACCAGTTCGTTGGTTTCGGCGAGAGAGAGGGGTTGTAACCGAATTTCTTGCGTCGGATGTTGTGTCGCCGCTTTTTGCAACGATTGCAGCGTTTCCTCATTTTCGGTATTGCGGGCAACCATCACCATCACCAAAGGCTGGGTTGGGACGGTGAGTAATAAATGCTCGAGAAATTTTTCAGAAGCTGCATCAATCCAGTGCAAATCTTCTAAAATCAGCACCAACGGCCTTCGTTTCGCTTCGGCAATGAACAGATGACGCAATGCCGCAAAGATAAGACGCTGCAAAACAACGCTATCTAATGGGGGAGTATCTTGCGTTTCGGTGCCGACAGCCGGTACACCCAACACAGCCAACACGTATGGTAAAATATCATCAACGGGCAGATTCAGTCGCTGCAAATAATCTTGTACAACCGAACGCTGCCGGGACGGGGGCAATACGTCCGAAAACCGAATGATATTTCGCAATAAATTTGCCATCAGCGCGAATGGCTTGGTACGGGCATAATTGTGACACCACCCTTCGGCCACATTGACTGCTTCGCTTTCAATGGCGGCACAAAATTCTGCCATAAGGCGACTTTTCCCCATGCCCGCTTCGCCGGTGATGAACACCACATAGGGTTTACGTTGGGTTGTCATTGCCGAAAAAGTCCGTTTCAGTTGCGAAAGTTCGACGGTGCGCCCCACCAACGGCGTTTGAAGCCCGAAAAACCCCCGCACTTTTGCCGGAAAAACGCGGATATCCACCGGTTGGAATACTGAAATTGGCTGGGGAGATTTTTGGGTAGCAATGGGCGGATGGTCTTTAAAAATGAAGAAGGCTTTGGTGTATTTTTGGGTATTTTCGCTGACCAAAATAGTGTCTCGCGCGGCTGCCATTTGCAATTTTGCCGCCATCGTCAGGGTGCTGCCGATAATGTTATATTCTGTGTGCGCATCATCTTTCATCCGCCCCAAAATAACCCAGCCGGTGTGAATACCAATGCGCAAATGAATTTTGACACGATATTGCTGGTTGACGCGCTGATTGAATTGCTCCAACCGGTCAATCATACAGAGCGCCGCCCGCACCGCCCGTTCGGGGTCATTTTCGTGGGTGGTTGGCACGCCGAACAGTGCCAATATGCCGACGCCGCTCAATTTGTCGATGGTACCCTCGTGTTCATACACCGCATCAACCAAAAATCCCATCAGCTCATCGAGAATCAGATATTTTTCTTCGTGGGTCACGTGCTCGGCAGAAAGTTTTTCTACCCCCACCACCAGCACCGTCACCTCCCGACGCTCGCCGCCAGTGGTTTTCCGGTTCTCCGGAGTTATTTTTGCGCCGCATTTGACGCAGATTGTTGCTTCATCCAAATTTTCGAACCCGCACATTGAACATCGGTGCATTGTTGTCACCTACCTATTCCTTTTCTTGAACAGACAGCCGGTAACCCACACCACGCACATTTTCTATACATCCCATATCACCGGCATCGAACCCCAATTTGCGCCGCAACGAGCGCACTAGCGGGCGCAATAGCACGCCGGCCTCGATATCATCTGTAACGATGCCATGGGTTGCCTGCGCCAAATCCGCCAGTGGCACAACCTCGTCCGAATGCAATGCCAACTGCTTTAGCAGTGTAAATTCTTTTGCCGATAGTTTTATCGCTGTGCCGTTGCGCCACACACGATGGCGGTCAAAATCGACTTCCAAACTGCCGTTGCGAAAATGGTTCGGATTGGAAGCAGTATTGAATCCGGTGGCTTGCGCCAATTGTTTTGCCCGCTTCAATCGTCCGCGAACAACCGCCAAAAGGTCTTCAACTTCTATCGGTTTGGTTAAATATTCATCCACGCCCAGTTCTTTCCCGAAACGAATATCGCTTCCCATATCTCGCCCGCTGACAATTACAAATTGGATGTGCGCCCAGCGCGGATTTTCCCGGATGCGCTGAAGCAATTGATACCCGTTTAATCGGGGCATCGCCACATCAGAAATAACCAAATCAATCGGGTTGTCTGTCAGAATTTTCATTGCTTCGTGCCCATCACGTGTTGCAAATACCTGATGGCCTTCCATTTCCAGTGCCAGTTTCAGATAATAAATGTGTTCCAACTGGTCATCTACCATTAAAATTGAGCCTGCTGTGTCCATAATCTGCCCCTAAAAATTCTAAACCGGGAACGAAATAATAAAAGCGGTTCCCGCATCACGTTCAATAGTCAGAGTTCCGTGCAATTGTCGGGTTAAAACGGTGATAAGCTGCATGCCCAGCGACGAGGATTTTTGCGTTTCCACACCCGGTGGCAAGCCGATGCCATTGTCGCGCACGGTGAGCACTATATTGTCTTCCTGTCGTTCCAGTGAAATATAAATTTCATTCCCATCGTTGCCCTTTGGCGAGGCATTTTCCGGCGGAAATGCGTGCTTCAGTGCATTGGCCACCAACTCATTGACAATCAATCCGCAGGGTACGGCGGTGTTCACATCCAAATGTACATTGCCGCCATCGATGTGTACTGCAACTTGTTGGTTGGTTTGGCGGTAACCAGAAACCAATTCGCGCGTCAAAGCACGCAGATATTCGGCAAAATCAATCTGCGTCAAATCAGCAGACTGGTACAATTTTTCGTGGATCATCGCCATGGTTTGCACGCGGCTGCGGCTTTCTTGCAGCACCTGCAACACAGCAGGGTCTTCCACGAGACGCGCTTGTAAAAAAAGCAAACTTGAAATAACCTGCAAATTGTTTTTTACGCGGTGGTGGATTTCTTTCAGCATCACTTCTTTTTCGTGCAGAGAAGCCATCACCTGCTCTTGAGCTTTTTTACGCGCCGCCAATTCGGTTTTGACTTGGTGGTACAATCGTGCGTTTGCCAGCGCTGTCGCCGCCTGATTTGCCAATAATTGCACCAAAGAAATTTCACGGTCAGAAAAGACCCGTTCTACCTGCCGGTCGAAAACTTCAATCACGCCGAAAACTTCATTTTGAAAGAGCATCGGCAGAAGCAACAAAGTTTTGTAACCGGCGCGGACCATATAATCATGGTCGGCACGGCGCAGTTCCGGTTGGCTGATGGTGGCTTGAGCGGCGTATTTATCGTTGATGACCTGTTTTTTCAACGGATAGAGAGGCTCGTTTTCTCCTGTTTCCCCCTGTTCCCACCAATTTTCCTGTCCATATTTGGCGATGATTGATGCTGTGTTGTCAACTGAATGCCATTCAGATACGTTACAACCTTCGACATCGAGCAGGTTAGAGACTTCCCATATAACTGTTTCAAGCACGAATGGCATATCTAAACTGCCGGTTGTTGCTGCAACAGCCGCTTGCAGCGAAAGCAACTCGCGATTGCGTTGCAGCAGTTCCGATTGAACATTACTGCGATTGCGCAAGTCGGACGTGTCGCCGATAGCATCAGGAGCAGTTGGCGATGGTGTTTCTGTCGAATGGGAAAGCGGCCCGGTGTGACGCTTTTGCGCCGCCAAGGCTGCTTCGGCACGCTGGCGGGCGGATTGAGCTTCCTCTAATTGCTGCACAAGGCGAGTGTTCTCCAACTCGACAATTAGCCAGCGGACATAACCGTATAACGCTTGCATATTTTTGGAAGATACCCGGTTGCCACGCGGTTTCCCCAGAGCCAAAAATGCTGTGAGTGGCATATCATCCACCAAAATGGGGATGCACAGCAAGTCGTTGGGATTCCAATTGTAGTGCATCAACTCATCGCCGGCAGTTTTCACCCCGGCGACCATCGCTCCTTGCGGCAAGAAATACCACGCATCTGTTGTAGCCATTTCCGCCAAAGATAGCGCCCTCTGACCGCCGCGATAGATTTTCGGCAATGGGCCAAAAGATGCCGCCACACACAGATTTTCAGATTGGTCAACCAGCATCAATGCGACAGATTGAAAGTCTAAAAAGGCGTTGACACGCAACACGATGTCATGGATAGCGGCAGATCGTCGGATGAATGCTTGTGTATTATCTGGCAGCGAAGGCGTCTCATCGCATGTGAGAATTACGTTTTGTAAATTATGTGCCACTGTTCCCTCCCGAGCAGCATTTCAGCACACTATACTCTGTCGGTTTTAACCGGAGAGCAATTGTGCGACAACGGATTTGAGCCGCTGCGACGCGCTATCGTCTGGGGTTGCCGGCAATCTCGGTTCGATGGCTACCAGCGAAAAACTACTTGCCAACCGGCTGATTTCGGGAGTAGCGATGGTGGTGTTAGCCAGTAACAATATCGGCAGTAAACCCCGCTGTTGGGCGATTTCTTTCGCTTTTAATGAAAATTGCAGTACATTGCACCCACCCGCTGTATCATCAAAAATAACTATATGTGGATGGAATACAATCAATTTCGCCACTGCCACACTCAGTTCCATAGCCACATCTATTTCCAACCGGGTGGATATACCGCTCAGCAATTGGATAACATTGCCCAAAACTGCGCTGTTTTTGGTCACAACCAACACACGTTTTAATTTTTTTGGTTTGGGGGGGGATTCCGATTCTATTTTGATAAAACCGGTGTCAGTCAGAAATGCCTTGAAGTCGTGCGGTGTAATGCGATAGTGCCCACCCGGTGTGCGATACGCCTTTAAGTGCCCTGCTTTTATCCAGCGTAATACCCCAACTCGGGACACCCCGCAATAGGTTGCAACTTCGCCGGTCGTGAGCGGTTTATTTTGAGTGAACATCAATTGATCCGTTTTCTTTGTTACGTAGTTTACATTTATTACATTTTATCACGTCACCTTGTCACTTACAGTAAATTTAGCGTAAATTCATCGTAATTGGAACGTAAGTTTTTGGATGTTTATTGTTCACGGCATGCACAAATAAACCCGTGCGGTTTCCCTTTTGCGGGAATGACCCACGGGTTTGGAGCATCCGACAGAAATATCATTGCCCAAAACTGTTTCAACAGACCGGAAGTGTCATCAATTTGTTTGTGTTTTTATCGGGGAAGAGGCAACCGCTTGCCGTGCAATCGTTCAGCTAACGGCGTGATGTTATGGCAAAACGCGGGGCGGAAAGGGATGCTATTCCGGCGAAGCCGGCAGCGATGCAGCACCATCACCGGGCACAGGTTGCAAACGGTTGCGCACGGCAAAATGCAGTCCGACATAACCCATCACCGCCACCGCCGCTGTGATACCGGCAGCATACCACACCCATCGGGGGTCGGCGTTGTCCATAATCAACCCCGCCAGCAGTGGCCCCACCGCGTGCGGCACCGCCCAACTGAAACCGAACATCGCCATGTACCGCCCGCGCATATCGACAGGTGCGAGTCTCGCCACAAATGCTTGCCCCACCGGAGTGATAATCATTTCACCAACGGTGATAATTGCCATCGCCACCATAAACAGCCAAAACGCACTGATAAAACCGTACATCAAAAAACCCACACCGAAAATCGCCGTGCCGAGCGCCAGCATCAGCAGTGGCGGACGGTTGGAAATACGGCGGGTAATCCAAAATTGGAACAAAACCACCATCGCCGCATTCATGCTCAACAAATAGCCGTATCCGCGTGCGCCCGTGCCAAAAACTTCATCCAGATATACCGACAGCGTGCTGTACATTTGAATGTAAACGATGATTCCCAAAATTGAAATCAACAGAAACGCCATATATACCCAGTCGCGGAAAACGTGTTTGTAACCCGCCATCGTTTGGGAGAAATTTTGTTCTTCGGCTTCTGCAATTTCAGGTTTGGTTTCCGGCAGTGCAAAATAAACGACCACCGCAGTGATGATGCTTGACACGGCATCGGCGACGAAAAGGAACAGATACGATTTCGCTGCCAGCAGCCCGCCCACAGCAGGCCCGATAGTCACCGCCAAATTGGCAATCACCCGCATCATGCCGTAACCCTCGGCGTGTTTTTCTTGCGGCAGCAAATCGGCAACCATCGCCTGCTGAGCAGGCCCGCCCGCTTCTGACAGCAAGCCGACAAATCCCGCCAGCACGTAAAACAGGGGCAAACTGTCCACAAATGCCATCAGCAAACTACTCATCGCACTGATGACCAGCCCGAACATCAGCATCCATCGCCGCCCAAACTTATCGGTCAGCGCACCGGCAATCATATTTCCGACAAAATTGGCAACCGAAAAAATGGCAAATAAGTATCCAACTTCTGTCATCCCCACGTCAAATTTTTGGGTGATATACAGCGCAAAAAACGGAAAAAGAAGCGCGCCGCCCAATCGGTCAATAAACATCGCCGACATCAGTGTCCAAAAATTGACCGGAAATTCACGATAGATATTTTTTGCTTTTGAAAATATCATTGTAATGCACCATTGTATGTTACCTTGCCGTTCATGGCACAAGGGGAGAAATCATACTGCTACCAAAGTAATTTGCCAAATCGCCGAAGAAAAATCACACCAAAGTGTTTTTAATCGCCTGCAAACTGTGCTACAATTTGAACGGTACAAACTACTTTCGGCACACAGGATTTTTATGACCACGGTTTCACCAACACCCCGTTTTAAAATAGTTGCCCGCATTTGGAAAATTTTGCAGCAGCCCAAACTTTTTGGCGCACTGATGCTGATTCTCGCCATAGAAGGCGTGCTGGCGTTGATTATCCCCCAACGCCCCGAACCAATCACCGAACCGGGACAATTTGTGGTGTGGGTATCCAGTTTGCCGCCGTTTTTACAGCAGGGTTATCAATTTTTTGATGGATTGCGGCTTTTCAGCCTGCTCCATTCGCTGTGGGTGTGGCTGCCCGCCGCCGGGTTGATGCTTATCAGCTTTGTTTCTCTGGCAGATATTCTGCCGGCTACCCTGCAACGAATGCACTCGACAGCAGATAACCTGCTGCCGCACCCGCTGGAAAAGACTGCCGCCCGCCAACTTCGAATTGCCGCGCCGCAAAATCCGGGCGAAGCCACCGCTGTTTCGCCCGCGATGGACGCACTGCACGATGCGCTTGCCGCAGCGAAATTCACCATGGTGCGCCACACCGACACCGAATTGCTGGCAGTGCGCCGGCGGCAGGCATGGTTCGCGCCGGTGCTGGTATTCGGCGGCATAATTTTGCTGATAATCGGACTGGCTGTCCAAACCATTTGGGGAGACAGCCAACAAGTTTTGCCGGAACTCGGCGGCGCGCCCACTACTTTTGTCGGACAGCGGGTGCAAATCACCGGATTTTCCGGTAATTCACTATCGTTGACCATCGATGGCCAACCCGCCGAATGGCCATTTGGGCAATGGCAGCGATGGCATGGCTGGTGGCTCGCACCGCCAAAAGCACAGCCGCTCGCCAAAATTACATTCACCGATGGTACTACCACCGAAAACCTGACATTGGTTTTCGATGATATTTCCCGCCCACTGATTTTTACCTATGCCCCGCGCAAACAATCGCTGGAATTGCGGTATGCTATCGTCAACGGACACGGCGACTACCGGCTTCGCGTGCGCGACGCACAAAATACCACCCTCGAAGCGGCAACACAGCATGGGCGCGATTTTTCGCTGCCGGAAACGGGTATCACCGGCACCATTGAAATTCAGGATAAATTTTTATTGCAGGCATACCGTCTGCCGGGAGTTGTGTTTTTGGCACTGGGCGGGCTACTGCTCATCTTCGGCGCGGCATGGTGGTTTTTCGGCACACCGATAATTGTCCGGCTGATTGCCGTCGTCAAAGGGCGCGGCAGCCGGGTGGATATGAACATCCACACCCTGACAAAACAGAGCGCGGCAGATACCATTGCAAAGGCACTATTTGCGGCGATAAAGAAAGAAGGACTATCTGACGATGACACACCCGCGTAAACCCATCATCATCGGTGTGGCAGGCGGAACCGCATCCGGAAAAACGACCGTCGCCCACCGTATTTTGGAAGCTGTCACCGGCGACCATCTGGCATATCTGGAACACGATGCCTACTATCGAGATTTGAGCCATTTGCCATTGGAAGAACGGCAATCTTTCAATTTTGACCATCCCGACTCGCTGGAAAATGAGTTGCTCATTGACCATTTGCAGGCACTTTTGCGCGGCGAAGCCATCGAAATGCCGGAATACGATTTTACAAATTATGTGCGGCTCAAAAGCACAAAACGCATCGAACCGAAACAGGTTGTGTTGGTGGAGGGTATCTTAATTTTTGCCGATAAAGCCCTGCGCGAGCTGATGGACATCAAAATTTATGTGGATACCGCCGACGATTTACGGTTTATCCGGCGGTTGAAACGGGATGTGGCAGAACGCGGGCGCACAGTAGAGCGAGTCATTGCGCAATATCTCGCTACCGTGCGCCCGATGCATATGGAATTTGTGGAACCGAGCAAGCAATTTGCGGATGTGATTATCCCCCGCGGAGGACACAATACCACCGCCATTCAAATGGTGGTGGCGCAAATTCAGCGGATGTTGGAATAACGCCTGTTAATTAGGGGCTTTCACGGGCACATCCAGCGTCATCGCGCCGGATTTTTCAAAATTCAGTGTAATCGAGATTTTCTCGCCGGGGTTCAGCGTTTGTTTCAGGTTGATGAGCATAATGTGTTTGCCGCCCGGCTCTAATTTTACCGTTTCGCCCGCAGGCACGGGAATATTCGGCACGGGGCTCATTTTCATCATGTCCCCTTCCATTTTGGTCTGATGCAGTTCAACCGCTTCCGCCACATCCGATGCAGCACTGACCAGCACATCATCGCCGCCGGTGTTTTTCAACGTGACATACACCGCGCCACTGCCCGCCATCATCGCCGACGGGCGCGCCCATGCATCTTCCACGGTAATTTTTGGCGCAGCATTCCCGCTACTGCACTGCGCTGCGGCTAGCATCACAATCAATAATGCAAATCCAACTATTTTTTTCATAGAATCTCCTTTTTGATGATGAATTGAGTGCAACTTTCGTAAAAAGCCGAATTGGTAAATAAAAATCGGCTAGCGTCACCCTTCGATACGCCCTCGCTGCGCGATGGCTACTCAGGGTGACAGCATTCATTCACCAGAGCAGGCTCAACCGCAGAGAGAGCCGTATCGAAGGGTGGTGTAACTTCTAACGGTGCTGTTCTGCCATGTTGTTGATCACAATCGCGCCGATGACACCCGGCAACCAGCCGAGCACAGTCAACAGCGATACAACCACAATAGCACCACACCCCCGGTCGAGTACCGCCAGCGGCGGGAGCAAAATTGCCAAGATTAATCGTCCACAGCCCATTGTTTCATCCTTTCAAACGTGTGTTTTCGGCAAAAATGCCGTTAACATACTTTACGGATTTGGATGAAAAAAGTTGTATCACAACCCCATTGCCCGGGCAAATACCTGCGCGGGATGGAGCGCATCGCGGTGTGCCCCATGGGCTATCTGGTGCTGGCAGCTAACGCCCGCCGCCACAATCACGCGGTCGGTTTCGGCGCTGCGCACAGCGGGGAACAGCACCCGTTCGCCCATCGCCATTGAAATATCGTAATGCTCGGTTTCATAACCGAAAGACCCTGCCATACCGCAGCAACCCGCATCCAGTTCCTCAATTTCCACATCCCCCAGCAAAGAAAACGCCTTTCTCGCCGGTTCCATACCGATGAGCGATTTTTGGTGACAGTGTCCGTGCAGCAGAATTTTCCGGGGTGGCGAAACCAGCGGCAGGTTGAAATTCGGGTCATCTGCCAGCGATGCCATAAATTCCTCAAAGGTGACAGTCACATCTGCCACCAGTTTTACTACCGGATTATCGGGCAGCAACGAGAAATAATCGTCTTTCAGCGCAGAAACATCGCTTGGCTCCAACCCGACAATCGGGATGCCGTCGCGGGCAAACGGTTCCAGCCGCGACAGGGTGTCTTCTGCCAATGCCTTCGCCAAATTGAGCATCCCTTTCGAGATGGCGGGACGCCCCACATCTTTATGGCCGGGCAGCAGTACGCGATAGCCCGCGGCTTCTAGCACGCGGGTGGCAGCGATGGAAACTTCGGGGTGGTTGTAGGTGTTCACCGTATCGTGCAGCAACACCACCGGCATACGGCGTTCCGTGCCGGGCGGCGCATCGTTTCGAGCACGAAACCATGCCACAAAAGATTGCCGGGCAAACGGCGGCATTTCGCGGCGGCGGTCAATACCCACCGTTTTTTCCATCATTTGCCGCACCCATTTTTGCCGCATAAACCAATTGATGAATGGCGCTTGCGGCCCCGATGCCAACCGGCTCAACGCGCCAAAATCGGCAAACAATCGTGAGCGCAGGGGAATGGGATGGTTTTCATAATAGTGCGCCATAAACTCGGTTTTGATTTTCGCCATATCGACCGATGACGGGCATTCCGATTTGCACGATTTGCATTCCACGCACAAATCGAGCGCGCTGTACATCCGCTCGCTGAACAATTCATCGTGCGGAATACGCCCTGCCAGCGCCGCGCGCAGCAGGTTGGCGCGTCCGCGGGTGGAATGTTCCTCATCACGGGTTGCCATATACGACGGGCACATATTGCCCGTATCTTTACGACACACCGCCGAACCGTTGCACGCCTCTACCGCGGCGGCAAACCCGCCTTCATCTGCCCAATTGAGATACGGTTTGATTTCGATGGTGCGGTAGTCCGCCCCGTACCGCAGGTGTTCGGTCATCGGCCCGGCATCCACAATGTTGCCGGGGTTGAACAGATTGTGCGGGTCGAACAGTGTTTTAACCTGCCGGTACACACCATACAATTCTTTGCCGAAAAAGTGTTCGTTCATATAACTGCGAGCGCGGCCGTCGCCGTGTTCGCTGCTCCAAGCGCCATCATAACCCGCCACCAACTCGGCGGCGGCGCGGCTGATGCGTTCCATCTTGTCGATACCGTCGGCGGTTTTCAGGTTGACCAGCGGGCGAATGTGCAGACACCCTGCGCTGGCATGGGCATAATAAACCAGTTTGGTATCCAACTCGGTACAAATCTGCTGAACCTGACTGACATATTTTGCCAGATGTTCTACCGGCACGGCGGAATCTTCAATGAAGGGCAGGGGTTTGTAATCACCTTTGACGCGCATCAGCAAGCCGAGACTGTTCTTTCTCACCGCCCAAACGTTCGCTTGCATTTCATCGGTTTCGGCGCGGACATTGGCAGTGCCAAGCTTGTGTTTCGCCAAAAACCGGTCAAGCGAGTCGAGTTTGCTTTTAACTTCGGCAGGTGTATCGCCGGTATATTCTGTCACCAAAATGGCGTTCGGTTTGCCCTCCAAAAATGTCAATTGACGGGCATATTCCGGCACTTCGCGGCTCATGCGCAGTGCCAGTTCGTCAATCAACTCTACTGCGGACGGATTGGTTTCCAGCAGCAGCGGCACGGCTTCCAGCGCGGCCATCACCGTGTTGAAATGGACAACCGCCAAACCGGTGGCTTTCGGTTTTTCTACCAAATTCAGGGTGATTTCCGTCACTGCGCCGAGCGTGCTTTCTGCCCCCACCATCAACTTTGCCAGATTGATGGTATCGGTTTTGATGAGGCGGTCAACGTTATAGCCGCCGCACCGCCGCCAGTGCGATGGCGTGCCTTCGGCG
>Ga0114931_10000821_pt1 | contig 38754 bp, 38 predicted proteins | sample 2SBtaG_FD_89579 | JGI IMG/M metagenome (GOLD analysis project Ga0114931, IMG submission 89579) | Deep subsurface microbial communities from Kolumbo volcano to uncover new lineages of life (NeLLi) - 2SBTROV14_V59a metaG | ecosystem: Environmental > Aquatic > Marine > Volcanic | place: Kolumbo... | reverse complement strand
CGTTGACGCCACGTGACCACATCCACAGTGCCCCCACGAGTGTCAGTCCGCTGGTGACGATGCCAATAGTATGTACGACCTGCGTCGGTGCCTTGCGTAAAGCCATGATCAACAGCGCCCCGAGGAGCGGGAGGAACAGGGTGATAGATACAATGGGAAGCACTCAGGCGTCTCCTTAAATAAATAAAACCACAAACGTGGCCACGAATATCAACGCAGTCCCCACCACAGTGATCGCCATTTCGCGATGAATCAGCCCGCTCTGCAAGGTACGCGCCCGGTTACCGAGTTCGACCGTACCGCGTACCAGCGAAAAGATCAGGCCGTCGATGCCCCGGTCATCACTCCAACGTACTGCGCGGCCCATATCGAGGCTGAACCGGCCCACAGCCAGCGCCGCGTTATACAGGCCGCGTTCCAGTTGTTCGCAGCTGCGGGCAATGGCGAGTGCGGGGTGCACCACCCAGGTGTCGAAACCGCCGGCAATGGCGAAGCCCTGTTGCGCCCAGGGCAACAGTGGCCCCAGCAGGCGCTGCCCCGGGATAAACCAGCCCAGCGTCAGGCCGCCCAGCGCAGCGCTCAGTCCGAGGATTTGAGCGAGGGTGTTTTCGGACAGTGACTGGTGCAGCAATGTCTCGATGGAAGGGAAGGCGGCCCCCAGAATGACAGCCAGCGTGACGAGTCCAGCCAGCCCGGCACTCATCCAGCCCAGCCCTGCGATATTGCGTTTCCGCGTTTCGCCACGCCACAGGGTGTGGAGTGCCCGGGCCATATAGGCGCCGGTCAGGACTGTGCCGGCCAGCGCGAACGACGCCAGCACCAGCGCGTTGGGCGAAGCCAGCGAGGCGGCAATGATAGCGTCCTTGGAAAAGAAACCGCTCAGAGGCGGGATGCCGGCCAGTGCCAGCGCGGCCAATGCAAAACCGAAAAACAGTCGCGGCCGGTCACGACCGGCGCCTTCCAGGTCAGCCAATGCAGTGCTTCCACGACTGTGCTGGAACACGCCGGCGCCGAGGAACAGGGAACTCTTGATAGCCGCGTGAGCAATCAGGTGCAGTAATGCCGCCAGTGGCACACCGGCGCCTACCGCCACCAGCATCAGGCCGTACTGACTGGAGGTCGATGCGGCGAGCAGGCGTTTGAGGTCACGTTCACCCAGCGCGATCAGGCCGGTCACTACAGTGGTGATGCCACCGACGATACCTATTACCAGCAGCGTCTCCGACGGCAGCATCGGCGCTGTGCGGATCAGCAAAATCGCACCGGCCGCTACCAGGGTGGCCGAATGCAGCAGCGCCGATACCGGTGTGGGGCCGGCCATGGCGCGCTGCAACCAGTCGTGCAAGGGTGTTTGAGCCGACTTGCCCATCGCCGCGACCAGCAATAAAAGTCCGGTGGCGACAGCGACACCGCCACTCGTATTCAATGTGGTTGCGATATCGCTGCTGCCAGCATTGGCAATGAGAATGAACACCGCGACATAAAGGCCAAGGTCTGCGCTGCGGGTATACAGGAAGGCGCGGGTGGCGGCGGACCGCACACCGGGTCGCCGGTACCAGAAACCGATTAACAGGTAACTGCTCAGACCGATGAGTTCCCAGGCCGCAAGCAGCAGGATCCAGTCGCCGGCAAGCACCAGGGTCTGCATGGCCGAAACAAACAGCAGCATGGTGGCAAAGAAACGGACTTTTTCGCTGTCCTGCTTCATGTAGCCGACCGCATAGACCAGCACCAGGCTGCTGATTATGGCGACCAGGGTTGAAAGCACTGCGGTCAAGGGTGTGGCGACAAGGCGCAGCGGCATGTCCGGCAGGCCGGGCAGAATCAACTCGCCGGCCACGCCGTTGAAGGCATTGGACAGGAGTCCGATGCCGGCGATCAGACTGACAGCGGCACCTAGCAGCGCCAGCACAGCAGGTAAACGTCGCAATAACAGGATCAGCACCATCATTGAGAGGGGTGCAAGAATGGCGGTAGCGATGAGGTTCATCCTTTCAACTCCGCCGCTTCTTCCATTTCCACAGAGCCTTTGGCGCGGAAGCGAGCAATGGCAACACCGAATCCCACCGCCATTTCCACGGCCATGACGGTCATTACGATCAGCACGAACATCTGCCCGGCCGGGTTGTCCGGGTGCAGATAACGCCAGAAGGCCACCAAATTGACCATGGCCCCGGCTAGCATCAGTTCCACACCCATCATAATCATCACCAGGTTGGTCTGTGACAGCGCGCCGTAGACGCCGACCCCGAACAATGCCGCACCGGTAATCAGGGCGAGAAGGAGTTCAATGCTCATTGTTCGTCGTGCCCTCTGTTCGACCGGCCGTTATTCCGGCGCATGCCGGAATCCAGAGCGTTGTTTATGGACACCGGCCTTCGCCGGTGTGACGAGGTGCTATTAGCATTGGGCTTTATAGCCACTGCCGTGGCGGCAATCATGGCGGTAAGGATCGTGATGCCGGCCGTTTCAAAAATCAGCATCGAACGCCCCAGCAGTTCAAGTCCCAGATCGACCGTCTGTTGCGCGGCATCCGGTGCAACACCTGCCACCGGTCCCCAGTCGACAAAGACGGCGACGGCCACGGCGGCGATAAAGGAAACCAAACCGGCGCCCAGTGACAGACGTTTCTGGTGGGTCATATCCATCTCGCCAAGTCCGCCGGGGTCCATCATGAACATCACCATGAAAATGGCCATGATGCTCATTTCCGTAGCCATCATCATGATTTGCAATACGCCGAGGAACTCCGCCTGCATGCTCAGGAACAGGGCACCGAGGGCGGTCTGTGAGAACAGCAACGCCAGCGCAGAGCGCACCATCGAAAATGTGCGGAACACGACAACCCCGAACCACACTGCGGCGAGCCCGAAGAAACCGATAAAGAACATTTGCGCGATCATTATGGAAATACCAGTACGAGGACACCGACGAGAAAGATATTCAGCAGCGCCAGCGGGATGCCCAGCTTCCAGCACCAGGCCAGCAGGTGTGCTTCGCGGCTGCGCGGCATCATGCGTCCGGCCAGCAGCATAGTGGCGGTTACCGCCAGTATCTTGATGGCGCTCCACGCCCAGGGCGGCAGCCACGGACCCTGCCAGCCGCCGAGGTAGAAAACCACCGTCGCTGCCGCCAGGGTAATAATCAGTGCGAGCCGTCCAAGCCGGAACACCGCCAGCCGGACGCCGGTATATTCGGCTTCCACACCACCCGCCAATTCGCCTTTCGCGGTGGGTAGATCAAAGGGCGGCAGAAAGGCCAGCGCCATGGCGGCAATGAAAAACAGCACGAAGCCCAGTGGCTGATAGAGGATGTTCCATAAGTGCGCTTGTGAGATCACGATCTGTGTGGTGAGCAACGACTCGGCTCGCATGGCGACGGCGGTAATCGGCATGACAATCAGCATGGAATAGGCGATCAACTGGCCGAGAAAACGCCAGCCACCGACCAGGGCATAGGCGCCGTCCGGTCCCCAGCCGCCCATCAGCAGTGCGACCAGCACGTAGACCAGTGCCGCGTTGATGAACAGGGCACTGGTGGCCAGGTCGGTGATAATGAGGTCGGGAGTTAGCGGTATGACAGTTGCGGCGAGTACGGCCGAGATCAGCAGCAGCACCGGGCCGACCTCAAAAAAAATCCGGTCGGGTTTGCGCGGCACGATGGACTCCCGTCCCAGCAGGGCGAGACCGGCCAGTAGCGGGGCCGCCAGCTGAAAACGTCCGCTGCTGGCCCAGTCTTCAAGCACGGCGACCAGGTAGGCGCCGAACGCCAGTAACAGGAGCAGCAGTAAGGTTGTCATTGCCGTACCTCCCAGGGCGACAGGTCGAGGGAGCCGACCGCCACCAGCGCATCACCCAGTTCCTGTTGTTCGGTCAGCGGATGGATGAGTGTGAGATGGTGCTTCGACGGTGTCGCCAGTTGCACAGTCGTCACTTGACCCTGTTCCAGTGTCAGCTGCAGACTCGCTTGGCCTCGGGGTGTCTCGACCACCGCTTCCCCGGCGCCGGACATATCAGGGGCAGCGGCGAAGACCGGTAATTCAATGGCGCCAGCGGCTTCAATGAGTGCCAGGCTATGGCTTATCTCATCCAGGCGAACCTGCAGGCGGGCGAGGGCATCACCTTCCTGGCGACAAACCGGCGTGAATCCCAGCATCGTAAAGCTTTTATCCGTCCTGCGTACATCGTCGCTCATCCCGGTGGCGCGTGCCACAGGACCGCGCAGTGTGGCATCCGGCGCCAACCAGCCGATGCCCGCCGTTCGGGATTTCAGCAATGGCGTTCGTTGCAAGCGTTTAATCAGGGACTGTATGGCCGGCTTCAGTGCCATGACCTGTTTCAAGTCGGCGTGCCGGAATTCCAGTTGCAGCGATGCCGCGCGTTGCATCAGCCAGTCGAAGCCGGTTTGTTGTCCAAACAGTGCCAGCCAGCCCAGATGGCTCGCGATCCGTTCCCGTTCCAGTGCGCCGGCACGCGCACGTGCGGCATCGGCAGGCACGTCCACGTCAGCGGCATTTTCCAGCGCCCGGCAGGCCAGGAGTTGATAGGCGACAGGGGCCAGTGGGTCCATACCGGCCAGTTGTTCAACGAAGTCTGTGCTGTTTGTGGACGTAGGTTGGAGCAGGTCCAGGTTTTCAGCCAGCGAGCGGGTATCGGACCCGGCGACCGTGTCACCGTCGAGTGTCAGTGTCAGCAGCAGTCCGCCGGGTAAGCCAGGGAAAAAGGGTCCGAAGGGTGCGTTAATCCATTCCATTGGCAGGCCATCACCGCTACGTGGAAGATCTTTGGTGACATCGATCATGGACATGAATGCCATATCAGCATGATTCATGGAGTTTTGATCCATACCGGCGTGCTCATGGGATTGTGCACCTTGGATCTCGCGCGGTTCCAGATTCATCCCGCATTTGGGGCATGAGCCCGGCTCACTCTGCACGACCTCGGGATGCATGGGGCAGGTGTATTCGACGGCTGCTTCATGATCCATTTCGCCGGGTGTCTTGTGTTCATGCGGTGGCGCTGCCTGCATATCTGCATGACTATCTGTATGCGTGTGCAACATACCGGCCTGGACTTCACGCGGCACCAGAAACATACCGCACCTGGGGCAGGAGCCGGGCTCGTCCTGCACGATCTCCGGGTGCATGGGACAGGTATATTCAATGCGAATCTGCAGCATGGGTGCGTCGAAGTCCGATACCTCGGACTGGAAAGCGCCCGCGACGAAGGCAGCGCGAAGTTGATGCACACCATCAAGCAGTTCCTGCTGTGAAAGCCCTGTGGTAACGTCAGCGGCAGGCAAAGGCGACAATTCTCCTGTACCGACAGCGAACAAGGCCCGGGGACGCATCATTTGGGCATAGACAACAGCCGCGGCTTCACGTAACGCGGGTGTGGTGTCACCGATCACCAGCAGCACACCGGCATGACGTGGGCTGGCGACCCGGTGGAGTCCGGCTGCCTCGATATCCAGGCCGTGCGCGCGGGCGATATCCGGACCGGGAACGACGAATACACCAAGATCACGTGCCATGGCGGCGGCGACCAGCCGTCGGAATCCGGACATTGCTCCCTGCCGGGCGCCGCTGATCATTTATTGTCTCCGCAGTGCACCCTGACTCCAGCCATAGAGTAGTCCGAGGAACAGAATGGCCAGAAAGACGCCCATGTCGAGCAGGGCAACCAGTCCTTCCTGCTTGTAGACCACTGCCCAGGGATACATGTAGGCCATTTCCATATCGAAAGCCAAAAATAACAGGGCGTAGCCATAGTAGCGGGCGTGGTAACGCACCCAGACCGGGTCGCGCGACAACTGGCCCGCCGTGGCAGGTACGTCTTTGCCCGCTTCCTTGCGCACTTTGCCAAGCGCGCCGGCCAGGGCGTACAGACTGAGAACAAAGCCGATGGTGCCGACCGCCAGGCCCAGCAGGAGTCCGTATTGTTCCAGTGTGCTCATAATTATCTATCCTTAATATCAGTACAGAATCACACCTGTACCCGTGGTGCCTGGTTTAACGGAGGGGAAAACTGATGAGTGACACAGGGTATCTTCAGACCGGGCAGGTGACTTGTCACGATGCCGGTGGATGCCGGATCGACTGTAGCGGGAGTGGCCAGGACGCCGCCTTTCGGCACGGCACGCCGTGGCCTGAACCACGCTTCAAGCGGGAAGGCGGGTGCATTACGGATCGGCTGACGGGTCTTGTCTGGCACCGCAACGCCAATCTTGCGGAATTTCCCCTGACTTGGCAGGAAGCGCTCGATTTTGTGATCCAGATGAACTGTGACCGGCATCTTGGTGAGAGCGACTGGCGCCTGCCGAACCGGCACGAGCTCCGCAGTCTGATCAGTCATCAGACCAGACGGCCCGCGTTGCCGGAGAATCACCCGTTCACCCATGTATTTAACGGCTGGTACTGGACTGCCACGACCGCGGCGATCAGCCCGGCACACGCCTGGTATGTGGACATGGACGGCGGCCGTATGTTCTATGGTGGCAAGGACCAGTCGTTCATGGTGTGGCCGGTTCGCGGTCAGGCCCACAGAGTCCTCCCGGTTACCGGGCAAACACGATGCTATAGCGGGGCGGGTGATGTGATTCCCTGTACCGGGTCGGGGCAGGACGCTGACTGGTCCTGCGGCTGTCCCTGGCCTTCGCTGCGCTTTCATCCGTGCAGGGATGGCGTCATTGATCGATTGACAGGTCTCTGCTGGTATCAGCCGGTGGATCTGCGCGGTCCCGTTACCTGGGCGCAAGCCTTGTCTGCGGTCGATCAATTCAACACACGGCCGGATAAGCATGCCGGCTGGCGGCTGCCCAACATCAACGAACTGGAATCCCTGGTCGATTGCAGCCGGCATAGTCCGGCGCTTCCAACCGCGCACCCCTTTAATGTGCTGCACGATGCGTACTGGTCTTCCACGACCAGTCTTTATGAAAGGGACTGGGCGTGGGCGCTGTACCTGAACAAGGGTGCGGTGGGCGTCGGGCAGAAAACGCAGGCGAAATTCCATGTGTGGCCTGTGCGGGATCAGGATAGCATTGTATATGCGGACGAGTGATGGCATCAAAAACATCCTGTTACAGGTAACGCAGATAAAACAGGTACAGCCGCTCAAACAGGTTTTTCACAGTTATGAGTTTGCGTGAATGGCGCGGAAAGAGATTCCAGAACGGTGGCTTGTCATCGCTGGCGGCGTGCAGCCACAAGGCATCGTTCTCCATATTCAGAATGCAGGACAGTTCGAAGCGATAGGTGTGCGAAGGTTCCTGACCATTTAATTCGGCCCGCATGTTTTTCGCCGCAGCCTCCGAGCGCAGTTGCGCCATGTGGGCCTGATGGGGGACCCAGGGGGGTGGGTTTTCATGGTTGCTGCAATCGCCGGCTGCGAATACCTTATCCAGTCCTTTGACACGGCCGAATTTATCAACATCGATATGCCCGCCAACGGAAACCGGCAGACAGGATTGTTGCACCCAATCCGGTGCCCGGATACCGGGTGTAAACAGGACCAGGTCGGCCGCCCGGAACCTGCCGTCCGCATCGCGCATGCCGCCTTCGACAAAGGCCGCGGGTTCATAGCCGTAGTCGAGGATGATGCCACGCTCCTGCAGCCTGTCGGTGATGGCGCCGGTTTCTCCAGGCGCGATGTCCGGGGAGAAAAGGTGAATTTCGAAATTGTCGCGCAGGCCTTTTTCTTTCAGCGCGTAGTCGAGCAGGCAGGCGCATTCGTACATCTGGCCACCGCGGCCGGCAACAAAACCGTCGCGTTTGTTGAGCTTGAAGCCTACATGGATGGTGCCTTTTTCCAGGCTTTCCAGGCGTTGCATGAACGCGTCCATTTCATCCGGTCCGCCACAGGGTGAAAATGTATGCTCCCCGGTACCGGGGATGTCGTCGTGGAGGAACGCCGGACCGGTGCCGATAAACAGGGCATCGTTGCTATAACGACCCTGCGTGGTCACGACGGTTCTTCCACCGTCCCGCACATCGATGACCCTGTCATGTATGAACCGTATATTTCGACGCCACAGCCAGGGGCGGATATCAAGACAGACAGTGTCTCTGGTTTTTTTGCCGGTGATGAATTCCGGGATGGCCGGGAAGTAGATGAACCGGCCGTTACCAATGACGGTGATCTCATAACGCGAATAAGTCCGGCGCAGAAAGAACGCGAATGCGGGCAGGACCGGCAGGGCAAGGAATGCGCCGATAAAAAACAAAGAGGCAAAACCATTGCCGATGACAATCATCTTTTTCTTCATGACACCTGCTTCTTGCTTGTTGTTTCAGGCCGGACTACAGTGTTGGCTGGCGCTGCCCCAGTATATAGCCTGCATCGAGAAAAAAGTAACCGCTGCCTGTTCGGGGTTGATTGGCCTCCACTATACTTTTCATACCGGCATCGTGAAGCTTGACATGTGTGCAGCTCAAAGGTTTTATGATCGTCACAGGACAGCATAAGAGGATAGAGCGAGAGGCAACCATGACTGTTGGCGATACCCGAATAAAGGATCCGGTTTGCGATATGATGGTGGATCCCCGGCATTTGGCCATCGATTACCTCGGTATGCACTTTGCGTTCTGTTCCGAACAGTGCAAGCAACGGTTTCTGGATAACCCCAATCTGTATATCGGCTCCGCCGGGTATAAGGCGCCCAGGCAGGAAGGCCGGGAAGTGCTCAAGCGGCGGCGTTTGAAGTTGTCCGCCCCCTTGTCTTGCGAAACCGCGGCGCGGGTGATTGCGCAGGTGCAGTCGATGATGGGTATCAAGCGTGTCGAGATCGATAACGATATTGTCGACGTGACCTATGACCTGCTGGAAGCCACGGAGGCCCAGATCGAAGCGGCCATTGCGCAGTCCGGTGCGGCACTCGGGCAGAGCCTGGCCAGACGCCTGAGTCGGGCGTTTGTCCAGTATTTTGAAGAAACCGAGCTTGAAAGTCTTGAGGCCCGGCCTCCCTCGCATCACCATGGCCACTAACTCGCTCTCAAGCGGATATGAAAGCAGGTCTTCCCGCCTGAAGATGTCACATCAATCCGGCCGCCGTGTGCATCAACTATCGACTTGACGATCGCGAGCCCCAGTCCGGTGCCGCTTTCCTGCCGTGACGGATCGACACGGTAGAAGCGATCAAATAGCTTGGGCAGGTGTTCGGGGGCGATATCCGGGCCGGGATTTTCGATTATGACGTCGGTCTCGCCGTTTTCCGAGACAGCCAGTGCCACCCGCACCGTATCACCGCCTCGGGTATGGCGTATGGCATTGGAGAGGAGATTGCCCAGCGCCCGTCGCAGCATCATCCGATCGCCTTTCGCGGTGGCGCTGCCTTCCAGTGTGAGTGCGACATGACGGTCTTCGGCCCAGGCCTCGTAAAATTCAAACAGCGTCGTGACCTCGCCGGCCAGGTCTACGTCGGTGACAGCCAGGTTGTCCGGATCGTTGTCGGCCTTGGCCAGAAACAGCATGTCATTGATCATCTGGGCCATCCGCTCGTATTCCTCGATATTGGAGTAGAGAATCTCCTGGTATTCCTCAACCGTGCGTGTTTGGGAAAGCGCGACCTGGGTCTGGGTCAGCATGGTGGTCACCGGTGTGCGCAGGTCATGGGCAATATCCGCGGAGAAATTGGAAAGACGAAGAAACGCGTCTTCCATGCGCCCGAGCATGCCGTTGAACGAGACCGCGAGGTCGGTCAGTTCGCGGGGCACGGTTTCCGGCGCCAGGCGGGTGTTGAGTTCGTTGGCACTGATGTGGCGGATCTGCTCGACAATGTAGCGTAATGGCGCGTGGCCGTAGCGAACCGCGACCCAGCCCATGAAACTGGTGATCACAAAGCCGGCGGCAACCATCAGCCACAGGGTCAGGCGAAAATGCCGGAGGAAGTCCAGATGGACGTCCATGGGGGATACCGTGGCGAGTGTATAGGTCGAGTGATCTGAAGTGGCATCACCGATAAGACGAACGAGCGCGTAGTAACGGCGGCCATCGTGGTCCCATTCCCTCAGGGTTGCGCTTTTCTTGGTCCCGTCAGCGAGGCTGGCCAGCGAAGACAGGTCCGGCCCGTTACTGGCATAGCGTATTTCCCCGTTGCTGTCGACGATATATAGCGATGCGTGATGATGGCTTACCGTGAGATCTTCGAGCCTGCGCCGGATGCGCGGTTCGACGTCATTGTTACTTTCCGAAAGCAGTACCTGCTCGACCGCCTGCGCGATGATTTCAAGTTCTCTGGCATCTTCCTCGGAGAAATGGTGCTTGATCGAGTTTTCAATCAGCCAGCCGAATCCGGAAAACACGACGATAGCCACAATCCCGAACAGCAGGGTGAGGCGCAGGACCAGTGACGGGGGGCGTCGCGTCATCGGCGCTGTCAGCCGGCATCCGGTGTATCGAGCATGTAACCCATACCGCGGCGTGTATGAATCAGCCGGGGTTCATAGCCTTCGTCAATCTTGGCGCGCAACCGCCGGATGGCGACGTCAATCACGTTGGTGTCGCTGTCGAAGTTCATATCCCAGACCTGGGAGGCAATCAGCGAGCGGGGCAGTACCTCGCCCTGGCGCCGGATCAGGAGTTCCAGCAAGGCGAATTCCTTGGCAGTAAGCTGGATGTGCCGCCCGGCGCGCGTAACCCGTCGGCGCATCAGATCGAGCTCCAGATCCGCAACCGTCAGCGTGGTCTCGTTAGCCGGGGCGGTGCCGCGCCGTAACAGGGTGCGCACCCGGGCGAGGAGTTCGGCAAAGGCAAAGGGTTTGACCAGGTAGTCGTCAGCACCGAGTTCCAGCCCCTTGACACGGTCATCCACGCTGTCGCGGGCCGTGAGAAACAGCACCGGCATGCGCCGGCCGGCGTCGCGCAACGACTGGAGGATTTTCCAGCCGTCGATATCCGGCAACATGATATCCAGGATCAACAGGTCGTAGTCTTCGGTCATGGCCAGGTGGTGGCCATCCAGTCCGTTGCGGGCCAGGTCGGCCACGAAGCCGGCTTCGCTGAGCCCCTGCCGGAGGTAATCTCCGATTTTGCTTTCGTCCTCGACAATTAAAAGCTTCATGGTTGTTAACCCGCCGATCAAAAGGGGTGGTACGACGTCATAGTAGCCGGGGCAAACTGGCACAAACATGACACGACCATGACAAAATTGTAATGCTTGTGTCATGCCGGAGAAAGCGACCCGTTGTTACCTTGTGCGCCACAGACCAGCCAGGTTGAAGCAACCAGTTCACAGAGAGGACCCAGCCAGGATGAAACGCACCTTATTACGCTCGCTTGCCGCCCCTGATCAGTCCCGGCGGCGTTTCGTGCAGGGTCTCGCCGCGGGTGGCGCACTACTCGGCCTGCCGCCCTTGCTGACACCGGTATGGGCTCTACAAGCCGCCATGACAAGGACCGGGATGGCGCCCGTACTGACCGGCACGGAGTTTGACCTGACCATAGCCGAGACGATGGTCAACTACACGGGCAAACCACGCATGGCGACGACCATTAACGGTTCCATTCCGGCGCCGATTCTACGCTGGCGTGAGGGTGATACGGTGACCCTGCGGGTGACCAATCGCCTGCCGGTTTCCACCTCCATTCACTGGCATGGGATTATTCTTCCCTACCGGATGGATGGCGTACCCGGTGTGAGTTTTACCGGGATTGCGCCGGGAGAAACCTTTGTCTACCGCTTCAAGGTGCAGCAGTCGGGTACCTACTGGTATCACTCGCATACCGGCTTTCAGGAGCAGACCGGGATGTACGGCGCGATTATCATCGACCCCGCACGAGGCAGCCGGATCCGGGCCGATCGCGATTACGTGATTCAGCTTTCTGATTGGACCGATGAAGATCCGATGGACGTGTTAGCCAAACTCAAGAAGCAGAGCGATTACTACAATTTCAACCAACTCACCGCCGGTGAGTTTATGCAAGACGCTGCCGAACAAGGTTTGGATGCGGCGATCACCAAACGGCGCATGTGGAACCGGATGCGCATGAATCCGACCGACTTAGCCGATATTTCAGCCTATACCTATACCTTTCTGATGAATGGAACCGCACCTGCCGGCAACTGGACCGGCATATTCAAGCCAGGTGAGCGGGTGCGCCTGCGTTTTATCGGTAGTGGCACCCAGAGTTTTTTTGACGTGCGCATCCCCGGTCTGAAAATGACGGTCGTGCACGTGGATGGGCAGGATGTCGAACCGGTCACGGTAGACGAGTTTCGTTTCGGGCCGGGAGAAACCTATGACGTAATAGTCGCGCCGAAACAAGACCGGGCCTACACCATTTTCGCGCAGTCCATGGATCGTACCGGCTACGCGCGCGGCACGCTGGCGCCGCGCGCCGGGATGCAGGCGAAAGTCCCGGCGCTGGACGAACTCCAATGGCTGACCATGACAGATATGATGGGCAGCATGGCGCAAGGTGCCATGGGCGGGATGCAGGGCATGAGCGGCATGCATCATGGCGCCATGTCGATGGGCGGTAACCCGGTACATGCGCGTCATGCCCGCACGGAATATGGCCCCAGCGTCGACATGCGTGTCGATACTCCCCGTACCAACCTGGACGACCCCGGCATCGGCCTGCGCAACAACGGCCGCCGGGTACTCACCCATGCCGATTTGCACACCCTCGGCGGGCCGCTCGACGCACGTGACGCCGAGCGCGAGATCGAGCTTCATCTGACCGGCAATATGGAGCGTTACACCTGGTCGCTGGACGGCCTCGAGTTCGGCAAGTCCACGCCGGTGCATTTCCGTCACGGCGAGCGGCTGCGTGTCATTCTGCACAATGACACGATGATGACGCATCCGATGCACCTGCACGGTATGTGGAGTGAACAGGAAACGCCCGACGGCTCATTCCTGGCGCGTCGGCATACCATCAGCGTGCAGCCGGCACAAAGGATCAGTTTCCTGGTGAATGCGGATGCGCTCGGTCGCTGGGCCTGGCACTGCCACCTGCTGTATCACATGGATTCAGGCATGTTCCGCGAAGTGGTCGTCGCCTGAGTGACGGCGTTCAATGAAGGAGAAAATAGGCATGATGTATAAGCCAGTCAGTCTGTTTGCAGCCGTCGTGATGGTGCTGGGTCTGTCGACTGCCCAGGCCCAGGACGCCGCGCCCGGGATGGCGATGGACGCTATGCCCGGCATGGATCACAGCAAAATGAACAGCGGTTCAGGATCCCCGGCCGGCCATGGCGCTGCTATGGCGCCGGCGGCGATGCAAGGCAGGTCCGAGCCAGAAAACGCGCGTGACCCCCATGCCTATTCGGATGGCTATGATTTCGGAGACGTGCCGCGTCCGCGCCTTGCCGACGAGAAGAGCTTTTATTCTGTGCTGGTGGATCGTCTGGAACGGGTCAAGAGCAGTGACAATGTGTCGGGATTTTATGATCTGGAGGCCTGGTACGGCCGCGACTACGATCGCGCCGTATTGAAGGCCGAAGGGTCGGTTGACAGTAACACGCTCGAGGATGCAAGTACGGAATTGTTATGGGGTCATGCGCTGGCAACCTATTGGGATACCCAGCTCGGGGCGCGCTATGACAGTGGCAGCGGCCCGAACCGGAAGTGGCTGGCCTTCGGCGTGCAGGGCCTGGCACCTTACTGGTTCGAGGTGGACGCGACAGCCTACATCGGTGAAGGCGGGCGCACAGCGGCGAATTTCGAAGGGATCTACGAGCTGCTGCTGACACAGAAACTGATTCTCCAGCCCCGCATCGAGGCGGACTGGTACGGCAAGCGCGACGCCCGGCGCGACCTGGGTGACGGCCTGTCCGAAATCAACACAGGGTTGCGCCTGCGCTATGAAATCCGCCGTGAGTTCGCGCCTTACCTGGGCGTGGAATGGGCGCGAAAATTCGGCGACAGCAAAGATTTTGCACGAGCCGCCGGGGAACAATCCAGTGAAGCACGGTTCGTCGCCGGTTTGCGATTTTGGTTTTAACAAATTTAATGATGTTATCTACGCAAGAGAGGTTTGTATGAAAACGAAAGGTGTAATCTTCATGTTTGTAACACTGCCTGCATTTGCCATGGCCGGGGGTAATCATGCAGACGGGCATGGTGTATCTGGCGGGCAGGCCATGACACACCACCATGAACACACTGCGCACACTCGGGGCGATACCGATCATGACCGTCATGAAAATGACGCCGGCCGGCCCGGCAATCCGGATCGGGTGACTCGCACCGTTACGGTGAGCATGGACGACCGCATGCGCTTTACGCCGGATAAGCTGGATTTCAAAGCCGGAGAGACCGTGCGCTTCCAGCTGCGGAACGATGGCAGAATCCGCCACGAAATGGTCATCGGGTCGCTGGGCGAACTGAAAGAACATGCGGCGATGATGCGTACCAACCCGGCGATGCAACATGCTGAGCCGAACATGATCTCACTGGCCCCCGGCGAGCGTGGTGAACTGGTCTGGCAGTTCGATCAAGCGGGGACATTTGAGTTTGCCTGTCTTGTCCCCGGTCACCTCGAAGCGGGGATGACCGGCAAGGTCAGGGTTCAATAGTTTTTGAGTCGCCGAAGGAGAAGGTCATGAAACACTCAATTTTCAAGATACCGGTCGTACTGCTAATGCTTGTCATCAGCGGCTATACACTATCGAGCCCGACCGTTTATATTCCGCTCGGTTCCGGCAACCAGGTCATCCAGGTCGATGCCGCTACCGATCAAATCACCGCGACGTTTTCGGGTGTTGAAAACCCGCATGGACTGGTGGCGACACCGGATGGCGAATATCTGGTGGCCGGCAGCCTGAAAGAAACCCCGCCGGCGGCGGGTCAGCCCGGCGACGCGCCCAATAGCAAACTGGCGCTGATTCACCCGGCCCATGGGCATGTCATGTTAACGATTCCCGTGGTGGGGTGGACGCACCACGAGGCTATAACACCGGATGGTCGCTACGTCATCTCCACTCATCCCACTCGGGGTGCTATCAGCGTTGTGGATATGCAGAGCAACCAGGTGGTCAACAGGGTAAAGACCGGTCCCGCTCCGAACTATACCGTCGTCACGCCGGATGGTACGCGGGCCTTTGTGACCAACAGCGGTAACGGCACCATCAGCGAAATCGATGTAGCCAGCTGGACGGTTGTGAGAACACTGGAAGGTGGGCCGGCACCGGAACATATGGTGATGTCCGGAGACGGCACACGCTTGTTTGTGGCCAATTCCCGTGCTGGAACGGTCTCGGTCGTAGCCATTAAAACCGGAAAAGTCGTAGCTACCTGGAAAGTCGGCGCCAGTCTGCACGGTCTGGATATTGGCGATGACGGAAAGACATTATTCATTACCAGCAAGCAGGGTGAAAGGCTTGTCGCGCTTGATTCCGCTACCGGTAAAGTCATCCACGACATCAGCCTTTCGCCAGCTCCCTATCATCTGAACACCATTCATGGTACTGGCAAACTCTATGTGTCCAGTCGCAGGATACCGAAGATCTGGGTGGTCGATCAGAACACGCTGAAGGTGCTGGGTGACATCAAATTACCGGCCGGGGAAGGCCACCAGATGGCTGTTGTGAAGTGACCACAAGCGTGTGATCTCATTTCAGGCCGATTGCGGCCATGGCATACCTCAGGAGATACTATGTACACATTGACTGTTAAGGAGCTCGCCAACTCCGGTGGTACAACACCTCATGCGGTCCGTTATTACACCCGCATCGGTCTGCTCCACCCCGAACGTAATCCGGACAACGGCTATCGGTTTTACAAGTACAAAGAGGTGGATTGGCTACGGTTTATCCGGCAGGCAAAGCGACTGGGTTATACGCTGAGCGAAATACGCGACATTATGCACGATTCAGATCAGGGCAAATCGCCTTGTCCTCGGGTCCGCGAGACTCTGCTGCAGCATATTGACGAAAACAGACGCCAACTGGCGGAACTGATGGCGCTACAAACCCGCATGGAAGGTGCGCTTAAACAGTGGGCGGAAATGCCGGATGACGTTCCGGGCGAGTATTCTGTCTGTCACTTGATTGAATCATTTACCGAAGAATAAAAGCATGACCCCGGACGCGCCATTATGACACCGGACTATGCCTACGGTATGTGGGTGATTGCGGCGTTTAACGTCGGCTTGTTTCTGTTTTTCTTTTTGAGCTTCCTACCACCAAAAGGGTATGTGGAATGGCGCAATCTGGGCGTGGTCGCGGCGTTTTTAGTGGCGTTGTTCAGCGAAATGTACGGTTTTCCATTGACAATTTATCTGTTGACCGGTTGGCTGGGCGATGCCTATCCGGTGCTACAACCGTTCAATCACAAATTCGGACACCTTTGGGTGGTGGCCTTCGGCGGTTCGGACCTGGCATGGGCGCTGGTTATGGGCGCCAGCCTGATATTGATGGTGGCGGGTTATATTCTACTCTCCCGGGGTTGGCGGCAAGTACATGGTGCACGCGGCCAACTGATCACCGATGGCCTCTATACCTTTGTTCGGCATCCACAGTACACCGGCTTATTCCTGGTCATTGTCGGCTTTCTGGTGCAATGGCCAACGTTGCTCACGGTGCTGATGGCACCGATACTGGTCTACGCCTATGTCAAGTTGGCATTTTCTGAAGAGCGTCACATGCTCGGTCAGTTCGGTGACGCTTATCGGGAATACCGACGCCGCGTGCCGGCGTTTATTCCGCCGGTGAAGCAATGGAAGGCCTTTTTATCGGCGCAAGCTCCCAACGCTAACAGGTCGCATATTTAGCGCCGTAAGTTATTCTGCGCACGTTTGGATGTGTTCGTTCCCACGATCCTGATATAGTAAAAATATGTCAGAATCTTTGCATCACACTTGGCGAATGGGCCACCTGGAATGGCTGGAGCTGGCGTTGTTTATCCTGCTCAGTGTGACCGCCGTTGTGCTGTTGGCCTTCTGTTTGAGGAAAGTGTGCCAACAGCAGCAGGGCGCACACCCGGCGGCGACAGTGCGTCACTGGCGGGATTTGCCTGAATTACAGTTACTGTATGTCGGCTTGCCCTTCGAACTGCTCTGGGAACTCGCCCAGTTTCCGCTCTATGGCGTCTGGCACGAAGGCCAATGGAGTTACATTCTTTACGGTCTTGGACATTGCACGCTCGGGGACCTGCTTATACTGTTGGTTGCTTTCGAACTCACAGCACTCATTGCCCGTACCCGCTACTGGCACCGGCTGGCGCCTTTTCGCTACACGTTGCTGCTAACCGGCATCGGCCTTGCCTACACCACATACAGTGAGACTGTCCATGTGCGCATCAAAGGGACCTGGGGTTATACCGATCTGATGCCTATTGTTCCGGTTATCGACATCGGCGGTATGCCGTTCCTGCAGTGGCTGCTGATCCCGACGTTCGTTATCTTGATGATGCGCGCATTGGGGGATCGCGCCGTATACGACCGTGTCGCATAAGCCGGCTCTTCAGTGATTGCATTCACGCGCTGGCGGTATGTCGCTGGCAGCGGCACCAGGTGCAGTCACAGCCATCGTGAATGTTCAGCACGGCTGCTTGATGCCGGGACAGGAATAGGTTGTACCAGAGCCGTTTCCACAGGCGTGGCGCATAGGCGTGGTGCATGCGTTCGCGAATGTCACCATCGGCCGGGTAGTGTTTTAACAGTTCACGGTAACCGCGGTCGCCCAGTCGGGCGTATAACCAGCGGTTACAGGCGGCGGTTTTGTGGTAGTCTCGCAGCCGGTGTTTCCAGAAAGCCTCATAAGCAGCCGGTTGCCGGTCCGCCAGCGCCCGGCCGGCGGCGGCGCCTGACAGCAGCGCCCAGCGGATGCCGAAACCGAACAGGGGATCCTGGAAACCCGCCGCTTCACCCGCATAGAGTATATTGCCCTTGTGTACCCGTTTCGGCAGGCAGAAATTACCACTGCCGCCGAAGCGGCGCGGTGTCTCCATGCGAATGCCGGTTTTGTCGGTGAAGAAGTCCACACAGCGCCGCAGGTAGGTGCGTTCCTGATGAAAATCGCGGAACAGACAGGTCGCCATGGTGGCGTGACCATTGCAAATCAACAGGTAGGCGTAGCCACCCGGCGCCAGTTGTTCAGAGACCGCGGCATAGGCGGCGTCAGCCCTATCGGTGCCAAACAAATAGCCGGCGGCGATAGCGTCGGCGCGATGTGGTCCCTCGGTGACAATACCGCCCTGTGGCAGGCGGCTTAAATTTTCATTGAAGTGGATATCCACACCGGCGGCGAGCGCCTGTTGTTTCAGGTATTGGTCCAACGTGCCGTTGCCGGCCCCTCGGCGCAGCAGGTAGAACAGCGGCCGTTGTGAGTGGACGGTGCGTTCGATACCGCCGGGGCCGAAACAGACGATGTCGCTGAACGGGGTATGTTCAAAATCCGCCGCCACACCGAGTTGGTCGAGTTCTTCCAGGACGTCGGTTTCCGTCGTCCAGTTTTCCAGTCCTTGAAAATCACCGTGAAAGCGGCTGCCGACATCACCTTTGCGCTCATACACACGGGCATGTGCCCCGGCTTTCGCGACGGCCAGCGCGGCACCCAGTCCTGCTGGACCGGCACCGGAGATCTCGATCACGGTCTGGTTAGATTTTTTCATTCATGGTGCTGATTGGCCGGCTTGATCGCTATCCACCCCGATTTCGATCAGGGATTTTGACAGGTAACGGTAAGGGGGAATGACCAGATTCGTCGGTGCCGGCACATTCTTGAAAACCCGACCGGCAAAATCAAAGCGAGAACCATGGCAGGGGCAGAAGTAGCCACCGGGCCAATCGGCGCCCAGGTCGGTGGGTGCCACATCCGGTCGGAATAGAGGCACACAACCCAAATGGGTACATATGCCGATGACAACCAGGTGTTCGGGGTGCAGGGACCGCAGCATGTTGCGGGCATAGGCAGGTTGCTGGGATTCAACGGCGGAGTCGGGGTCGACGAGCCGCCGGCGCAGTGACGCGCTGCGCAGGCGTTGCAACATGGCTTCGCTGCGGTACAGTACCCATAATGGCTTGCCGCGCCATTCCACGGCAATTTGCTGGCCAGACTCCAGTTTACTGATATCGACTTTGACCGGTGCTCCGGCGGCTCGGGCGCGCTCGCTCGGCAGCCACGTCTTGAAAAAGGGGACGCTGACGGCGGCAAGCCCCGCCACTCCTACCGCCGTGGTCGTTGCAATCAGCAAGCGTCGCCGCCCTAGATTGGGCATGGCCGGATCCGATGTTTTCTTGATAGGCGTCATAGCGAACTTCCTGGAATGATAGAACGGGTTAATAGAGGTCGGTACGGCGCAGCGGTATACGGGGTTGCTGGTAGCTATGCCCGGCCAGCACCTGGTAAACGTTGGTACTGCCCTCGTCGAAATAATAGGCGGAACCCGCCATATACAACCGCCAGAGGCGGTAGACGGCTTCGCTTGACACCGCTATGGCGGCGTCGCGGTTGGTTTCCAAGGCGCTGATCCAATGGCGCAACGTCATGACATAGTGGCGTCTCAGACTCTCGACGTCCAGGATTTCGAAGCCGGCCTGCTCCATGGCATCACTCACATCGCTGATTCGCGCCAGCTCGCCATCGGGGAAAACATAACGGTTGATAAAGCGCGTCAGCGGTGTTTTCTTCCAGCCGGTATCATTGGTGATGCCATGATTCAGAAATAGACCGTCGGGGGCGAGCAATTTTCTGACAGTACCGAAATAGGCTGGGAAGTTATCAACGCCGACATGCTCGAACATGCCGACACTGACCACCCGGTCATAGGGTTTTGTATCTTTCAGGTCGCGGTAGTCACGTATTTCCACCTTGACCTGGTTTTGCAATCCTTCAGCGGCTATCCACTCGCGCGTAAAGCGGTATTGCTCCTCGCTGAGTGTAATACCGTGGGCCTGCACCCCGTAATGACGCGCTGCCCAGACTAGCAGGGCGCCCCAGCCACAGCCGACATCCAATAGTCTCTGTCCCCGTTGCAAACGCAGTTTTCGGCACAGGTAATCGAGTTTGTCGCATTGTGCCTGTGCCAGTGATTGCGTGGAATCGCGGAAATAGGCACAGGAATAAACCATCTGCGGGTCGAGCCACAGCCGGTAAAAGTCATTGCCGACGTCGTAGTGGTGGGCAATGCTGGTGCGCGAATTACGCCGGGCTGAGAAGGAAGCTCGGTAGTTTCGCGAGCCTGGCCGAGTTGCGGTGTCTGCGGGTAGTTTCAAAGCCTTGGCGAGCAGTGTAAGACGCTTGGGCGCCGATAGGGGCTCTTGTGCCAACTGTTCGGGTAGTGCGAAAACGGTTTCAAGATTACCGTCGGCAATCAGATTGCCATTCAGAAAGGCTTCGCCGAGCAGCATGATATTGCGGTGCAAGACCAAGTCCCGCAACACGCCCGGCGTTCTAAATGTCAGGGTGCAGTTCGGTTTGTCTGTTTGCAGCGTACGCCCGTCCCACAGGCGGAAAGCGACGGGAAGCCGTTTGTTTCCAATAATGGTTTCCAGTATACATTGGCCGACATCAGCCGTTGCCGACTGGGCTTTCGCGCTATAACTACCCTGAGGTCGAGTTTGTTTTCCGGTAAAATGGCTGATGTGGGAATCCATGGGTCTCCTCCATCAGTGATGTTAGAACCTATTTCCAGCACACAGGTCAAGCGGTAGGTGATGTGCAGCGCTATCGCTTTTCACAGTTAAAGATTGTCGGGCACGCCAAGTGACTGGCTGCGAATCCGGTAGAGTTTCTGTACCGGCAAAATGGCGATAATGCCATCACCCACCTCGCCGGTATGCGCGGCCTTCATGACGGCTTGGGCGATCTCTTCGGCTTTTTCGGCGGCGGTGAATATCTCGACACGCGCGTGCGTGACCATCCAGTCCTTCTGGAAAAAATCCATCCATTCTCCACAACCTTTAACCTGGGTAACCGTCATGCCACAGGCGCCATGTTCAATCAGATGCTCTTCAATTTTTTTCACTTTTTCGCCACGCACGATAGCCGTCACTTTGCAGTAATCCATACTCAACTCTCCTTCAGGTTCAGCAACTCACGCAGTTGATGCTCGGATGGCTGCCCGCGACAGACAATGTTGCCATCAATCAGCAAGTTGGGGGAATGGCGGATGCTGTAGCGTTGCGCAAGTTCCGGCTGATCTTCGACGAAGACGATGTCATGCTTGATACCGAGGTCGTTCAGTTCATGGGCAAGGTTCGGGTATTGGCTGCAGTTTTTGGTGGCTAAAATCATTACATTCATGGGTGTGTTCCTCGTGGTTAGGGGTGCTGAACTTCAGGTGTTTCAGCGCCGGCATCGAATGACTCGATGAGATAGCATACCGACTCACCGTCGGGTACGCCGTCAGGCATGTCCCGCCATTGGCTGAGAGCATGTTCCATACGGTTTTGCAATCCGAGTAAGTCACTCAGCTGCTGGCGATTGTCATCGATTCTCCGCTCCAGAATTTTTCTCACCCGGGGGCAGGGAGAGTGTTTGCGATCCGCGTCATGGGTAATACTGGCAATTTCGTGCAGCGTAAAACCGAGGTGTTTTGCCTGCCGGATGAACAGCAGACGTTTGATATCCCGGGGTTGATAGAGTCGGTAACCGTTTTCAGGGTGCCGTTTGGGGTGCAGCAGCCCCATACGCGTGTAATAGCGTACGGTATCGGGTGTTGTGTCAGACAAACGGGCCAGCCTGGTTACTGTTAGAGAGCTATCGTCGGGCATAGTCGCCAACTCCTGTGTTCTGAGATCGGGTTCCGAACGAACCTAGTGTATAACCTAGGTGTTACACAAAGGTCAAAACCTCGGAACGAAACACATAGGGTATCTACAGGTGGAGCCGAGGGCCCGTGGGTGGGGTCAGACGCGCGGTGGTTCTATGAGTGGGCGAATACAGCGGCCGATATCGCCGTGAACCTGGTCGCCACTAACCACCACGGGTGTAACTGGTGGCTTATAGGAATAGGATTGAGTGGCGGCAAATAAACTCCGCGTGGGTGTGAACGCCAGCGCGAGAATCAGCAACCAATGTAGCATTTCAGTCTTTCGCAAGGCTGTTACGACGGCTAAAACATAGCAGATTCAGTGCCAAAACAATTTGATTTTCATCAAAGATTGCACTGAACCATTGGCCCGCCATTTTAATGACGGGTCAATGGTGCAATCAATGCGTAAGCCTTTAGTAAACGTAGGACCACTCGTAAGTCGGTGCCACGTGGTCTTTCGCCAGCATTTCCACCAGGTGGCCCATGACGCGTACACTGTTGCTGAGTTCCTGCGCTGTCAGTGGGCGCTTTTCATCAACCGCCTTTAGGTTGGTATTGTTGATATTCTGCAGGATTTCGACCATCAGGCTGAGGTGCTTGGCGTGCGCCTTGGCAGCTTCTTCGCGGGTGGCGGTTTTGCTGCGCGATGCCTTGAATGCCGCTTCGCATTGTTCCAGTTTCTGTTCCAGCGGATATTCTGCGGCGAATAGGTTGTGACTGCTCAGCGCCAGTAATCCGGAAATCGCAAAAGCAATTACAAATGTTGATAGTTTTCTCGTCATCGAACTTTCTCCTCGTGATGGTAAAGTGCTATTTCGGCCACAGATGAAGCTGGCATGCCCGGCCTGTAGTTAGGGCTACGCTTTAATTAGAGAGTTTCCGCCCTATAAATATTCCTTGTCACAGCGATTATTCTCAGCGTGTTCGACATGCTGTTGGTACCGGACAGTAATTATAGACCAGCCGGGGAATTTTGCTCACTTTATCGTCTCCGCATCGACAGCGCCTATTCAATACGCCCCTTTCTGATCATGCGGCCGCGCCACATCAGAAAGGTCGCGGGAATGACCAGCAGCGTCAGTATCGTTGCGCTGATCATGCCGCCGACCATCGGTGCGGCGATACGGCGCATGACTTCCGAGCCGGTACCGCTGCCCAGCATGATGGGCAGCAGGCCGGCGATGATGGCGGCAACGGTCATCATAATGGGGCGTACGCGCAGCAGGGCGCCCTCGATAATCGCGTCACGCAGATTGGCCGCGTTCATGGCGCGTTTTTCGAACAAGGCCTGTTCATAGTGCCGGCGAAAAGCCTGGTTCAAATACACCAGCATAACGACTCCGATTTCAACCGACACGCCGGCGAGCGCAATGAAGCCTACGCCGACCGCCACCGACAGGTCGTAGTTCAGCCAGTACAGCAGCCAGATGCCACCGACCAGTGCCAGCGGCAAGGTGGCCAGGATGATGAACACTTCCGCGACCCGCCGGAAATTGAGGTACAGCAGTAATACAATAATCGCCAACGTTACCGGGATGACGGTGGACAGACGTTCCTTGGCGCGTTCCATGTACTCGTACTGACCTGACCAGTTCAGAGAATAGCCGGCCGGGAGGTTGATTTGCTCCGCCACCACTTGTTTAGCTTCCTTGACGTAAGAGCCCAGGTCCCGGTCCTGGATGTCGATGTAGATCCAGCCGTTCAAGCGGGCGTTCTCGCTCTTTATGACACCCGGGCCGCTGATAATACTGACGTCAGCGACGTCACCGAGGGCAATCTGTGCGCCGACCGGGGTTTGTATCGGCAGATCGGCAAGTTTAGTTTCCGAGTCGCGGACATTGCGCGGATAACGCAGATTGACGGGGTAGCGCTCGAGACCTTCGATACTTTCGGTGACATTCATTCCACCGACTGCCGTGCGCACGATTTCCTGTATATCGGCGATATTCAACCCATAACGCGAGGCTGCTGTACGGTTGATATCCACCATGACATAGCGCCCCCCTACCACGCGTTCCGAAAATACCGACACCGTGCCTCGCACGGGTGTCAGTGCGCGCTCGATATCCTTGCCGATTTCCTGGATCACGGCCAGATCCGGGCCGGCAACCTTGACACCGACCGGCGTCTTGATACCCGTCGCCAGCATGTCGATGCGATTCTTAATCGGCATCACCCAGGCGTTACTCATGCCGGGGATCTTCACCAGGGTATCGAGTTCACGGCGCAGTTTTTCCATGGTCATACCTTCGCGCCATTGGTCGTGGGGTTTTAACTGGATGGTTGTTTCCACCATCGTCAAGGGAGCGGGGTCGGTCGCCGATTCGGCGCGGCCCATTTTGCCGAAAACGCGTTGAACTTCGGGCACCGTTCGGATCAGGCGATCGGTCTGCTGCAAAATTTCCTGCGCCTTGCCAATCGAGACGGCCGGGAAGGCACTGGGCATATAGAGCAGATCGCCTTCATCGAGGTCCGGCATGAATTCGGAACCGAGACTGCTGTTCATCGGCCACCAGCCGGTCATCGGCCAGAGCATGGAGGTTGCCGCCACCACCGAAACCAGCAGGACGGTCTTCGGTGATCACAGGACCCAGTTGATGAGCGGCTTGTAGGATGCAATCAGCAGGCAGTTCACCGGGTTCTTTTCCTCGGCGATTATTTTCCCGCGGATAAAGTAGCCCATCAGCACCGGCACCAGCGTAATCGACAAGCCGGCCGCACCCGCCATCGCATAAGTCTTGGTAAAGGCCAGTGGTGAAAACAGGCGGCCTTCCTGTGCTTCCAGCGTAAATACGGGCAGAAAGCTTAGTGTAATGATCAGCAGCGAGAAGAACAGCGCAGGCCCGACCTCCGCCGCCGCCCGGGCCATGAGCTCCCAACGATTCTCATCGTTAACATCCTCGTGTTCCATGTGTTTGTGCACGTTTTCGATCATGACAATGGCCGCATCCACCATGGCGCCGATGGCGATCGCGATACCGCCCAGCGACATGATATTAGCGTTGATCCCCTGGGCGTGCATGATGATAAAGGCTACCAGGATACCCACCGGCAGGCTGAAGATGACCACCAGCGCGGAACGCATGTGAAACAGAAATATCGCGCACACCAGCACAACGACAATAAATTCCTCAATCAGTTTTTCTTTCAGGGTGTCGATCGCGCGTTCGATAAGACCGGAACGGTCATAGGTTGGCACGATTTCTACACCTTCAGGCAGACTGCGTTGCAGTTCCTTGAGTTTGTCCTTGACGCCGTTGATGGTGGTCAGTGCATTTTCACCCCAGCGCATGATCACCACGCCGCCGACTACTTCGCCTTCGCCGTCCAGTTCGGCGAGGCCGCGCCGCATCTGCGGCCCAACCCGGACGTCGGCGATTTCACCCAGCAGGACAGGTGTGCCATTGGCGTTGATTCCGACCGGTATCTGGCGCAGTTCCTCGACGCCTTTGATGTAACCGGTGGCCCGTACCATGTACTCGGCTTCGGCCATTTCTATCACCGAACCGCCGACTTCCTGGTTGCCGCGTTGTATGGCCATGCGGACTTTGGACAAGGGGATGCCATAGGAGCGCAAGCGGTTGGGATCTACCACGACCTGGTATTGCTTGACCATGCCACCGATGGTCGACACCTCCGAAACGCCCGGCACCGTTTGCAGCTCAAATTTCAGGAACCAGTCCTGAAGGCTGCGCAGCTCGGAGATGTCGTGTTTGCCGCTGCGGTCAACCAGGGCATATTCGTAAACCCAGCCGACGCCGGTAGCGTCCGGACCGAGTGCCGTCGAGGCACCGGCCGGTAGGCTACTCTGGACCTGACTCAAATATTCAAGGACGCGCGAACGCGCCCAATACAGGTCGGTGCCATCCTCGAAAAGCACGTAGACGTAGGAGTCACCGAAAAACGAATAGCCGCGCACGGTCGTTGCCTTAGGCACCGACAGCATGGTGGTGGTCAGCGGATAGGTGACCTGGTCCTCGACCACTTGCGGTGCCTGACCCGGGTAGGTGGTCTTGATGATCACCTGCACGTCGGACAGGTCCGGGATGGCGTCCAACGGCGTATTTTTCAGTGAGTAGACGCCCCAGCCGGCGAGTATCAGCGTCAGCAACAGAACCAGAAAGCGGTTCCTGACTGACCAGTGAATAATGTTGGCGATCATTTTTCGCGCTCCCCGGCGACTGTCTTGATGCTGTCGATGACATAACTGCCTTCGCTATCCTGGGTCAGGGTGAAATGCACGGCATCGCCTTTCTTGAAATCACTCAGGTCAAGGTTGTCACTGACCTGGAAGTCCATGGTCATGGCCGGCCAGTCGAGTGCTTCGATGGCATCGTGGGACAGGTTCAGCTTATGGGCCTCGGCGAAGATTTCATTCACTGTGCCCATACCCATAACCGGCTCAGCGGTATCTGTGCGTTCTTTTTCTTCGGGCGTACTTTCCATGCGGCTGAAACTGGCTTTCAGACTGGCCTCGGAGTCAATCAGGAACTGTGCGGAGGTAACGACCCGGTCACCTTCTTGTAAGCCGGCGGTGATTTCCACAAAGTCGCCGCTTTCCATGCCGGCCATTACCTTCCTGGCCTTGAACTTGCCTTCACCCAGATCGAGAATAACGCGCTGCTCATCACCGGTTTTTATCAACGCTTCGCGCGGTATGCTGAGCACGTCGTTTTTAGGTCCGGCATAAATGTTGACGTTGGCGTACATGTCCGGCTTCAGCGCTTCGTCCGGATTGTCGAACACCAACCGGGCCTGCAGTGTACGGGTTTTGGGATCGATGGTCGGGTAGACAAATTCGACCTTGCCTTCCCATACACGGCCGGGTACATAGCCGAGGCGGGCTTCCGCCGGTTGCCCGGGTGCGACCCACTCGGATTGTCTTTCGAAAACATCGACCAGCAACCAGACACTGGACAGGTCGGCCAGCGCCAGGACCTCGGTGGCCGGTTTCACATACATGCCTTCGCGGACATTGAGGCTGTCGACGATACCGTCTTGACTGGCGTAGATGCGTACACGTTGCGACGCGTGGCGTTCACTCGCCACCTGCTTGATCTGCGCCTTGCTGACACCCAGGGCTTCCAGGCGGTCGCGTGAAGCGCGTTTCAGGTAGGCATTATTGCCGCGTAGCGCCTGGATGTATTCCTCCTGGGCGTTGACCAGGTCGGGCGAATACAGCTCAAACAACAAGTCACCCTTTTTAACGCGTTCCCCGTTGGATTTGACGGCCAGCTTTTCGATCCAGCCATCGGTGCGCAGATGCAGGTGGCTGATCTTGCGTTCGTCGAAGGCTACGTAACCGACTGTGTCAATGCGCCGCCAGAGCCGCGTGCGTTCGACCTTCGCGGTGCGTACGCCCAGATTCTGCATCATGACGGGATCGATACTGACAATATCGCCTGCGGTTCCGGCCGGGGTGGCATACACTGGGACGAGGTCCATGCCCATGGGCGATTTGCCCGGCTTGTCCCGGTGGTAACTGGGGTCCATGGGTGCTACCCAGTAGAGAATTTCAGGCTCGTCTCCGGCGGCAAAAACCGGGGTTGCCGGCAGCGCCAGACCTGCTGTCAGGCAAACAGTGAGCAGGGTCGTATTTCGGATGTTCATGGGTTTACTCCAGACTGATTCGGCGTGGCGATTGCTGTTTGCGGCATCAGGTACAGCAGGCGTGCCTGTGTTTTGGCCCGGTCGATGCGTATACGCATGTCCTTGAGCCGTATATCCAGTTCGGTAATGCGCGCCCGCATCAAGGTGTTGAACTCATTGATGCCGCTTTGATAGGCGTTGACGGCGGCTTCTGCGTTTTCGGTGGCTTCACGCAGCAATTGTGTCTGATATAAGGTTTCCTGTTCGCCGAGCCGTTGCCAGCGGGAGAAATCGGACGCCAGGCTGCGCTGCAGTTCGCGCAGCCTGCGTTCGCGCGATTGAATGGCGGCTTCCGCCTGCTGCTGGCGCGCGGAAAGCCGCTTGTCCTGGCGCTTGTCGGTGAATAAGGGAAGATCCAGTGTGACCATGGCGGCCATCTGGTCGGGCCGGTCACTACCGTCGGCGTTGTTGCCGAAGCGTTTACGGTATTCCAGGCCGACATCGAATCCGGGTTTATACTGTTCACGCGCCTCGTTGACACGCTGTTGCGAAGCCTCCACTTGGGCGCTGGCGGCTTTTATGGCGGGGTGGTCGGGGAGGGCGGCCTGCAACGATGCCTGATCAGCGATTTCGGGCAGGCTCGGGAAACGCCGCTCAATCGGTTGCCAGGCGGCTTCACCGATCCAGCGAGTCAATACGGCGCGCTGTACATCGGCCTGTTTATTGATTTGCGTCGCCTTGTCATCCAGGCGCGACAGTTCCAGTTGCGCCTGCAGCACATCCTGCTGACTAACGCGGCCCGAAGCATAATGCGCACGCGTAATGTCAACGAGCTGTTCGAAAAGATCGCGTGTCTTATCGACGATAGCGGCCGCCTGTTCCTGGTAGAAGAGTTCAAGGAAGTTCTCGCGGACATCGCGTTGTATGGCCAATCGGGTCGTGTTCATGAGCGCCGTTTCCGCCTGACTCATCCACTCCGTGCGTTTTTGCCGGTAATACAGACTTTGACCCCGCGGGAACGCCTGGCGGATGCCGGCGCGGAACTGGGATGCCGGCTCCTTTTTCATACTGAAATCGTCCAGCGGTACGTTCCACACACCGACCAGAAGTTTCGGGTCGGGTAACTGTCCATCGGCGACGGCCTGCTCCCGCAAGGCTAGCGCCCGTGAACGCCCGGCGATAACTTCGGGGTCGGCGGATAGAGCCAGTTGTTCGGAACGCGCCAGCGTCAGTATTGCCGGCTCGGTGGCTGCCAGTGCAGGCCACCCCAAGGGTATTAACAGTACAAGGCAGACGCAGCTCAGCCTGCGGGAAGGAGAAAGTTCCATAACGGGTCTCCGAATTGACGGAAGAGTAATCGCACAGGACTTGGCCTGTGGGGAATACACGGATTGGGGCGAATCAAGCCCTTTGGCATGTATTAGACCGGGGGTCTATAGGGCGGATTAGGTGCGTGTGACGAGGTGCTTTCGTGATAGTCCGGATGGACCGAGACCAGGGGATTGCCGTAAACAGCCAGGCTGTCGGCAGGTATGCTCAGCAGGTAATGCGCAGAAGTACAGCTAGACTCGGTGCATTGCCCGTTGTCGCAGCATGGGTTCGTACACTGGCCGCATTGTGTTTTTGCATGGCCGTCGATTGGGTGCATCGCAGGTGAATGTTGCTGATGGGCCTGCATCATGGTGCAGTCATCGTTCGCAACCATAGCAACAGGCAGCGCCATGGCCTGGAGCGGGGCCACCATCAATGCCAGGACCAGCCAGGCGATCGGCAATTTATTGATTAAACGGCGCATTATGGTTCTGTAATATAGAGATATAGCGGCTTAAATTCAAGAGACCTGAGCGTGGCTGGAAAGTTCCGCCGAGTCTATTGCCTTTATGTTTAAGGAACCTCGGATTAATTCCTTTTCCGTCATCCCGGCGAATGCCGGGAACCAGAATGACGGTGGTTGTTTTCCCCCGATTTGTGACTGTTCGGAGTTTCCTTAACGGATATAGGCCTCTGTCGCGTAGCGCCGCATCATGCGGTGACTGTTGAAGAACGAGGCGTTCTTGGCAATGGCACCCTTCATGACGGCGATCCAGCCACTGCGGTCCTGGTGGTAGAGCGGCAGGACGACCTGTTCCAGTTTCTCATACAGGAGTCGGGCGTCGTTACCGTTATCCGCGTCCTGATCGTCGCCGATGGCCCAGCCGGTGACGCCCTCGATGCAGCCTTCTATCCACCAGCCGTCCAGTACGCTCAGGTTGGGTACACCGTTAAACGTGGCTTTCATGCCGCTGGTACCGGAGGCCTCCCGCGGGCGCAGCGGCGTATTCAGCCAAAGGTCCACGCCGGCGACCATGGCCTGGGCGATATCCAGGTCGTAGTCGGGGAGATAGACAATGGGTATCACCTCAGCCAGTTCGTGCAGGTGCCGGTGCAGGGTCTCGATCAATTGCTTGCCGCCGCTGTCGCGTGGGTGGGCTTTGCCGGATAAAACAATCTGGAACGGCCAGTGCCGGGCGATGTCTTTCAGGCGCTCGATATCCGTAAACAGGAGGTCGGCGCGTTTATAGGCGGTCATGCGTCGGGCGAAGCCCAGTATCGGCCGTATCGGATCCAGCGCTACCTGGGTCAGTGAGGAAACCCGCTCTATCAGGGTCAGCTTAGCCTGCTGGTGAGCGTTCCAGACTTCCTCGTCAGACAGGCAGCAATCGGCGCGCACCAGGAGTTCGGGTTCATGACACCAACCGGGAAGGTGATGATCGAACAAGGCACGGAAACTGGGGCCGGCCCAGGTGAACGGGTGTACGCCGTTGGTGATGGCGTGCACGCGGTAACCGGGAAACATCGTCCGCGAAACCTCGGCGTGGCGTTTGGCGACGCCGTTGACATACTCGCTCAGATTCAGCGCCAGGCGGGTCATGTTCAAGTGATCTTCACCCGCCAACTGTTTCAGGGTGGTTTCATTGATCAGCGCTCCCATCAGTCGATTGACCAGATCATAGTCAAAACGATCATGACCGGCTTCAACGGGGGTGTGTGTGGTAAAGCAACAGCGCTCGCGTACACGTGGCAGGTCATAGGGGGATTCACCGGTGCGCAGGTCTTCCGGTGGGTAGGCGTAGCGTCGTAACAGATCCAGCGCCAGCAAGGCGGAGTGCCCTTCATTCATGTGGTACTGACGGACGTCAAAGCCGATGGCTTGTAGCAGGCGGATACCTCCAATGCCGAGTACCATCTCCTGTTTGAGCCGGTAAGTTTCATCGCCGCCGTAAAGGGTGTCGGTAATGGTACGGTCGTCGGCGGTGTTTTCTTCCAGGGCGGTATCCAAGAGTATCACCGGTTGACGGCCGTTCATGTGACCTTCGAGTACATACAGCCAGCCGCCGACCCATACGGTACGGCCCTCGATGGACAAGGCAATCTTGGCCGTTAACGGTGTCGCCCATTGGGCCGGATCCCAGGTATCGGGGTGTTCGGTCTGATGGCCGCTGGTATCGATCTCCTGGCGGAAATAACCCTGACGGCTGACCAGCGTGACGGCCACCATCGGCAGTTCCATATCGGCGGCCGCGCGAATCGTATCGCCCGCCAGTACGCCCAGGCCACCGCTGAACGTGGGCATTTCATTGCACAGCGCGATCTCCATGGAAAAATAGGCGATACGCGGTTCGTGAATGAATTCGTCAGGCCTTGGGATCTTTTTCAAGGTATTATCTCCTCCCCTGATAGCAATCTTCACTGACGCTTTCGTGGTCACAGATACCGGCTTGCTGGGGCAGTTGCCCCCTTGGGTCGTTTTGCAGCGCCACCTGATACGGGCGCAGCAAGTCTTCGGTTTGCCGGAGGGTATCGACCAGCGCCTGCAGCCCGCCCTCGGTAAGCGGCCAGTGGAGCTGCGGCAGGCTGGGTTCAACAGCCAGGATCAGGGCGCCGCAACCGCAGGGGCAGCGCTGCAGAGTCAGTTGTTCGTCGGACAGATACCAAGGCCGTTGCCGGAATAGCAGGCGATTAACGATTTCGAGCATCGACCAGGGTCGTTGCAACAACTGTTTGATGTCGTCGCATTTCTCGAAATGCTGCGAGACATGATGCACAATTACCACGTCCAGATGGTGTCGGCAACAAATGGCGTCGGTCGGCGCAAATTCGACCAGCGCACCGTCGCAGTAATACGCTCCGTCGATCTCCATGGGCTCGTACAGAACCGGCACGCTGGCACTGGCAACCATACGGGGCGCCAATTCACCTTGTGTAAATACGGTTTTTTCGCCACTGCCAAGGTTGATGGCGAGGGTGGAGAAGGGGTACCGGCAGCCATCAAAGTCCGACGTACTCAAATGCTGGCGGCAGAACCGAAGCGCGGTGTCGTTGCTCGACAGACCGCTGTAGCCACGGCCTTGGTGCACGGCCATACGCCAGATAAAACGCCACAGTGAATCCGGCGCCCAGAAATCCTCGGGGCGCAGACTTTCAAGCGTCGTGGCCCAACGCTGCAGCGGCGTACCGCTGGCCATGAACCCACCTACCAGCGCCCCCGCACTGCAACCGGCCAGGGCCGAAATGGGTAGACCCAAGTTTTCAATCGTCAGTAGAAATCCGGTGTGTGCATAAACGCCGCGCACGCCGCCTGAACTCAGCACGATGCCGATTCTGGGGTAGTTTTTGTCCGGCATGGTATCGGTCGGGTTTAAGGTGTTTCTTGGTGTTTACAACAGGTGTGGCCACGGTCAGTCTTGCTCTGGCGTGCGGCAAACACATTGTGGATAGGTACCCAGATCAGTGCGAAATACCAGCCGTAACCGTAGGCTTCGAGCAGACCGAGGGCGAAGCTTTTCCAGCTCAGCCACTCGAAGCCTGGCAGCAGATCCTGCCAGGCGCGGTACATGGCGTGTTCAGGAAAGACAAGGTCGAAGCCGACGCACAAAGCGAAGGTGATTGCCAGAAACAGGCTGCTGGCGTGACCCACGGCAGTCAATGAAATGGTGGTTTTCATGGGGTGTCTCCTTTGTCCTGCCCAGGCGGGTTGAGATAGCGATCGGGCTCTACTTCGAATTTGTCGAGGCAACTGCGCGAACAGAAGCGGTACAGGGTTCCCTGGTGCATTTTCCCGTAGCCCTGATCGACAGCGACCTGCATGCCGCAAACAGGATCAATGTGCTTGGTTTCCTGCCCCCCATGGCCGCCATGCACGTGGGCGCCACAACCGAAGCGCATCATCAGGTAGAACAACCCGGCAAAAAACAGCAGTGACAGCAATCCATCCATTACAAGCTCCTTGAAGGCCTGTCGCCTTCACTGATATGGCCTGGGGAAACTCCGGTACATTCGTTGTTCGTCATTGGCGCAGGCAGGATGGCTTTATCGCTCCAGCTCACGCCTTCTGCGCTCGAACTCCTCGTTGTCGATTTCACCGCGTGCATAGCGTTCCTTAAGGATATCCATCGGACTTTTTGGGGCTGATCGTTCTCCGCCACTGGTGGCGACAGCCTTGACGATGATGATGATAAATACAATCAACAACACCCAGAACAGCCACATAATTCCGCCTCCAAACAGCATCCAACCACTCCCGTCGCCTGTTATCCCGTGCATGATCTACAATCTTGTCCGGCGCAGACGCAGCGCGTTGGTGATCACCGACACCGAACTGAAACTCATAGCGGCGGCGGCAATAATGGGGGATAGCAGAATGCCGAAGAAGGGATACAACACGCCGGCGGCCACGGGCACACCGGCCGAGTTATAAATAAAGGCGAAGAACAGGTTCTGGCGGATATTGCGCATGGTGGCGCGGCTTAAGCGGCGGGCGCGCACAATACCGCGCAGATCGCCTTTAACCAGGGTAACGCCCGCGCTTTCCATAGCGACATCGGTGCCGGTGCCCATGGCGATACCCACCTGCGCCTGGGCCAGGGCCGGTGCGTCGTTGATGCCGTCGCCGGCCATGGCGACAACCTTGCCCTCGGCCTGCAGTTGTTTGACGATGGAGGCTTTCTGGTCCGGCAGCACTTCCGCCTCCACCCGGTCGATCGCGAGTTTCGAAGCGACCGCGTTGGCGGTGGTCAGGTTGTCACCGGTCAGCATGACGACCTGTACGCCTTCGCTGTGCAAATCCCGGATGGCCGTCGGCGTGGTGTTCTTAATAGGGTCGGCGACCCCGATCAAACCGGCCGCCTGGCCGTCGATGGCCAGCAACATCACAGTCTGGCCTTCGGCCCGGTGGGTATCGGCCTGTTGCGGCAGGTCACCGGCGTCGATGTCCAGGTCTTCCAGTAATTTGAGGTTCCCCAGTGCGACGGCGCGACCCTCTACGCGGCCGGTGACGCCCTTACCGGTCACGGACTGAAAGTCTTCAACCGGCGCCGGCGTTACGCCCTGTCTTTCGGCACCGCGTACAATGGCTTCCGCCAGCGGGTGTTCGCTGGCGCGTTCCAGGCTGGCCGCCAGGCGCAGTGTGTCGTGTTCCTGAAAACCGTCGATGGCAACCATGGAGACCAGTTGCGGGTTACCTTCGGTGAGGGTGCCGGTTTTATCCACCACCAGCGTGTCCACCTTCTCCATGATTTCCAACGCCTCGGCATTCTTGATCAGTACGCCGGCGATGGCGCCACGACCGGTACCGACCATGATCGAAATGGGTGTGGCCAGACCCAATGCGCAGGGGCAGGCGATGATCAAGACGGCGACGGCGTTGATAACCGCGTGGGCCAGGCGCGGCTCGGGGCCCCACAGTCCCCAGACGGCAAAGGCGATGACGGCGACCAGTACCACGGCCGGGACGAAGAATCCCGCCACGATGTCCGCCAGTTTTTGAATGGGTGCGCGCGAACGTTGCGCCTCGGCGACCATGTGGACAATCTGCGCCAGCAGCGTGTCCGCGCCGACTTTCTCGGCGCGCATCAGCAGGCTGCCGGTGCCGTTGACCGTGGCGCCGATCAGTTTCTCGTCCGCGTTTTTGGCAACGGGTATCGGTTCGCCGGTGACCATGGATTCATCGACGCTGCTGGTCCCATCGATGACGGTACCGTCCACCGGTATTTTTTCGCCGGGACGGACGCGAAGCACGTCGCCCGGCTGGACCTGCTCCAGCGGTATATCGTCTTCCGCCCCATCCTCCCGCACGATACGCGCCGTATTCGGCGCCAGACCCAACAGCATCTGAATAGCCGCATTGGTGCGCGAGCGGGCACGCAGCTCCAGGACCTGGCCGAGCAGTACCAGCGCTGTGATGACCGCGGCCGCTTCAAAATAGACGTCCACCGTGCCGCCCTCCATTTGCATGAGCGGTGGAAATATCTGTGGAAAGAGCAGTGCCACCACGCTGTAGGTCCAGGCCACTGCGACACCCAGCCCGATCAGGGTGAACATGTTCAGGTTCCAGCTGACGACCGACTGCCAGCCACGGACAAAGAAGGGCCAGCCACCCCACAGAACCACCGGTGTCGCGAGTGTGAATTCGATCCACTGCACACTCGGCATGGACAGGCCCTGTGGCAACCACTGGGGGGCCAGGTCGGCCACCATTGCCAAGATAAATACCGGCACGGCCAGCAGGGTGCTGACCCAGAAACGCCGTGACATATCGACCAGCTCCGGGTTTTCTTCCTCGATGGCGACGGTGCGCGGTTCCAGTGCCATGCCGCACTTGGGACAACTACCCGGATGGTCCTGGATAACTTCCGGGTGCATGGGACAGATGTATTCGGTTTTGCTGGCCGCCGCCGGCACCCCCATGGGTTCCAGCGCCATACCGCACTTGGGGCAGGAGCCGGGGCCTTGCTGTTGGATTTCAGGATGCATGGGGCAGGTATAGGTCGCCGATGCGTCGGTGGTCGTTCCTGCATTCGTTACCGAGGTTTTCATCAGATACTGTCTCGGACTGCCCTGAAATTTGTGCAGGCAATGATCGCTGCAGAAATAATAGGCCTGCCCGGTGTGTTCGGTATGAAATTCGGAATCGGTGCTGACATCCATGCCGCACACCGGGTCTTTCAACTCGGCCGCGCCGGTATACTGCTGTGGGTCGGCGTTGAACTTTTCATGGCAATGATCCGAACAGAAATACCAGGTCTTGTCCTGGTATCGTTCGCTGGCCGCCGCCGAAGCGGGATCGACCGTCATGCCGCATACCGGATCTGTTGCCATTGTGGTGCTCCTTCTTTTTTTGAGTTCGCCGCCTGTACCGGGTATTCGATTATGATACCGCTCTGTCGTTTTTTACCAGCCTTGGTGAATCCAAGCCTATTCTCGGTTCAACAGTTTACAACCTGTGAGCACATCACAGGTCTATGGGGTAGTTGCTACCCGTAAACCGCGCCAGCACAGTAAAGGGATACTGGTATTCAGAAGGGTGAGTAGAGCGACCCCCTAGCTTCTCAGGCGCCGTTCCTTGACGTTGTCACTCCTTGGCGCCGTTGACGGGCTCAATCGGCAGGCCCGCCGATTGCCATTCAGGAAAACCGTCTTGCAGGCGCTTTGCCTTGAAACCCCGGGCACGCAGTGTGGCGACGGCGTCAAAGGCGAGTATACAGTGGGGGCCACGGCAGTACGCGACCACCTCCTGTTCGGGTGAGAGCTTTTCAAGATACTGTTCGAGCTTGGCCAAAGGCACATTGACCGCACCCGGCACGTGGCCGGCTTCGTATTCTTCCTGTGGACGAACATCCAGCACGGTGACCAGATCGTTGCGGACGCGCTCGATCAGTTCTTCGCGGGGTATAGCTTCGAGATCATCTTTCACGGTGAGGTAGGTGTCCACCAACTGTTCGACGTCGGCGATGCGCCGTTCGGCGACTTGGCGTAAGGTGTCCAGCAATTCGATTACATCGTTGCCGCTGAGGCGGTAATAGACCTTGAGGCCCTGTTTCCTCGACGTCACCAGCCCCGCTTGGCGCAACTGCTGCAGGTGCTGGGAGGTGTTGGCCACGCTCAATCCGGCAACCCGAGCCAAGGCGTCCACACTGCGTTCGCCTTGGGCAATGTATTCCAGCAATTCCAATCGGTTACCATTGCTCAGCGCCTTCCCAACGCGGGCGAACTGGTGGAATAAATCGTGTTTAAAGTGACTGCTTGACATTGTGATGTTTGCCGCTATGCTAGTATTCAACTAATCGATTGAATAATTGTTCGATACCTTATGATTATAGCAGCGGTCCGGGCAGTGGCAATCGAGATCGCTGGCGGGAGGCGGGTAGATGAATCTGGACAGTCTGATCATGGCCAACGAAGTAGCTATTCGACTGGGTTTCTTTTTAGGTGTTTTCGCCGTCATGGCGCTGTGGGAAGTCCTGGCACCGCGACGGGCGTTAACTGTGTCCAAGGCCATCCGCTGGCTGAATAACCTGGGCCTGGTATTTTTCAACAGTTTCTTATTGCGCCTGATTTTCCCTACGGCGGCTGTCGGTATGGCCGCTTTTGCAGGGCAACAGGGCTGGGGGCTGCTGAATTACTACCCGGTGCCATCCACCTTGGCGGTGGTTATCGCTGTGATCGCCATGGATTTTATCATTTATCTCCAGCACGTCATGGTACACGCGGTGCCTGCGCTGTGGCGGCTGCACCGCGTGCACCACGCGGATCTCGATTATGACGTGACCACCGGGGCACGTTTTCATCCTTTGGAGATCATATTATCCATGCTGATCAAATTCGCCACCATCGTCGTGCTCGGGCCTGCCGTGGTCGCAGTGGTTATTTTCGAAGTGCTGTTGAATGCAACGGCCATGTTCAACCATGCCAATGTGCGCTTGCCCCTTGGCCTTGACCGGCTGTTGCGGTTGTTCGTGGTCACACCGGATATGCACCGGGTGCATCATTCGGTGGAAGACGACGAGGCCAACAGCAACTTCGGTTTCAATCTGCCCTGGTGGGACCGTCTCTTCGGTACTTATCGCGACCAGCCGCGGGCCGGTCACACCGGCATGACCATTGGTATCCGCACGTTCCGCGAGCCCCGGCAGGTCACCTGGTTACCGGGTATTCTGGCCATGCCTTTTATTGGCCGGATCACGGCGTATGCCATTAATCGCCGCCAGTGGGGGAATGATGACCAAGACTAATCTGATTCGATTGGGTGTTTTAGTCCTGCTGCTGGCAGGCATTGGCCTGGCGGTGAGTTATCGCGATCAATTCGACGCAGACGCTTTGCAGGCGTGGGTAAAAACCGCCGACGCCTGGGCGCCGCTGCTGTTTATGCTGGTCTATGCCCTTGCAGCAGTGCTGTTTTTACCCGGCACCGTATTTACCCTGGCCGGTGGCGCATTGTTCGGACCGGTATGGGGCGCTTTCTATAATTTGACCGGCGCGACCCTGGGCGCCGCACTGGCGTTTCTGGTTTCCCGTTATCTGGCCTCGGACTGGGTATTGAAGCGCAGCGGTGGGCGTCTCAAGCGAGTCATTAAAGGGGTCGAGGGTGAAGGCTGGCGTTTTGTCGCCTTTGTGCGCCTGGTGCCGGTATTCCCGTTCAACCTGCTGAACTACGCCCTCGGTTTGACGCGCATTCCGTTCGGTCATTATGTGCTGGCCAGTTATTTCGGTATGTTGCCTGCGGCTATCGCCTATACCTACCTGGGCTACGCCGGCCGTGAAGCTGTGGCGGGCGGGGAAGGGCTTATCCAGAAAGGGCTGTTGGCGCTGGCGCTAGTGGCGGTGGCGGCCTTCGTGCCGCGTCTGCTGACGCACTTGCGTCGTGGCGCCATGCTGGATATCGACGAGCTTAAACAGCGCCTCGACAGCGGTGAAGATATCCTGTTGCTGGACGTTCGCACCGCGCCGGACTTCCTTGGCGAGCAAGGGCATATTCCGACCGCCACCAACATTCCGCTCGAACAACTGGCCGAACGCATCGACGAGATTGCCGACTACGAGGAGAAGCCTGTGGTGGCACTCTGCCGCACCGATCGCCGCTCCGTCCAGGCGGTGGAACTGCTGGCGCGCAACGGTTTCGCCGACGCGCATGTGGTGCGCAATGGCATGACGGCGTGGAATGAGAAAGGTTATCCGTTGGCCGAGCGGGCCTAGCTAATTTAAATTCCCGCGTCGTTGTGGGTATGCCACCCCGCTTCGCGGTGCCTAATCGGGGTGTAACAACGCGATGTAATCAGACTTTATAGATTCCGGCATACGCCGGAATGACGGGGGAGCGGTTTAATGAAAGCTAGAACCGTGTTCTGGATCTTCCTGTTGGCACTGCTGGTGTTCCTGGGTTGGCGTTTTGTGCGGCCGTTAAATATTTTTATCGTAACCGAAGCCTTTGAGCGTCCCGTGGATACCGAGGTGCTGCCCACACCGCTCAAAACGCTGCACGCTGAAGAGTGCGGCGCCTGTCACGCTGATTTTCTTGCCGAATGGCGCACCACCGTGCACAGCCGGGCCTGGACAGACCCCTATTTTCAGGCCGACTGGCAGTTCGACGGTTCGCAACAAATCTGCCGCAACTGCCACACGCCGCTGGACCGCCAGCAACCGCAGCGCGT